>Ga0187876_1003004_pt1 | contig 11844 bp, 12 predicted proteins | sample June2016WEW_17_4_FD_133000 | JGI IMG/M metagenome (GOLD analysis project Ga0187876, IMG submission 133000) | Peatland microbial communities from SPRUCE experiment site at the Marcell Experimental Forest, Minnesota, USA - June2016WEW_17_40 | ecosystem: Environmental > Terrestrial > Soil >... | reverse complement strand
CGGAAACTTGCGTGCCCCATTCACGACGGTCACCGAATACACCAGGCACGAGATGGAGCTGAGTACACCGGGACCACACGGCGCCACGTAAGACCTTGGCCCGGCTGCCATAGGGTTTGAGATTAACTTCACACAGCTCAACGTTGCGATCATCCGGCTCCACGGCGACGATCTTTGAATCGGGGAAACGACTCAAGAACCAAGCCGAGGAAAATCCGATGTTGGCCCCTAAATCCAGCACAAAACGCATGTCCTTCAGGTCGTTCAAAATTGAATATTGTTCGATCTCAAAGATTTGGTGAAAAACATAGAAATCGCTGCTATCGCCAAGGCGCATACAAAGCGGGTGCTTGACTTGTCGTGGCCGAACTCGCCACGTGGTTGGTTCGTAGCCGAGAAACTTCTTCGCGAGCCGGATTTGCATCCATTGCAACATCGATAATGTGCCGACAAGCCGACGCCTCTGGTCCCACGTTTTAAAGCGTTGGCGCACTGTTGGCGGTCTGGTGAAGTCGTGTTGTGCGGATGCCGGATCCACAATATGAATTCTAAGGGAAGCCAGTTGTCTTAACAACCGACAGGGAGGCGAATCGCTGTCGAGTCTCAGAAAATGGAAGAAACTACGAAGCCAATCACGTCGTGAAGCCAACTGGGGATAGGCTTGATCCGTCCGGATTTCAAGGGGTTACGGGGAGGCTGGATGTTGTTGCGGCGCATGTTGCCCGTACGTCGTAAACTTTGAATAGACAATGACATTAGGGCAAGCCCTTGATCTAATCCAGCGGGCGGGGACTCGCAAGCGCAAACTCCTGCTGGCTTGCGGATTCGAGCCACTGCACCTTAAGACTTTCCTGCAGGGGCATTTTGCGCAACGCTTCCCGGACCAGGCGGCGGACCTGCAAACGGGCCTTTACGGTGACCTCGGAGGTACGCTTGCCGCGGCCGCCGGCTCGGACGCCGAAGCAGCGGCGGTAGTGATCGAATGGAGCGATCTGGACTCGCGGCTGGGGCTCCGCAGCACAGGCGGATGGGGCCTTTCCGCGCAGCTGGATATTCTGGCAACTTGCCGGGACCGTTTTGCCCGGCTGCTATCGGGTCTCGAAGCTCTCGCCTCAAGGATGCCTGTGGCGCTGGTGGCGCCCACTCTCCCGATCCCGCTCTTCGGGCATTCGGCCAGCCGGCAGATCGGCCAGAACGAACTGGAGTTGGAGCGGCAGTTAGCTACATTCCTGGCGGATGCGGCCAGGCTTATCAGGGTCTCTGTCCTGAATCCGAAGAGATTGGATCAGCTCAGCCCTGTCGCATCTCGTTCGGACCCGGCAATGGAACTGAGAGCCGGGTTCCCCTACAGCCTCGACCATGCCTCCCTCCTCGCCGGCCAGATTATCGAAACGCTCTTCCCCCCAAGCCCGATGAAGGGACTGATAACCGACCTGGACGGGACGCTCTGGTCGGGGATTGTGGGCGAAATCGGCGCGGGCAACGTGAGTTGGAGCCTCGCGGAACACGCGCAGATTCATGGGCTGTACCAGCAACTGTTGCGGCATTTTTCCGAGATGGGCGTACTGCTGGCTATAGCGTCGAAGAATGAGTTGGCAGTGGTGAAATTAGCCCTCGCACGCGAGGATCTTTATATCCCGGCGACAGCCTTCTATCCGGTTCGCGCGGACTGGGGCGCCAAGTCCCATCACATCGAAGAGATCCTGCGTACCTGGAATATCGGAGCCGATAGCGTAGTTTTCGTGGATGACAGCGCGATGGAACTTGCCGAGGTTCGGACGGCGTTTCCGTCCCTGATGTGCGTGCAGTTTCCGAAGAAGCCCGCTATGGCGCTCGCGCTGTTCGAGCAGCTTCGGGATCTGTTTGGCCGGTCCGCGGTCCACCGCGAAGACACTCTGCGCCAGGCGAGCATCCAGGCCGGCGAAGCTTTCCGTAAGTCGACGGAAAGCTCCGCTGGCGGCGACGATTTCGTCCGCGGTCTAGAGGGCCGGGTGACATTCGATGTCCGCAAGAATGCGGTCAACCAACGGCTGCTCGAGTTGATCAACAAAACCAATCAATTCAACCTTAATGGGGTCCGTATCTCGGAAGGGGAGTGGCTGCGGCATCTGGCCGATCCAGCGAGCTTCGCGATCAGCGTTTCTTATGAGGATAAGTTCGGACCGCTGGGCGTTATCGGCGTAGTGGCGGGAAAACAGGCTATCGACTGCATGGAAGTCTCGACCTGGGTGATGAGCTGCCGCGCATTCTCACGGCGAATCGAGTTCCATACATTGGAGTATTTGTTTAAAGCCGGTAAAGTGGAGAACATTGCGCTCTCCTTCCAGCCGACCGAACGGAACCAGCCGCTACAGGAGTTCCTGCGATCGAGTCATCCCGGCACCAACGGGGCGGGGGGGTGGATTTTGACCCGTGGGAGTTTCATGCCTGGTGAGAACGATTTACCACATCGTGTTTCCGTGATCGGGGAATCTTCGCTCGAGGACAGCGCTCAGAATTTGCATTCGACCATACCGCAGAGTCGAGCTTGAGACATGGGCTCCCTTATTCGTCCGACTACGATTCAAGACGAGACGCAGATCATCGACTTTCTGGCGCGCATTTTTCCCCTTGCGGATCACGCGACTCTTGTAGACCCGTCCCTACTGCGCTGGAAATACTGGGAACCGCGTTTGGATTGCCCCGATCCGCGCTCGTTCGTGTTAGAGAGAGATGGGCGGATTGTCGCTCACGTCGGTCTCTGGCCGGTCACGGTGCGGATTGGAGGAAACAGGGAACGCGGCGTTAACATGATCGACTGGTCTTCGGACCCGCTGGCGCCAGGGGCGGGGCTTTCGTTATTGCAGCGCATGACCAGGAGCTACGACTTCGTTTATTCCATCGGTGGCTCGGAGATGACGCAAACCATTCTGCCGAAGTTCGGCTTTCGTACCGTGGCGCAAACCCTTTCCTGGGCTCGCCCCATCCGCCCCTGGCGGCAAATGCTCCATCACCAGAGCAGGGATCTGCGCCTGCCGCTGCGTCTCGCGCGGAATATCTGGTGGTCGAGGACGCCCGCCAGGGCGATCGCTCGAGGCTGGGCTGCCGTCGAAGCAGGCGCGGGCGCTGGTCCCGATTTCCCCGCCGAGCGTGATGACGCTTTCTTCCGGTATCTCCAGCAATGCCCGGCTGCCCGTTGTTTGACCTTTCACATCCTGAGCCAAAGCAGAAAAGTGGGCTTCTTTGCGTTGTCGATTCTACGTGAGCAAACTCGCATAACCGGTGTGTGGCTGGAAGACCCGTCCCCCGAAAATTGGCGAACAGCGTTCCATCTTGCGCAAGAGGCCGCGCTGAGGCACACCGACACTTCAGAAATTATCGCCACTGGTGCGACAGAAGCCAGCGCGAGAGCCGCCGGAGAGGCCGGGATGCGGCTTCGCGGCAGTCTGCCGGTCTTTCTCTTCCGGAAAAGCGGTGGAACCGACGCGGTGCCGCTTCAGTTCCAGTTGTCAGATCACGATGCCTTTTTCCGGGGAGGCCGGCTGGCTGATTTTTGGACTTGAACCCTGCAGATGGCATTCGAGATACTCGATGAGGAGCGCGTCCGCCGTGCGCATCCACGCAATATGGCGCCCGCCAAAGGCGACGGCTGGTTTCGGTGAGCGGATGAGCACTGCCTTTTGCGATTTCATCCACTGGATCTGTCCTCGCAAATCATCTACCTCGTAACAGATGTGGTGCAAGCCACCGCCCTTTTCGAGAAAGCCCGCCACGGGCGAATCAGGTGAAGCCGGCTGGATCAATTCGAATTGCGCCGGCCCGGCGCCCGGCAGGTTCAAAAATACGACGCGGGAGCGCTGAATCGGATCCTCGAAGATTTGGGACACGGAAATCGACCCCAGAGCGACCCTGTAACCCTCGATTTTTGCCTCAATTGAGTCGACTACGCAGCCGATATGGTGGAGAGAAAGGCCGCTAGGGCTGAGCATTCACAGTTCTCGCTCGAACCAGATCCAGGATGGCAGCGAAGGAGGTCGCGCCCTCAAAATCTTCAAAATCGATGTCGATACCGAATTCTTGTCCAATGACGCTCAGCAGCGTGAGCTGCGCGATCGAATCCCAGGCGCTGATGTCATTGCTACTAGCCGTGGGGATGTCGCTCGGGCTCAGGTTTCTGAAGACTTTTTGGAAGCAGCTTACCAACCGCTCGAATTGTTCGTCGTGCATATCAGGTTTCTTGTATTATCCAACTCACCCTCGATTGCGTGAGATTCCTGGTTAGCGGCTTCGCGAGGTGCTTCATCGATCGGATCAGTCGCCTGATATTAGCATTGAAACGGAAGCCTTGGTTACGGACTTCGAGTCTCAGCTTTTTCGCATGCCCGCGGCTTGCCAGCGGATGCCATCGATGACCTGGCACCCGCTCGACTCATTCCAGGTATGTGTGCCCACCAAATCCCTGCTCCACGCCGGCGGAATCCAATTGACGCGGCGCTCTTCAAACTCGGTTGGCGTCAACCGGATGACCTCGTTCACCTGGATGGCATAACCGTAGCGTACCGAACAGTCCTGCGTGGGCCGGTAGATCCGGCCATTCCTGCAAAAAAGATTCCCGGCGGAACGGCTGTTTCTCACGGAACAGGAGACAGGACTCGAAGGGTGCAGGTTCCATCCGCCATCCAGCCGCTCCGACCAGAACAGGAGCGTTTCCATAAATGGCTGCAAAGTCGTCGTGAAGAAGTACCAGCGGCCATTCCAGAACAGGGGCGTCGTATCGACAACCGCCAGATCCTCAACCAGCGTCGCAACCAACTCGACTTCCCATGGAAAGCGGGAAAACCGATAGAGTTCCACGCGGCCCGCTTCGGAGGTCTCGGGCAGCAGGAACAACTCGCCGCCGGCCGGCACTACACAGGGATACGACAAGTGATAGGGTTGCTCCAGGACGGTCTTGATCTCCGAACAGGAGCCATTGTCGAACAGCTCGACGCACCCAAGCCGCCCCTTGCGCGACCCTGCGATGATCTCCTCGAAAAACAGATAATGATGTCCGCCGGTGTCCCACAGGAAGGGATCGGCAGCTTCAATTCCGTCGCTGAAGGGGACATCCCTGAATCCCGACAAATCCAACCGGCCGGGCTCGGTAATGGAATGGCCGGAGTTGGGCCGCGTTGCTATAAACCACTTGGATTCTTTGCCGCGGGCCTTCCAACGCAAGTACCCGCTTCTTGCGAGCTTGCTCAGGACGAACCGTCCCGTTTCCAGGGTTCCCGGATAGCCGACGGAAGAAAAAGCTTGGAGCGATTCCTCGGGAAAACCGCGCAACTTTTCCTCAAACTGCCGGTTTCCTTCGCGGATTTCCAGGCATAAGCTGGCCAGCGTCCGAATAGCCGCAGCCAATGGTTCCTCCGCGCTTAAGGTAATGTAGAGCCCCGGCACGGTGGATGTCTCCGCTGTTCGAACAGCCCGCCCGCGGGCGAACGAGGATTCATGCCAGTAAACGGTTACCATCGATGTCACATCGTTGTCGGCCACTTCGTCCCAGAAGGGGATTACCCTGTCCCGTTTTCCAAAACGGACAGTCAGGACTCCGTGCTTCGCGACACCGCCAAGGTCGATGTTAGGGCCTCTGCCTGCCAGCCAGATGAGGACACCGCAATCGGCGTTGCGAATTCCATCGAGGGACTCGATAGTGGCAGGTTCAGTCTGGTCAACGGTGATATCCCCGAATGGATCGAATTTCGCCTGACTGGCTGAGTAGAGACGATTCAGCAACCAGGAGGGCCGCTTCAATGCCGCCGGAGACCGCCCTGTGACCGTGAAAGGAACAAGGTCGATTCCAGGAAGCTGTTTGATCAATGACAGTAGGGCCTCTGTCCAAGGTGAAGTGCGGTCGAGAACTACCCCCACCCGCAGCGGCCCCTCGTCTGACGCCGCCCTCCTGAAGGGTAAAAGCAGCGTCGACTTTTCCGGCAATAAAGTCATATCCAGCCTGGAGTGGGGAGGCGGCTGCCTAGATGCATCGCCGAAATACGCCGCATATTGTAAGCCGTGTGGGACGCAAATCATCTTCCCTGGGTGCAGTTACGGCGAATCGAAAGACGCGGAAAGAACGATTTGCAAGCATTTCGCCAGGCGTTTTGTCAGGCCGTGCCCTTGTCCCGGCGAATCCGCCTCTCGAGATAGTAATCCCAGGCGCGCATTCCGGCGGGCAACACCCAGGGGAGAGTCCGCAGCAACGAGAGTACCACCTGGGTTTTCCCGGCCGGACGGTATTGCTGACAGTATTCGAAGCTTTGAAGGGCGTCCTTCCAGCGCCGTTCGCCGATTGCGCGCTTGCCGCGCAAGGTTTCGACATCGTTCCGCACCAATTCCGTCCGGCGCCGCAGAGCGTCGGTTTCTTCCGGTGAAAGATCGAACTCACGCGCGGCTTTTTCGAGAACGGTAAGCGCGTACTCCATGTACCGGGAGTGTTTGGTGAGACTGTCAATTCGCTGGCGGTAGCGAGTCAGAGGACGAGTATTGTAGCCAATTTTTCCCGGCGGGTCCGCCTTCAGAATTCTGATCCAGACATCGAAATCTTCCCACGAGCGCAGGCTCTCATCGTAGAGGCCAATGCGCAGCAGGGTGTCGCGGCGAATAATGGATCCCGGGTTCGTGGGGCATGTTCGGCTCTCCATTACGGACACAAATGATACCTGCCCGGTCGAGGGATACACATCCATCCATTGGCGTCCGGCCAGCGGGCCTTCGCCGAACAGGAAAGAGTTACAGTAGGCGGCATCGTAATCCGGATGTTCGCGCATGAAACAGACTTGTTCCGCGAGACAGGAGGGTTCAAGAAGGTCGTCCGGATCGAGATGCAGGATCAGCGGTGCGCGTGCCGCCTGGACAGCCGTGTTGCATGCGCCCGAGAGACCTTTGTTCGCCTGTTTGATATATCGGATGCGTGAGTGCCAGGGTTCGAGCACGCGCTCGAGAGCCTCGGTGTCGGGACAGCCGTCGTTTACAACCACGATTTCAAAATTCTGGAACGTCTGCGACAGGACGGAATCGAGGGCGGCGCCGATGTACTCGGTAACATTCCAGGAGGGTAAGATAACACTAACTTCAGGGAGTATTTCGCTCATCGGCGGATGGGTCTGGCTCCCTGCGGGCGTGTTTTCTTCCATCGCGAAACACCCACATTATAGCGTCAGCGTTACTTCTTCAATAATGCTGCGTTGGAAACGTGCACTGTTCTTCCCACTCGAAGCGACGACGTCGGATTCGCTGCCGTGGCAGCGGGGTAATGCGGATTCAGGCCTTCTGGAGTGCTGGAGCGGTACGGCGGAATTGCGCCCTGGCCACAAGCCAGCACAAACTGGCGAGAAACACAGCAGCCACCAGGTCGAAAGGAATCACATGAAAGTCCTTGTTGAGCAAAAGCAGCGCGAACTGAATCAGGAAAATTACCTGGAAGTCCTTCGCGCTGGCTTCGAGGCGATCTGCCAGCACTCGGATGCCATTCAAGCCTGCCGGAATCAGCACGGGAAATAACGACCCTACCCTCCGGTCCGCATTAAGCGCAATCAGCAATGAGCCAGTAACCGGCACCCAGTAGGGAGACCAGCGCAACAGGAGTATTCGATTCGTCCTTATATCAAAAAGAGGCAGGAAGAGACTGATACCAAGCGACCCCGATGTAAACAATCTCACCAGATCGATAGCCCGCATCCCACGATACGTGCGCAGCACGCCTTGAAACGACCGGCCCAGCTACCATCTCTTGCTTATATCACGATCATCCGGGCAGCAGTCGTGGGGCTCTTTGTCTTGACACATTCAACCTGTGACGCTGTCGAAGAGGGACTCGTATCGGTCGATAACCTTGTCAGTTGAATAGTTGTCCACCGCTCGCTGGCGGGCCGCACTCCCCATTCGTCTTCGCAGCCCGGGATCGCGGAACAGTTTTACAAGGGCTTCTCCAATAGCCTTTTCGTCGTTAAATGCGACTGTCAGTCCATGGACGCCCTCGTCGACCAGTTGCAGATTTGCAGGAATCGAGCTGACTACCGACGGGAGACCCACCGCCATCGCTTCCAGGAGCGCGCAGGGGAATCCTTCGCTCGGAGACGTCAGGGAGAAGATATCGCTTGCTCCCAGCCAGAACGGTATCTCCGCGGCGGGGACTCGTCCGGCAAACCGGATCTGCGCTGGATTGATATCCAGGTTGCGCGCCAGCGCCTCAAGTTCTGGCCGCAAAGCCCCATCGCCCACGAGGAGCAGCAGCGCTTCCGGAGCTTGCCTGGCGGCGCAGGCAAAACCGCCAATCAGCGATTGCAGTCCCTTTTCATGGGATAAACGCCCGACGTAAATCACCACATGCGCGTCAGACGGGATCCCATGGCCTTCACGCCAGGCTTCGGATTCGCCTGGCTGGGCGGGGTGAAACTCGTCGGGATCGACCGGGTTCGGCATCCAGACGATCTGATCGCGCACGAACCCGTCGGCCAGAGCTTCCCCGGTCATTCCCTCATTAAGGACCATGACCGGCACGCGCCATCGCTGTATCCAATCCAGTTCCCAGCGTCCGGCCCTCGACGCGCGCATCGCTGGAATGACGTTACTGCCGGCAATCTTCGCGACTATTGGCTTCTTCAGGAAATGCGCCACAGGGAGGCCCGCGGCAAGATGCAGACCCTGCATCAGGAAATAGACGACATCGTAGCTCCGCCGCCGGCTCCAGATGGCGAGGGCGACCTCACAGGCAAAAATCCAGTCCTTCAACTTTCCCCGCGACCTGTGCGTCAGAATCGTGACGGGCACTCCCGCCGGGTCGACCCAATTCCTCAGGGGTGGCATCGGAGGACCCCCGGCGCAGAGGACGTGGACCTGGTGCCCGCGCCGAATCATGGCTGCACTCACGCGCTGAGCTTCGATCTCCGACCCTCCCATCACCGGCGGATAAGAATCGCAAATCAACAACACGCGGACGGGTTTCCGCGCACCCGGAGCAGTCATCGGGAAAGACCCAGCGCCATCTCTTCCAGTTCCCAGCCGCTTCCGATGCGATCCAGCACTTCCCAGCCGTGTTCGGCTCTCCGGAAAAACGTTGCGCGGTTGGTCAGGTCTTCCTCCAGGGTTCGGCCCACAATCCAGATACCGCCAGGCTGAAGGCTGTCGAAAATGGCCCGATACCCCTCTTCCAGGCGTTCCGCGGAGAAATATGCCCGGTTAAATATGTTCATCGTGCGCAACACGTGGCACGGAGCGGGAGTCCGTTCGAAAACCGAGCGGCGGCGGAATTTAAACCGCGGGTCCGATCGCGCCAGCGCAGCCGCTTCGGGATGAATATAGGGAATGGGGCGGACCCTGTAACCGGCTCCCTGTGAGTGTTCGACCCAGGCGGCCGGCAGCCCCAAAGTATCGAAGCGCTTTCTGGCGCGCGCGGCGATCCAGCGGCGCAGGGGATTGCGCCATGATTCAGGATGATGCAATGCCACCACGAAGGGTGGCTTGATGTATTGCAAGGGAGTGCCATCCGCCTCCGTGATGAACGTCTCCCCGCCCTCTACGGACAGCTCGAGCAATTGCAGAAGCAGGTCCGAGGCCTCGATTTCAGCCGCGGGAAAAACCGGCAGCAGCCGTTTGGCCCATTCGCAGGATGTCAGACCGTGAGATACAGCGCGGTCTTCCACTCGAATTGCCGATGCTGCCGGGAACAACCGTTTCAGCAGAACGATGGAGGCAGCGTCAACATCCTCGAAACGATTACGGAACGAGGTTCGGAAGGTTCCGTTCGATGTCCGCAGCGTGACGCTGATGTCTTCGAAAAGCTTAATCTCATCTTCGCTCGGATTGTCGCCGATCCGGAGAAGGTTGTAGGCAACCCGCGGCCCGGAGAAACGGCGCTCGCTGCCCATCCGCATATACTGCTCTTGTTTGTGAATGCCAAGGCCGAACATGCGTGCTATGCCAGCCTCTCGTGAGTCCTTCCGACTACCCGCGCCGGGTTTCCCACGGCGACGGAACCCGCAGGCACCGGGTGTACAACCACCGATCCCGCTCCGATCGTGCTACGATCGCCTACCTCTGCCAGCAAGATCGAACCCGACCCAATCCAACAATCCGCGCCGATCCCGACGGTCTCAAAAATACCATGCTCCGATCCCATAATCCGGCCTTCAGCGTCCCGCGGATGCTGGCGCTTTCCGCTGACGATCTGTACGCCCGATCCGATCTGAGTTCTCTCGCCGATCACAGTTCTCCCTAATACGCAGTAGCCGCCAATATAGACGCCCCGACCGACCGTTGTTTCCCTGTACACAAAGAAAGATCCAAATTGAACACGACTTTCCAGGGAACACTCCTCCAGAGTGAGCCGGTAATAGGCAATTCTCAGATAATCTCCCGGCAAACCAGGCGCCAGAGCGCAACTCTGCGCCCAAAACCTAAACACCGATGCGAGGCGCCCGAACCCCGAAGAAAGGGCCAGAGGAAACGCGATGGCGAGGAATACGGCGTGAAAAAAGCTCTTCAGAAAAGTCTTCAAATCTCATCTTATTCGGTAACGAGCCGATCTGTGCGATTAGACGACATTTCATGCGCGCCTCTATCCGACGGAACTGCGTGCCCCAGGTTTACTTTGGTTATATAGCGCGCACTTCCTTCCAGGCTGTCTTTTAGAGGTTTCATTGCCCGCAGCTTCTCCTTCTCATTGAGGCACGTAAAGCGGGATGTTGTCGCCCGGGGCCACCATCGTGCCGGACGAATTCAGGTAGTCCATTTTCATCGGCACGGAACCGGACCGCGCGTCCACGGTCGCTGCGCAGGGCGAAGCCGCACAGATCAGGATTGCCGACGCCCCGTTCGGCTGCGTAATCGTCAACCGCACCTTCGCTGCATTGGCCGTACCGGAAAGAGTGAACGGAACATATACTGTCCGGTGGTCCGCCGGATCGACTCCGCCCAGCCTGACTGCCGGCCATCGATGCAGCATCCCCATCCCCGCGAAAAACCCATACCACTTACCCGCGTGGATGTAAGCATCCAGCATGTTGGTGTAACCGAGGTTCGCGGCATCCGACGCGTCATCGGCATAGGCCCCACCAGTGTTAAAAGCCGGGTTCCCCCAGACCGCCCCGTAAAGTGAATCTCCCCAGGCTTTATTCGCAGCGCCGGGATTATCCAGATAGAAATCCGCTATTGCGTTCCCCGGCTCCTGGTTTTGTTCTCGACCAACTGCTCTTCCGATTACAGAAGTTCCATAGTTACAGCCTGGTCTGCGTACGTCGAAGCGGCCTTTGGGCCGCCTTCCGGTGATCGTGTCTCACTCGGGCCGATTGGGAGAACCTTCCCAAAATCAACCTGTACGTTCTATAGCAGGCAGCGTCGGGCGATCCGCCGATGTAATGGTCAACTAAATGAAATTAAAGCAACTAAAGATTGTGACTGATATACTAATGCCTTAAGAGGCCCAATGATTCGCGGCATGTTGAGGACGTTTCATAAGCCGATTTATGAACATCGCCAGAACACGCTGGTTCGTCTCATCTCGCCGCATCTGAAACCGGGCGCCAGAGTTCTGGATGTCGGTTGCGGCTTTGGCCAGTTAGGCCATGCCCTGAAGGAGGCTTCGCCGGACGTCGCTCGGGTGGAAGGCGCCGAGAGTGTCCGCCGCGGAAGCGAACTGATCCCTGTCACCGCCTTTGATGGAATCAGGATGCCATGGTCCGACAAGACTTTCGATGCTGTGATTCTTGCCGATGTCCTTCATCACGATCACAATCCCGAAAGGCTGCTTCGGGAGTCCGTCCGGGTCTCGCGGCACCTCGTGATCGTCAAAGATCATCTTCGCGACGGATTACTTGCCCAGCAACGCAT
>Ga0187876_1002997_pt1 | contig 11858 bp, 9 predicted proteins | sample June2016WEW_17_4_FD_133000 | JGI IMG/M metagenome (GOLD analysis project Ga0187876, IMG submission 133000) | Peatland microbial communities from SPRUCE experiment site at the Marcell Experimental Forest, Minnesota, USA - June2016WEW_17_40 | ecosystem: Environmental > Terrestrial > Soil > Wetlands... | reverse complement strand
TCGAGCAGGACAGCATGATCCAACTCCGTCACCTCGCGGTCGAACCAGAAATGAATGCCCGTGATCGGGGACGTCCGCAGTTGCGCCAGGTTCTCCCGCAACGCATCGGATTGCATCGCCGGAGGCATCAGTTTCGCCAGCACCTGGAAAGGCACGGCGGAGATCACGTAATCGAATTCGCGCCTCTCGCCTTCCAAAGCTGCAACCGCCGGCTCCGCGCTCCCGTTCCCGGCGGATGAGGCGCCGCCGTCATTCAAAGCAGTCGAGACGCTGCCGCGCACCGTAACCCAGGCGCGTTGGTTGGTCGCGCCTAAGCTCTCGACCGATGCCCGTAGCACCACCTCGCCGCCGCGTTCGCCAATGTAATCCGCCGCAACGCCGTAGAGCTGCGAAAGCGGAACCGAGGGAAGGCCCATGCGCCCGGCCTGCGCCGACTTCAGGAAGGCATCGCGAAAAACCATCGCGCCATAGTGGGTGGAGACATCGCCCAACTCTTCATTCAGAGCGCTGACCAGCACCGGCGACCAGAAACGACTGACGGCGCGCTCCGTTTGTCCGTGCCGTTTAAGCCACTGCAGGAAAGAGCCTCCGTCATCGGCGGGAACGCCCTCGATCAACGACAGCATCCCCAGCGCAATCGAAAGCTTGTCGCGCCAAGAGAGCAGCGGAAACCTGAGGAATGCGGGCAAAGTGTGCAGCGGTGCGGGCAAACTCGAGGGCTCCAGGGTTCCCCGGCGGCCTCCCGGCTCGATGTAGGTCAGGCGATCATACCAGCGGATGCGCTCTTCCACCCCCAGCCGCCGGTACAGGTCGAGCAGGTTGGTGCAGCAGCCGAGCAGCACGTGCTGGCAGTTGTCGACCACCTCGCCCGTGCCTGGATGTACATAGGAGGAAGCCCGGCCACCGAGATAGGGTCGGCGCTCGAAGAGTGTGACTTTGTATCCCGCTTGTGAGAGCGCGCAGCCCGCCGCCAGACCCGCCAGACCGCCACCGATAATGCCCACGGACGCCTTTGCCGTTTGCGGGCTCTTGCCGTCCGCGTTTTGTGCTGGCTTGAGAGTCACGTGAGGCGGCGTATCCATCCCTTGCACAGAACGCCTAGCTTCTCGGCCACGCTAAGCCGGATGCGCTCGCTGTAGACATCATAGTTGCGCTGCTCGATTCTCTCCAGCAGCCGCCGATAGATCTCCACCAGCACCCAAAGCGCCGGCTGGGCGTCGTCATCGATCAACGGCAGCAACTGCTCGGCTGCCGCATAGTAGTCGCGGGCCCGCCGCGCTTCCATTTGCAGCAGTGGACGCAACCGCTCCAGCTCCGCCCCGCTGGCCAGCGCTTCCGCAGTGATGCCGTGCTGCGCCAGGTCCTCCCCCGGCAGATAGATGCGCCCCATCTGCGCGTCTTCCTTGATGTCGCGCAGGATGTTGGTCAACTGGAAGGCAATGCCGACGTGCTCGGCCAGCGGTTCGGCGGCGCGGTCGCGGTATCCGAAGATGCGGATGCACACCAAGCCCACGACCGAGGCCACGTGATAGCAGTAGTCGTACAACTCACTGAAACACTGGTAAGCAACCACCGGTTGTGCGCTTGGCTGCCCGGCGGGCTCCTGTAAATCCATGCCGGTTCCCTGCACCAGCATGTCGAGCAGTTCGATGGGTATGCCGAACTGGTGTTGCGAATCGCGAAGAGCCAAAAAAACCGGATCGTCGGTCGGCTCTCCTTCCGCCACTTTATGATAGCCTTCCAGCCAATCGTGCAATTTCACCCGGCGCTCGGGAATCGTCATCCCGGGGTCATCGCAGATGTCGTCGGCATGACGCATGAAGGCGTACACCGCCGACAGCGCGTTGCGCTTGCGCCGGGGCAGCACCATGAATCCGTAGTAGAAGTTCTTGGCAGCCGAACGCGCCACGTGCCGGCAGATACCGTATGCCGTGTCAAGCTGCAACGGATGATGCTGCGCGACGCGGACAGCGTCTTTAGGCTCGGCGGAGCGTACGGCACTCATCGCGCCGCTCCCTTCCGGGGCCCCCGACAAGCGCCGGGGTTGCGCTTGTTGGGGTGACTCATCAGGCGGCCCAGCAGCGCCCGCCCCAGCAGCGCAAACTTGCGCGCCTTCGAGATCGTGGGGCGCCTCCTCAGCACGTCATAACCCTGATCCTCAATCGCCTTCAGGATTGCCTGGCCGCCGCGCGTAAACAGCTCGATATCGAGCGCGAGTTTACCGCTCACTTGGCCTTCCAGTGGGAGTCCCCGGTCAAACCAGTCGCGCGCCCTCTCCACTTCAGATCGCATCAGCTTCAGGAAGCCGACCGTCGCTTTGCCCTCGGCGATCACCTGTTCGGCGACGCCAAAGCAGCGCATGTCTTCCAGGGGAATGTAGATGCGTCCCTTGCGGAAATCGACCGCGACATCCTGCCAGAAATTGGCCAGTTGCAATGCCGTGCACGTGTAGTCGGAAAGCTGTTGGCGCTCCTGATCCGCATAGCCGCATAGATACAGGACAAGATGGCCCACCGGATTTGCCGAATTGCGGCAATACCCCAGCAGATCGTCGAAGCTCTCATAGCGGGAGACGGTCTGGTCCTGCCGGAACGCCGTCAGCAGATTGGAAAACTCATGCTGGGGGATTCCGAACTCCCGGACGGTTTCGGCCAGCGCGACAAACACCGGATGCGTCGGCCCAGGCTCGCCGCCCGGGGTCCCCGGCGACGGCTGCTTTTCCTGTTGCTGGGGTGGATCGTATTGCCGGCGATACATTGCGCGCAGTTCTTCTTCCCAGCGATCCAGCAGCGCCAGCGCAAGCTGTGTGTCGCCGACCTCGTCGCCCAAATCATCGGAGATGCGGCAATAGGCGTAAACGTTGAAGAAGTGCTGATGCAGCCGCTTGGGCAGAAACCAGCTCGCGACCGAAAAGTTCTCGTAGTGTCCCCGCGCCAGCCGCGCACAGTAAGCGCGTGCCTCGGCGATGCCGGGAGCCTGCGGCGGGATGCGATAGGCGGCGGGCAGGCGCGCCCAGCCCTCCGAAAGCAGATCGTCCGTGGATCGATTTTTCGGAAAACGCGCACTCACCGAACCGTCCATCTCTCAGCTCCGACCGCGGGGCCCCCGGCGAGCCTTGCTCGACCACCCCAACACGCGCAACCGCAGCGCGCGCCGGGGACCCGGTCGCTGGGGTGACTGGCTCAGTGCCCGGGAATAATTGCCGTCTTGATCTGCCCGTTGCGGTTCAACATATGCCGCAACACCTGCTGCAACCTCGAAAGCGGAGCCTCCCCCGTAACGTAGTCGGCGCTCCTGATCTTGCGTTCCGCAATCAGCGCAAAGGCGCGCCGCACCGATTCCGGGGTGTGGTGGAAAGTCGCCTTCAGCGTAATTTCCGAATAGTGCAGGCGCTGTGTGTCGAGCTGGACCTTGGTTCCGCTGGCGCATCCACCGAACAGGTTCACGGTCCCGCCCTTGCGAACCATGTCAATGGCCCACTCCCACGCCTCCGGACGGCCCACGCACTCGATCGCCACGTCGGAGCCGCGGCGCGTGGGGGTTACCGCGCGCACCGCCTCGACCGGATCGGAAACCTTGGTAATCTGCACCACGTCGTGAGCCCCGGCCTTCTTCGCCGCGGTTACCTGCTCATCGCGCTTGACCACGGCAATCACGTTGCAGCCGATCAGCTTGGCCACGTGGATGAACATCAGCCCGATGGTGCCGGCGCCGATGACCGTAACCGTGTCGCCGATCTCGACGCCCGTCTCGTGCAGTCCACGAAGCACGCAGGCCAGCGGTTCGGTCAACGCCGCCTCTTCAAACGTCACATCGTTCGGGATCGCCAGCAGGTTCGCCTCGACGATCCTTTTGGGGATGCGAATGTATTCCGCATACGCGCCGTTGTTGAACAGCAGATCCTCGCAGAGGTTTTCCTGGTGTTTAGAGCAGTAGAAGCACTGCTGGCACGGCGCCGAGTTCAGCGCCACCACCCGCGTTCCCTTCCTGAAGCCGCGCACGTTCGCGCCGGTCTCCTGAACGATGCCCGCCAGCTCGTGCCCGAACAGCGCGGGGGGAACGATCATGCGGGCGTGATATCCGCGCTGGTAAACCTTAAGATCGGTGCCACAGGTCAGCGCCACCTGCACCTTGATCAGCACTTCACCTTCACCGACGTCCGGAATCGGTACCTTCTCAATCTTTATGTCCTCTTTACCGTAGAGGACAGCGGCTGTCATGTGTCCATTCACTCTGCAATTCCTTCCCACGTGCTACCCGGCTGAATAGCAATCTTCATCGTCGCCGGCTGAGGGTGGGCAGCCAAATTCAAAGCCTCAATCGCTCCGCTCAAAGGAAAGCGATGGCTATAGAGCGCCTCTAGATTCATTTCACGGCTCAGCACGAAACGTGCTGCCTCCTGCTGCAAATCCACCGAGGCGCTGTAAGAACCCATCAGCGTCTTTTCATCGACGCAAACAGCCGCGGGATCAATCGTGGCTGTGCTGTGCTGGGTCTGCGCAAACAGCATGATCTTTCCGCCAGGACGCGCGGAATCCATCGCAGACCTGATCAGGGCGTTGACGCCAACCGCGAGGATCACGGCATCGGCTCCCCGCCCTTCCGTCAATTCCCGGACTCGTTCCACCGTGTCAACGTTGGAAGCGTCAATATTACACGTCAGCCCGAAACTCTGGCCTATTGTAAGCCTCTGGGGAAACAAATCGGAAGTAATCACCCGTGCACCGCCCCGCTTGGCCAACATCGCCAGAATGATTCCGATCGGGCCCTGCCCCATTACCAGCACTGTGTCACCGGGTTGGAGCGCCATCGAATCAATACCTTTCCAGCAGGTATTGACAGGCTCGATGAAGGACGCCTGCTCGTAGGACACCCCCTCGGGAATGCGGACCGCTCCCCCCGTGCGGACAATCCAGTCCATTACCCGCACATACTCTGAAAAACCCCCGCCGCCGGGGTCGAATCCGGCGGTCGCTCCCACCTTCTTATAAACTTCGCACTGGGCAAACACCTTGTGACGGCAGTAGTAGCACCGGCCACAGGGAATATGATGGAAGACCACCACCCGGTCACCGGTTTGATACTCCTTCACTCCCTCTCCTACGGCAACTACCTGTCCGCCAGTCTCGTGACCGAAGATGCGGGGAGCGGAATGCGATCCGGTGGCGATCTTTTTCAGGTCCGTTCCGCAAATGCCGCAGGTGTGTACCCGGACCAGTAGCTCGCCGGGTCCGATTTCGGGCACCGGAACGGTTTCCAGCCTTACGTCGTTCTGTCCGCGATAAACAACCGCCTGCATTTTTGTAGGAATTTCCCTTGGCGTCTGCGAGGAAGATGAAGAAGTATGAGTAGCAAGCTGCATCGAAACCTAGTAGTTAACTCCCTTTCAATTCTGCTTCCAGCACCGGGCCGTTGGCATGGAGCCCCTCCAGCGCGCCTCTCCCCTGGGTAATAAAAACCCGAATCGCGCGACAAAGATTCTCCGCCGCGCGGCAACTATCCCGCCGTAGACGAAAAACCATCGGCCACAGCCAGGGACGAACAGAGAGGTGAGCCAGAAAAGCTCCGAGACGGAAGCCCTCGGGCCTGATGAAGGGCTCGATAAAGTCGATCCGGGTGTCCAGTTCGTCGGAAATGACCTTCAATGCCAGGAATTCGCAATCGCGCGAGGCCGCAACCGCAGCCACGGCGGCAGCTTCCATGTCCACGGCCTGGGCGTGAAAGCGTGCGAAAAGAACGCGCTTGCGATCTCCGCCCGCAACCGTATCGGCCGTCACCAGCGAGCCATTGCCCCGCGGCGACGTGAATGCCGAACCAGTACGCTCGGAAACAATATGCCGCGGCACAAATATGTCACCCACCTTCATCCCCGGCGCAAGCGCCCCGGCAAAGCCGATCGAGACCACCATCTCGGGAGAAAACCTGTCGATCGCCTGTTTGGCCGCGCTCGCCGCATTCTTGTACCCCGGTCCCGAGCAGACCACGATGCCGTTCTCCCACCGATAAACCGATTGCGGATGACGGAGCGTCTGCGTCGAGTCCTGGACGCTTAGAAAGTCGTCTACCGTCATCGGCTCGCATTCTTCAAGCAGAGGTTGAACTTCTCTCTGCATCGCTACTATAAATGCGGTCTTTATCTGCTCAGTCATGCCAACTCACAGGCCTGCCGGTACTCCGCGGCGTAACCATGTGCCACGAACCATTCCGCCGCCCGCCGTAGCGCCTCGCGCACCGGACCGGCCCTATACCCCAATTCATTTTCCGCCTTGACGGAGGAAACCCACATCATTTTGCGCCCCATACGCACCGAATCAAGCGTGACGCGAGGTTCGCGATTCATCAGCACGCCGGTGAAAAACGTATCGAAAACGCCGCTGACAAACGCCGCCGCATACGGCAGCTTGATGGAAGGCGAAGGCAAGCCGGTGATCGAAGCCAAGATGTCGAGAATCTGCTTCAAAGTAAGATTCTCCCCGCCCAGTATGTAGCGCTCGCCAATGCGGCCACGCTCGCAGGCCAACAAGTGCCCCCGCGCCACGTCGACGACGTCCACCAGGTTCAGGCCGGTGTCGACGTAAGCCGGAAACTTCCTCTTCAGGAAATCAACCACGATGCGGCCAGTCGGCGTCGGCTTAATGTCTTGCTCCCCGATTGGCGTGCTGGGATTCACCACGACTACCGGAGCGCCTTGCTTCGCCAGTTTGACAGCCACCTGCTCGGCCAAGAACTTAGAGCGTTTGTAGTGGCCGATCATGTCGCTTTCACTCACCGGCGACTGCTCGTCCACCGCCTGCGGCTCATAGTGGAATCCCATGGTTGCCACGCTGCTGGTGTACACAATGCGGCGAATGCCGGCGGCTTGCGCACTGCGAATCACCTGCTCGGTGCCGCCCACATTGGCCGCATACATCGGCTTCGGGTCGCGCGTCCACAGCCGATAGTCAGCCGCAACGTGGAAAACCACATCACATCCCTGCATGCCCATGCGCAGCGAATCGGCATCCGTTAGGTCACCGGCGACGAGGTCGGCGTTGAGTCTTTCAACGTTATCCCGCCGGCTGTTCGGGCGAACCAGCAGACGCAGATCCGCACCCTGCTCACCCAGCAGGCGTGCCACGTGACTCCCGACAAAACCAGTTGCTCCGGTAACAAATGCTTTCATATCAGATAAATCAACAAATTTGCTGAATACCAACTTTAACTTCGTACGCGCGCTTCCCGGGGTAACACTCAGCCTGCGGTGATAGTTCCGGATCACCAACAACGAACGGCTCTAACTGAAAAGTGACCAGGCGAGCAGCTTCCAGGTGTCGGCAAATCCGCTGGCTGTGGCCGCGCTCGCCTCATAACCGGAGTGCACCAGGCAATCCTCGCAGCGTGGATCGCGGCCGTGTCCGTAGCGCTGCCAGGGCGTATCGTTGATTAGCCCCTCGAAGGTGTCGTGATGCTGATCGGTTATCAGATAGCAGGGACCCTTCCAGCCCTTTGTGTTGTAGGTCGGATTGCCCCATGCCGTGCACGACAGCTCGCGACTGCCCGCCAGGAATTCCAGATAAATCGGCGAATCGGCAATCGGATACTTCCTCGCCAAACGTTTGATATCTTTGAACTTTTCGCGGATCGCCCGGCGGTCCAGGAAGATCTCTTTGGTGTGCACCGCCGAATACGAATAGCCGGGAGAGACGACGTGCGAATCCACCCCGAGCCCCTTGAGGTACTCCAGCAGCGCCTCCACCTCGTTCATGTCCGTCTCTTCGTAGACGGTAGTGTTGGTCATCACCCGGAATCCCTTGGATTTGGCCAGCTTGATTCCCTCCACCGCCTGGTCGAAGACGCCCTCGCGTTCGACCGCTAAATCGTGCGATTTCTTCAGCCCGTCGAGATGGACATTCCAGAGAAAGCGAATGTCAGGAGTAAACTCCCCGATCTTTCTGGAGATGAACATGCCGTTCGTGCAGACAATGACATGTCTTTTCTGCTCCAGCAGCGTGCGCGTGAGTGTGCCGATCTCCTTGTAAAGCAGCGGTTCACCGCCGCAGATGGCGACCATCGGGGCGCCGCACTCCTCCACCGCCGCCAGGCACTGCTCCACCGGCACCACTTCCTTGATCGTGTCCTCGTACTCACGGATGCGCCCGCAGCCGGTGCAGGTTAAATTGCACGCATGCAACGGTTCCAGCATCATCACCAGGGGGAAGCGCTTCACCCCTTTGGCTTTTTGCCGGATGATGTATTTCGCCATGTCAGCTTGCAGTCTCAGCGGATGACGCATTGTTTGATCAAAATCCTTCCAACTCATTTCACGGTGCCTGACAGGCTGTTGAAAAACTCTGCCTAAGCGCCCGCCTCAGCTTCTTCCACAACTCCAGCCTCGGGCGCGACAAACTTCGTGTATTGCGTCAAGGCCAACAACGGAAAGTATTGAAAGTACATGTGGTACTTAAGATAAAACACCCGAGGAAATCCTGTACCCGTATATGGGACTTCGAACCACGAACCGTTCGCCGTTTGCTCTCCGAGCAGGTAGGCAATGCCGTGGGCGACCGAGTCACTGTGGAAATCTCCCGCCGCCATCAAACCGAGCAAAGCCCACGCAGTTTGCGAGCAAGTGCTTGCTCCAGTTCCCTTCCGATTCGGGTCGTCATAGGAATCACAGCCCTCGCCCCAACCGCCGTCCGGGTTCTGCATCATCCGGATCCACTCGGCCGCCTGCTGCACCATGGCTTCATGGTTATCGAACCCGAGTGCGTCCAGGCCGCGCAACACGCACATGGTTCCGTAAAGGTAGTTCACGCCCCAGCGACCGAACCACGAGCCATCCGCTTCCTGCTGGGAGCGAATAAACTTGATGGCCCGCTTCACCGCTTTGTCATTCAGCGTAAAGCCGTACGTTGCCAGACACTCCAGCACCCTTCCCGTAATATCCACCGTCGGCGGGTCAAGCATGGCGTTGTGGTCGGCGAAGGGCACGTACTGGAACACCATGCGGTCGTTATCCTTGTCGAAAGAGGCCCAGCCGCCGTTCTTGCACTGCATGGAGAGCACCCAGTCGATGGCGCGCTTTATCGATTCCGACTGGTAGCGCTGGTTGGGCGTATTAACGTGGCTAAGGCCAAGCATAACCATCGCTGAATCATCGACATCTGGATAAAATTCATTGTTAAACTCGAAGTACCAGCCGCCCGGTAGGGTCTTCGGGTTCTTAATCGACCAGTCGCCCTTGTTGCGAATCTGCTTTTTCAATATCCACTCGGCAGCACCCACCATGCGCGGGTCGTCGCGGCTCACTCCGCTTTCGCCGAGGGCGAACAGGGCGTAAGCCGTGTCCCACACCGGCGACATGCAAGGCTGCATGCGGAACGTGTCTTCTTCCTCGATGCCAAGTTTCTCGAACTCGTCGATGGCGCGAATCACCTGCGGATCGTCCATCGAGTATCCCAGGCAGCGCAAAGCAATGATCGAGTTGAGAATCCCCGGGTAGATCGCTCCCATGCCATCGCTCATCTCAAGCCGCTGCAGCATCCATTTCTCTGCCGTTTTCAGAGCGAGCCAGCGCAACGGACGCACGTGCACACTCTCAAACATGTGCACCATGCGGTCCAAAACCAGGAAGAAATTACGCCAACTGATCAGTTTTTCGTCCCACTTGAGCCGCAGTTGCGACTTGAGCCGGCCGTTCGGGAATAATTCGTCAATACCCTGCTCCGGCGCAATCTTGCGAAACGGTTTCTTGGCATAGCAGATGGAGAGCGGAATGAGGATGGCGCGCGACCACGACGAGATCTCGTAGATGTTGAACCAAAACCAGTTCGGAAAGAGCACGATCTCGGGCGGAATCGCCGGCACGGCGTCATAGTCGTACTGTCCGAGTGCGCACAGATAAATCTTGGTAAAAGTATTGACCGCCGGAACGCCCCCGTGCTCCAGGATGTAAGTGCGGGCTTTGACCAGCGCGGGTTCATCGGCGTGGTGTCCGCAGAGCTTGAAGGCAAAATAGGCCTTCACCGCCGCACTAATGTTGGAGGGTCCGCCATGGTAGATGGGCCAACCACCGTCCTCGTTCTGGTGGCGGGCGATCTCGCGAATTGCCTTTTGGAAGCGCTCTTCGTTGCGCGTGCCAAGCAGCGTATGCAGGAAGATGTAATCCGATTCCAGGGTGGTATCGGCTTCCAGCTCCCCGCACCAGTAGCCGTCAGCATCCTGCGTCGAGAACAGGTATTCGCGAGCCGCCTGGATGGCTACTCGCAGACGGTCTCCTATCCCGTCTATTCTGCCGAAATGCATACTCGCCGATTGGGGGACGATTTCCATACTGTCTATTCGGCCGCGTTAGGCTGTAAGGCCGGCGCCGCGCCAATGGCCTCAACGATTTCCGGCGGCAGCGCAAAACGCACGTTCTCGGGCATTAACTCAATCTCTTCCAGCTTGGAAAACCCATGCTGCATGAGAAAGTCGATCGCCTCCTGTACCAGGACCTCGGGTGCGGAGGCACCCGCCGTGAGCGCGATCGTCCTCACGCCTTTGAGCCATTGCTGATGGATGTCACGGTAGGTATCGATCAGATAAGCGCTGGTACCCAGGTTTCTCGCCACCTCGACCAGCCGGTTCGAATTAGAACTGTTCGGCGAACCCACAACCAGCACCAGGTCTGACTTGCGGGCGACGTCCTTCACCGCCACCTGGCGGTTCTCCGTGGCGTAACAAATATCCTGCGCGTGCGGCCCCTTAATGTTCGGGAAACGTTTTTTAAGGGCGACGATGATATCTCTGGCTTCGTCCAAGCTGAGCGTGGTCTGTGTCAGGTAAGCCACCCTGTCCGGATCGGGAACCTTCAGCGCCTGGACCTGCTCGACGCTATTGACCACTGAGGTTACCTGCGGGGCTTCGCCCAGGGTTCCGATGATCTCATCGTGATTGAGGTGACCGATCAGGATCAGCGAATAACCATCGCGAGCGAATTTCACCGCCTCGACGTGAACCTTTGTCACCAGCGGACAAGTGGCGTCGATCACCCGAAGCTTGCGTTCAAGGCTCGCTTCACGCACCTGCGGCGCCACCCCGTGGGCGCTGTAGATAACCCTCTCGCCCGGTGGAACTTCGCTGACATCATCGACGAAGACGGCGCCTTTGGCTTGCAACTCCTCCACCACGTAGCGGTTGTGAACGATCTCCTTGCGCACGTAGATGGGCGGACCGAAGGTTTCCAGGGCGATGCGCACAATATCAATGGCGCGCACGACGCCGGCACAGAAACCGCGCGGCTTCAACAAGAACAAGGTTTTGGCTTCGGTGTTCGCAATCATGAAAACCCCAATCGCCGATTTGGGTTGCCGGACCGGCGGCCAACTGGCGCCTCCCGGAACAACCCCAAACCGCAATCCTCACTCTACAGCCTAGCCGAATCCGCCTCCCCTTTGCGAACGTAACACATAGAAAGAGATGGAATTAGCATCCTCCAGTACGATTCTCACAGCGAACAGCGATTTGCCCGCTATAAGCCGCCAAAAAGCAGCCGGAATTCCATTCGGAGCGGAGTACCTTACGAATATTGTAGCAGTGTTCCGGCCGGTTCCGGGATGGAATCGACGTAGTTGAAAAGACAACACTTCCGGGGAAATCAGACATTCACTTTCGGCATCTGTTCAGCCGGGAACTCAAGCGTTCACTTTCAGCATCTGTTCGGCGTTCTTCAAGGAGGCTTCGGTGATCTTGGCTCCGCTCAACATGCGGGCGATCTCCTGCTTTCTTTCTTCGGCGGCGAGTTGGCGAATCTTGGTCTGTGCGCGGCCCGCGCTTTCCCGCTTTTCGATCAGAAAGTGCTGATCGGCGAAGGCCGCGATTTGCGGCAGATGCGTCAC
>Ga0187876_1002994_pt1 | contig 11866 bp, 6 predicted proteins | sample June2016WEW_17_4_FD_133000 | JGI IMG/M metagenome (GOLD analysis project Ga0187876, IMG submission 133000) | Peatland microbial communities from SPRUCE experiment site at the Marcell Experimental Forest, Minnesota, USA - June2016WEW_17_40 | ecosystem: Environmental > Terrestrial > Soil > Wetlands... | reverse complement strand
GAAAGTCCACGAAGGCGCCCACCTGGCAGTAGGTCTTGTCCGTGACGCGCGGCCGCGGATCATAAAAGCGGTCGTGATTCCACCTGGAAGACGGCACCAAGGTAACGCCGCTCTTCATGGCCAGGCTTGCCGCCCAGATCTCTTCCGGACTCTTGCCGAGGGCATTGAGGACGCTCATCCCGCTGATGGCCACCCGGTCGCGATCGACGCCCTTCGGTCTCCGGCCAACCCCGGGGGTTGGGGTTGCGGGTAGCGGCGCGTCGGGTGAAGGTGCCGTGGTTCTTGCGGTCGACGTCGCAAAGGGCTGATGGAGCAAGAGCTGGCCTTCGGCCAACTCGCGGTGAAAGGACTTCAGCTTCTGGACTTTACTGATCAGTCCGGCGCAGGAACCGCTCATGAATTGCCCACGTTCCAGACACGCCTGCTCATCCAGCGGCCGCCCGCTTCGGCGGTCCACGCCTCGGGCCGCGGCGAAGAGGCTGCCGGCGGTCATCTCCTCCATATTCTTGCGGAAAGACTGCTCGTCCTGGTGGCCCGCGGCAAACTCCCTTTCCAGAGCTAAGACGGCGGCCACTCTCGGGGTTCTCAAGGAGCGCACGCGGAGTCCGGTGCTTTGGCCCGAAACGACCGTTCCCCCCGGCAGCGATTCCACTATCATCCGCTGGTAGAGGGCCGCCAGGGCGCCCGTTTCAACGATCTCCTGTGTGGCCAGATAGGCCGTGCCCATCTGGATGGCGTCGGCGCCGAGCAGAGCGGCCATGAAGGCGGTTTCCCGATTGAAGATGCCCCCGGCCAGGATCACCCGACAGTCCTGGAACAGGGATGGCTGGCGACGTTTGAGGTCCAGCACCATTTGCGCCAGGGCGAGCGTGCTATGTTGCCCCACGTGGCCGCCGGCCTCGTAGCCCTCGCAGGCCACGTAGCGGACGCCCGCTTCCAGGGCGAGCTTCAACAGGGCCTCATCAGGGGCGATATACACGACGCCAATTCCGCATTGCAGCAATTCTCTTATGGGGGAGAGATCTCCTCCGGCGATCCAGACAAAACGGGGTCGGTGTTGCCTTATCCAGGCCAGATGCGTGTCCCGGAACGGGTTCTCGGCCAGGGAGACGACATTCACCGCATACGGGCGTCCGCCCATGAGTTCCGGCAAGCGTCCCAGCCTGCGGTCACGGGCCTGGGAATCAAGCATGCCAAGGGCGATGGTGGGCAGTCCGCCGGCATCGGCAATCTCGGAGGCAAACTCCGGGATATCGGTGATCGAGGACATGGCGCCCTGGATAAAGGGGTACTTGATGCCCATCTCTCGGGCTACTGCGCTGTCCAGGAAGCAATCCTTCTTCGCCTCGGCTGCGCCGCACAAGTTCCGCATCTCCGCCATGAAAGCTTTCACGGCCTTCTCGGTTTCGGTGCCAAAACGCTCGGCAAACGATGCGGCAAAGGCCGCCTCCACGCCCAGAGGGATGACCTCGCTCTGGGTGAAATGGCTGTCCAGGGGGTGGATGGTGCCGGCTTGCACCTGGCCGACGAAGGCACGACGGCTTTCGTCCGTGATCTCGGCAGCGCACAGCGAGTCCTCGAACGCCTGGATCTTCTTGAAGGCCAGGGAGTTCCCTTTGTTGAAAAGGCGACACGGAACCTGCAGGTCCAAGCCCACCAGAGCAGTGGAATCCATGCGGAGTCTGGCGAGTTGCTGGCGTTGGCGATCATCCATGACCACCAGATCAGTCAGCCAGTGGACGCTCTCGAAGACGATACCGGCGGCTCCGGTGGATAGGAAGGCCGCGGCCGCCTCAGGGGTGGAGACACCGCCCCAGATGAGGACGTTCAGAGACTTCGCAACGGCGTGCAGCATTTCCTTGGCCGCCGAATAGAGGACCAAGGTCGTCTCGCCGCTCACAAATCCAGCGGCCTCGCAGCCCTTGAGGACGATGCGCTCAATGCCCGAACCATCCCTGACCATGGCGGCCAGGAGAGGAACGTCCCCGACAATCGGAAAGCAGCGGTAGTCTTCCGACAAGCTCCGCAGTCGTTGTAGAAAGGCCGAAGGATCCCCCGGGAAGAACTGGGGCTGGCATTCTACCCAGAGGTTCCGGATGCCTGTTTCCTTCAGGAGCTGGCCGACGGATGGATTCATCAGGGCGGAGGCGGAAATCTTGATATCGCTGACATGGCCAGCAGGGCCAGCCGTTTGTAGGAACGAATGCAGTGCTTCCGCCCCCATCGTGGAAAAATCGAAGATAGCCCGGCTGTCCGTGCGTTGCGCCATTTCCGTCACAGGCGGGCCTATCTCGCCAGGTCTCCAGACAAAAGCAATGATGGGAACCTGTTCCTCAACCAACATACCCAGACCTCCACTGCAATGGCGGACGTTCACGCGACGCGGAATCATAAAGACTTTCTGAATATGCGATATCTCTTGTATGGTCTGGCGCTCGCTTCCACGGCCAAGGTGTTGACCGCCTCGTTGTCCTCCAAGGTCCACCCCATCTCCAGATACTGATATTTCCTTTTCTTCCTCACGACCTCGTATATGTGGTGGAAGGCCAACATGGGGACTCCCAGTTGTCGGTACTTCTCCTTGACCCCGAACATCAGCAGCCGCAATCCGTTGATCTTCCGGCTATAGAGGAGCGCCGTCAGCAAACCCAGCAGGCCGATCCGTCCGTTGAGACGCTTGAGCAATGGGTTGATGTCGGGGAAGATAACACAGACCGCCGCTGGTTCGTCCTCGCAATAGATGAAGAAAGCCAAGTCGGGATCCGCGAAGCTCATCACGCTCTTCTGAATGTCTCGCATCTCCTCATCGCTCAGGGGGACGAAACCCCAGTTAGCGGACCAGGAGTCATTGTAAATCTCCCTGATCAGGGCAAACTCGGCGTCATAATCCTTGGGACGAATGAGCCGGATGTGGATGCATTTCTTTCGGGCTATCCGTCCAGCCATACTATCCATCCACTCGGGAAGCCGGTAATCGCCATCGATCAGGAAGGCGAGCAAGTCCTTCTCCTTGGCGAAACCGCACGATTCGACCAGTCTGGAATAGTACGGCGGGTTGTAAGGCATCATCAACGCCGGCGGGTAATCGAAGCCCTCGACGAGTAGCCCGACCTCGTAATTGGTGGACGGGTTGAGCGGCCCCCTGACGAAGGTCATGCCCTTCCGGCGAGCCCACGTCTCCACGGCGGAAAAGAGGGTCGCGGCCGCCGCCGGATCGTCGGCGCATTCGAAGAATCCCCATATGCCCATCTGTTCGCCGTGGAACTCGTTGTAGCGGTGATCGATGATGCCCGCGATCCTGCCCACCACCTGCTAACCGCGCCGGGCCAGAAAGAGTCGGCGCTCGGCAGACGACCAGAAAGGGTGCCGGCGGGGATCCAGCAGCCGGCTAACCTCCTTCTTAAGGGGAGGAACCCATCTGGGGTACTCGGCATAGAGATTCCAGGGGAAGTCGATGAACTCCTTTAGTTCCGAACCTCCTTCCACAACAACGATCTCGATGCCGGCCATGAGCGTTGTGTTTAAGGCGGGATTTTCCACATGACTATCATCTCACGATCATCGTGGAGCATCTCTCCGAATATAGAGGTAGAGCGACAGGTACGGCAGCAAAGCGCCAGGCTGGAAAGCGATCAGCCGGTCCAGGGCGGTGGCGGCATTTCCCGCACGGGGAAGACGTGGAAGCTGAGTGGCAGGAAGTAACCGATAAAGAAGGCGATGACATTGATCGCGCCGGCCATCACTCTGAAGCGCCAATGGGCCTTCAGCCTTGGGCCAAGCCGTTTCTTGGGTTCTCCGGGTCGGGGTCGTTCGCGGCGCGAAAGGGAGGCGGCTACTTCCGCATGACCTTTTCGAAGCGCTTCTCCCCCGTCTGCACGTCTTTTCCGTAGAGCTCGAGATAGTGGACGGTGGGCCCGGTCAGCTTTTCGGTGGCATTGATGTACATCTTCTCGAGAATGGCCGGCCGGCCGTCGATGACGATCTCGGCACGGACAGCGCTGCCCACCTGCTTTACGGTGATCGACCGCTGGGTGGCGGCCACGATCGTCATTTGGTATCCGTTCACCGACGGGTCCGGTTTAATGTCGATGCCATAGGCCGTCTTCTTCTCGATCCAATTGAGATTCTGCCGGCGGCCGTCCTTGGCGAGCATGACCCAGTAGGCGATCACCGGTCCCTTGGGATCTAGTTTGCCGTCGGCGGTGAGGTGGGCATCGTAGTGCACCACGTTGGCGTTCTTGTTGCGCTCGATGATGAAGAGCGGCTGAGTTCCACGCCCGGGCGGGGGCTGGCGCGGGCTGGCTTTGCTCGATGCCCGGGGTTTGGCTTGCTTGGCTTGCCGCCGGCCAGCGGCTGATTTTCCCGGCTGGGCTGGGCTGGGCGCGGCAGGGCTGGGCGCGGCATTGCCCTGCGCGACGGTGATCGGCGGCGGGGTTTCTGGCTTCCTACAGCCCGGCGCGGCCAGCAGGGCGAGAACGGCGAACCAGCACAGCGTCTTTTGTATGAGGACTCCTTCCCAGGTTTCGCGGCTCATCTCAAACCCGCGCAGGGCCGCGCGATCGGGGCGCGCGGCGACGTTTCAAGCTTGGCCAGTTCGTCGGCCGTGGCGTGGACCGTGGCACGGATCTGTTCCTGGCTGTGATTGGTGGTGATGAAGAAGCGGAGGCGGGCGGAGTGGTCGGGCACGGCAGGGTGCAGAATCGGTTGGACGTTAATGCCGCGATCGAACAGAGCGCTCGCCAGGCGCAGGCTCTTGACTGAGCTGCCGACGATCACCGGAATCACGGGCGTACCGGCGGCCGAGCCGGTGTTGAGGCCGCGCTGGCGGGCCACCTTCAGGAACACTTCCGCCAGCTCGCGCAACTGGGCCACGCGCCGCGGCTCGCGCTGGAGGACCGTCAGGGCGGCCAGGGCCGCAGCGGCGCTGGGCGGGGAGAGGCCCACGCTGTAGACGAACCCGGGGGCTGTGTACTTGAGGTACTCGACGAGCTTGGTCGAGCCGGCGATGTACCCGCCGCAACTGGCCAGCGACTTGGAAAGCGTGCCCATCCACAGGTCGACGTCGGAGCGGGCCACGCCCCAGTGCTCGCCGAGGCCCCGGCCGGTCGCCCCCATGGTGCCCAGCGAGTGCGCTTCATCGACAAGCAGCAGCGTCTTGTGCTTCTTCCTGAGTTCCAGGAAGCGTGGCAGCTCGGGGAAGTCGCCATCCATGCTGTACACGCCTTCGATGGCGACCAGCACGCGGCGATAGTGGTGGCGCACTTCGGACAGCAGGGTGTCGAGGGCCTGCCAGTCGTTATGGGCAAAGGCGCGACGCGTAGCGCCGGCAAGCATGGCACCCTGGACGATCGAGTTGTGGGCCAGAATGTCGTGGAGGATCAGATCGTCCGGTCCGAGCAGGTGGCCGATGGTGGTGACGTTGGTGGCATGGCCCGAGACGAAGACGATCGCGGCCGGGGTGCCCAGGAAGGCGGCCAGGGCCTGCTCTAGTTCACGATGCACCTGCTTTTCGCCGGAGGCCAAGCGACTGGCGCCGGCGCTGGTACCATAGCGGTCGATCGCGGCCTTGGCGGCGGCAGCGACCTCCGGATCGTGGGCCAGGCCGACGTAGTCATAGATGCTGAAGTTGACGAGCGGCCGCCCCTCGATGCAGGGTGCGCTTCCGGCTCCGCCCTGGTCGACGCGGAAATACGGGTTGTCGCCGACTGCCAGCAGCAGGCGTTCCTGACGCTTCAACTCGCGGTACTCGGGGAAGCGGGCCAAATCGTAGTGTTCGGGCGGGATCTGGCCGGCGGGAACATCGGGCCTGGGGCCATCGATCAGGTGCTTCTGCACGGCCTGGACCAGATCCTGCAGCGTCCGGGCCTGGCTGAACACCGTGTCGGGCAGGCGGCCGGCGAAGGTTTTCTCCAGCCTGGCCACGAGATCCAGGCTCTGCAGCGAATCCAGGCCCAGGGCGGCAAGGGGTGTGTCCGGTGTCAGGTCGGGCAAAGCTGCGCCGGCCAAGGCGCGGGCGTGCTGGCTGACGGCGGCCAGAGCGGCTTGCCAAGAGTGCGGGGCGGGATGCGCCGTGGAAGACCCCGCGTCTTCGGCACCAGGGCGGACGCCGGCGCCCGGGCCGGTATTGTCGACCGGCAAGCCGCGGTGTTCGGCGAGGGTCTTGAGTTCCCCGGCCAGGAAGGCCGCGTGACAGGCATGGCGCTGGATCTTGCCGCTGGAGGTTCTGGGAATCGTACCGCTGCGCACCAGCACGACCGCGTCCAGGGCCAGGCCATGTTCATCGAGCACCGCCCCGCGAACCGCATCCAGCACGTGCGCGAAATCGACCTCTCCTTTGCGTGTGACCTCCTGCACCAGAACCAGGCGCTGACGGCCGTGGTCATCCGCGACGAAAGCGGCCCCGTAGCCTGCTTCCAGCAGCGGGTGGCTGCCGCGGGCGGTGGCTTCGATATCCTGCGGATAGCGGTTCAGGCCGCGGACGATGATCAGGTCGTCCAGCCGGCCGGTGACGTAGAGTTGGCCCTCGCGCATGAAGCCCAGGTCGCCGGTCCGCAGGAACGGGCCTTCGCTCGTGTCGCTCAGGAAGGCGTAGAAGGAACGGCGGGTCTGGCCGGGCTTGTGCCAGTAGCCCTGACCGACCGACGCGCCGGCAACCCAGATTTCGCCCACGCGGCCGGGGGCGGCCTCCGCGCGGCTGTGCGGGTCGACGATCACCACGCGCAGACCGCCGACGGGCGATCCGCAGGCCACCAGGCGGCGAGCCTGCGGCGCATCGTTGGGAACGGGCTCGACGTGGTTCTCGGTCAGCCCCGTGTCGTGGAAGGTCCCGACGGTCGCGCCGCTGTCGCGCCTCGGGCCGCTGACCATGAGCGTCGCCTCCGCCAAACCGTAGCAGGGATAAAGGGCTCCGGGTTTGAAGCCGCAGGGGGCGAACGCGGCGGCAAAGCGTTCGAGCGTTCCGGGCTCAATGGGTTCGGCGCCGACGAAGGCCAGGGCCCAGGAGGAAAGGTCGAGGGTGGCACGCTGCTCGTCGGTGATCTTGCGAATACAAAGATCGTAGGCGAAGTTGGGCCCGCCGGAGATGGTGGCCCGGTACTTGCTGATGGCGGCCAGCCAAGTGATGGGGCTCTGGAGGAACGTGTCCGGCGAGATGGAAACGTTTGTCGCACCAGTGAACACCGGAACCAGAACGCCGCCCACCAGCCCCATGTCATGGTGCATGGGCAGCCAGAACACGCTGCTTTCCCCGTACTGTATGCCGAAAGCCTGATGGATGGCGCGGATGTTGGCCATGAGGTTCGCGTGACTGAGCATGACGCCCTTGGGCCGGCTGGTCGAGCCGGAGGTGTACTGGAGCATGGCAAGCGTGTCGGGGGCGATGGCCGGTTCTTGCCAGCGCTCGGCCAAAGCGTCGGGAATCTCGTCGGTGGCGAGCCACGAGAGCTGGGAGGAAGTGGCCGCTTGACCGCTTGTTCTTGCTTCCATCGTGGCCTGGAACTGAGCCGCACCCGGGGCGTTGCTCAGGGCAATGCGGGCCCCGGCATCGGCGGCGACGGCCTGGAAGCGCTCGAGCATGCGGTGTCGATGCGGCGGGCAGGTCGGCACCGCTACGCAACCGGCGTACAAGCAGCCGAAGAAAGCCGTAATGAAGTCGAGGCCGGGCGGATAGACCAGCAGCACGCACTGGCCGGCAAAGCCCATGCCCTGCAAACGAGCCGCGATGGCTCGGGCTCGCCGATCGAGCTGGGTGTAGGTCAGACTTGCGCGATCGCCCTGGCCGTTGAGCAGATGGACGCAGGCCGGTTGCCGCGGGCGTTCGTCGGCGTGGCGGCGCAGCACGCGGATCAGGTGGCCGGGAAGCTGATGCGGACTAGAGTGGGTTTGGGCGTGAACCGACATGGTCCAGGTCTCCCAGATGACTTTGGCCCACGACCGGCGTGGGCCTCAGCTCGTTTATAACTGCGGTCGAGTTCGTTTTCAAGGGCTTTCTCAGCGCTCGGCCATGGCCTTGGTGGGGAAATCCGGGTTGATAGTAGTCAGAGTCGCCGTAGAATGGGGACAACTTTGGAAGCGCACTGATGCTCAAACAACGTGTGGTCATAACCGGCCTGGGAATAGTTGTGGCAAGGGGATCTGATTCATAGTTGAGCGAAGTAAGATCGGTGGAGAGTTTCTCGGGTAGCATCGGAAACATCTCGGTAACGGTGTAGACCGAGGTGGTGTCTTGCCGCACATGATCGTCAAGTGCTTCTTGACGACAGCGTCTACGTCGGCAATGGCGACAAGGATCTTTGAGGCTCCTGCGGGCATGGCTTCGGCAACGGTAAGCTGATCCAGATCGCGCGAATCATCGTTCTCGGTGGAGCACCAGAGAAGGTTCCTGAGACAGCACGTCGATTCTTCAGTTCGTATTGCCGGCCCGTGGGCTCCATCGAGCTTGGCAAGTACCTGGATCGGGAGATCCGGAACAAGTCCTCCTTCCAGCATCATCCGATGGGCAATTCCCTGCAGGATGGAGCGGTGTTGTCTGTCGTCGGTATTCGCCATGTCACCTTTTCAGAATAATCGGTCGTAATTTCTTAGTCAATGAATGCCTGCTCCTCGCCACCATGCGGAGGATCAGCGCGCGGATTTCTGCAGTAGTTCTCGGTCTGCCGCCAAGCCTTCGGAATCGCCAACGCCAGTAGAGGCGGAAGCCGGCGCGATGCCAGCCGACGATGGTCTCGGGTTTCACGATGAGGAGAACCTCCGCCCAGCGGCCCCCGACGCGGCGCAGTGTGGTCCAAAGCAGCAGGTCAAAGGAGTTCATCTTTGGGCGCGGCCGTTTCCGCTTGAGGACGGCGACCTGCTGCCGCAGAGCGAGGATCGCCAGTGCGCGATCGCTACGGCTACGGAAGCAAACTCGGACGGCGACCAGGATTGCAGGGATGAATTCGTGCATGAACTCACGGTTGATACGTGGCAACGTCCCAGGAGCCCGGTTGTCCAGTGACCGCAATCCTTTGATTGCAGGGCATCATGGGGTTTCGGCTACCCAGAGCCCAAGATCCACGGAGAACTGCAGAAACTCGGCTTCGTCGTTGTCAGGGGGCGCGCAGAAACGGTGCCAGTTTCGGCGCGATAGGCGGGTGCCAGGGAGCCACGGCTTCGGAGCGTGGATGAACTCGATAAAGCAGAACCCCGCCGCCGAGAGGCGGCGCCCCGACAGCCCCAGTGGCGGGGACGCGGTACGGCACTCTATACGAGTTTCTACATTCTGATTTCCTCAGAGGATCGGGCCTGAACCGATTCAGAGGAATACCGTTTGCCGTGCCGTTGCTGCCGTTTTTGCCAACAGTCTTTCGAACCATCGAGGTTCCATTTGGAGCAGAGCGTCTGCAGCCAACCGGAGTGCCAGCGGCGGCGGGCCGAATGTCATCGTCGCCGGATCGCCATTGACCCCGAATACGCCGAGGTCGTCCGCGACAGCCGGCGTAAATGGCGCGAAGCCTATCCTGGTTATCAGAAAACCTATCGGCAGGCTCATCCAGCCGCGGTCGAAGGCAATTCGCCACTTGCAGCGGGGGCGGGATGAGCAGCGCCGGGTGCAGCTTCTTGTAAAGAACAACTTGGCTCTGGACCTAAAACGTTGCACCGCCGAGGCCTGGCTGATCGGTCTACCGATCCTGTTCTGGCTACCTACAGGCGATTTTCAAGGGATCAGGGTCTACCGATCCGATGTGGTTTGGGAAGAGCACGAAAGGCGACTTCCGCGCTCGTCTGCATCGTCTCGATGAGCCCACCGGGCTATCCCTCAGCGTGGTTGCATCCCTGCATTGCCCGCTTCCGTTTCATCCGGCAAGTTCATTGTAGCTCCGGCTGGCCTGGCCATAAACACAGATCTTCCGGCCAAAATCAGCAATTGGCTTTTTGGGGGACGCCAGTTTGTGGCGTATCTGATGACAGAATGTTAAACTATCTTTTCCACTGGTCCGGCGGAAACCATTTTCAGCTGATAGTCCAAACAAGCTGCCGTTTTGGAACTCAGCTCGCCGAGGTTGCGTTTCTTCCAGCTTCCGATATCAGGCCTTATGGCTTTGAGGCGTTGGGGTCTCCGTTTGTAGGAACGGCCCGCACCCAATCGGCGAAGTTTATCAGCTCTTCCATCCGGCATGACCAGACGAGCCTGTCCTCCCACACGGTGATGTCCGGACACCCGTCGCACATGCTGAGAGCGCCGCTCCTGGTGAAGTCGGCCGGTTGGATGATCATGATCGATTGCATGTGGAGTTTCCTGAACAGCAATGCCGGTGAACGGGCGGCATCGTGCAGATAGGCAAGAGCTGTGCGTCTCAAGCCCTTGTCGAACGGGGCAAGCAACAGCACCGACTTGCCCCTGCCGTGTACCTTCGGCTTCGTGTAGGCCAGATACGACCCGTTCAGCAGGTGGTGAAACGTCTGGGAAAGCTCCATGAATTTTGGGCCCGTGTAACCGAAGATCTTGTCCTTCGTCCCGATGCGCGTGGTCAGCAGCCACTTGAAATGGTCTGGACGCTCCGTGCCGTTGAGATACGCCGAAGGCTGGAAATCCGGGTAGCGCGAACAAATGGTTTCGACGACGTCCGTCGACATGATGGAGATCTGCCGCTCTTCGTGGATGCCATAGGGAAGTGGCGCCATGTCGATTTTTTTGCCACCGACAAGATAATCATAGCCTTTGCGCATGGAACCCGCGCGGAAAGCAATGAACACGAGGATGTGAACGATATCGATGTGCTTCTGCCCCCAGGCGACGACCTCAGGGACATCCTTGAGTGTGTCCTCGTAGACGGTGGCATTGAACGCACAGGAAATGTCGCCAACCTCGGCCAGCATCCGGGCATATTGCAGCCGCAGCTCATTTAACTCGATTTCAGTCTTCCCCTTCATGTGCGGGCGCTGCTGTTTGCTATCGATGTGAAGTGTGAATCCTGCAACGCCTGCCTTCTTGAGAGCGACGAGTTTCTCTTTTGTCAGCCACAGGCCGTTGGTGTTGATGATCGGTTTTTGGCCGTCGGCGGCAATCATCTCCACGATCTTCTCGATCTGAGGATGCGTCAGCGGGTCTCCCCCAGCAATGGAGACGCCGTCCGTATTGCGCAGGCGATTAAATATGTCGAGTTCTTTCCGAACCTGTTCGAGCGACTTGTGCGAGTCCGGGTCGTTCTTGCGGTAGCACCCGTCGCAGTAGAGGTTGCAGGCGCTGGTCGGCTCCAACCAGCTGATGGCATTGTCAGGGAGAGTCCAGGGTAAGCGGTAGAGTCCGCGGTGGTTCAATGGTGCCGGCATGAGATCATCCTTTCCGATCGTACAAGCCAGTATTTCCTTTTTGGCCTCTCGGCCAGCACCAACATAGCATAGGTGGCCTCTCCAGGAGCCATAGAAGCGCACCTGTTTCTCCTCAATGCGCCCATCCAGCCCCGAGAGGGCCAGTTCCACTCCTTGCAAGGGACCTCGGAACCCACCAGCAGTAGCCAGTAATGGCGGGCGTGCTTGCGGCCGGCGGCGCGGTTGCCCTGCGAGGCGATCGGTCAGGCGAGGCCGAAGACCCAGATAACTCGCGCGCCAAACCGCTAATCGAAGAGGCCTACTATCGTGAATCCCCCGCCAGGTTGAAAGTCATCGTCCCGCTCCACAATAAGCTTTCGAACGATTTCTGTAAATGGCTCGAAAGGGAGCATAAGGTCAAAGCCGCTCAGGAACAGCAGCGCGTGGATATCCGCTTCATCCCAGATTCCTTGCACAAATGCCTGGCAACGACCAACATCATCGAGAGCCCGCAGGGCGGGGTTGAGCGCCGCACGCACAACGTGACTCGCTGGCGCGACGCTGATATGGTGCAGCGCTG
>Ga0187876_1002990_pt1 | contig 11878 bp, 9 predicted proteins | sample June2016WEW_17_4_FD_133000 | JGI IMG/M metagenome (GOLD analysis project Ga0187876, IMG submission 133000) | Peatland microbial communities from SPRUCE experiment site at the Marcell Experimental Forest, Minnesota, USA - June2016WEW_17_40 | ecosystem: Environmental > Terrestrial > Soil > Wetlands... | reverse complement strand
TTCGGCGGTGTCGCCATCAGCAAGTCGCGCAGTCCGCGGTAGCGCACCAGATGCATAAAGCCGGAGATCGCCGCCGTCTCCGTCCCGTAACTGGGAATGCCGGCGGCGTCGAAGCCCGTTGCCGGACCGTTTTCGCCGATCCACATCGCGAACACCGGTTTGGCCGGAACGTGCTTTTTGCGATGTTGCTCGGTCACGGCAATCACCGCTTTCGCGGCATCGCTCGCCGAGGCCAGCGCCGTCGGCACGTTCATGACCAGCACCGCGTCATTTTCCTTGTCCTCGAGCAGCTGCTCGAGCGCGATGGCATACCTGGCGTCGTCGGCATCGCCGGCAATATCGACGGGATTGGCGCGCGACCAGATCGGTGGCAACTCCGCGTCGAGTTTCTTCATCGTCTCGGCGGAAATGCCGGCAAGCTCGCCGCCCAGATCCGCCAGGCGATCCACCGCCAGCACGCCGATGCCGCCGCCGTTGGTCAAGATGGCGAGCCTCTTGCCGGGCAACGCGGTCAAACGGCCAAGAGTTTCGGCGGCAGCAAACAGTTCGTCGAGATCGAGCACCCGCAACAGACCGGCGCGGCGGAACGCCGCCTCATAGACCGCATCCGATCCGGCCAGTGCGCCGGTGTGCGTCAGCGCCGCTTTGGCGCCCTGCGCGTGGCGGCCGGCTTTGATCACCAGCGCCGGCTTGGCGCGGGCCGCAGCGCGCGCCGCCGACATGAACTTGCGGGCGTCCTTGATCGATTCGACGTACAGGAGAATGGCGCGGGTGCCGCGATCCATGGCGAAGAAGTCGAGCAGATCGGCGAAGTCGACGTCGATGCTGTCGCCGATGGAGACGACGGCGGAAAATCCAATTCCGCGGACCGACGCCCACTCCACGAATCCGGTAGCCAGCGCGCCGGATTGCGAAATCAGCGCGAGGTCGCCCGGCGGCGGCGATGAGGCGGCAAAGCTCGCATTGAGTTTGACGCCCGGCACCAGCACACCCAGACAATTGGGGCCGACGAGGCGCATGCCGGCAGCGCGAGCGTTCTTCACGCAAAGCTCGGCAAGCGAACCGGGGCCGTGCCCCAGTCCCGCCGTGATGATGATGGCAGCGGCCGTGCCTTTCGCCGCTGCCGCGGCAACGACGGAAGGAACCATCGGCGGCGGCACCGCGATCACCACGAGGTCGGGTGCCTCGGGCAGATCATCGTAGGATTTGACCGCACGAACTCCCTCGATCGCATCGTACCGGGGATTGACGAGATAGACCGGGCCGGCAAAACCGGCGCGATGAAGATTGGCGAGGACGGCACGGCCCGGCGATGTTCTGCGCGGAGAGGCGCCGACGACAGCGACGGATTGTGGCGAGAATAACTTGTCGAGACGATAGGTTGACATCGATCGGCCAATCTCAAGGGGACGCAGGGCTTCGCCTGCTTCGAGCGATCCAATCTAGATTCGGAATTCCTTATAAATGCATTTCGGCCGCGAGTGACATTGATCTGGGTTAACCCTGATCCGCGCGCGACGCGGAACACTCATACCTCGCTTTGATTCATATCAAAGCTGACCGTCGCTCACGTCGCCATGATGACGGCGCAGGGGAGTGAGCCATGCCCATCACCGATGCCGTCATTGTCGCCGCGATTGTCGCCGCCTTCATCGTCTTCGGAATGGTATTGGCCTGGGGGGAATACCAGACCCGGCATCTGAGCCGGCCGGATCGCTCGGGCGGCAGCGCTGGCGACAAAAAATCTGCACCAATCGAGACGGTTCAGGCGCCCACGGCCCCCGGTCAAGGATTGAACGCCGCCGCGAGCTGACGGCCGCGATTTGCCGCGCGACGCCCGGCAGCGAGAAAAACGACGAGCGTCCTCGAGCGTTTCTCAGGTGAGCCTACCCGGGAATTCGCACCGGCAGCGTCTCGTAGCCTTTGACGAAATTCGAATAGACCCACTTCGGCTCGTCGACGACGTTGATCGTCTCGAAGCGCTGCAAAATCTCCTCCCACACGATCCGAAGCTGCAATTCGGCAAGGCGCAGGCCGAGACAGCGGTGAATTCCGAAGCCGAAGGCGATGTGATTGCGCGCGTTGCGTCGCTCGATGACAAAATCATCGGCGTTCTCGAACATGTCCTCGTCGCGGTTTCCGGAGACATACCACATCACGACTTTCTCGCCCTTCTTGATCTGCTTGCCGGCAATTTCGGTATCGGTCAGCGCGGTCCGGCGCATGTGGGCAAGCGGCGTCTGCCAGCGGATCGTTTCGGGCACCAGGTTTTGCACCAGCGCGTGATTCTCCCGAAGTTTTTGGTACTGCTCGGGGAACAGATTGAGCGCATAGACGCTACCGGAGAGCGAATTGCGCGTCGTATCATTGCCGCCGACGATCAGCAGGATGAGATTGCCGAGGAAATTCCGCGGATCCATTTCCCGCGTGGCTTCGCTGTAGGCCATCATCGAGAGAAGACCGGTTTTCGGCGGCTGCTTGATACGCTCGTTCCATAGTTCTTGGAAATAGGCGCCGCATTCCTGCAGCTCCGCCTCACGGGCCGCTTCCGAAGCGATGATCTCCGATTGCCGGGCGCTGCAGTCGCCACATCGGACCAGCGAGTCAGTTTGCGACGCTCCTCCCACGGAAAATCGAACAGCGTGGCCAGCATTTGCGTGGTCAGCTCGATCGAGACGCGATCGACCCAGTTGAAAGTCTCGTTGCGCGGCAAGTGGTCGAGAATCTCGCGGGCCCGCGCGCGAATCGTGTTCGCCAGCTGTTCGAGGTTTTCCGGCAGGAACATCGGTGCGACGGTCTTGCGCTGCTGACCGTGCCGCGGCTCGTCCATGGCGATAAAACTCTCGCGCCGGTAGTCCGGCTTGGTGTTCTGGATACCGATGCCGCCGAGATTGACGTCGGACGAAAAACTCCGATGGTTGGTCTCCACATGCATGATGTCCTTGTACTTGGTCACCGACCAGTAGGGACCGACGCGGCTCTGCGGACAATAGTGGACCGGGGCCTCCTTCCGCAGCCGTTCGAAATACGGCCACATCGTATTGCGGCGGAACAATTCCGGCTGGCTGACATCGATATCCTCGAGGCGCATCGAATACGCTTCGAGTCTCGCCTCATCGATTGGTTTGCGGGCGCCGTGCATTGATCCCGTCTGTCCAGCCGTCGCCAAGATCGCTCTGCGTTTTTGGCACCCTCGGCGGTGAAACCGCGCGCGGCCAATGGCGACGTGACCTCCGTCGCGAAACCGCGCCGCCAGCCAAAGCTTGGCGAGCATAGGCGGCACATGCCGTATGCTCAAGGCCGCTGGCGCTCGAGGTCGGACGCTGTAGAAACGCTGCTGACCCAAACGGCCGGGAAACATCACTGTCCTTCCTTGCTCAGTGGCAACCGGTGTAACTTGATTCATGGCTGCCGGCGGGATGGCCGAAAGCGACCAATCGCTCCGGGCAGCACGGGTGCTGTCGGCGGCGGTTGGCATACACCAGCCCCAGGGCCGGACGAGATAAGACCGATGTTCACGCTCGGCGATGTAGAAGCGGCTCTGCCGATCGTTCGCGCCGCCGTGCCGCCGACACCGCAATATGCGTGGCCGCTGCTGTGCGCGCGCGTCGGTGCCGAGGTCTTCGTCAAACACGAAAATCACACGCCGATCGGCGCCTTCAAGCTGCGCGGCGGCCTCTTCTATGTGGAGCGGCTCAAACGCGAACGGCCGCATATCAAAGGCATCGTCTCGGCCACGCGCGGCAATCACGGCCAGTCGCTGGCCTTCGCCGCGCAACGCGCCGGACTGGCGGCGGCGATCGTCGTACCGCACGGCAATTCAGCCGAGAAGAACGCGGCGATGCGCGGTTTCGGCGCCGAACTCATCGAGCACGGCCGCGACTTCGACGAAGCGAAGGACCATGCGGCAGCGATCGCCGGCCAGCGCGGCTATGAGTTCGCGCCGTCGTATCATCGCGATCTCGTCATCGGCGTTGCCACTTACGCGCATGAGCTTTTGACCGCCATCGCCGACCTCGACACCGTTTATGTGCCGATCGGGCTCGGCTCGGGGATTTCCGGGGTCATCGGCGTGCGCGACGCGCTCGGCCTGAAAACCAAGGTCGTCGGCGTCGTGGCGCAACGCGCCAACGCCTATGCGCTATCGTTCGCGGCGGGGCATGTGGTCGCGACAAATTCGGCATTGACCTTTGCCGACGGCATGGCGGTGCGCGTGCCGGACGAAGCGGCCCTTGCCGTCATCCGCCGCGGCGCCGAACGGATCGTCGAGGTTGCCGACGATGACATCGCCGAGGCGATCCGCATCTATTTCAGCGACACGCATACGCTGGCCGAGGGCGCCGGCGCTGCATCTCTCGCCGCGCTGATGCAAGAACGCGAGTGGATGCAAGGACGCCGTGTCGGCCTCGTGCTCTCAGGACAGAATATCGATCGCGCGTGGATGCGCGACGTGCTGGCGGGCGAAACGCCCGCCTAGCGGGGCGTAAGTAGGCGAGGCCGCCTGACCAGGGAGAGAGCGCCGCGATGCGCGCCGCGTCGTGCGGCCCGGCCAGTCAAAACCGCCACAGACAAGCGCCGCGACATAGTTTCATGATGCTTTGATTTTGCTTTCGTAACGCCAACCGATGGTTCCAGTTCGCTGAGCCGTAAGATCAGCCGCGCTAAGATCAACTTGGTATGCCTGAGTCGGCGCGGGAATCAGCCAACGTTGAAGTTGGAAAAAAATGGGGAAATGCCTTTGTTGTTATGGCTTTTCCTCGCAAATGACTGTCTTTCGCTGGACACGGCAAGAATGTCTGATAGCTGACATTTCCAGTAGCAACAAAGAAGGACATGTATGGAGCGTCGATTTGTTGGTTTCGCTTTAGCAAGCACACTATTGGTTGTTTGAATGGTTGGAATGCTGGGACAAAGGTCCAATAACAGATGTGAGAACCACTCTTATACACTTGGTGTGTCGTTAGATCAGGTTGTAGAAGCCATTGTTGAAGTTCTTTGAAGTGAATCAATTCATCTTTTGGCAGCAACGTAAACGCCGATTTGCACAACGCTTTGTAGGCTCCGAGCGGACGATATGCGCGTTGGATATATGTGAGAGTAAGGGTCTTGTTTTTCTCGTCTTCCACTAAGCCGATGTCCCCGGCGTCATGCGAGAAGTGCAAAGTGCCGTCCTTGAATTCCATTTTTGGCTTGTTGCCGGAACCACTCGTTACTGGCATCAGCTTCGGAATGCCGTTCTTACCAATGACCCCGCCAATACTGCGGAAGGGAAGGGTCATTGTTCCAAGATCGTTTTCAAACGCAGAAAAGCGTTCGTTGCAATCGTCGCATTCGTAGAGTGACAACATAACCTTGTTGCCGAGCAGTTCCGAAACGGCGTGTGCGCGCTTTCGAAATGTCCGCTTCGGCGGCCTTCCGCCGCAAAACCTGCACTCATAAGGCTTGCTTCCTAGCACAACTCTTTTGTTCCCCGATCCGAGTCCGGCGAACATTAGATTGGTGTAATTGTCCGCGTAGAATTGAAGAGCCTTTAGCGCCTCTGTTTCGACGACGATGCCCTTGGTCGGCGTGGTCGGCTCAGTTGTCATGCCGAAACACTACACCCGTTCATTGCGCGGAGACGAGGGCTGCTATGCGCGCCAACACTCTGGGCTGCGCACAATATACGCCTTCCCGCCGAACCTTCGATCAGGATGGTTGGCCAACCCCCTGAATGCCTGAAAATATTCCGAATAAGTTATTGATTTAATTATGTTGGCGGAGAGGGAGGGACGGAACGCCCGGAGAGCGTGACGCATCAGTAACCATTGCAAAATAAAGATTTTCGGAGCCTCTTGCATGTCGCTAACGATTGTCGCTAATTAGTGTTGCTATGACGCGCAAAACCGATTACCTGTTTCAGCGGCCGGGCAGTAGCAATTGGTGGATCAAGCTACAGTCGCCCGACAAACGCGTCGAGAAGTCCCTTCGCACGTCCGACCGCAAAGAGGCAGAGATTATAGCCCTTCCGATGATAGCGCACCACAAGGCCGCGCTATTAGCTGCAAAGCCCCGGCTGGAAGCGGTATGGCGGTACGAGTACGAACCGAGCGCCGACTTACAAAACGGCCCCAACGGGGAACGCGTCGCCGCGTCGGCAACCGAGCTTAAATTCTATGGCCCGGATGGCAAGCTCTTGCGAACGACTCCGAACGGCGGCCCCGCGTTCCAGATTGTGAACCTCCAGCATCGGCTCGGGATACCCTTTCCCGTTGAAGTTCAAGTCACAGAGGAGGAGGAGCAGGCGCGGGCGAAGCCTAAAACTGATGATGACGCGATTTTAGAAACGTACATCACTCACCGCAGGATCAGCGGCTATAACGAGCGTGAAGCACGCGACGTGTGGGCGCTGTTTAACACGTTGAGCGATGGCAAGCCGTTGAAGGATTGCAATCGCGATGATGGGCGCAAGCTTGTTGCCCATTTCCAGGCGCGAGCACTTAAGACCAAGACCATCGAGAAAAAGATTGCATGGCTAAACGCGGCCGTGAACCTTGCGATTAGTGAGGGGCGGCACAAGTCCATCAATCCGTTTTCGTCCATCATACCCGAGGACAAAGACAACTCGCGCCGCCGCTTGCCGCTCAGCGATGCCGACATGAAGCAAATAAAGCGCAACCTAGACCGGCTTGATAAGCCCGACCAATTGCTAGTCCGCTTGCTGGCGTCAACGGGAATGCGGATCAGTGAAGCTTTCGAGATTGACGCCGAAAACAAAGAGCGCGGCGTGCGCTATGTCATGGTCGGCACAAAGACCGCGCAATCGCTGCGCCGCGTTCCGCTACCGGCGGCCGTGTTGCCGTATCTGCCGAAGGCAATCAAGGGGCCGCTGTTTGATCGGTCAAAGAACGCGGACCCGTCCGACGCGGCGTCGAAACGCCTCAATAGGTTCTTAGACGACTGCGGCATTGTCGATAAGCGCAAGGTCGTCCATAGCTTCCGGCACCGTGCCGCAGATCGGTTGCGGGCCGCCGAATGCCCCGAGGATATTCGCTGGTCAATCCTAGGCCATGAGGAGGAGACGGTTGCCGACAGCTACGGCATCGGCTTCTCAGTGCCGCAACTCAAAAAGTGGATTGATAAGATCGGTTTTTGATTTGCGGCCGGTTGTGGGATTAGCGGGCCATGTCCCGCCGGATCGGACGCCATACGACGAGCAGGACCTCTACCGAGCAAGCTAGTCGAGATGGCAATCAAAGAGACATAGAGGTACGGTCGCCGTCGCGGATTCGTAGCCGCGTGCTTAACCGGATTGTGGGCTGAGAGTGATCTTGATCGTAAGCGGCTTCCTTGCCGCCTGGGCGCCTGCCGCGAACCGATTGAACCCCTCGATGACTTTTGTCACCGCATAGTCGCGTGGCGCCGTCGTGGCATCCGGTGTGCGATCTAGCGCCGCATGTGCTGCGCTCAACTCGGCACACGCCTTCAAGATCGCTCTGACTGCTTCCTCGATGTCGCTCATGCCAGCATTTGTAGCTGTTCGCGTGGCGGGCTTCAAATTTTGCCGGCGGCGCTGCGTAATACTGAGTAAAGTATCCAGCACCCCGGCTCGTTGCACTGAACCGCGGCCTAGGAGTTCGGCTATGGAGATTTGCCGACGCAGGTCGGTGCTTTTTCGATCGAATGCGAGGCCGAATCGGTCAAAGCCTGGGAAGCTAACGATGGCGTTATCCATCTTCCGTAGGCAGCAGGCGCTCGATAGCAATTTTGTCGGATCGATACGACAAAATTGCCGCGGCGAATTGCGGATCGGGCAACGAGTAGTCGCGGCCGTAAGTACGGCGGATTATCTGCGTGGCCGTTGTGACGTCGAGCGATCACGCTAAGATCCTGACTACAAACCGTCGAGTCTGCGGACGTGGTACGGCCGGCAGAGCGATCCATCAAAGGTCTCAATGACCTTCATGCGGCCGCCGCAGCAAGGGCACGGCGGGGGTTCGTAGTCGGTGGCGCCTAACTTGTGTTCATCGTTGTTGCGATCCACCGCCGCAGTGGCCACAGCGAGCAAGCTTCGGCAGAGTACGAGCTTGTCGGCGCGATTGCCGTTGGCCAAAAGGCCGTAGTGGCGAATGCGATGGAAGCCATTCGGCAGTACATGAAGAAGGAAGCGGCGCATGAACTCCCCGATCGTGATGCGCATGACTTTGTTCTTGTGCCCGCCACCTTGCCGATACTTCTTCCAGCGGAAGCTGACGTGGGTCTCGTCAAGGTCGAGCAACCTACTGTTGGTGATAGCGACACGGTGGGTGTAGCGCGCCAGATAGGCCAAGAGCTGCTCGGGACCGGCGAAGGTCTTTTTCGCATAGACGACCCATTCGGCTGTGCGCAGCGGCGCGAGAGTGGCGGTAAATGCCTTTTCGTCGTTGAGATGGATGTGATCGGTAAAGAATTGTAGTTCACCAGCATCGAATGCTGCCCTCAGACCCTCGAGGAATAGGCGCCGGAACAGGCGCGCGAGCACGCGAACCGGGAGAAAGAATCCGGGCTTGCTGGCAATCCAACGCTTGCCGTCCGGCGAAATGCCGCCACCGGGAACGACGCAGTGAAGATGAGGATTCAGTTGGAGGGCCTGGCCCCATGTGTGCAGCACAGCGATGATGCCGATTTTGGCACCGAGGTGCTTGCGATCGGCGGCAATGGTGGTGAGGGTCTCGGCCGCAGCCTTGAACAACAATCCATAGACCTTGGCCTTGTTCTGGTAGGCCATCGCACCGATCGCCGACGGAAGCTTGAATACAAAATGAAAATACGGAACCGGTAGAAGTTCGGCTTCGCGCGCCCCTAGCCATTCCGCTGCGCTTCGCCACTGACACTTACCGCAGTGCCGGTTGCGACACGAATTATAGGCGATGCGAGTGTGCGCACAGTCCTGGCAGCGCTCAACATGGCCGCCGAGCGCGGCAATGCGACAGATCTCAATTGCTGTCATGACCCGACGCTGGGTCAGGTTCAGGTGACCTGCGTTAGCCGTGCGCCACGTCTCACCATGGCGGCGGAAAATATCGGCCACCTCGAGCTTCGGCCGAACCATGTGGAGGCTCGCGTTAGGTCGGAGACGTCGGCTGTTCGAATGGTCGGATCGTGTCGACGGCTCCCCGCGTTCGGCGGCGGGGTCGCTCACGTCGGCCTCGTCAACGCCGCCCCCGGCCTCCCCAATGGAATTTGATCACGTCCACTCGCACAAGGGTATCCCGTAGCTGGGGTGACAGGTGGAGCGCGTCTCGCGCGTAAGGATGAAGGATTGTTCCATGGGTGTTCACAGCCTTGGCGAATGGAGCGACGCTCCCCCGGGAGGCGGAGTGCGTAGGGGAAGGCCCCATTAACCATCCGAAGCGAAGTGGCTCGCTTGTCAGAAATCGCATCATAGATGAGTGTCAGCGTATAGAGACGGGCATCTACGGATTGGCCCGCACCAGCCTGCGCTTCTCCTCGCAAGGTGGTCCGTAAACGCGGCAGGTGCCAGGTGGCACCTGCAAACAAGGGAGATTTCCATGGCCCCCGCGCGTCCGTATTGGAAAGGCTACCTCAAGCTTTCGCTCGTCTCGTGCCCCATCGCCCTCTACACCGGCACATCATCGACCGAACGGGTCTCGTTCCGCCAGATCAACAAGAAGACGGGCAACCGCCTGCGCCAGCAGCTGGTCGACGAGGTCACGCGCGAGCCGGTCGAGGGTGAGGACAAGGGGCGCGGCTACGAGTACGCGAAGAATGCCTACATCCCGGTGGACGATGATGAACTCGATGCCATTGCGATCGAGAGCAACCATACCATTGAAATCGACTCGTTCGTCCCGCGCCAGCAGATCGACGAACGGTATCTGGACAGCCCCTATTACATCACACCGGACGGCCAAGTCGGGCAGGATGCATTTGCGGTAATCCGCGAGGCCATGCGCGGCAAGGACATGGTCGCGCTCGGTCGTGTGGTGCTGGCGAAGCGCGAGCGGGTCATCGTGCTCCAGCCCTGGGACAAGGGTCTGATGGCTACCACGCTCCGCTATCCATACGAGATCAGGGACGCGAAGGAATATTTCGACGACATTCCTGACGTAAAGGTCGAGCCGGATATGCTCAAGCTGGCCCAGCATATCCTCCAGAGCAAGGCGACGGACTTCGATCCCTCGCGGTTTGTCGATCACTACGAGAAAGCCGTCGTCGCTATGCTCAAGAAGAAAGAGGCCGGCATGCCGGTATCGCGCGGGCATGCTCCGTTGCGGCCGCAGAACGTCGTCAACCTCATGGACGCGCTCCGCCGCAGTATTGCCCAGGAAAAAGCCGCCTCTGCTCCGCCGAAGAAGCGGCGCAAGCGGATTGAGGGACAGGGCGAGATGCTGTTTCCAATTCCGGGCAAGAAGGCCAAAGAAGTCGTCGCAAAGCCGGCCGAACGACCGAGCGCTCATCGGAAAAAGGTCGGCTGATTTTTTGCAGCGATTTCACGCGCGACAGTGCTGTTTCGATCGGGGTGTTGGCGCCGGCGGTCCTCGGGAACCGACGGAGGGTTTTTTCATGTCAAAACGCAAATCGGGCGACCAAACGGCAGAGTCACCTTCTCTACCGGTGATTGTCTGCGTCCTCGTGGTCGATAACACGTTTGACGAATTTGAAGTCGAGATCTGCTGCCAACGAACCGATGGAGTTGATCGAGCTTTTTCAACCTCCAAGACCTTGAACTGGTTGCATGCTGAAAGGCCAAGCGAATCCACTTTAGCTTATTCTGCCGAGACTCTTTTGTTCGGTATCATCTGGGGATGCCTCTACTATGTCGGCGAACCGGTCGATGTCAGAGGTGGATTGCTCAGCAAGGAACACGTTGAGGCGATAGTCAGTAGCGTTCGTCTCGAGATGGACGAAATCAAGAAAGAGAACGAGGTGTGGTGGGAAGCGGAAATCGTAACCAGGGCTGCCCACTTAGGACTTTTGCCGCAGGCCTCAAATCTCGGCGTAGCAACTTGGATCGCACGTTGTCCAGGGACAAACCACACTCTCGAACTGCAGCCAAAGCGAAATCTGTTCTACTGCGGTTACTGCAGAGTCGGAGGCGGCATAGACGAACTCGACGAGTTCGCTGCACATAGAAAGGAATACAGCTGGCGGAAGAACCTTAACTGACCAGCTAAGGAACCATGCCTTGGCTGTAACCGCTGATCTTTCAATGCCGCCTGTTTGGCAAAGACCCCGTGGCTGAACCGCGCGGCGCGGCCGGCGGCCGCAGCAGCAATATCATCATCTCAAAATGCCTGATCGTTCAATGCCGCCGGTTTTTGGTTGTCCCCGTACCTCGCGGCGCTCGCCCGGCGCCGCCGACCACACCATCGAATCCGGCGCCGCGGCGGCCGCACCAGCCCCCAACCCAAATTCAGATGGCGGCCACAGCCGCAGCGCCGCCCAGGCGGCGCCGGCGGGTCGGTCTGATTGCGGGTCGCCCCGCTGACCACCGTCGCCGGCTCGGCGCACCCTCCCGCGCACGCGCGGGGATTCGGCGAGAAAAGGGCTAACGCGGGCGGCCCTAAACGCCTGATCGTTCAATGCCGCGTGTTTTCCATGACCCCGTACCTCCCAGCGCGCGCCCGGCGCCGCGGCGCCGGGCGCGCGCTGGGAGGTTGGTGATACGGAACTCTTCGAAGATCCATTGTGCAAGATCGATCAAGCGCCAGCGTACGACGCCGTGGATCGCCGGGATCGGGCCCCTCTCGATTATGCCGGCGACCGCCTGGCGCTGTGCAGCGTTGAGTTTGCAGGGCCGGCCTGGCGCCTTGCCATCCAACAGGCCGTCAGCGCCTCGCGCGTTGAACCGCAATACCCAGTCGCGGATAATCTGAAGGCCGACCCCGCCGATCTT
>Ga0187876_1002989_pt1 | contig 11883 bp, 17 predicted proteins | sample June2016WEW_17_4_FD_133000 | JGI IMG/M metagenome (GOLD analysis project Ga0187876, IMG submission 133000) | Peatland microbial communities from SPRUCE experiment site at the Marcell Experimental Forest, Minnesota, USA - June2016WEW_17_40 | ecosystem: Environmental > Terrestrial > Soil >... | reverse complement strand
GCTCATTGTTCAAATCTGAAATTAAGAGCTAAATCACTTTTTTAAGTGAGGGTACAGACTTCACAAGTTTACAAAAACAGATTGGCTCGAGGAGATTCGAACTCCTGATCCCCGCCGTGTAAATACGGAGTGCAGGGAACTTTCTGAGACGTTTGGTGCGGGCGATACTACGACAAGAAATGCTAGCGCTCCTTCGTGAACAGTCTGATAGATGCGCGTCGGCAGCCCAATTAGCCCCGAAAACGAGAATGGAAGGCGTATCGTTGGGTAGTCATATCCTGCCTTCGCGTGATGTGCTCGTATCGTGCTGTGATGAATCTCTTGTAGTATAGGGTTCTCGGTAGTAGAGTTTAGCGTACTAACTGCCATTTGACTTCATCTCCGAGAGTAGTAGAACCCACAAGTATTTATTGGTTATGAATTGTATGAACTTTAATGAAAAGAGGGGACAGAGCGACCATTAGCGTGAGCAAAAAGACCCACGCTGATTTCGAGAAGTATCGCGCCAAGCTGAGTGCTGAGCAGGGGAAAGTGCAGACGCAGGAGGATGCAATAAGGGCGCTTCTGGAAGAAAAGTGAACAGTCTGTGGTGATTGCCCGTTGAATCTGACGTGAGGTCGCTTCCATCGTGTCACGAGAGAGTTTAGCGCTTTTTGAACGACTCATAATGGTGCATTTTACTGTTTGATTCCGAGGCTAGTATGGCAAACAAAGCTGCCAGAACAAAAGGATTCGGTGAGGCCTTTGACGATTTTTTCAAAGACCGAGCTTTGGAAGGACTGAAACAACTTCTTCGCAAGCACACAGGAGAGAATGGCAGGAGAAACAGACTTGATTTTAAAGAACAAATGCCAGACTATCCCGCTTTGGCAAAGACGATATTAGCAATGGGCAACAGTGGTGGCGGCATCATAGTGTTAGGTGTGGCGCAAAGGAAAGATAACTCGTTTTACGCGAAGGGACTGTCAAAATTTGAAGATAAAGTAGTTTTTAAGAATGGAATTCATAAATTTGTTCCTGACAAGCTAATTACATTAGTTGACGTGGTAAATTTCAGTGAATCGGCCAAGAAACTGCAGGTCATTTTTGTCGAAGATGATGCCAAATCTATACCATTTGTATCCAAAGCGGATGGCAAAAAAATTCGAAAAGCGGCAATCTACGTGCGAAGCCTGTCGAGTTCAGAGGAAGCCAATTATGTGGAGATTCAAGAAATCCTGCATCGCCGGTGTGAACGACACGAACTTGAAGTATACCAAGAGCGACTAAGAAGAGAGCTTTACGGTGAGCTGCGAATCAAGTTCCAGCGAGTGCTTGGACTTTATATCACCTACAAAGAAGCTTGCGACGAACCCAATCGGGTTTACCTAGCATCACCGGACAAATTGGAAATCCCCGGAACTATTACGTTTCCAGATGAAGCCACCACGCAAGCACAATATTATCAGTTAACCTCAGAAGAGTTCACTCCGCTCGCGATAGCCTATTTGCAATTAAGATGGGCTGTTAATGTTACAAACCAATTTGGCCAGAAGTCTCTAACTATAGGTCAGGCTAAGAGCGCTCTGAAAGAACTGGAAAGGCACATACAAACTTCTGGCTGTGTTATTAATCAAGCGTTCGAGAAGAACAAGCGCTTCTTAAAGGAGACAGATAACGGGGCTCTTCTGGAAGCGTGGCGTGAACTCCGCCGGGAACTGACAGAACTGCACGGTTTTCAACATCTTCAGATGAATGAGCATTTCAAAGACTGCGTAGAGGCTGAAGAAGAACTAGCTGACTGAAGAGAGGGTTTTTCTTAAATGCTGACTGGCGCAGCCACGTAAACAAAACCTTGATGTTGACAGCTTCGCGTCAATTCACGACGTGATGATAGGGGCGCGGCTGACTCCTCAGGAGCAGGCAAATAAACTCATTGACGCGACCGTGAAAGGACGAAGATGTTGTAAAAACACAATACTATCAATTAACCTCTCAAGAGTTTGACTTGCTAGCTGCTGCATATCACAGATTGAGAGCAGCTATCAAGTGGGTAAACAGATTTGGCAGCACTCCTAATGCTCTCTCAAAAAAGGTCATAAGTTGGTGGCGTTACTGCCCTTGCGAGGAGGCCCGTCCAAATTTGCCTACCCTCTTCAATTTGACGAGCCGTTGCTATAATGGCAGACTACTTCCGTCTTCTTCTATAGATAACTTAGCATAGACGCTGTTATTTTTCCAACTGCATCAGAATGCGGCGATATGCGTGATATTTATGATATGTAAGCGCATATCACCGTCCGTTTGACGAACGCTTACTTTTAAGCAAAGTTTATAAGAAATTAATTTCATATCTTCCTTCGAAGACAAAATAAACTTCTGGACGGGAGTTTAGGCAGCGAAAAATGTATCGGAAACATTTTATCTCGTTTCATTTGAGTGGCCGGCCCGCTCGCTCAGGGCGGCGGTCGCGTTGATTTTTGAGCATTTTAAGGACGCGGGGTCGCTTAAAGACATACTCCACGCGGTGGAGGCGCGATGAGTAGCGGTAAGGAGCATCTATTCACACTTGACCATAAGGCGTGGGTAAGAGCGACAGCAAAGCGATTAGCGTTTAATGACGTCTTAAAAGGGCATAGCCTGAATGAGCTTTTGCCAGATGACATCGCATGTTTGGCCCGTAAAGGTCGCACCGACGAAGAAATTTCAAGAGACGTCGAGAAGTTAATCGACAAGGTTCAGCGCGAACACGGCGGTGGCGTCCATTTTGACCCACTGGTGGGATGGGTCACGCCAGAAGACAGCTACGAGATGAACATATACGCGAGTTTAAGAGAAATCTCATCGGCTCTGAAGATGGGAGCCGATTCAGATGTGTTATACAGCGCAGTCGAGCGCGTTCTTTATACCTACCTCAATTTCATCCGGCAGGGCGTACGCCAGCGCTTCGAGAGCCACAAAGACGTGAGCTGGTATATCGTTCCCGATGCGGAAAATGAACGGGGCTTAATCAATTATCAGGATGGGGCCTTTGCCGAATGGGAGAACGACTGTTATGCCGATGAGGTTCCTGTCTGGCTGCTCGCTGGGCTGCTCAGACAGATTAAGCTCAAAAAGCCACTAGGCGACCAGTTCACTGATGAGACGATAAAGGCGGTTAATGACGCAGAATTTGAATTTTCAGAATTACAGCGACGCAAGAAAGCCAGCGCTATGTTCGGGAGGGGCGATGTCAACGCGCTATAACAATAAAAACGCCGAAGCCGAGGTCGTAACGCTGGAACGACCTGATGAGGATGAGTTACAGGTCTTCGTCGTCGAAGGGCCGTCAACGATTGACTTTGAGACGCATGAGACAATTCCGGGCCGTCGCTATAAAATAGCCTGTGGGTTTCATCTGACCGAAACAGGAAATGCTCAGAGGTTCGTCGCTCACTGGCACGACAGCGTTCGCTACTGTAACGAGACAGATAGCTGGTACATCTGGAACGGCGTTAAGTGGGAAGTCGACGTCGCCGGCAAGATATACGAGATGGCAAAGGAGGTCGTTCAGAACATCCACGTCGAAGCGGGGCTGATTAGAGGTAAAAACCGGAATGACACAAAGTCCAAGAGAGGTGAAGTAACCAAATGGGCGTACTCGTCTGAATCTGAACACACCATTAAGGCAATGTTGAAGCTGGCGCGGACGGACAGAGAAATCCGTGTCGACCACTTTTCCGACTTTAACGCTAATCGTGACCTAATAAACTTCCCTAACGGGACGCTCGAACGTAAAGCCAGAGTGTTTCGTGAGCACCGGCGGGAGGATATGTTAACGAAAGTAACCGCTGTGCCGTACGACCCGACTCGAAAGTCGAAGTACTTCATTAAGACATTGCTAGAGGCAATGCCGATTGAAGAAGTCCGCTACGCTCAGAAAGTCTTAGGGTCATTCTTAGAGGCAACGACACAGAACAAAGAATGGCTATACATTTATGGTAGAGCGTACGCGCGGAAGAGTAGCTGTACCCAACCGCTGTACAGGGCTTTGGGAGACTACGCTCGGGAATTTGACATCGGTCTTCTTATGAAATCACACCGGGTAGCATCGAACAAACCTAGACCTGAGCTTGTCGACTTGGAAGGCGTTCTTATCGCGTGGACTGAAGAGGCTCCGCCTAACTTTGTCATAGACGACGCCATTCTAAAGAAATTCACCAGCTCAGGCATAGTTTCTACCCGCCAGCTCCATGAGAAACAGCGGAATATCAACCTCGTTTGTTCATTCGTCGTCGAGTCAAACGGTACGTTTACCTTTGATATTGACGACGAGGACTCGCTAGAGGCCGCACTAGACCGTACTAAGGTTATGAAGTTCGTTCACTCCGTGCCGCGAGAGAATAGGGACGCTGAGATTCTAAAAGCTCTCACTCACGACGAAGATGAATTGGTCGTCGCTTTAGCGTTTTACCTACAGGGTTATTTTGACCGAATAGATGAGGGGCTTGAGGTTCCTGAGAGCGTTCAGGCAGACTCAGAAGAGTTTCAGGCCGCCATTAACCCGTTGAACAGGTTCGTCAGGGAAGAGATTGTGTTTGATGATGGGAGCGACGTTCAGGCTGAGGTTTATACGCCCGTCGCTCAGCTTTTCCAGCAGTTCTTAGAGACTGAAGACGTCGAGACGCTTAAGAAGGTCAAGAACTCGCGCTCTTTTAGCGTTCATTTTGCCAAGATAGCGCCCTATCGAGCGAAGGCTGCCGGCATTGAGATTGAGAATGTTACAATAAGGAACGTCCGCGTGTGGCGGAACGTCCGGCTGGCAGATATAGAGAAGGATGATATGTCAAAGATGAATGAGCCCGCGACCAAATACGCAAATACGCAAAATAGCGAAAATTGTACTCTGTATATAGGAATTGTAGAATTTTATATTGCCTGTTCAAAATCTGGACTTTTGCGTATTTGCGTACAGCCTAAGTTCCCGGACATTCAGGTTCAAAACTGCGAGCCTCTCAGGCTTGATTTCCTTAATGAGTTAGAAAATGACAGCAGCGACGTTACTAGCAGTCTTGAAAACGAGTTAGACGAATGGGTAGAGAGTCAATAGTGCGGTTGACTAAAATTTGAAGATGGGTTCAAAGATATAAATAGCGGGGGCTATAGTACTATCTGAGGACTTTACGAGGCTGGTTTCGCTATCACAAGCATTTTCGGGGCCGAAAAGATGAATGTTATATTAGTTATCAAACCAGACTATGCTGAAGCAATTCTCTCTGGCACTAAGACGTACGAATTCCGAAAAAGAGCATTCAAGCGTGAAGATATAGAGCGCGTTTATCTTTGCACCAGCGGCAAAATAGTCGGTTCGTTTGAAATCGAATTTACACTGTTAGGAAGCCCGCAGGCAGTTTGGAGCGCGTGTCACGAATACGGCGGGATATCGAAGCAAGACTTTTTTGACTACTTCGGGGGGAACAACGAGGCGGTCGCTTATAAAGCCAAGAATCCGCAAAGATGCGAGGGCTGCACGTTAGCCTCGCCGCAGTCGTTTTGTTATATGATGTGACTTGAAGCGCGGCTTGATATCCGCCGGCGACACGCGCGTCGAGGATATTTCTGCGAAGCTGATTATAATTTTGATTCTCGGCCCCTTTGGAACACTATAAAAGGTTTACGCAAAATGGCACTGGTGAAACTTAGGTTGCCCAAAGTGGTGAAAAAGCGGTTGGTGAAACGGTTAATTGTGGTAATAAATGAAAATCGAAATGTTTAGGTACCTGACTCTTGATAATGACACAGAGATAATGGCAAAAGAGTCCGATATTTTGCGTATCGTAGAAACGTTTGAGATTTTTTTTCCAAATTGTCCTAAAGATACGAAAACTAAAACCGGGATATATAAGAAACTTTTAGAACTTATTTCAGGTTCTGAAGAATTTAAAGACATCAAATTGGATTCAAAAGATAGAAACCGAAGGATAACATTGGATTCGGACGAGTTTGATGTTACTGTTGATTATTTGAAAAGATTTGCAGTCCGAATAAGATTGGTTGACCCATACAAGAATCTCAAGGATGTCAACGAAATCGTGAACAACATCATGAATTTCGTTAACTCAATCACTGGGAGCAGCGCAAGAGAATCAAAAGTAGTCTCTACTAGGATTGTGTGTAAAAAGAACGTGCCAAACCTAAAAGGAGTAATTGGTGAAAAATGCCTAGCTAAAATCAATGACAGAGCAGGATTACCATTAAATCCATTCGGAATCATATTTGAATATGAAAAGGAGGATAGAAGATTTGTACTAGGCGTTTATTATGATAGGCCAGCGCAAACCATATCCGGTTACAAAGACTACAAAGAACCCATTCCTCGCGATTTCATAATAAAAGAGGATGAATCACTCAAGGAACCTGAAAAAACAATCAAGAAGTTGTACCAAACGGGGTTGTAGCTATGGAGCAACAAAAGTTATTCAAACGTAGTCATGTCTTAGCGGAAGATGATAACGACCCATATATGGGGGTCGGATTCGACGCTTCAAAACCATTAGCCCGATTTGAAAAGGATAAGTTTCTCAAGACCCCCATCGCTGATTCGCTCCAGACAATCAAACTCGTTGGAGAGGTAGATAAGCTACAAGCGGAGCTCGCTAAACTTAAAAACAAGGGAGTAAAAAAAAGGCCGCTCAAACCCGCTGACCGCATCTATAATCGCATTAAGAAAGAATATGAAACGGAACATTTTGGGAAAATAATAGCCATCGACGTTCATTTGAAACGAGTAGTAGGTATAGGCGATACGCTTGATGATGCGTACGAGCAAGCAGTTGAAGAAACAGGAAGAGAGCAATTCGATTTCAAACGGGTAGGTTATAGCTATCTATATAAGCTCTAAATATGGTAGATTCACGCGAGCCTATCTACGCATGTGAATATTGTGACTACAGTGAAGAAGCCCCTCAATCTGAGCCTCGAATAGAGATTTTCGTGGGAACCCGCAGCTCCAAAAGGAAGATTGAAGCGGTAGTAGACACGGGTTGTAGTCCGGCGTTGGTCATTCCTAAACCGCTCGTAAGGGATTTGAAGTTGAAGAATTTTTTGCGAGAAGCAAAGAAGATGACCAGCGACCCCGCCGCCACAACCATACAGGCCGCAGACGGTCGGGACATCCCCATTGAAATTTATAAAACTATTTGCCAAGTTGGAGAAGTCGAAAAAGCGATTAAAGTAATTGTGATGGATATAAAGAAATCAGAGCCTGCTCCCAAACCAAACCTAACTGTTTGCCTCGGTCGAAAATTCTTAAACGAATTTGACGTGCATTTCGGAGGAGGGCAGAGAGAAGTTAAGTTCTACCACCCCCCCGAATGACGATTATATTTTCGAACGTGCTTGCCTTTTTTCTGCTTGCTTGATTAGTTCCTCCCATTTGTTCTTCCCCAACTCCAAATCAACCCCGCAACCTCTGCAGGCGTCATTCCATCGAATCGCTGATGCGGTCTAATGAAGTTGTAATAAATGCGCTCTCCATCTATCGTTGGCGAAGCGTCCTTCTTTAACCCTCTCTGAACAATATTCCCTCCCTCAGCGTTCCGTGTAACCGCTCAATCACGTTATTATTCACTTTCGGCCGTATTCCAACGCCCTTAATCTGCTTCGTGTTCCCGCTGCGCGTCTGAAACTCCTTTCTAACGGCTTTTTCATAGGATTTAAGCCCGTCAGTAACCACATATTTTGGCTTCTTGCTGCTGACCTGCTTTGCTGATTGAAACACCTTTCTGGCATCTTCGATTTTCCGCTCTTCACTAATGACGCTTGCAAGCTGAAATCGGGTTCCTTCGTCTATGACGTTCCAGAGATATTTCCAGTTTCCACCTACCTTAACCATCATCTCATCAGCGTGCCATACGCCTGACGTATCAAGCTCTAGGTGCTCACGTAGTCGTTTAAGATTGCAATATACTTCGCAAGCCAGTTGTGAATCGTGCCGTAGCTGACGTTAAGGTTATGGAGCTGCCGCAGTGGGTGCTAGAACTAAACTTACTCTTGCAGTATCAAAGAAAGAATCGCTGAGAACAACCGCACCGCGAAACATCGTTCAGCAGTTAAACTTGACAAGTGAAGATTCGCTAGATTGGCAACTAGCAGTGATAGACAATGAGCTAGTCGTTGTCGTGCGCCCGATTAAACCTCTAGACAACTCTGAATGAATAACGCGGTACTTGGAAAAAAGACAATCGACAAATACTATTTGGACAGTAAAGAAATTACGGAGAGCGAGTTTAGAGCAATTGAGAAATTTATTGAGCACTTTTGTAATACTTGCTGTAAGCTTATGATACAAAAAGAGTATCCCGCAAACTTTTCGAGCGCTTCTAAAGTTCTGCCGTTATTTCTTTAACCTGAACATAGCGAAGCCCATCTTTTCGTGTTATCGTAGCTACGTCAATAGGTCCACCACACTCTCTTTTACAGACTGTTAGCCGTTGAGTTTCAATTGTGGTGCGGATAAGCAACATCGCTACGTCAACGTAGCCTTGCAATCCCATCCCCGGCCAAGGAAATATTAACTCAAATGGCTTCAGGACGTTTAGTATATCCTTAACCTGCTCGTCATTCAGAGATAATTTTTCTGACAATATTTTTGGAAACAAAATAGGATAACCCTTTACTAGTCTGTGCGAAATCTCTTTTTGGCCTATCCAGAATACACCATTCTGAAGTTCAATGGGTTTAGGCTGAGTAGGGATGCTCACCCCATAAACGTGACTATCCGTCTCTTCTTTGTTAAATCCTCCAATCAAAAAATCCATCGATGCATTTTTCAGCTCTGTCAACTCCGGCGTTGTCTTCCATTTAGCTTTGAAAAAATTAGATAGTAGCTTAGCAAAGTTTTCAACCGCAATGTCGCCTTTTATCTTAGCTTCAATGTCTGGGATAAAGCTGTAGATACTTCGGTTACCTATTCCTCCGATGCCAGAAGTAACAGCAGCAACAAGATTGTTGGGCTTCTTAAATGTCAGCAACTTATGGGATGCATCGTGAAACATCGTGGGTTTAGAACCATCTGGCAATGGCTCTGGCCAATCTAATGTAGTTCTGCTTTCAGTGGCGAATACAAGCCCATCAGCCCCCCTAATAACGATACTTAGAGTCATATTAGACCCCACTTTGCCATGACGTAAAGAGCTATGTAACTGGCAAATGTCACGAGACCATCAACCCTTTTTTTTGGCAACCCATTTTAACAACTCTTGATTTTACAGCGCCAAAAAAGAAGAGGCTTAAGAGCAGAAGATTGCTCAATCTCCAGCTCAAACATCTCTTAAATAACCACGTAAAAATTGTGGCAGAGCACTTTTAACAGCACTTCATTGACCTAAGCAACCTCAGTCTTGCTCCTTATAGCATCCTCAAACTTGCTCCTTGTCTCATGAAACTTGGTCTCAAAATTGCCGCGGCTATGCGGTCAGTTGGGACACTGTCAACGATGACCTATGTTCTCACGAAGCTCAGCTCTTTTTTTTTAATTTTATTTGATTCACTGCTTTTTAAGACTTAATGCGGCGGCACAGAATGACAGCCTTTAATAAGGGTTGAAATTTCGAAACTAAAAGACAACTCTTAAGCTGCAGCGCCTACGTCCTATTTATGTGGTTTGTTTAGTGGCGGAAGAATGAGGCTATTAACTTTAGTGGTGTCTGTAACCGTCATCGCGACGTTATTCGTTAGTGTGTGTGGCCGCACTTCTTCATTGAACACACCAACCGCAAAACCAAGCCGTCAGCGCCGAAAGACTTTTTAGGAAGTGCTCCACCAGTTGGGAGGTCTACAGCTATCTGCAAGACCGCGCTCACGATTCGTGGCTACCGGACAGCGCACGGCAGCAGGTGCGACGGATTATAAAAAAGATACAAGCACGATTGCTTCAGAGCCGCGAATACGGATGGGCGTATGAGCAATTTCAGGAGTGACTGTTGAACAGCAGCATGTATTCCATTTGACCTGTCCGTAAGTTTTAGCTCGTTATTTCTTTTTCTGATTTCCTTTGACTGACGGGCTCCGTTTACGGCCTGATGCAAACCTCGCGGAGTAATGACCGTAGTAGCAGCGCCGCGTTCAAACCGCAAACTTTTATTGGCTCTTTCTGCTGTTTTGGATTCGCCCCGCGAAATAAAGACGATATAGCACAACGAGTAAAAGAACCACCAACGGTAAGAGCACCGACCGAAACCGAACAATCCCTCCAAATTTTTAAAAAAAGAGAATGCGACATTTTATTTAAATACTCAGACTCATAATAATCGAGAATTTATCGCTTTTTTAAAGTTTTTTTTTTCATAAATAGCACGTTTTTCACAGAAAAGAGACAACTTTGGAGCCGCTAAAATGCCCCTTTTAAGTAAAAAAGTCAGAATAGCTCGTATAGTCCGAGATTATTTTTAGGCTCTAAATCGTAAAAAAATGGCTGTGCGTGTCCGGCTTAATCATTATAACGTGCGGCTGAAATGTGCGGTTAAGAGCGCCGAGTCCCTACACGAACAGCTTGCGCACAAAAAACCTCCACTTCTACCGTCTCACTCTCGCGTTATTCCGCTGATTTCGCATTTGCCTATAATCGAAGACCCAACGGTCAGCGATTACGTTAGGAATCCGTCTAGAAATAGGCTTGATGGGCTTCTTGATTCGTGGAACCGAGCTGCCGGACATTGCCTTCTACGGCTGGCCCGCGAAAATACAGAAAGATATGACGAGTAATAGAAGCCGGACAGAACCGGCTGGAGGGAAAGGCCGACGGATGGGCGGGCTGAGTAGGCGAGGTGGTTAGAGTGACCGACGCAGTACATTTGACGGTGCTGCCGTAGGATTCGATAGCAAGGCCCACTATGGGGGATGGAGAACAAGTGGGCAGTCGTGTCCGGTTTGGTATGGAGTCGAGCAACCAATCATCGGTTACTACAGCAGAGTCTGTTGTAGGATTCAGAGTAGCCGAGTCGGTTGCAGGGGTCAGGGCAAAGAAGTCCTTCCTCGATTCGGTCGCTTTGGAACGAACAATATTTGAATCGGTCAGCATAATGAGTCTCAGCCGCCCGAAGCGACCCATTATCAGGGGGTGATTACTCCCTGAACAGGAACTATTTTTGCGTATTTCGACGAACGCTTAGCGTTATTCATCGAGGTTCATCGACTATGCACAAATAATGATGTCATAATTCCCGTACACGAGCTGATGCTCATTTGTTGCACTGGAGAGGCCGAAAGCGGCATTAAGCTACAAAGACAAAGTACTAACAAAGGAGGTGTGATAACAATGGCGCACCCACTTTTTGCCGCACTGTGGATTATCTTCAACATAGCAGTGATAGCTGTGCTGATATGGGGAGCATACACGCTTGCACAGATGCGCAAAGCACTTGAGCAACTTAGGAAGCCGTAGCTCCATAGCTCCCTACGGGTTATCTATTTTTTCGATTTGAAGCCTTTTTAGGCTTTCTTCTTCAATCAGGCAGCGTCTATTCTAACTCGCGCCCAGCAGTGCAAATGCACGAAGCCGAATGCTTCTTCTCAGCGAAGCCCACTCGTTTTTAGACTATGCGGATAACCCTAGGCGTTGGTGTTGGTGTAGGCGATGGCGTAGGTGTTGGCGTCGGTGTAGGAACAGCAGTAACTATTGGGGTTGGCGTGGAAATTTCATTATCAGTGTAATATGCCGGAAGCGAGGTTACTCCATTATAGCTAGCCGTGATAACGTTCGTATGCTGAAATGGCGAGCCTGCGAGCCCGTTGGCGTCGTGCGTCATTGTGCATTGGCTACCTCCAAAAGTACCCCCGTTCGACGGCTGGCCGTTAATATACCACAATACCTGACCAGTTAGTTGGTCGCAGGGAACAACTACGCCATTCTTATAGATAGTGGCG
>Ga0187876_1002985_pt1 | contig 11898 bp, 9 predicted proteins | sample June2016WEW_17_4_FD_133000 | JGI IMG/M metagenome (GOLD analysis project Ga0187876, IMG submission 133000) | Peatland microbial communities from SPRUCE experiment site at the Marcell Experimental Forest, Minnesota, USA - June2016WEW_17_40 | ecosystem: Environmental > Terrestrial > Soil > Wetlands... | reverse complement strand
GAGACCGAACTCCTTTTCAATCCAAGCGCCGACGTGGCGCGTCGAGCGCGGCAGCGTCGTGCTGACAAAGACCTTCAACGCGCCTTCTTGCGCGGCGCTCAAAAAGCCCGCGCTCCCGCCCATGTCGAAGCTGGTCAGGCCTTCAATCCCGCGTTGCTCGAAGAGTTTGCGCCAGTTGCGAACGGTGTCATCGTCGAGAAGCAGCGCAGCGGCGACGTCCCGACAGCTCCATCCGTCGTCCAACAATACAAGTGCGTTGGCCCGTCGCGTCACCCGAGAGGCCGCCAACCCATCTCGCGCCAACGCGATCAGCTTTGCGCGATCCTCTTCGTCAAGGAAATGGCTTCCAATCATTCCTCTATCCGAATCCGTTCAGCCGCAAAATGCAAGGAAATTCTCCCGGATTCTCAATGAGTCGGGGTATAGATGCTGTGGGCTGACCCCGTGATGGATACCGATCAACCACGTCTTGAGATTGGCGAAGACGAGATGGATGATGGGCAGAAACTCCTCGGTCACTTCGGATCCCCATATGCGGCAATGGCGTGGTGATCGTAACCGTGCTTTCGCAGGCCGGCGTAACCGCTCCAATCGTCCGTGACGATCAGCGTCCCCGGGACGACGGCGCCATCGACAAACCGGCAAAGCGATTTGGCGCTTCGGTCAGCGGCTATTGCCAGCCGAACGCGCCCCGCATAGCGCCCATCTCTGCGCTGGTCGCGCGGTTCCAGGCTTACGATGGCGCACTTCAACGGCGCAGGCGACCAGAACCTTGTGGTGAACGCCTCGGTCTTCGCCGCGCGTGGGACCGCCGACCCTGGTTTCGTCCACCTCGACATGCTCGTTCGCGCGGCCGCCGATGCGATCCTGATCCGGGCGGACCTTTCCGGCGCGCAGTTTGTGGAGGATCTGAAAGGCTGTCTCGTAACGCGAGAGCCCAAGTTGCCGTTGGAATTGGACGGCCGACATGCCGGGCGTCTGGCTGGCGACCAGGTAGGCGGCCCAGAACCAGCTGGACAACGGCGTGTGGCTGCGCTCCATGACCGTGCCGACAGTCAGTCCTGTCTGACGTCGGCGTTTGCGGCATGCCAGCACACCCGGGCGGGTCGCAATGCGGAAGGGTTCGCTAGTCACGCTACAGTGCGGACAGACGAAGCCGTCTTCCCAGCGCGCCTTTTCGAGGTATTCAGCGCAGGCGGCATCGTCCGGGAAGAGCCGCTGAAACTCCGCAACGACTGCGGAAACGGCAACGCGGCGTGCTGGTCGATGTCCATCAGAATCGGCGTGGCCGTATTCAAAGCCGCATCCCCCTTTCCGGCAATCGCGTCCAGGGCATCGGCGTAAATCGCGCGCGGGCTCAGGCCCTGTTCACGGAAAAATACTAGAGCTAGAGGCTGTGTGCGTCAACCGGATAGGCAAACTTCTCACGGTTGTAGGTCGCCATCGCCACGGAGATTTTCGGCGGCATGTGTCGATCATCCCTCTGTTTTGAACCCGACAACTGTCAGGTTTTCCCCGCAAGAAGGGTCCAGCGCCTGCAATAGTGAGTTTTTTACAATCATCCATTTTTGCTTGCTGCGAAGCTTAATCCTGCTACCGATTGGTAATCCTTTTATAATAGCCTCGCTTGCCATGGTCGTTCCGATTAGGGAGGTCGGTCCGTGTTGGGGTTCGATGTGGGTAAAACCAGCGGCAATGAGCGCCTTTCTCATGGAGGTTGGATTGAAAAGCATGAGATGTCGCGGCGGGTCGAATCCAATCCAGTTTCTCGTGTAGTGGCGGTGTCCCAGGCTGTCGACATTCGGTGTTTCCAGCCAGAGTCGCCCGCCGGGTTTCAGCAGGCGATGACAGACCTTCATCACCCCCACGGGATCGTGGACGTGCTCGATGACGTGGCTCATGGTGATGACGTCGAACAAGCCGTCCTTGCCGTCGAACTGTTCGACGCCACCCTGGAGCACGTTCAAGCCCTGGCTGCGACAGTTGGCGACGGCTTTGGGGTCGGGGTCGACGCCGGTGACGTTCCAGCCGCAGGACTGAGCGATGCGGAGGAACGAACCGCCGCCACAACCGAAATCCAGCACCGCGCCGCCGCCGCCCGGAAGACGGGGCAAGTGGCGGTATTGCTGATCGAGCCCGATCTTGAATGGCCATGCGGCCCAAAGCACGAATATCCCGACTGACGACGCCGGTGTCTCTTCCGTCGAGAAGCGCCAATTGGTGTAGCCATTGACCAGGCGCCTTCGCAGCTTCCGCAAGGGGCCAAGTGCGGCGTAGTCGCTCTTTGGCGGCGCTTCTCGATGAGTGTAATACGTCGCGTAAGCCAGATGTATCGACGCGGGCGAAGGGTATGGGTCCAAATAGGCGGAACCGCAAGCGGAACAACGCCAGGATGTCCACTTGCCGGGGGCGCAATAAAAGACGTTGTCGATCAAGTCTTCATACAGAACTCTACGCTCGGGACTCGCGCACACCGGGCAGACCGATAAAGTCGCCAACTCGTCTTCTGGCCAAGGCCTATTCCACGGCGTATCGACAGCCGGTGTCGAATCTAACGGATCGCTCAGACTCATCGCAACGTCTCCCGCATTTCCGAAGGCAGTTTCCTTACGACTCGAACGACTAATTCACGCATGTCGACCGGCGCGCTCCGCCAAGACCAAGCCAGCGCCATTACCAGCAGTCCGCTGGCCGCCGACCACCACATCGGGTCGCCGGCAGTCAGTCCCAAGGCCACGACTAATGCAGCAAAGAGCAGAGCAGCCGGAAACTTGAGTATCGAGATCGCGCTCGGCAAAGCTCCGGCAAAGAACATGAGCAAGACACAGTCACCGAAGGTGCGTAGGCCGAACGCCACTGCTGCGCCCGGAAGACCCCAAAAGTGCAAACCGGCGTAAAGCAGGATCAAATAGGGGATCAATTCGGCGAGGTGGAGTTTTGCGGTGACATCGGGTTGCCCCGCAGCCTGCAACTGGGCGTAAGGCACACGAGCAAATCCATTGATCCAATAACCCAGCAACAGAATCTGCGCGGTGACGTTCGCGTTGTCGGCGAATTCGGCGTTGATCCATAGGCCAAAAAACGGTTTGACCAGCAATAGGGCGATCAGCATAACCGGCGTCATCACCACCGCCAGTGAACGGATGGCGCGCGTCGCCAACTCTCTGCCTTCGGCTCTACCCGCCATGGCGAGGCGCGGGAACAGCGCCGATGTCAACGCCCCGGGCAGGATCGAGGAACGCTCCGCCAAGGTGAACGGCACGGTGTAATAAGTGACGGCCTTCGCGCCGAGCGTGGCGCCGATGACGAAGCGGTCGAGAATCACCATCAAGGGACCGACCAGCGATGAAACCGTCACCCAGCCGCCGAACAGGAGCAGGCTCTTTGCCTGATCGCGAGAAAAGGATGGCGCGTGATTTCGAAACACATGAACCTTGCAGCGCCAGAACACCACGACGAACGACAACAGCCTTGTGAGAATGACCGACGGCAGCAGCCACGCAAGGTCGGGACCATGCGCGAAGGCGACGAAAAGGGGGAAAGTCTGAAGCAATATCGAACTCGCCACGGAAATCAGATTCAGCTCCAGGAATTGCGCACGTCCCTGAAGCGCGCCGCCTAGAACGCCCGAAAGCGTCATCAGCGGCACAGCGAGCATCAGCCATGGAAGAGCCGACGCCAGTTCTGATCGAAGGTCGACGCCCATGGCGAAGACATGCCCGAAAAAGTAAGTCGAAAGCGGCCAAATCAGCAGGCCGCCGACGGTGCCCAAAGCGCCGTTCATCGCCAGCGCGGTCCAAAAGGTCGGCGCAATACGCTCAGGAGACGAATTTCCAAGCGCGGCGATGCGCTGCGCCGTCGCGCTGCCAAGCCCCAGGTCAAACAGACCAAAATACCCCAGGAACGCCCAGACGACCGCCAGAACGCCGTATCGAGCGTCGCCGACCAAGCGGATATAGATGGGGATTGTCAGGAGGGACACCGCAATCGGAAGCACCGCCCCCAACAGGTTGTAAGCGGTGTGTTTGCGGATGCTCACTGGTCAGAGAGCCTTTTTTCGTGCGGGATGCAAAAGGGATTTTCGCGCACACACTTACGCGGCACACTCACGATTCAGCCCAACATACCACGGCATCGCCAATTCCAGCCCCTCGCCAATACGCCGCGTCGGCGCATAGCCCAGCAAACTCTGCGCCTTGCCGATGTCCGCCAGGCTGTGGCGCACGTCGCCGGCGCGGAAGTCGCGGTAGGCCGGTTTGGCGCCGTCCAAATGCGGGCGACCCGGCGCCAGCAGGCGGCGAAGCTCGGCGTATAGCTCGTTGAGCGTGGTTCGCTCCCCGACCGCTACGTTGTAGACTTGGTTCAGCGCCTCGGCGCTTCTCGTCGTCGCCGCCAGCAGATTGGCCTGCACGGCGTTTTCGACGCAACAGAAATCGCGGCTGGTCTCGCCGTCACCATTGATGAAGACGTCTTCGCCTTTGATCATTGCCGCCGTCCACTTCGGGATCACCGCGGCGTAAGCGCCCGCGGGATCCTGGCGGGGGCCAAAGACGTTAAAGTAGCGCAGGCCAATAGTGTTGAAGCCATAGCAGCGCGCGAATACGTCAGCGTAAAGTTCGTTCACGTATTTGGTGACGGCATAGGGGCTGAGCGGCCTGCCGATGGCGGCCTCGACCTTGGGGAGGCCGGGATGATCGCCATAGGTCGAACTGCTGGCGGCATAGACGAAACGCTTCACCTTGGCGTCGCGAGCGGCGACCAGCATGTTAACGAAACCGGTGACGTTCGCTGCATTCGTCGCAATGGGGTCAGCGATACTGCGCGGCACGCTACCGAGCGCGGCCTGATGCAGGACATAATCGACGCCGCCGCAGGCGAGCTTGCAGTCATCAAGCGTACCGATGTCGCCTTCGATGAAGCGGAACTTGGCCCATTGACCTTGACTGACCAGAACCCGCACTTCATCGAGATTGCGCTGATAGCCTGTGGCGAAATTGTCCAGTCCCACCACGCGCTGATCAAGCTTGAGCAAGGTCTCCAGCAAATTGGAGCCGATGAAGCCGGCAACGCCAGTGATCAACCAGCTTTTAGGTTCCTGAACTAGTTGCTGGCGAAGCTGTTCGTAAGAGGTCATCATTGCCATGGCTTATAGACGCACGTCGGCGTCTTCGGGGCTGAGAATATATTTCAGATCGTAGAGCACGTGCTCGCTCTTGCCGAGCGCACGGATTTTGTCTGCCCCCATGGCGCGGAACTGGTCGTGCGCCACCGCCAGGACAATGGCGTCGTAGCTTCCCGGTCGCGGCTCCGAGATCGGGGTGATGCCGTATTCGTGCTGCGCCTCTTCCACGCTGACCCATGGGTCGTAGACGTCGGCGGTGACATTGTAGTCGGCGAGTTCGCGCACGATGTCGACGACGCGGGTGTTGCGCAGATCCGGGCAGTTTTCCTTAAAAGTCAGCCCCATCACCAGCACGTGCGCGCCTTCGACATGGATGCGGCGCTTGAGCAAGGCCTTAACCAACTGCGACACCACATAGGCGCCCATGCCGTCGTTGAGACGTCGGCCGGCAAGAATGATTTGCGGGTGGTAGCCGATCGCCTCCGCCTTATAGGTCAAATAGTAGGGATCGACGCCTATGCAGTGACCGCCGACGAGGCCCGGGCGGAACGGCAAAAAATTCCACTTGGTGCCGGCCGCCTGCAGCACCGCTTCGGTCTCGATGCCCATCTTGTTGAAGATGATCGCCAGCTCGTTGATCAAGGCGATATTGAGATCGCGTTGGGTGTTCTCAATCACCTTGGCGGCTTCGGCCACCCTGATGCTGGGCGCCTTATGGGTGCCGGCGACAATGATCTGCTTGTAGAGCTGATCGACGAGTTCGGCGACTTCTGGCGTGGAGCCAGAGGTGACCTTTTTGATCGTCGAGACGCGGTGCAGCTTGTCGCCCGGGTTGATGCGTTCCGGGCTGTAGCCGGCGTAAAAATCGACGTTGAATTTCAGACCGGAGACGGCTTCCAGCACCGGCACGCAGTCTTCTTCGGTTGCGCCCGGATAAACGGTGGATTCATAAACGACAATGTCGCCGTTCTTGAGAACCTTAGCGATAGTTCCCGACGCCTTGATCAGCGGCGAGAGGTCGGGGCGCTTGTGCTCGTCGATCGGCGTCGGCACGGTGACGATGTAGACGTTGCACGCAGCGAGATCGGCGAGATCGGTGGTGTAATGCAGTCCTGCCGCCTCGTGTAGTTCCTCGTCGCTGACTTCGAGCGTGGCGTCATGGCCGGCTTTGAGCGCGGCGATGCGCGCAGCGTTGATGTCGAAACCAATGACCTTGCGATGCTTGCCGAATTCCACGGCCAGCGGCAGGCCGACGTAACCCAGGCCAATCACCGCAAGCTTGATGTCCGAAACAGCCCTGATCATGCTCATTGGTGAGATTCAACCTTGCGATATCGTCAGACAATTGCGTGTCGCGATTGGCGAGCGAGAAATTGATGACTGGCTATAAGCGTCACTCGCGACCGCAGCGCGGTCTCGACGAGGCAGCGCTGAAAGTCGACGCCGGCGATGGAACGCGTGCCGACTGGATGCGCGCGCAACGCCCAACGCGCGATAAAGTCATTTAGCGCGCCCGCGCAAGTCGAATGTTTCCGACTTGCGCCACACACAAAAAGTCGGATGTTTCTTAACCTGCGTCACTCAAGAAACCCAACTCGACCCTAGCCGACTTGCGCCGCGCCAACACCGAGGGCCTGCCCGAGTTGGGCCGGCGATGGGCGCCAGTTCGTCCGCGCGCAACAAGCGCTAGCCCGCATCGCCGGGGGACCATCCGCGCGAGAATTTGGCGGGAAAATCCGGCTTGATCCAAGTCTTGCTTGGGTGAAGACCGGTCGCCACAGCTTAGGCGAGACAATCGGTGATGCCAGGAACCCGCCAGGCGCAAGTCCCGGACGCCCTCCCAGGTCGCGCCCCAAAACAGGCCGAACTCAAGGAGCGCGAGCAGCCGGCGCGGCATCGCGCGCGGGCGTCGGAGGGGCGTCAAGCCCGAGCGCCTCGGCGAACCGCGCGCCGCCGGCCGAGATCAAAGCGGCGCGCAGGTCCTCACGCAAGCTTGGCGTCTGCAAACTCAAGGTCGCGCGCAGCGCCGTCCACTCAAGCTGCGACACGTAATACCCACCGGCGACAAGATCGCTCATCGCACCGCGGCGGCTGTCGGGCGGCAATACTTGCCACAGCGGCAAAGCGAGAACGGCGCGCCGCGCCATGATCCAGCCCTCGTTGGGGCCGGTGAGGCTGGACATGGCGAGCGCTGTCACCCCCTTCTCGGCCGGTTCCCCGGTCTTAAAGCGCAGGCCCGCCAAGGCGACCCAGGCGTAGGCGTCGAGCGGCGCGTTGGAGAGAAGCTCGCCCGCCCATTGCCGCCGCGTTTCGGCGTCGACGCGCGGGGCGGCCTTGACGAGGCGAGAAAGCGCGAGCGCGGCAACGCCGGATTTGGTCGTCCAGGGAGCGAGCCGTGTCGTCAGAGTCGAGTCGTCCGCCGACATGTCGGCGATGGCGAAGCCGGCCACATCGACGCCGCGGGAAATGGCGAACAGCGCGACGCCGGAGACGACAAGGGCGGTCCAGAAACGCGGTTCGTGTAGCGGGAGCATAAGTTCAGCTTTCGTAGTATTTCTTGTAGTAACGACCGCCGCCGTAATAATAAGAATAACCGTATTTGCCGTATTTCTGGGCCTCGCGGTCGACGACCTGATTGAACACGACGCCGGCTACTTTGGCGTGACCCGACAGCTGCTGCACCGAGCGTTGCACCATTTCGCGCGCCGTCGACGACCAGTGCACGACATAAACGACCTTGTCGGCAAGGTGCTGCGCCACAATCACGGGATCGACGACCGGGCCCAGCGGCGGCGTGTCGATCACCACCAGATCGAATTTATCGCGAAACTGCTGGACCAGCGCCTTCAAGCGGTCGGAGCCGAGGAGATCGGACGGGTTTTGCGTCTTGCCGCCGGCCGGCAGCATCCAAAAACGCGTCGCCTGCTGAAAACGCACAATCTCATCGAGCTTGGCTTCGCCAATGAGATAATCGACGAGACCTTTTTCCTTCTCTAACCCAAAAATGCGCGACGAGGACGGATGGCGCAGGTCGCAATCCATAAACAGAACCTTTAAGCCCGATTGCGCCGCCGAAGCGGCATAGCAGAGCGCGATGGTGGTCTTGCCCTCGCCGGGAATGGTGGAGGTGAACTGAAGAGCTTTGGGCGGATTGTCGACGTCGGCCATCTGGACGCCGCTACGCAGCGCGCGGATCGACTCGCTAAAGCGCGACATCGGCTTGACGAAGGGAACCATCGGTATTGTCGCCAGTTCACCGTCAAACGTCAGATCGGTCGCGCGCATTTTCGAAATCGAGGCGAGGACCGGCAACTGCAACATATCCTCCACTTCTTGCGGCGTGGTGAAGCCACGGTTAAGCAGTTCGATCACATAGGCGCCGCCGCCGCCCAGCGCCAAGCCCGCCGCAAGGGCGATCAGCAACACCTGCGACTTCTTGGGGAAGCTCGGGCCGCCGGGCGGCAGCGCCGGTGTGATGACGCGCGAATCGCGCGACTCGAAGGTCGATTGCTCCTGGGTGATGCGGGAGCGCTGCAAGAAATCCTCGAACAGGCTTTTGTTGACCGCGGCGTTGCGCTCGAGTTCGCGCAAAGCGATGGTTTTAGAGGCGTCGAGACCGGTCTGGCCGGTGGCCTCCTGCAGCGCCTTGAGCAGTGCGTCCTCGCGGGCCTTGGCCAATTGATAATCTTCGCCGATCTTGGTGGCGGCGCGCTGGATCTCGGCGGCAATCTGGCGGCGCACATCCTGCATCTGCGCGTGAACATTGACCAGCGTCGGATATTTGTCGGAGTAATGCGTCGAGAGATCGGCCTCCTGGCGCGATAGCTCCGCCAACTGTCCGCGCAGTGCGGCGACCGCACCGACGCTGGTCACTTCGGACAGCGCCGCGAGATTGCCGCCACGACCCTCGGCTGTTCGCAACATGTCGAGCAGGGCCTTTTTCTCGGCGGCTTCGGTGCGGGCGGCGACGAGACGGCCGTTAAGTTGCGTGATCTGCTCCTGACTGAGCGTCGCGCCCGAAGTCGAGGCCGGAAGATTGTTCTGCGAGCGAAACTGGGCGACCGCCTCCTCGGAGTCGCGCAATTGCTGGCGCAACTCGACAACACGGTCGTTCAACCAGGCGGAGGCGCGAGCCGCCGCTTCGAAGCGGGCGTCGAGACCATCGACGGTATAAGCGTCGGCGACGGCGTTAGCGAGTCGCGCGGCCCGGGACGGATCGATCGAGGTGAAGGCGATGTTGATTAGATTGGCGGCGCCGGGGGTGACGCGTTTGACCTCGAGGGCGCCCTGGAGACCGCCAATCACCGCTAGCACGTTGACGGGAATGACCCCGATCGGGTTTTCGTCGGGTGTCGATTTGCGCAATTCGGAGCCGGGGTCAGTCGCCGGTTGTTTTGAAAAGAAGGATTTGATCGCTGAGACCAGCGCCCAGCCGCCCGCCGCCTGCGCCGATCCAAATTCGGGATCGGAGAGCAGTTTCTCCTTGTCGACGACGCGCCGCAACAACACGGTCGAGCGAATGATCGCCAGTTGACCCTCGAAAGCCACCGCATCGAGCGCCGGGTCGGAGATGACCTGGTTCTGACCGAGCACCTTGGTCTTGGGCGGTTCGAGAAGGATCTGCACATTGGCGGTATAGAGTGGCGTGGCGCGGGCGAGATAGATTAAGGCAATTAACATCGCCAGCGCGGTGACGCCGACGATGAGTTTCCAACGCCGCCACAGAAAATTGATGATCCCATGCAGATCGAAGCCTTGCGCCTCCTCGGCGGCGCTCGGCGCGACGGTCTGCACGTTCTTTATTTGATCGAGCATTGATAGTTCGTCCAGTTTCGCTGGTCAGCCTGCGGCCTGGCCGTTCGAGAGCCGGCGGCTCAAGCGGAGAAGGGTCGAGAATCTGACAGGTTTTCGCGCGAACTCATGGCTTGCGCGAAGCCCGCGCCCAGCAGCGCCATGAAAGTCACGGTTACGCCCTGCATCTCGACGCCAAAATCAACCAGGGCGTGAACTGCGGCGAGCGCGGCGGCGGCGCTGGCGACGCTGGTCGGGGTGGAGTGCCGGCGCCGTTTAAAGGCCCCGATCATGCATTTGGCGACGAGATAAGCGAGGGCGCCAATAAGCATGGATCCGAAGACGAGCCCGAGCCCCTGAAAAATATCGAGATAGCTGTTGTGCGCCCTGTCCCAGACCTCGATCACGCTGATCGAGCGGTCGCGATACATCGGAAAGACGTCGGCGAAGGTTCCGGCGCCGAAGCCAAGAAAGGGACTGTCGAGAATGGACTGCAGGATGATGAGATAGACGGAGAGCCGATTGACGTCGGCAAAGCCTTCGGAGGTGATGCGTCCGAGAACGATGTCGCCGAAAAAGAAGAAACAGGCGGCGACGACCACGACCAGGAAGATGATCTCCTCGATACGTCGGCTGGCGCGACGCTTGTCGCGGGAAAAGCTCATGACGAACAGAACAAACAAGCCCAGCGCCGTGGCCATCACGCCGCCGCGCGAGGCGCTGGCGAGCAGAGCGACGAGGGTGATGAGCGCCGCTGTCAATTGAAGCCAGACGCGCTGTCCACTCGCTCCGAGAAAGTCAGAAAAGCGGCGCGAGAGCGCGCCGGACTCCTGCGGCGCCTCGCGCCGATAGAGCCGCAACAGCGCGCCCATTGACGCGATGAGGCCAAGGCCGGCGTAAGTCGCGAAGGAATTGCGATTGACGAAAGTCGAACGCACGGAACCAGCATTGCCCGGAACGTCGAACCAGAAAATGGCGCTGGAAAACAGCGCGTAAGAGATCAGGCCATAGGCGGCGTAAGCGGCGACGATAACGGCAACGGCGCGAACGAGGAACTCGGCGCGCTCGGCCCTGGCGCAGAGCTGGACCGAGATCCAAAAGGCGCTCGCCGCGGTCAGCAGGCGAAGCAGCGCTAGCGCGGTTAGATCGCGGTTGACGGAAATGCTCCCCTTGAGCGGAAGATCGAGCGTGTCGGACGCCATCCCCCAGATAGGATGTTGCCAGTCCGAGGGTATTAAGGTCCACATTTGAATGAATATCCAAACGACGACCGCGGCGAAGAGGCCGGCGGGGACCGCCAGAGTTTTCAGCCCAACCGGATGCGGGCGACCGCGTAGCAATTGTGCAATCTCGTAGAGCAGCACAAGCCCGGGAAACAGAATGGCGTTGACGCCCCAGGCGAGCAGCCGATTGCCGCCGAGCCAAAAAGGCGCCCAAGCCAAGGCGGCGACCAGGACAAAGAACAGCGTCGCATCGAGCCGCTCTTCGGCCCATAGTTCGCTCCAGGATGCGATTGGACGCGCCGGCGCCCGCGGCGGCATGAAACCGCGGTTGCGCCCGCTTTCGGCGCCGTTGCCGAAACCGTCTCCCGTCGGCGGGGTCGTGTCGTTTCGCCTGTCCAAGGTGTTGCGCTTTTGATTTCTGTTGCTGGGGAATGTGATGGGCGAAGGCAAGCGGTGGTCAAGCGAGGGCTAGCGATGCGCCTTAGCGCCGGCGTCGCTTGTTTGAAGGTCGCGCCACGCTACCGCCGTTCGGGTGAAGCGGCGTCGCTCAACCCGTGGCATGTCGTTTCCGGCGCCGCGCCAAAAGCGCGAGGCGATTGTTCAGACCGCCTCTAACCCCGAGCGGTCGAGCAGGACGTTCACTTTCCCGCCCATGATGTCAAGCAACACGCGAACACGCCCCTTGCCGTCGAGACGCTCCAGGCGACCGAGGGCGCGGGCAAAAGGGCCGGCAGTGACGCGGACCGTTTGGCCTTCGCGCAG
>Ga0187876_1002984_pt1 | contig 11903 bp, 4 predicted proteins | sample June2016WEW_17_4_FD_133000 | JGI IMG/M metagenome (GOLD analysis project Ga0187876, IMG submission 133000) | Peatland microbial communities from SPRUCE experiment site at the Marcell Experimental Forest, Minnesota, USA - June2016WEW_17_40 | ecosystem: Environmental > Terrestrial > Soil > Wetlands... | reverse complement strand
GCTGCCATTGGTCGGCAGACCGCTGACCGTCTGCGAAAGCACCGTGCTGCTCAAACTGCCAGACTGGTAGATCGTGTTGCCGTACTGCACCGTACCCACGTCCAGCCAGTACCCGGTGGCCCCGGTGCCGGCGTTCCACGTGAACGTCACGGTGCTCCCAGGCAGAGTTCCCGGACTCGGCGATGTCATCACAGCCGCGGCCGCCGCGGCATTGAACGCCGTGTACGTGGACTCGTTGTACACCTTCGTCCCGCCGCCAATCGTGTAGAGCGTCGCATACACCGGGCTGCCGTTAATCGGCAGACCGCTGACCGTCTGCGAAAGCACCGTGTCGCTCAAGGTGCCGGACTGGTAGATCGTGTTGCCGTACTCCGCCGTACCCACGTCCAGCCAGTACCCGGTGGCGCCGGAGGCTGCGCTCCACTGGAACGTCATGCTGCTCCCAGTCAGAGTTGATCCCCCGGTCGGCGATGTCATCATAGCCGCACCAGACGCTAGCGTGACCGTCACCGGGCTTGAGGTTGAAGGTGCATCATTCGCGCCATCTCCGGGAAAATAGGCGATGATCTGATTCGCTCCTATCTGCAATGCGGTAGCCTGTACTAACAGGCTACCGGTGGCCTGATTGGTCGGACTGACGGAAGCAGTGAGCGGCGCGCTGCCAAGGTTAGTGCCACTAGTGCTTCCGATGTAAAAGGTCACGGTCCCGCCGGGCGGCGCAGCGCCACCCCGGCCCGTCTCGGTGACGGTCGCCGTCAGAGTCGTACTGCCAGTCTGGCTGAGTGAAGTCAAGCTGGCAGAGTTGGTCGTGGTGGTCGCAAAGCCCGGTGACAGCGTATTCCAGCCATTCACCAGATTGCTGATGTTGACGCTGCCCAACCCCGTTGCCAAGTCATATCCCGGGCTGGAAGCGTAAGCATCGTTCTCCGTCGAAGGATGACTACCGACAGAAGTGATTCCGTAGGTCGTGCTCGATGGCTCCCAGCAGGTGGCAACGTCTACAAAATTACAAGGCTGCGCGATGTCGCTGGCGATCGTTCCGCCTTGCAGGCTGGGGGTATCGTTGGAGATATCGCGGAAAATGCAGCTGCTGCCCACTGCCGCGCCGTTGGCCGAGCCGGAGCAAGTCTCCAGAGTACTGGTATTCGGTGAATTGGTGGTACCGTATTCCTGCGCGGCCAAACCATACAGAGTGTAGTTGGCCACGCCCTGGCGCTGGCCCGTTTTCTGCACGATGAGCGCCATCAGACCATTGAGTTGCGGCGCGACGTACGAGGTCCCGCCTCCCCCCAGGGCATAGGCGTCACCAGAGTTGCTGAAAGTGCAGGCGTAGCCGGTGTCCGACTGGCAATATAAAAGAAAGTGGCCCCAGAATCCGTTGGCCGCGAACAAGGAAACGTCGGGCTGGTTGCGGAAGGTGGTCGAGGTGTTGTTGCTGTTTCCAGTAGATCCAATGCCATACACGCCCTGCCAGGTGGGGAGCGCATTGTAAGCGCTGACCCCGCCAGCGCCGCCCACGACGGCGAGGTAACCGCCCCCGATGGCAGTGGCGTTGTTGCAAATGGCCACCGGGGTGTAGGTTGTCCCATACTCCGGGTTGGCAAGCTTCTGCAAGTACGACGCAAAGAGCGGGTTCGAACAATAACCGCCCCAGGTGATTTCCGGCAAATAAGAGAGGGCTGAACCGTAGGGCGAAGTGTCGTTAGTGTTCCACCATGTGCTCGCAGGCGAGGTGATGTAACCTTCCGTAGTATACGCGTCGCCGAAGTCGGTGCCGCCGGCAGAGACGTTATACGCCGAGCTCGACATGGCATTGACCGAAATATTGCGAGTTGCGTACTCTTCGTCCTGGTCGCACTGCGCCGAACCGGCGTCGCCGGAAGAGACAACGTGAGTGATGCCCTCCGTGGCACCCTGCTGCCATAAAGCCGAATAGAACGACGTCCCCGATGATCCGGTGTCGATCTCGCACTCGCTGTAGCTCAAGCTGGTGGAGGATACGGTCGAAGACAGGTAGTTCACCACGTACGATGCCGCCAAGTCGGTGCCATAGCTGCCGACGGCTTCGCTGACGGTGTTGCAAGCCACAAAGTCAACGATCGCGCTCGGCGCCACTGCTCCGGCCCACTCCACATCCAGTAATGCTTCACCTTCTTCGTCCGTGGAGGTGGGGTCCGGCGGAGCAGTGCAGCCGTGTCCGGGACCGTAAATCCAGTTCACGCCCCCCTGGGTACCGTTCGGGGTCGCAGGATAGGCCGGCAGTCCGAACTGCGAACGGAAGCTGGCGACGTCGGACTGGTTTTTAACCTCAGTCTCTTCGATCACCGCAATCGTGACGCCGGCGCCGTTGATTTCCGACGAAAGTTCTGGGTTCTCATTGTAAATGGTGTAGAAGTCCTGGGGGGTAACAGCGTAGTAAGTGGAGGAGTCGTAGGTGAAGGTGATGGCCGGTGCGACGCCGGGGGCCGGAAAACGTTCCCAGCGGCCCGTCTTGCTGTTGTGCTTCACCACGCCTGCATTGACCAACAAAGGCTTGGCGCGGAAGTCGGTCAGTTGCCGGAAGCCGCGAATCGCGGGCGCCAGAGCGGCCGGAACCTCAGGCTCGCTCATATTGGCGCGATGCAGCTCACCGTTGGCATTGATTTTGTGGATTTCAGTGTGAAACGCGGTGCGGATCTGGCCGACGGTTCCGGTAAACACAATGTATGTGCGGCCGGGCGGAACGTCTTCGATGGTGAATCCCTTGGATTGCAGCCAATCGGTGACAGTCTTGAGGTCCGCGTCAGACAATCCGTACTGTTCTCCGAATTGCTGGGGTGTCAGCCACTCGTGGTAGTTCGGAGACTTGGGATTGTGGAGCTGATCGATCATCGCCTCAAGCTGCTTCTCCTGCGCTTGCGACCGTTGCAGCAACATAATGATGTGGCCCGTCGCTTCTTCGTCGGAGACCCGGCCGCGATCGTTCTGCGCGGTAGCCATGTAATGGGTGTTGCCAGGCAGCGTCACCAACTGCGATTCGTCAATCGGCTGGGTAACGCGCGCTTGCGGAACGAAGAAGGTTTGGGCAAATGCCAGTGTCATCATGCCCGCTGTGAGGAGTAGGGCAGCGACAAACAAAGTGTGCACTATCGAGAGCCAGAGGCCTCGTCGCATGGACTGTGTCCTTGGAGTTTCTGTAAACACCTTTGAGTCGAGCTTAAGCAAGCCCTTGAAGGAAAGAAGGAAACGGAGAGTGTTCCTTCAAGATAATGTCTTGGCTCAGCGTGAAATGGAGAAGGGGCGTTCTCCGCTAGTGTAGATTCCTCCCCTTCGGGGCGGGGATTCTCAAGGCATGGGGGTCTATCGTCCGATGGCTTTTGCCTCGCAGTGCATTGAAAATAAGGAGCCGAACTCTGCGATGTGTAGTCCTGTGGACAGACATTCGGCAGTTCGTGCTGCTTCCAGTGCGCCCAGATGAACTCCACTGGGCTCAGGTCCGGAGCATAGGGCGGAAGGAATGCTTGGTGAATCCAGCCTTGCAGACCCGCGATGTAGTCTTGGACGAGCCGGCTGCGATGCCGGAGCAAACGGTCCCACAGCAACAGCAACGGCCCGCGCAGGTGTCGAACCAAGGCTTGGAGAAAATCCAGCACACCTGCGCCTTGTTGATAGAACCGGGATACAGACGAAAGCAGAACTTCCACAGCGCGTGAGCCCGGCGGCTACCGACAAGTTCTTCCAGTTAAAGTTGTACTGCAGAAGCGGGGCTTGCCCGCGCGGCGCCCAGGTGCGGCAGCGATGCGGTCGCTGGCTCAGGCGGCTTTCGTCGAGGAAGACTAAAATGGGCCCTTCGCGGAGTGGTTTTTTTTAGAGCCGGCCACACCTTCTTCTTCCAGTGTTGGATCTGCTCCTCGTTCCGTTCCCACGCTCGGCCCTCGGGGCGCTTGGGACCCCAACCCAGAGCGACCAGAATCTCCCACACGTGGCCTTTGTGATAGTGCACACCAAATTCTTGTTCGATCAGGTGCGCCACACGCGCGCAGCGGGGTTTCATAGCCCAAGGCTTCGGGACCCTCCGGCAGGGCTTCCCACGCTTTATTGGACGCAGCACTCTCGGAAAAGTATCGCTATGTTATGCGAGAGTCAATAAGCTTCTGTGAGCCGCCGGATTTTGCCTTTAACCTTGTTCGTCCAGGTGGTCGGAGGTGTATAGAAATTACGGATCCAGCGATGCTTGTGAAGATTGCTGACCATGTCGGGTGGGAGGACGCCCCTGTCGGAGGCAGCGGTATTGCTCTGTACGTGAGCTGCCGTACGCATGCCCGGTATGACGCTCGAGACCACTCGGTGCGATAGGCAGAACCGCAGTGCTAAATCGGGCAGTTCATCAAGCTGAATTCCAGCGTCAGCAGCGAGTTGTTGTACTTTTTCCCAGACTTGCTGCTTGCGGTCTCCCACAAAATAGTAATTTCGGAAGTCGCGATCGGGAAAAGTGACGCCGGGCCGAATCTTACCAGTCAAGCCTCCCTCGTCGAACGGAACTCGTCCGATGACGCCGATGTCGTGCCTTTGGCAGTAGGGAAAAAGTTCATCTTCCGGCGACTGATCAAAGATGTTATAGATCACCTGCACTGAATCTACCAGTCCAGTCTCGAGTGCTCTGATTACATTAGTCGGTTCGTGATCATTGATGGAGATGCCGACAAACCGAACCTGGCCAGACTTGCGAATTTCTTCAATTGTCTCGTACCACTCCACGTCGTCGGCCCATGCATCTGACCATACATGGAACTGATAGATGTCCACCATTTCCCGCTGGAGGTTTGTCAGTGTCCTCTTGAGACAATGTAAGACGTGATCCCTGGGAAATGTGTCGCGCAATAACGTGTTCGGGCGTGCCGGCCATAGCATGTTCTTGGGCGGCACCTTACTTGCAACCACTAGGTCATCGGCCTTACCAAATACCTTCGCCAGCAGGCGTTCGCTGTGCCCATCGCCATACGCCAGGGCTGTGTCAAAAAAGTTGACGCCTGCATCACGGGCAGCCGTCAGTGCCTGAAGGGAGACCTGATCGTCTGCTCCAATCCAAGACGTCTTGCCTATTCCCCAACCACCAAATCCTATCTCACTTACCTGCAGGCCAGTCCGACCAAGGGTTCTGTACTTCATTGTTTATTCACCAGGCAGACGGCCCATAAGGTGCTAATTGTTGATTACAGAGACTTCAGGCTGTGTTTCAGTACCTTGCCAGCACTATTCTTGGGCAGAGAGTCGATTACCACGATATCCCTGGGGACGAGTTGATGAGGCAGCTGCTCTTTGCAAAACAGCCGCAATTGTTCTTCGAACCCGTCTGAGCCCGACCGCCGCGGGACAACGAAGGCCTTCACTGCTTCCCCCAACATTTCGTCCTCCACTCCCACTACAGCCACTTCTAGGAGTCCGCTGAATTCCAGCAGCTTTTCCTCCAGCTGACGACAACTGACACGCTTACCGCCGCACTTGAGGAAGTCCTTCGCCCGATCGACCACATAAATGAAGCCATCGTCATCGACGGTTCCCAAGTCGCCCGTATAAAGCTTGCCCTCACGAAAGGAGATTGCCGTTTCCTCGGGAGCACGCCAGTAGCCTTGCGTCACATTCGCACCTTCTGCGACGATCTCTCCAGTTTCTCCCCGCTGCACGTCTTCCCCCGACTCATTTACTACTCGAAGTTTCACACCGGGAATGGCTTTACCGATAGAACCCAACTTGCGATCTAATAGTTCAGCGGGGACGTAGGAGAGCCGCGCCGTAGCCTCTGTTTGGCCATACATCACGAAGATCTGCGTCGTCGGCAACGCCTGACGTAATTCGCGAACAAAACTGGGCGCCAGATGCCCGCCGGCCTGTTGAACGTACCGGAGATGAGGGAATCGTCTTTTCCGCAAGCTGGACTTCCTCAGCAGGATCTGAAAATGACTGGGCACGCCAGCGAAACCTGTGCATTCGGTTTCCAGCATCCTCTCCAGCACTTTCTCCGGATACATGAAGCGCAAATCGACCACCAAACTTGCGCCAACCCTGAGATGGGTATGCAGGAGCGATGTACCGAAACAATAATGGAATGGCAGCACGGCCATGATCCGGTCTTTCTCTGTGAGACCGAGGTATTGAACGATCGATTCCGTGTTGGCCATTATGTTTTGGTGTGAAACCATGACCCCTCGCGGCTTTCCTGTCGATCCGGAGGTGAACATCAGCGCCGCCAAGTCGCACGGTTCCACGTTTGGAATGTCCTGGCGGCCATCGGCCGCTTCACATCTCAGCTTGGCAAAATTCACCACATTAGCTGAGGTCGACGTCTCACGATCAGTGACCAGTTGAATTCGCACAAAATAATCTTTGTTCGATATTGCAAAACGGGCCTGCACAAATGCAAAACGCGCTTCTGTGGTCTGCACAATGTATTCGAGCTCTTGCGCGGCAATACTCGTTGGCAGGGGCACGCAAACCATGCCCGCTCGCAGCGTACCAAGGTAGGCGGCAACCCAAAACAAAGAATTATCGCTAACCAGAAGGACCGGTTCTCCCTTCTGCACACCCCGAAGAGTCAAGTACTTGGCAACATCGAATGAGGCGGATTGCAATTCTCCATACGTATGATCCCGGTCAATCATGTGCAGTGCTACCTGCGCCGGATCCTTTCCGTCCAGCAAGAATTCCGCAACATTTGCGCTATGGCAGGCCATGGTCGCCGATTCGTTTTGCAGAGTCTCGAACTCCATAACAATACCGCCGAAAGCTGAGGAAAACCGCCTAGAGAAGAACAAACCCTATTTATGGCAGAACCCAGTCATCAGAACATTGGTAACACTTTGATGAGGCCTGCCGGCCTCCGACGACCATCAGTGCTATCCGGATTGTTCATCATTGGGGGCTTGAGCCACTCTTTGTGGCTAAGGTTGTCTTGAGCCTAGCTGCAGCCTCCGAAGGCACTAGCAAGTCGACGATGTCTAGATACCTGTCTTTGTTGCTCTCCCAATCGTATTGGTTGGCGAACTGCAACCCATTCTTGGCAAGCCGCTGACGCAACTCGGGATCCTGGATGAGTTCAAGGATGGCCTCGGCCAGATCATCTTCGTCTCCACTGCGGAAGAACCTGACGAGCGAATCGTTGAAGTAGTATCTGTCAATCTTCGTAGCTGCAACGATAAGAGGAACGCCTAGAATCATAAACTCAAGTGTCTTCGTACTGAACGCTTCGTCTCCGAAGGTGTCGCTTCTCTTCGGAACGATTCCTAGGTCCGCATCAGCAATGACCGCAGCAATCTCCCGCAAGGGTACACCGTCGTGGATGAAAACGCGGTTATCCAATCGCAACTCGTGTGTAAGAGCAATCAACCTCTCTTTCTCACCGCCATCACCATAAATGTGGAACTCCGCATGGGGCACTTGGTCGCATATCTTCCCAAAAGCACGAATGGCAATATCCAGCCCTTGATGCTTACCCAACGATCCAGGATAAAGCATAAGGAATCGGCCGTCCTTGCGCGTCTTGCTCCTACGGCAAAACACACGTCGGTCCGGGAAATTCAGAATGGTGGAGCATTTGTCCTCGCGGACGGCACGGGCAACTAGCCGATCTCTCCAGAGATCATTGGCAATGATCACATGGTCAGCTATTCTTGCCGAAACCCTTTCTGTAATGAGTAGCAGCTTGAAGACAAACGACTGCCGACCCGCATTAAACTTGCTCGCGTAAAACTCTGGCAGAACATCGTGAATGTCGAGGATGACTTTGGCCCCTGTCAGCTTCGGAAACAATGCCGCGAATACCAGGAAATCAGGGACGGAATGCACGTGAATCAGGTCGTAGCGAAGCCGGCGATGCCGCTTCGCCAGCAGCCATGCCGACCTAAGCAAAAAGAGGACAACGCGAAACAGATATGACCTCTTTGCTTTCTCGTTCTGAATTCGCGTCTGAATCTTAAGAACATTGACGCCTTGCACCTCTGAGTAGGGTTGCTCATCCGGGTGGCGAAGAGCGATCACATCGACGTGGTCGCCTTGAGCGGCGAAAGTCTCCGCATACCGCATGACGCGATTATCTTCTTCATAATACGTATATGCCACCATGCAGACTTTCATGCTACTTTTGGACCTCGGCTCCCTGGCACTGATTGCTGAAGCAGTGGCGCATCGTTATTCGGTCAGATTCACCAACGTTGGGACACCGTTGACCACTGCCCAGCAAACTTGCTACACATGCTGCGCCTCAGCGTGACCAAAACCAATCCCCGAAGATTTCAGCAACCGTGCGGGTCCTTGCCTGTACGACCACCTTCAGCCGCGGGGCGCGTTTCCACTGCGCTGTTATTGACTTCACTCTGAACATTAAGCGAACATTTCCGATCGTAGCGATTGCGACGACAGCGCGTTCGCTACCTGTCCCCTCAATTTGCCATCCGACCTGACGCTCTACGAATGTTATCGAGCTTCCCTGTTTCCACCATGCGCTCACATTCCCAGGGCTCCTGGAAATCGGCTCACGAAGGTGCATACTTCGTGGCTCTTCAATGTTTTACGATAGGATTTCCAGGGTCTCCGTCTTCGGTGAGATTAATCCACCGATGAGCAGATGGATACTCCTACGGCATTGATACCCTTGTAGAGGAGGACTTGCGATGCTCCCACGAATCGGCGAAGCAGGGAGCCCGTTAATAGCCTTAAGGAGAAACGTTGCCGCGGCGCGTTACCCATCGCCGGAACATTAAGGCGATTGCGTCAAGGTGCCCCGAATCCTTGTGCCAATCACCAAGACGCGCAGATTCACTTTTTGCAGGCCTCACTGAAATGTACCTCCCGACCAGTTTGCAGCAATATGATCGGTCGTGGTTCCATTGAGTACCTGCATGGATGTGCCGGCGTAGCCGGAAGTGATGTTCGTGTCGAATGCACTGAGCAGGAGAGTGCCTGTTGTGATATCGATCAGGCTGAGCAGGCTCCCTTGAACTTGCCCACGAATGTAGTCGAAGGGTGACACTGCTGACCACGTTGTATCAACTACCAGGGGTGTGATGGTACCGTTCAGCACCGACGCAATCCTGGTTTCAGCAGTTCCAGGTGCGCCTGTAATGTTCACATCGAGCACATAAAGTGTATCGCTTGAGTCCGAGGCGCGAACTTCGACTGCGTTGTCTCCAAGCACGTCCTCAACAACAACTTGTATTTCGGACCATTGGTCGTTTGGAAACAAGCCGGCAGCAACGTAGTGTTCCTTCGACGGTTGGGTACCGCCAGCAGGGTACGGCTGAATCTGTTGACTGACGATCTGGACTGGACCGTGGCCGAAGCCAACGTGCCAGTCTGGACCCAAGTTCAACGCATCTGCACGATTGAAATTATCGCTGGCAATCGGTTGTGCCGTCAGCGGCGCGCCGCTCGACCCTGCAGCCCAGTTCGTCATGATGTAGCTAGTGACGGACCCGGTGCCCGCAGAGTCGACAAGTCCAGGATAACCGCTAGGAATTTTGGCATCGGTTGCTGTTAGCAGCGTAGCCGACGTAGTCCGATCTGTCATGGTCACGACTGTCCCCTGGACCGTGCACCGAATGACATCCCCGACACTTACGCTAGAAGTCGTCGACGTCGCGAGTATCGAAGACGTTCCCGCATTTTCGAGCATGATTTCCACGGTAGCGTTACCTGAGCCTGTATTGAAAACGGCACAAGCATAATATGTGTCGTTTGAGGTCATACGCACAGCCGGGCCTTCGTAGCCGTTACCGCTGGCTGCAACGATTTGTACTTCACTGTACTGGTCAGGGTACCATGTGAGACCGCCGTAATACATTTCCTTACCGACATCGGGACTTAGTGCCGTAGATTCCACTTGGTCACTCGCAACTTGTAGCGCCACGTTAGTGCTAAGGCCAATGAGCGGCGTCCAATTGGATCCGAGCGTAGAAGAATTGGAGCGATTGAAACTGTCGTCAGCTATTTGGGACATCGTCACAGGCGCCACCGTCAGGTTGGCACTCTGTGGCGGGTCGTTGTAGGTCGCGGAGATAGCAACCGAAGTGTTGAACGTTACTCCTCCGGTGGTCACCGTGAAAGTTGCAGTCGTTGTCCCTTCCGGAACCAACACATTAGGCGGTACCGTCGCAACCGCCGGGTTGCTGCTAAGGAGCGTTACCGTCGCCCCGCCAGCCGGTGCTGGCGTAATCAATGTCACTGTTCCCGTTACCGGATTCCCACCTGTAACTGTCGTCGGGGTCAAGCTTATGTTCACAGTAACGGGAATTTTGGGTAGTAAGGGGAAATTCGCATGGGTGTAATCAACGATTAAATCATCATAATAGGTAACCTCGCCCGACTGGCCCGAAACTCCACTCGTATTGCCGAGGAGAATCGCCTGCGTCGGGGAAAAAGTATAATCTGTGTAATTAACGCTGCCGACCAAGCTCAGGGACGTGTCATACACACTGAACGAACCCGTGCCGCCTAGCACAAACTTCACAGTGACCCAGTACCATGTATTGTCTGACACGGGGACTGCGACGTCCAAAGGACTGACACGAATTTGACGGGTGTTATCCGCCGAGGAACGTTCGTCAGAGAGCCTTTCCATAGTCCCGTAACCGAAGTTGTAGAGTGTGACAAAATGTGGTCCCTCTGTATAGGTACCAGGTACTCCGGTTTTGTACCAAAGCCCGAATGAGAGAGAGCTTTGAGCAGCAGGCAGATTCCATTCAATATAATCCTCGGTTCCGGTGGACACATCGTACGCCATTCCTCGATTTCCAGTGTCTCCAGTCGCGGCGTGGCCCTGATCTTCACCTGCCGACTGAGTGGTAAGAAGACCAGCAGCGTTATTGCTCACATCCCACGTTCCCGCCGCGCCATGCGTGGACTCTGCCAATTCGGTCGCATTCATTACTGCGCCGATCGTACACTGCTCAAAATCGACCCACATGTCATAATAAATCCAAGGGAAGCCGGAGTTAGAAACGTAGCTATAGTAATTCTGCACCCAAATCCCGTTGATCTCCGAGTAGAGTGTCACATACAGCGTGCTGCCATTCTGTGGCAAGGGGGTCGCCGTTGTCGTCAGCGCGGTAAGGCTCGTCGACGAATAGATGTCGGAGCCCCCATAAGTCGACCCAACGGTCAGCTGGTACGCGGTGGCGCCGCCCGCGCTCCACGTGAATGTCGCGCTGCCACCGCTCAGAGTTGAACCCGGAGCCGGCGACACCATTTGCGCACCGTTTGCCGCTGTGTACGTGTAGGAATTGCTAAGCTTCTGCTCTTCCGCACCCAGTGAATAAAGCGTCACATACACGGGGAGGCCATTGGGCGGTACATTGGGCACCGTAGCCGATTGACTCGTTATACTGCCAGACTGGTACCACTGGTTGCCTCCCGCAACGTTGCCGACATCCAACCAGTACGCGGTCGCGTTCGTGCCTGCGCTCCACATAAATGTCACGCTGTTCGCAGTCAGAGTTGAGCCCTGAGTCGGCGATTGCATCACCGCCGGGACGACGGACCCTGCATTGAACGCTGTGTACGTGTACTCGTTGTACACCTTCGTCCCGTCGGTGAAGATCGTGTAGAGTGTGGCATACACGGGGCTGCCATTGGTCGGCAGACCGGTGACCGGCTGCGACGTGCTGCTCAAGGTGCCTGATGACTGGAAGATCGTGTTGCCGTACTCCGCCGTACCTACGTCCAGCCAGTACTTGGCCCCGGAAACCGTGCTCCACTGGAACGTCACGCTGCTCGCACTCAGAGTTGATGGCGAAGTCGGATATGTCATCACCGCCGCGGCCGCCTGGGCATTGAACGCCGTGTACATGTACTCGTTGTACACTTTCGTCCCGTCGTTGAAGATCGTGTAGAGTGTCGCATACACCGGGCTGCCATTGGTCGGCAGACCGGTG
>Ga0187876_1002982_pt1 | contig 11908 bp, 9 predicted proteins | sample June2016WEW_17_4_FD_133000 | JGI IMG/M metagenome (GOLD analysis project Ga0187876, IMG submission 133000) | Peatland microbial communities from SPRUCE experiment site at the Marcell Experimental Forest, Minnesota, USA - June2016WEW_17_40 | ecosystem: Environmental > Terrestrial > Soil > Wetlands... | reverse complement strand
CGGGGGCGGAAATTGCCCCCTTTTTTTATTCAGAAAAGAAGCACAATGAATACCAATGCGCCGCCGTTGATCAAAAGAGACGGCATTAACTGGGTCTCACTGACCGCGTTCGGCATATTCCACATCGGGGCGATTACCGCCCTTTTTTTCTTTAGCTGGCCGGCATTTTTTACCGCGCTTGTCCTCTACTGGATTACTTTGAGCCTGGGGATCGGCATGGGATACCACCGTCTGCTGACACATCGTTCCTACCAACCGGCGAAGTGGATCGAGTACTTTCTCGCGATCTGCGGAACGCTGGCTCTGGAGGGTGGTCCGATCTCCTGGGTGGCGACACATCGCATCCACCATCGGTTCTCGGACAAAACGGGCGATCCGCACACACCGCGCGACGGGAAGTGGTGGTCACACATTATCTGGATGCTGGTGGGCGATGCGACGAACGCCGATACCACCATGTGTTCCCATTACGCACCGGACCTTTGCAAGGACCGGTTCATGGTCTGGCTGTCAAAATACAACTACGTGCCGCTGGTCGTTTTGTCGGTCCTGTTGCTGACTTTTGGCGGTTTGCCATTCCTGCTTTGGGGCGTGTTTTTCCGTGTAACCATGGGGCTGCATGCTACCTGGATGGTGAATTCGTTGACGCATTTCTGGGGTGGGCGCCGGTTTGCCACGGGCGATAGCTCGCGCAACAACGTGCTCGTTGCATTGTTGACCTTCGGCGAAGGCTGGCACAATAACCATCACGCGCATCCGACATCGGCCAGGCATGGACTCGCCTGGTATGAGATCGACATGACCTGGATGACGATTTGGCTGCTGAAGATGCTGGGGCTGGCCCGGTCCGTGCGCGTTGCGGGGATTCAGACGGCACAAGCGCTCCCGCGAGCTTAAGGCCGCACACAGCGCGATTTCGCGCAGCCTTCTCCGCGGTTTCGCCCAAAATCCGCGCGTTGATTTTGACGCTGAAAAGCGGAAGTGCTTGCAAGATAAACACTTTTCTGTCCCCCGCCCCACCGGCAGGGGACGTGCTTTCCCCGCTGCGGGGGTTGTAATGCGAACAGTCATTGGAGTACTGCCTACCGTGGCGGAAGCCGAACATGTGGTCCATGAGTTCGAGGTGATGGGTATTGCGAAAAAAGAGATCAGCATCGTGCCCGCAGTTCCGGACCAGCATGAACTGAAGAAGGTGGAGCGGTCGAAAAGAAGCAATGCCGCGGCTGCAGGAGCGGGTGCGGTGCGGGGCATCGTGCTTGGGCTTCTGCTGGGCGGCTTGATGCTATCGGCTCCGGGCGTCAAGCCGTTTCTCGCCGGCAGCACAATCCTGACACTTGTCGCGGCCTGCGCGATCGTCGGGTTCCTGATGTCGATGATGACAATGGTCAGCAACATGGGCCAGTCTCACGAAGAAGCGCCACTTTATGCAGAGGCGGTGCACGAAAAGGGCGTTGTGGTTTCAGCGCATGTAAGTGAGATGACGGAACCCGGCGCGCTCAAAGCGCTGGAGAAAAATGGCGCGCGCGATGTACACGCAGCTGCAGATGTGTCGCGACTGAGCCGTTGGACGGCCAGGTATCGCAACCAGCATCCGTACCCATGCGACAGCCAGGTCACTGCGCATTGAAGGACCCGCTCTGTTGACGCAGAAAACGGCCGGTGTACGAATTGCCGGTGGCCGCGATCTGATCGGGCGTGCCTTCGGCCACAATTCGGCCGCCGCCTTCCCCGCCCTCCGGCCCCATGTCGATGATCCAGTCGGCGGCATTGATTACATCGAGGTTGTGCTCGATGACGAGCAGCGATCCGCCGTTGTCGATTAGCCTTTCAAACGCAGCGAGCAGCTTCTTGATGTCGTCGAAGTGAAGTCCAGTCGTAGGCTCATCGCAGATAAAGAGTGTGCCGTTGTTATTCGATTGCGCGAGATGCGCGGCGAGTTTGACGCGTTGCGCTTCTCCCCCCGAGAGTGTAGTCGCCGATTGTCCCAGCCGCAAGTAGCCAAGGCCGACCTCATCCAACAGCTTTAAACGACTCACCAGACGAGGTGTGTCATGGAAGAACCCGAGCGCTTCCTGCACGGTGAGTTGCAGTACTTCGTGGATGTTCAGCCCTTTGTATTTGATATCCCGAATGGCGCTCTTGAAACGTGTCCCTTTGCATTCGTCGCATATCAGTTCCACGTCGGCGAGGAACTGCATTTCGACCGTTACCGTGCCATCCCCCTGACAGACTTCACAACGCCCGCCGGGAACGTTGAAGGAAAAATGACCGGCCGAGTAACCGCGCTTTTCAGCCGCCGGTGTAGCCGCGAATAGACCCCGAACGATATCGAAGGCTTTGATGTAAGTGACGGGATTGGAACGGGGCGTGCGGCCGATCGGCGCCTGATCGACCATCACGACTTCGTGAATGGCGTCGGCACCTTCCACACGATTACAGGTGAGGGTGGGAGTTCCGTCCCCCGCATCCATTTCATCCGTATCATTCGTGTCTGCCGCGTCACGGTGATGCAGCCTCGCCTGCAGAGAACGGTAAATGATGTCATGCACAAGCGTCGACTTACCGGACCCTGAAACACCGGTAACTACGGTCAGGAGCCCGAGTGGAATGGTGACGTCGACGCCTTTCAAATTATGGAGACGCGCGCCGAAGAAACGGATTGTCTTTCGTGGATTGACGTCACGACGGTGTTTGCGGCGGGACACTTCCATTTCGCGGCGCAGGTAATGGCCGGTGAGCGAGCCGTTGGTATCCGCAATCAAAGCGGGAAAACTGCCTTCGAAAACGATGTTGCCGCCGTGTTCACCGGCGCCGGGCCCGAGATCGACAATATGATCCGCGGATCTCATCACGTCCGGATCGTGTTCGACGACGATGATCGTATTGCCGAGATCGCGTAGTTCGGCGAGGATGCGAACCAGGCGCGCTGTATCGCGGCTATGCAGGCCGATGGATGGCTCGTCAAGAACGTAACATGCGCCCACCAGTCGCGAGCCGAGACAAGTAGCAAGCTGAATGCGCTGCGCTTCACCTCCCGAAAGCGTGGAAGAAAGGCGATCCAGAGTGAGATACTCCAGCCCGACGTCGTTCAGGAACTTGAGGCGTTGTTGTATCTCAACAAGTATCTTCCCCGCGATGCCCGCTTCTTCGGCTGTTAACTCCAGATGGGAGAAAAATCGGGCTGCTTCGGCGATATTCATGTGCACGGCGTCCGCGATGGTTTTGCCGCCCACACGGGCGTTCAGGGCCTCTTTGCGCAGCCGGGATCCGCCGCAATCGGGACATCGCGCGTAGCCGCGGTAACGGCTCAGGAAAACGCGCACGTGCAGTTTGTATTTTTTCGTTTCAAGAAAGCTGAAAAACTGCCGGACGCCGTCAATTGTCTTATCGCCTTCCAGCACGAGCCGCTGCTCGTCTTCAGTCAAATCGCAGAACGGAATATCGAAACGAACGCGCCCTTTCGCCAACGCGCGGAAGTCAGCCAGCCATTCCCTACCCTTGGGTTTGGTCCACGGCTCGATGGCGCCCTCATTTATTGACAGGCCGCGATTGGGGACGATCAGATCCGACGCGTAGTCGATGGTGTTGCCGAAACCCTGGCATCGGGGACATGCGCCGGCCGGGCTGTTGAAGCTGAAAAGGATGGGCTCAGGCTCGCGGAATTCCAGGTTGTCGACCTTGCACATGAATCGTTCGCTGAACATGTGGCGTTCGCCGGTGCGCGAGTTGTGGAAGATGGCGTCGCCCGATTCGCGATAACAGACTTCAACCGTGTCGACAATGCGCTGGTGAAGATCGGGCGCGATCGCAATCCGGTCGGCGAGGACGTATACGGGTTGTTCCCAATCGATGTCGAGCAGCGATTCGGGCGTGGAGAATTCGAAAACCGCGCCGTTCTGCCAGAGCCGGTTGAAGCCTCGCGAGCGGAGTTCGGCCAGCACGATCTTAGGGATCTGGCCTGCCTCATGTTTCACCGGGAACAGCACGAAGAAGCGCTCGCCTTCGGGCTCGGCGAGCATCCGCTGCGCGACCTGATCGACGGTATCTTTCTCGACGCGGCGGCCGCAGACAGGGCAGTAAGTCCGCCCGGCGCGCGCCCAGAGAAGGCGCATGAAGTCGTAGATCTCGGTCGAGGTGGCTACGGTCGAGCGCGGGTTGCGCGTGGAGTTCTTCTGGCGAATGGCGATGGCCGGCGCGATGCCGTCAATCTCGTCAACCGCCGGCTTTTCCATGCGCTCGAGGAATTGCCGCGCGTAAGCCGAAAGGGATTCCACGTAGCGCCGCTGGCCTTCCGCGTAGATCGTATCGAAGGCAAGAGAAGATTTACCGGAACCCGATACGCCCGTGATCACGGTGAGCTTGTTATGGGGGATCGAGAGGGTGAGGTTCTTGAGATTATGCAGGCGCGCGCCGCGAACTACGATTTCGCCGAAACTATTTTGCACGTTCAATAGATTGGACTGCGAGCGCCTGGAAGGAATGGAAATTATATTTTAGCAATCGGGACCCGACTAAGTGACGGCCCGCAAAACGGAGCCTGCGCCGCGGCGGGAACCACGCTGTTGCCTTCGAGAATTGAAGACCGCGACCGGCCCTTTGCGGGCTCTATAGCGATGAAACTCAGGCTTGGGAGCTCAGGTGCGCTCCCATTCGCCCGATATGACCGGCTGACCCCACCCCTGAGCCGTATGGTCAAGCACCACGATCCCGCAGTTCGGCGGCACATATGCCTCGTTCCATGCGCCCGTTATATGCGCGCATACCGCCTGAATCACGGCGCCGTGACAAACCACCACCACATGCTGCCTCGCATACCGGACACGCAAAGTATCCAGCACCGAGCCCGCGCGCAGCCGGACGCCTTCCTGGCTTTCACCGCCTTCCGGTGTCCACATCCAGGCTTTGAACGGATCGTACCGGGAGTCGACGGACATCTGCTCTCCCATCCGCTCATAGGGATGGCCTTTGAGGCAACCGAAATCGCGTTCGTGGATTCCCGCGATCACTTCCGTTTTGAGATTGAGCGAGCGTGCGATGATTTCGCTGGTCTCCCTGGCGCGTAAAAAGCCGCTCGAGAGCAGGACAGCGGGGCGGAACTCGCGAGCGAGGCGAAGAGCAAGTTGATGTGCCTGCACACGCCCGGTGTCCGTCAGCGGAATTTCATCCGACTCAGCGAAGCGCCTCAGGCGATTGGCTTCCGTCTCGCCGTGTCGGACCAGAATGATTTTGCCGCCGTGCTCGTACCTCATGCTTTCAGATATACCGCTGAAAGTCAGAAGTCAGTCGCCCAGGGCTCCCTGTCCGATTGCAGGACTAGTCCATCGGGCAAGGGACCGTAGCGATTCTTCCGCGTCTGTGAGGTTCGAGGTCGACGCAAGCAATCGTCCAGCTTCGTCGGCCGAAAGAGGCGGGCCCAGCAGAAATCCCTGCAGCAGATCGCATCCGATCGACGTCAGGCCGGCCAACTGCTCGGGCGTTTCGACACCTTCGGCGATAACTTCGAAACCCAGTTTGTGAGCCAGGTCGACAATTGCCCGAATAACCACCAACCCGTCCGCCTTATCGCCAATCCGTTCGGTGAAGGAGCGGTCGATCTTGATGTAATCGAGCGGCAGCAACTGGAGCGAGTTCAACGTCGAATACCCGGTGCCGAAATCGTCGAGTGCGATGTTGATACCGAGCGCCCTCAGTTGCTCCATTTGCGACCGCGACTGATCCCACGTACGCATCATTGCGGTTTCCGTTATCTCCAGGCTCAGGGCATCGGGGTCAAGCCCCGTGCGCAGAAGGATCGCCTTCACGCCATCGGCGAAATCGGATTTCATCAGCTGAAGAGTGGAGACGTTCACGCTGACGCGAAGGCCCATGTGTCCGGATGCCCGCCAGCGTACCATCTGGGCGCACGCTTCACGCAGAACCCAGGCTCCCACGCGGGCGATTAAACCTGTGTCCTCGGCAATGGGGATGAATTGACCCGGAGGGATCGGTCCGTAGTGCGGATGTTCCATGCGAACGAGCGCTTCCAATGCGGCGAGTCTGCCGTCGGGGGTGGTCAGAGGCTGATAGTAGACGCGGAAATACCCCATATCCAGGGCTTCGCGGATCAATCCCGCCATTTCGGCCGAGCGAAAATCGATCCGGTTCACATCGGCGTCGAAAATCGCGTATTCGTCTTTGTTCTGCGCCTTGCATCGGTACATTGCCATGTCGGCAAGACGCTCCAGAGTGGCAGTATCCTCACCATGTTCCGGAAACAGACTGATCCCGATACTGGCCGACCCGGAAAGTTCGAATGTCTGGATGTAGTAAGGCTCGCGCAATTCATCCAGAATCTTTTGCGCGATGAACTCCGCTTCCGCGCGCGCTACAAGGCCGGGCATCAGGATGGCAAACTCGTCTCCACCCATCCGCGCGAGCGTGTCCTGTTTACGGGCAACTCGTTTCAAGCGCGAACTCACTTCTTGCAGAAAAAGGTCTCCAACGACATGACCCAGCGTGTCGTTGATGGGCTTGAACCGATCCAGATCCAGCAGGATCATCGCGATCTGCGAGTTGTCGGCGCGCGCATCTGCGATAGCCTGCTGGAAAGTGAGTTCAAATACAGCCCGGTTCGCAAGGCCGGTCAGAAGATCGTGGCGGCTCTGGAATTCGATTCTTTTATGATGGGCCCACGCTATCCGCGCAAGAACCAGGATCGTGAAAATGGCGAGATCCGCCGCGATAAGAAAGTCTCTTTGGAAGTACCAGGGAAGGTGCGCCGAAAGCCCATTGGGGTCGGCGGAGTACAGGGGGATCAGGCCGAGACCGGCTCCCGATACTCGGTCAGCCCAGGAGGAAGTTGCAGGTGCTGGTAACGCAAATGCGGGGGATAGAATTAACGTCAACCATCCCGGTCTCGACCGGGGCTGCGGTTTGCACATTCCATCACCATTTGATGAAAGTATGACAAATGGTGTGGATTCAGTACATATTCTCTTTCGTTAAATGCCAAAAAATGTACAAATAGATGCTGGAGATTAGAAATTCCAAGTTCAATAAAAAAGGATTTATTGCAGCGCGTCCGCGGTGATCGCCGTTTCCGCTTTCAGATTCAGATAGCGTTGACGGGCTTCCTGAATGGCTTTACGTGCCTCACGCGGTCCGCCCCAACCTTCCATCGTCGTCACTTTACCTTCGAGTTCCTTGTAGATCGAAAAGAAATGTTCGATCTCGCGGCGGACGTGCGCAAAGATCTGATCCATCGTATGAATCTGGTCATAACGAGGATTCCTGTTCGGGACGGCAAGAATTTTCTGATCCTTCTCGTCGCTGTCGACCATGTTAAGCACGCCCACGGGACGAATCTCGATCATCACGCCGGGATAGCTCGGTTGTTGCACCAGCACCAGCACGTCCAGCGGATCGTTGTCGTCAGCCAGCGTGCCGGGGATGAAACCGTAATCGCCGGGGTAATGCAGGGGGGAGTAAAGGGCCCGGTCCAGGCGGAACACGCCCAGATTCCCGTCGTATTCGTACTTGTTCGCCGAGTTTTGCGGAATTTCGACAATCATCCGCACGATCTCCGGCGAGTCCGGCCCGGGATCGATATCATAGAGGCGATTCATGATTCAGGTTAACATGCAGAGGATACTCCACCGACTGCAGAACAAGTCCTTTGGCCGGCGCTGTAGGCCCTGCTTTGCCCTCGCAATCGCCGGAAAAACGGGCCGCGATAGCCGGGGCATTTAAATTCCCGCGGCCGGTTTCGATCAACGTCCCGACGATGTTCCGCACCATATGTTTGAGGAAACCACTCCCGCGGACCGTATAGATCAGCGCGTCCCCGGAACGAACCAGTTCGGAGCGAAAGATGCGGCGAACCCGGGATTTTTCCTCTTCATCCCTGTTGTCTGAAGCGGCAAAGGCCGTGAAATCATGCTCGCCTTCGAAGATCCGGGCACCCTCGATCATTGCGCCTTCATCGAGCGGGTACGGATGGTGGTGCACGTACCGCCACTGGAACGGCGGGCAGACCGGCGCGCGGAATAAGGTGTACTGGTATGTCTTGGCAATCGCGTCGAATCGGGGATGAAAACCGGCCACGGTCTCGGCAGCGTCGAGAATTCGAATCGCCGGAGGCAGCAAGCGGTTGACCGCACGTTGCAGATTAGCCACCGGGATAGGATTCGCAATGGTAAAAGCCGCGACCTGCGCGAGCGCGTGGACGCCGGCGTCGGTACGTCCGGAACCAGCCACATGAACAGGCTTGCCTTCCATAGCCCCGATGATCTCTTCGAGCGCACCCTGGATCGTAGGGAGACCGGGCTGCACCTGCCATCCGTGGAACTCGGTGCCATCGTAAGCCAGGGTGATGCGGATGCGGCGTTGAGAGGTTATGGGCACGGGACACCACAGGCTGAAGCCTGTGCCACCTAAACTGGTCTCGATCCCGGCTTGGTCACAGGCTCACCTTTAAGACACAAGGGGCATTGCGCGGGTTCAAATACGGGGACGGTCAAAGTTTCCAGCGCCACGCGCGGTATCCCGAGATCCGCCGCGCCGCCGCTGCGGTCGATGATGGAACCGGCGGCGACCGGCAACGCCCCGGCTGCACATACGATTTCGATCACTTCTTTTGTGCTGCCGCCGGTCGTAATCACGTCTTCGACTACGAAAACCCGCTCACCGGGCGTGAGCGTGAATCCGCGGCGCAGGGACATTCGCCGGTCGGCGTCGCGTTCCGTGAAAAGGAACCGGACACCAAGCGCCCGCGCGACTTCGTGTCCGATAATCAAGCCGCCAAGAGCGGGGGAAATCACCAGATCGGGAGCCTCTCCGGAAACCAAATCAAGAAGCGCCGTGGCAAGACTTTTGCCGAGACGTTCGGCGTGTTGCGGATGCTGCAGCACCAACGCGGACTGCAGGTATCCGGAGCTATGAAGTCCGCTCGTAAGCCGGAAGTGGCCCTGCAGATAAGCGCCTGTTTGTATAAAAAGGTCGAGAACGCGGTCCGGTTGCGGCGTCACAAACGGCTACTATACCATTGGGAATTAACGTCCAGAGCAATAAACACACGCGAACCGAATCCCACTCGCCGGCGTATTCTTCTGCTGGGAGAAGTCCAATCCTTATTATGAATGCGACATTATGAATGCGATCTACCGTGCCCCAGTCCTGCTGCTCGCTTTCGGCTGCGCAGCCCTTTTGCCCGCGCAGACTGCAGTCAGAATCGATCCGGCTAAAGGCGGCCTTGGCTGGTTGACTCACCCGTATCAGGCCAGATACGTTCCAGGGGTCAACCTCAGTAATTCGCCGCGCTTCGACTCGTTGATCCGCGCCGGCAACCTTTACCTTTCGGCGCAGGATGTGATCGCGCTCGCGCTCGAGAACAACATCGACATCGAAGTGCAGCGTTATGGGCCGCTGCTGGCCCGCGAAGTGCTGCGGCGCGCCGAGGCAGGCAGCCTGCTGCGAAATGTCGGCCAGTCCGTTGTGCCCGGGCCCACCAGCGTCAGCCTGAGCGGCGTCAGCGTCAACACCAACGGCGCTCCTGTCAATGGTGGCGGCAGCGGCGTGAGCGCGGGAGGCGGCATCGTCACCCAGTTGGGACCGGCCATTCCTTCGTTGGATCCAACCATCCTCGGATACGCGAACTTTCAACATGCCACGTCACCGCAAAGCCTGACGTCGCTCGTCGGCACGAATGAACTGATTACGAACGCCCGAACCTTCACGCTCCAGTATTCGCAAAACTGGTCGACAGGCCTCTCGGCCGTGGCCACATTCGCCAGCACTTATAACAGGGTCAATAGCGCCGCCTACACTCTGAATCCGTTCACAAACGGCGATCTCGACCTTGTTGTCACGCAGAATCTGCTGAACGGTTTTGGCCGGGCCGTGAACGCCCGCAACATCCGCGTGCAGAAGAACAACATCAAGGCTACGGATCTGCAGTTCAAGCAGCAGGTGATCACAACTGTCACGTCCGCCCTGAATCTCTACTGGGATCTGGTGAGCTTCGATCAGGACCTGAAAGCGAAAGAGCAGGAGGTGGCTACCGCGCAGCAGCTTTTACAGAACAACCAGGAACAGGTGCGAATCGGCACCCTGGCGGAGATCGAAATCACCCGCGCGCAATCTCAACTCTACGCGGCCAAGCAGGATCTGGTGATCTCACAGACCAATCGCCTGCAACAGGAAACGGTCCTGAAAAATGCTCTGAGCCGGACGGGCGTCGCTACTTCAGACCTTGCCGACGTGCGCGTCATCCCGGTGGATACTTTTACGATTCCTCCCGAAGATGAGAAGCGGCCGGTAAACGATCTGGTCGCGGATGCGCTGAAGAATCGCGTAGAAGTCCTGCAGGCGGACATCAATCTGGAAAGCAAAAAGATGGATCTCGTCGGCATCAGGAGTTCCTTGAAGCCGACGCTACAGGTTTTCGCCGAATTGACCAATAATGGGCTCAGCGGGCAGGGAAACGTGCCCGGTTTCACCGGTGACTATGCAACTCTGCTGGCACAGATCTTCCGCCGCGACTTTCCGAATTACTCGGCTGGCATCTCGATGAACATTCCGCTCCGTAACCGCGCGGCTCAATCGGATTACGCCACGAGCCTCATTGGAATCCGCCAGGACGAATTGAATCTCCAGAAACAGATCAATCAGGTCCGCGTGGACGTGCAGAATGCCGTGATCGGACTGCAGCAGGCGCGCGTGCGTTACGATGCGGCGGTCGAAGCACGTAAGCTTTCGCAGCAGACGTTCGACGCGGATAAGAAGAAATACGACCTCGGCGCCGGGACACCCTATCAAGTGGTACAGGACCAGCGCGATCTCGCCGGGGCCCAAAGCTCGGAGGCCCAGGCGATGGCGAATTACAGCCACGCTCAAATCGCCTTCGACGAGGCTCTCGGGCGAACGCTCGAAGTAAATCACGTCTCAATGGATGAAGCTATTTCGGGACGCGTCAGCTCTATATCCGGCAATGCTGCGTCGACCATCCCGCAGGGGGTGAATCCGTGAGGAACCTTTGGTCCGCTCCGATTGTTTTCGTACTCTGCTGCATTGTGCCGGCGGGGGCGCAGGAAACCGGCATCGAGCCGGTTCGCCCTTCGGCGCCGATCCTGTGGCGGCCTTACCTCCCGGTCAGGGTTCCACCGGCCCGTCTCGTCAATTCCGACCGGCTGAAGATCCTGATCCAGGCAGGCAAGCTCTATCTCACCGCGCACGACGCCATCGCGCTTGCGCTCGAAAACAATATCGACATAGAAATTGCGCGTTACACTCCGAGCCTGATGGCCTGGAATCTGGAGCGCTCCCAGGCGGGCGGAGCTTTGCCCGGCGTTCCGAGCGGCGCATCCCAATCGGCGTCCGTGGCCAACGGTCAGGGCGTGCTCGGCAGCCAGCAGGCGGCCGGCGTAAGCCTACCGGGATCGCGCGGCGGTTCCACGGGCACGACCAACGCTACGGTTTCCCAGGTAGGCCCCGTGACGCCCGTGTTCGATCCGTCCATTCAGGAAAGCGATGCCTTTAGTCACCGCAGTAATCCGCAGGCGAATACTATCCTGAGTCAAACCCGGAATCTGGTACAGGGTGCGCGCACATATTCGGGGACTTATCAGGAGGGCTTTCTTACCGGCGGCTCAGTCACAGTGAACTACAGCGACCACTATCTCAACGAAAACGCGCCTCTCGACGTGTTGAATCCTTCGGTTGCACCCGCTCTTTCGTTCAGCGTGCAGCAGAATCTTCTGCAAGGACTGGGAACCGCGCTCAATTCCCGAAACATCAGGGTAGCGAAGATCAATCTGCAGCTGTCGGATCTGAACTTCAAGACACAAGTTTCCGGCACGGTGGTGAACGTCCTCAATACCTACTATTCGCTGGTTGCCGGGTACGACGATCTCAAGGCCAAACAGGACGCCCT
>Ga0187876_1002964_pt1 | contig 11958 bp, 9 predicted proteins | sample June2016WEW_17_4_FD_133000 | JGI IMG/M metagenome (GOLD analysis project Ga0187876, IMG submission 133000) | Peatland microbial communities from SPRUCE experiment site at the Marcell Experimental Forest, Minnesota, USA - June2016WEW_17_40 | ecosystem: Environmental > Terrestrial > Soil > Wetlands... | reverse complement strand
GAGCACGGGCGATGGGGACGAGGAGCTCGGCCGGGCGTGGAGCCGCAGCGAGCAGCAGCGACTCGCCCTTGACGAACTCGGGGCCGCAGCGGAGATCGCCCGTCTCGCCGGAACTTCGCGGGAGGCGCTCGGCAACGAGCGTGACACGCTCGTTTCGTTGATCGGCGCCGGTCCTGCCGTGGACCTGACGTCGCGCCAAGGCGACGCCTCCCGTGAGCTTGGCGTTTCCCTCGTGCAGCGCGACGAGGCGCATGAGGAAGCGGGAGTGTTCGCGACGATGAGTGCCACGAGCGAAGGCGTCGAGCGCCGCGACCTGCAAGGTCGCTACACAGCCGCGCGACGCCGCCTCGTTAGCGCGGAGCGCGACGTGACCAAAGCCGCCGAGCTGAGCGAGGCGGCTGATGCCGCGCTCTTTGCTCAACAGTCGGTGCGCGCCGTTCTGGGAACTGACGTGCGCAGTGCCCTGGACCGCGTCGAGATCGTCGATTCCGCGCTCGCCACGCTGCGCCGCCGCGAGATCGCGGCGTGGAGCTCCCATCCACCTGAGTACGTCGTCGCCTTGCTTGGGCCCCGCCCGGCCGATCCAGGTCGCGCGCAACGGTGGCAGCAGGGCACCGTCGAGATCGAGGACTGGCGACGCTCGCTTGGCGTAAGCGATGGCTCGGACTCGCCGAACGCCTGGACGCGTGCGCTCGGGTCGCCGAGCGAGGGTTGGGAGGGCCGAAGGCGCCGGCGTGTCGTCGCGAACCTCGTGGCGGTGCGACGCGACCTCGGTCTCGAGGAGACCGATCGTGCTCGGGCCGTGAACGGCGGTCCTTTGCTCGACCCGGCGACGACCGCGGTGCTCGCGCGAGGTAGAAGCGGCGAGTCACCGTCTGCTCCTCGGTTACGGGATGTTGCACGGCTCGGGCGTGGAAGGTGAGGTCCACTGGCGTGCCTCGTAGTGGGCCTAGCGACCTGGCGCAAGAGGAGTGACCGATTCGTCGTGACAAACGAGAACGGGGGAGTGGCGGAACGAGAGTGGATGCTCGAAGTGTTCGCAACCGACACCGGGATCGAGCGGCCTCACCGGGTCTTTGTTCGAGGTGAGCATCGTGGCAACGGCCAGGTGGCCAACGTCTTAGACCCCGCGTGAGAGTCCCACCTGGATTTGGCCCCCGTAGGCGGAGCGGGCCCGCCCGAACATGCAACAGCACCACCGAGACTCACGGCCGTCGTTTTCGGCTCGATGTCGAAGCTCGCCGTGTCGCGTCGTGTCATGTTGAGTGAAGACGCCGTGACATTTCTTGGGAACCTCTTCCCGTCCGCGAGCGACTGATAATTGAATGGCGTGAGTCGATGACCGATGAGGAGCTGATCAAGGCGATGGCTTCGGGAGATCGCGGCGCGGTGGCGGATCTGTACCGTCGCCATGGGCCCTGGATCGCTGCACGGCTTGCCGGTTCGACCTCTTCACCTGAGCTCGCGGAGGAGGCGCTGCAGGACACGTTCGTCGTGGCTTGGCGCTCGGCGGCTAAGTACCGGGGCGAAGGTACGGTTGCTGCTTGGTTATGGGGAATCGCGCGGCGCCGTCTTGTAAGTCTGGCTCGTCGAGAGCATCATGCCGTTTTGCGTTTGTGGGAGCCCGACCTCGATACGACGGAACTCACTGCGTCGGCGAATGACGAGGCGGCCCGAGTTCGCCAGGCGGCCACGAAACTCCCACCCGAGCAGCGACGCGCCATCGAGGCCGTCTTCTTTGATGATCGCCCGATCAGGGAGGTCGCCGCAGAGGAGGGCGTTGCCGAGGGGACGATCAAGAGCCGCTTGTTCCGCGCACGTCTGCGCCTGCGCCGAGAGCTAGAGCCGTGAGCGCCCATACTCCTTCGCACCCAAGCGCGGCCCTCGATGCCGTCGCCAACGGTCGGGTGCCTGACTCCGAGCTCGTGGCACACCTCGAGTCCTGTCCAGAGTGCGTGGCATACCTTGGCTCGAAGGCCAAGCTCGACCTCGATTACGCATGGCGCGGCATTGCTGCCGAGCTCGACGCTCCGTTGCCTAGCACCGGCGAGCGGCTCCTCGCCTTGCTAGGAGTGCCGCAGTGGCTTTCCCGCTTCACGCTCCAGATCCCCAGCCTTCGACCAACCTGGCTCAGCTGCTCTACGGTCATCCTGGTTCTCGCAACTCTCGTCACGATAAGGCTCGTGCCGACTCGTGCTCTCGATGTGCCCGTGGTTCTAGTTGTCGTGCCTCTGCTGGCCGCGTTCGCTGCCGCGTTCGCAAGTGCTCGCGCCGACCCCGCGTACGAAATCGTCGCTGCGACGCCACTTTCTCCGATCACGGCCCTTTTTGCCCGTCTCGGAGCGGTCCTCGGAGCGAATGTCGTCCTTTGTGAAGTGGCAATTCTGATTGCGGGCAACAGGCTCACGACCGGACACAGGCTCCGGTTCTATTCGGGGCTCAGCGTGGGGAGGGGAACGCTCGCGCTCGGATGGTTGCTCCCGATGGCGGCCGTGGCTCTTGTTGCCGCGATTGTCTCGGCACGCTGGCGCCCGCTCGCAGGAGCCGCGGTTGGGGGAGGCGCCTGGCTGGCTCTTGTCGCGGTGACGGCCTGGATTTCGAGCGATCCGGTCAGCTCACTCTGGGGCACACCTGCAGAGATCGCCTACGCCGGCGCGGTACTGGTGCTGGCGTTCTTGCTTGGACGGTCCTCAGCACGCGGGTTCGTGCTCTCGCCAAACGTCGACTTCGACTGAGAGGACGGAACAGGTGTGAACGTCGTCTACGAGAACTTGTCCCACTCCTACGGTTCTGTCCGTGCCCTGGATGGAATCAACATCACGATCGGCCCGGGGATCACAGGCCTGTTGGGACCGAACGGCGCCGGCAAGACGACGATGCTTCGCATCCTCGCGACCCTGCTCCCCCCGACCTCGGGCACGGCGCGACTCGACGGCTGGAGCACAAGTCATGACCGTGAACGAGTAGAGATCCGTCGACGGCTCGGTTACCTGCCCCAGGATCTTGGCCTCTATCCCCGGTTCACCGTTTTCGAGTTCGTCGACTATCTGGCAATGCTGAAAGAGCTCCACGACCCGCGCCAGCGGCATCGCCGGGTCCGTGAAGCACTCGAAGCCGTCGACCTCCAGGACGTGGCGGGGCGGAAGATCCGCACGCTTTCCGGCGGCATACGGCGGCGTGTGGGAATCGCGCAGGCGATCGTGGCGGACCCGCAGCTACTGCTCTTGGACGAGCCGACAGGCGGCCTGGACCCCGAACAACGAGTGCGCTTTCGACAACTCGTCGGGCGCCTGGGCGAGCACCGGACCATTCTGTTGTCGACGCATCTCGTCGAGGACGTGTCAGCCATTTGCACCTCGGTGGTCGTCCTCTGGCACGGGAGGGTCCTATTCCAGGGCGCGCCGGCCGAGCTTCGCAAGAGGGCCGAAGGACTCGTGTGGAACGCCCAAGAGGCCTCGTCGGACGCGGTTGCTTCTTGGCGCACCGACAATGGGATGCTCCGGGTGATCGGCACCCGTCCCGGTCCGGGTGCTACGCCCGTTGAGCCCACGCTCGAAGACGGTTACCTGCTCGTCACCTCCGGCAGTCCGACCCGATGAGCGTGTCGGAATCGATCGTGGCGCGGCGATCGTGGACGCCCATTTTCGGTCCAGTTTGGACAGAGCTGCGACACCTCACTTACATACTTCTCGTTCTCGGAGTGGGCGTTTCGGCCATCGTCGCGATCAAACAGGCAAATGTCGCGTATCCGACCGTCGGTTACGACACGGGAGTGGCCTATCACGAGGGCGAGATCCTGTCGGCCTTTCTGTTTCTTCTGGGTGCGTGGCTCGCGATGCGGGACCGCCGCTCGGCCACGACCGATCTCATTGCGAGCTCGCCGACCAGACCTGGTGTCGTACGCGCGACTCGACTCGGCGCTCTCGCGGTCGCCGGTGCCGCCGCGTTTGGCCTGCTGTGGTTGATCGGGCTCGTATCCGCGCTCGCGCATGGAGGATCAGGCGTCGTCGACTGGGTGCTCGTTCCTGACGGGATGCTCGGGTCAGCACTCGCAGCATGGCTCGGTTTCGCGCTCGGCCTGATCGCACCGGCGCCCGTCGCCGTCCTCAGTGCCGCCCTGTACTCCGGCGGCACTTACTTCATCAACACCCAGTACACGCACTACAACACCCACATCGGCTTTCAGTGGTTGCTCCCCTTTCCGCCGCTTCCGCAATGGTCCGCTGACTTGGGCTATGTCCCGAACATCTTTGGGCCACATCTTGTCTTCCTGCTCGGATGGCTGCTGCTCGTTGGTGGTCTGATCGTCGCCGCGCCTTTCCGGAGAAGCCTTCGGACGATCGCCTCCCGAACAGCATTGATCGGGGCCGTCACGGGCCTTGCGCTGGCGACCATTTTCGGGGTGCAGTTGCAGGCAGAAGCGAACCGCTACACCGTGAACGGCCCGAACCCGGTCTCCTGGGTGCCCGAGTACGGGCAGTACTCCACCGGGCTTGGCACGCCGGACCCGCTCATCTACCCGAACGACCACCGCGCAACGACGTGCGCAACGTCCTCAGCGCTTCGCGTGTGCGTCTACCCCGTTTACGGCAGGTCACTCGCCACCTCCCTTGTCTCGATATTGGATCCGGAGGCACGGGCCATCGAATCGGTGATCGGACGGCCGACCTACGTCCGGATGGTGCCAGTGGCCGAGGAGAACTGCGGCGCAGGCCTTGGCCAAGCGGTACTTACCGAGCAGTATTCCTTCTCCTACCACTACAACCTCAGGGGTTACCTGATCAGCTGCGCCTTGCCACAACTAGGTCAACGGCGATACGCCGGGTTCGGCGGCCTCCCACATGACTTCCCTGCGCAGAGTGCCGTGGCACTCTGGCTAGTGATTCGAAGCGGCGAGCTGACCCCCCGCGCCGTTCGGCAAGGAGTTGCTTCAGGGACTTGGGCGAGTTGTCTTGCAGACCTGCCGTGCACGCCCCAGTACAGCGAAATATTCGGTTTCGGGTCCCTCGGCTGGACACGGGCGGAAATCCGGGTCGGCCTCGCGATGGCGGCGATCCCGCCTGCTCGAGTCACGAGTGAGCTACGGGAGCTTTGGCCGCGCATTGTAGCCGGGAAGCTTCTTCTAGCAAGTCTTCCCGGTTACCGACAATGAGGCTTTTCTGGTACAGGCTCCGGCCGGTTTCCTGGCCCGTTCTGGCGACCGTCTCGGTGCTCTGGCTGCTCGTGATCGACCTTGCCGGCCCACGGCTCGGCCCCGTCGTCATTGTTTACGCGACCAGGGCCGCGGGCGCTCTTGTCGGAATTCAGGCCGCCTTCCTCGTCTCAAGTGAAGTCGACCCGCCCCATCCGCTCTTGCAGGGGGCACCCGTCCCTTATTGGCGTACGGCCGCGTTACGTCTCGTCCTCTGGGCCGTGTTGATGGCAAGTGTGCTCGTGTTGGTTGTCAGCCACATTGGCGCGGGTCCGGTCGGCCGCGAGCTATTTTACGATTCTGGCCTCCGATTCGGCCCGAGTGCTCCGCACCTTGCCGAGACCGCAGTCGCTGCCTTTGTCCTGGCGACAGGTCTCGCCTATTGCCTCGCCACGGTCCTCGGGAGCCTTCTCGGAGCATCAATCGGACTAGGAGTGCTTGCTGTGGCAGCAGCCGTGTTCTTCGGGCGATCAAGCCCTGTTCTCGCGTACTTCTGGTGGGAACTCGGAATCGGGGTCGGAACGGTACTCACGGCAGTTGTTGCGATTCGTTCCGGGGCTCCAGCGTGCCTCGGGTTCAGCAGTCCCAAGAGTGCGTATCTACTGCGCTGGTCCTGGAGCCAACGACTTCGGTCACGAACTCGCCGGTAGTGCACTGGTGACCGCCCCGATGTGACCATTGTCGACTGCGCCGAAGGTCAGTCGTACGGTCGGCTAAGTGGGCCGACCCCGCCGCTTGAGAACCGGGCAAGCGTCGGCGCGCTCTCGGGCCGTCCGACTCCTGGCACCTTGTGCATCAGGCGTGATGCCCGGACGCCCCTTGTTGTGACACCGATGCAAGCCGTCAGCGCAGGTCCTAGACGTGCCCCGAGGTCGATCCTGCCGCTCACGCCCTCCTCGTGCCTCACGCGCAGGCTGTTGGCAGACGCCGGAGTGCCGGGGGACGATCAGAACAAGAACCAAGTCGACTCGCTATGCGCTCTCCGCGACGACGACGCCGGGGAGGTCAATTGGCGCCCGAAATCGCCGTTCTGAGTGAACCCGGAGTAACGACGCGCTTGCAGCGCGACATTCAACTGCTAGTCGCGACCTCCGTGTCAGCGCCACTACCGAGCACGACGCAGTGACGAACGGACGGACAGGCGATCGCGGTGTAGGCCGGTGCGTCACCGATCTGCTGTGGCCACGGGACGTACGTTGTCGGCGCCTCGAAGCCTCCTGCTGTGGCGACCAGGGACGGAAGGGATAAGTTCGCCCAGCTGCGACCTCCGTTGCGGCTGACGAAAGCCGTCGCACGCGACAGCGCCTCGCCCGTCGATCCCGCCGCGATGCACACCGAGCCTGAGGGGCAGACCTCGCTCGAGTCCGGCTGAAACGCCGGCGCTGAACCGGTGACGAACTGATCCCGAAGGCCGGTGCCCACGAGCTCCCAGCCCTTGCCGCCGCTGACGCCCATCGCGACGCAGCGCCGCACGCTTGGGCAGCTCAGCGAATCGACCCAGCCCGAGTCGAGCTGCCGCCAGGTGAGCCCGCCGTCGGTCGTCGCCAAAAGGCCTGACCCCCCGCCCACCCAGCAGTTCGACACGCTCGGACAGGAGATGTCGTTCAGCAGAATGCCCGACTGCACCGCTGGCACCGCCTCCTCGTGCCAGCGTGCTCCTCCGTTGGTCGTGACGACGACTGCGTCAGAGCTGCCGTCCTCGCCCGTCACGGTGTCCCCAGCGGCGAAGCAGGTCGCCTCTTCGGGGCAGCTGATCGCGTTGAGATCGACGAGCCCCGGCGCAGTGCCCACGCGCCGCCAGAGCCGCCCACCGTCGACCGACTCGAGCAGGACGGCTATGTCGTTCGTGAGCTGCGTCTGCTGCTTTGGAGGCAGCAGAGCGAGCCCGGTTGCATAGCATCGACTCACGCTCGGACAGTCGACCGCGCCGAGCCCGAGGACCCCGGACGGCGGGCGCTGCTCGGTCCAGCTCCAGCCTCCGTCGCTACTCGTCATCACCTCGGCGAAAAACGGTGGCTCCTGGCCCGGGCCACCTCCTACGGCCACGCAGTAGCCCGAGTCCGGGCATGAAAGCGACGTCCACTCGCCCCCAAAGCTGTGCAGGCGCGCGACGACCGCATACTGCGTCGGCGCGCTTGAACGCGAAGCAGCCATCGCGTCGGAAGTAACAGGCGCGGTCTTGCTGCCGAGCCCACTCATGAGACCCACCGAGGCGATGAGTCCCCCTCCGTCAAGTGCCGTGCCGGCAATCAAGCATCCAACTGCCGCCGCGCAGGTTGCGCTGTCGAGGGCCTCGAACGGCCCGCGCCTCTCAGCCATCAGGCTCCAGCTGAGTCCGCCGTTTCTGGTCACGCCGATCGTCCCCCCGGCGCTCACGGCCACGCAGAAGCGTCCGCCGTTCATGCAGCCTGCGGCCGTAATGCCCGGCATCATCATCTGCGAGTAGTTGTCTTGCACGAGCGCGTGACGCCAGCTCTTGCCGCCGTCGGTCGTGGAGACGGCGTACAGCGCCATCCAGGGGAACCCTCTGCCAGGCTGCAGCGGCCCGACGGCCTCGCCCAGGCCGACACAGCGGCTCAGCGTCGCGCACTGGATGACAGAGAGCGGCAATGCCTCGGCGGGCCTCGTCGAGTCGTGCTCGAGTTGCCAGGTGACGCCGCCGTCGGTCGTCAGCGCCAATCCTGACGGCCCACCGATCGCGAAGCACTGATCGACGCTCGGACAAGAGATCGCGCCGAGGCTCCCTGGCGGCGCTTTCGGGCCCGCGGCCCAGTTCAGCCCTCCGTCCGAGGTCTTGATGAGAAAGCGCCGATTCGGCTTCCCGCGCGCCTCGGCGCTCGCGTAGCAAACCGCCGCCGTCGGACAGGACAGCCCGCCCAACCAGAGTCGGCCCGGCCCGCTGGCGCGGCGCCAGGAACTCCCTCCGTCGGTGCTGACGAGCAGGACATCGGACGGAGCAAGGAACGCTGCCGTTCGGGTGCTGGCGTCTGAGGGCAAGCTCGAGGTGATAACCGGAGTCGCGATTGCCAGGCAGCGCCGCGGTGTCGGGCAGGCGAGATCGCCGGGGGTGAGCCCGACAAGATCCGGATCGACTCGGAGCTTCCAGCTACGGCCGCCATCATCGCTCGTCGACTGCCAGCCGCCTGGGCCGAGCGCGACACAGCGCGTGCGCATGCTGCAAGCGACGACCGAGAAGGCGTCTGGGCCGAGGTCGTGGGAACGCAACCGCGACGCCGCGGCGTTCGGTTGACTGGGCGCTCCGCCAACCAAAAGGCTCGCGCCGAGACCAGCCGCGGCAGCGACGATCGCCGCCGAGGCAATGCCGATACTGCGCCGCATGCCGGCATCCTCGCGCGCCGGTCGTCGCTGCGGTGTCGCGCGGAGGCCGAACTCGCGACGCAGATTGTCTGACGTGCGCGGACCCGTCTATGTATGTGCGCTGATCTCGCCAGCCGGTCGTCGCGTCGACCCAGATGGGACGTTATGTCGCTTGCGCTAGACGGCGGTTCGAGTCGGAGGGCCGACGGCGCGGATCTCCAACTGGCAGTGAGGTCCCGTCCCACCGGTGAGCTTTGTTTGGACTCGGGCAGGTCTAACCTGCCGGAGGCACCGCTATGAGCCTCTAACGACGCCTCATGCGTCACATCTCGGGTCCAAGGCGTAGACGGCAATACCGGACTCGGAGGGGTTCGCGCCGTGCGTCTCGTTGGCAGCAATGATGAGGTTGGTTGCGTCGGCTGCAACGAACCCCGGTGGAGTCGCCTCGGCAATGTTCTGCGAGCTGAATGTGTTGGGCAGCCGCAAAATCGCGTCGGTACGCCCCGTGTTGCCGGAGACGCACTCGAGGGGATCGCCAGCGAGCTGAAACCACAGGTCACCTGCATCAGGCACCGCTGTCCATGTCCCGTTCGGACCGCCTCCTGAAAAACCGCCAGTCAGGGGCCTGAGACTTTGCGTGGAGTAGCCAGTCACCGAGGACGACATGCCACTTGGTGGCCCGACCCAGAGGACCCGGCCGGTTACGCTGAGCAGGACCGACCCGCCTGCCAACTGGCGCGCAAACCGATGAGCACCACTAAGCGGGTTGAAGATCGCAATCGCCGTGTCCGGGCTTTTCTGACTCGCTGCGAGCAGGTACAGCTGGCCACCAGAAGACGTGACGCTGGCTGGACTGAGACCAGCAGGCAGCCACGGTAGGCGTGCGACCGAGATTCGCCCGTCTATGGGGTTCAACGTCTTCAACGAGTAGTCATCGATGAACCAGAGACGCCCGGCGAAGGGGACAAAGTCCCACGCACCGTCTCGATCGGCGAAACGATGAAGCACCCGCAGCGTCACAGGAGAAAGCTGCAGAAGGCTCACGTTGGTCGAGTTGGTTAACACCCAGATGGCGTCGAGGCCCGCGAACATCAAAAAGCCTCCGGCGAGGGCGGTCGATCGCGCCACAGCGTAGGTGGTGAGGTCGACGCGGACGACCTCGGTACTGGCATCTTGGGCGGGACCGACATCTTGAAGGACAAAGAGCGCCCCAGCATCGATGACGCCAGTCCCATGAAGGGTGCCTACGCATACAGTCCGGAGACGGGCGAATGACCGGTGGCTGTCGAGGTCGACTACGGCCTCGTTGCCGGTCCCTGCGGGCGAGCACGGCGCCTTGGTGACCGCAGTCGCAGCTGACCTGCCAGCGAGCGAGGCTGACGCTTGGCCTGTCAATTGGGCAGCACCAAGAGCCACCGCGACCACGCTCATGACCAAGAGCGCGATCTTCGAGCGGCATCGAGGCAACCTCCATACGGATGCAGCCCCAACTGCTGTGGTTTCACGAGTCTCGCCCATGTTCTTTCCTTCCGTCCCTACTTTGGACCGTGGAACGCCATGGGGCCATGATCCATCGGTCGACGACCCTTGTCATGTCGCCAACTCGGCGCCGGTTTCACGCCGTGGCAACCTGTGGCATTAGGGAAGGAGAGGTCGCACAAGGGCGGGTGCGTGCCCTGTAACAGCACCCGCAAACTGCATGGCGATGCTACTGAGCTTCGGGCTCGGCTGGGGAGGACCGGTCAAGGCCCGATAGAGCAATCCCGGAGTCGTTCCTGTGACGACGGGATCGCGTGGCCTTGAGGGGTCCGGTCATCCACTTAGGGGATGCTTGGCGAGCAACCGGCGCAGCCGGTTCTCGGGTGCTGCCTATGGTCGACAGGGAAGGTGAACGTCGGAAAGACAGCAATCACTTAACGATGCCGGAGCGGCCCGGTGAGCAAGACCAGGTTGGCTATCGGCGAGATCGGCTCGGAGTTCGCATCGGAGGGCCGACGACGCGGATCTCCGACTGGGTTGTGAGGTCTGCGCCAAAGACTGCATCCTGGCGACAGTGCAGTCCTCAGTTCGGTGCAGAGCGCGCGGCGTCGCCGTAAACCCGCCAGACCATATTCAGGATCCCACTGTGCAAGTAGGCCTTCATCTGGAGCAGGCTCGCCTCGGGCCTGCCCATTAACACGAGCATCGGCTCGCCGCCGGGGACCGCCCATTCGGCCAGCGCAACCCAGCCGTTGAGAGTCGCTCCGTCGACTGGAGGCTCGGACCGCAGCACGGCGTCTAGTTCGCCGTCCGCCGAGGAGGTTCCATAGGGCCGCACTTCGGCTCCCTCCTTTAGCTCATCTCTATTCGCGACTGTACAACGCTGTCCCGAGATCCGGCTGGGAAACGGGACACCCTTCTCCAGAACGGCGCGACCCTTGACGCACGACGCGAGTGGGGCGCAAACGGTGCAAAAGACTGACGTTCGGAGGGCCGACGTCGCGGATCTCCGCCTGGCAATGGGTCCCGCGGTCGGAGCGATGGAGCCCCCTCGAATGTGTTGTCACGGGCAAGTCGTTGTCAAACACGCGTTGTCCGGGCTCGAGTGATTTACTATCGGCCTGTCGATGCATAACTGTCCGCTACGGACTGTTTCCCGTCGTTGGGCAGCCGAGCGAGAGGCTGGAGAGCGGGACGGTCGTGGCATCAGGGCCTCCGCTGTCGCTGACGAAGACGCCAATGACGGTCCTGCCGTCGCTCTCGTAGACCGGGATAGAGATGTTCCGGTTCTTCGAGGCTGCGTCCCAAGCCAGGGCCTGGGCAGGTGTATGCACCACGTAGTTGCCTGACGCGCAGTTGAGGTCGCTGGCCTTGACGTAGCCCTGGACTTTGCCTTGATCGATTATCACGGCGACAAGGTCGGGGGTGCCGTTCTGGTTCGTCACGCCATAGGTTTGACCGCTCGCGTTGGTGCCCCACGAGGTCGTGACCCGGTTCACGTAAATCGCTTGAAGTGTCCACGACGCGTTCGCGCTGGTGTCGATGGTCACCGTGTGTTGGCCGGGCTGGAGCGGAACAACCTCCGTACTTTGTCCGTAGGAACCAGCGGCGGTCGACAAGGGGGGAGAGCAGGTCACGCTCGACCCGTCCGGAAACTCGAACGTGCCCACGGATAGGCAGGTCAGGGTCAGCGAGATATTCGTCGCGGTGGCTGGCGCAGGTCCGAGGTCGACAGTCGCGGACCCCGTGCGGGTGACGGTGATGATGTTGCCGAGTTGGGTGTCTAACGGCGCGCCTGGTGGGGAAAAGACTCCTGCGGCCAGCGCGGCTCCACCTCCGACGAAGACGGAACCGGCAAACAGGCCGATACCCAGGCGCCACTGCCAGCGACGCCGCAGGCGAGGAGCGTGCTCGACATTCGCGATCAGAGCCTCGCGCAGTGCCGAGGCGAAAACCGGGTCCATCTCCCG
>Ga0187876_1002962_pt1 | contig 11970 bp, 10 predicted proteins | sample June2016WEW_17_4_FD_133000 | JGI IMG/M metagenome (GOLD analysis project Ga0187876, IMG submission 133000) | Peatland microbial communities from SPRUCE experiment site at the Marcell Experimental Forest, Minnesota, USA - June2016WEW_17_40 | ecosystem: Environmental > Terrestrial > Soil >... | reverse complement strand
TCTCCACGAGAGCCGCATGGCGACGGAACGCAAAAGCCGACAGCCCGCGCGTCATAAAGCGCTGGACCTCCCGCTCAGCCCACGACCCGCTCGACCTTGCTGACCAAGGGATGGGCCCGCAGTCGCGCGATGATGTCGCTCAAATGCTTGAGATCCGCGACTTCGAGATCGAAGGTCATCTCGCGAAAATCGGGCGAATGGGCGGTGAAGCCGATATTGTCGATATTGGCGCCCGTTTCGCCGATCAGCGTCGCCAGCGCGCCCAGCGTCCCTGGCTCGTTGAGCGCCGTCGCGACAACGCGCGCCGGAAACAGTTCTCGGCTCTCCTCGTCGAGATCCCAGCGCACGTCGAGCCAACGATCCGGCTGATCGTCGTAATTGGTCAGCGACGGCGACTGGATCGGATAAATGGTGATCCCCTCGCCCGGCGTCAAAATGCCGACGATGCGGTCGCCCGGCACGGCTCCGCCCTTCTCCGCGAACCGCACCGGCACGTCGCCACGCAAGCCCCGAATCGGAATGGCCCCGCCTTGTTCCGCGCCCGGAACCTTGAACATGAGGTTGCTGCTGGCCTTGATGTCGAACCAGCCCGGCTCGCCCGGCTCCGGGAGCCTCTGCTGGGCTTTGCGCTCCTCGCTGAAATCGGGATAAACCGCCTTGACCACATCGCCCGAATAGATTTCGCCCCGCCCGACCGCCGCCAGCACGTCGTCAACCGAATGGCGCGCCAAACGCGGCAGCACGCCCTTCAGCTTGTCGTCGGCATAGGCGCGATTGGCGCGGGCGAAGGCGCGTTCGACGATTTGCCGGCCAAGTCCCGCATATTGGCGCCGCACCGCCTCGCGCGTCGCCCGGCGAATCGCCGCGCGCGCCTTGCCGGTGGCGACCGCCGCCTCCCAGGCCGCCGGCGGGATATGGTCGTCGGCGCGAACGATCTCCACCTCGTCGCCGTTTTGCAATTGCGACAGCACCGGCGCGACGCGGCCGTTGATCTTCGCGCCGACCGCGGAATTGCCGAGTTTCGTGTGCACGGCATAGGCGAAATCGATCGGCGTCGCGCCGCGCGGCAAAGCGATCAGCCCGCCCTTGGGCGTGAAACAGAACACCTGGTCCTGGAACAGCTCCAGCCGCGTGTGCTCGAGAAACTCCTCCGGGCTGTCGCCATGCGCCAGCAGTTCCAGCGTCTCCTGCAACCACCGATAGGCGCGGCTTTCCTTGGCGAGATCGTCGCGCCCCTCCTGCCCGGTCGCGTCCTTGTAGAGCGCGTGCGCGGCGATGCCGAAGCGCGCGATCTCATGCATTTGCGCGGTTCTGATTTGCAGCTCGACGCGCTGGTGTCCTGGACCGACCACCGTCGTGTGGATCGAGCGGTAGTCGTTTTGCTTGGGCGTCGAGATATAGTCCTTGAAGCGCCCGGGCACGCTGGGCCATTTGGTGTGCGCGACGCCGAGCGCGCGATAGCAATCCTCGACCTCTCCGACGATGATCCGGAAGCCGAAAATATCCGAAAGCTGTTCGAAGGAGATCGATTTACGCTCCATCTTGCGCCACACCGAGTAAGGCGTCTTCTGCCGCCCCGTGACCGCGGCCTCGATGCCGCGCGCGGAAAACTCGCGGGTCAGCTCTTCCTCGATGCGCTTGATGTTGCGCCCGTTCTTGGCGCGCAACTCGTGCAGGCGCGTCTCGATGGTCTGATAGGCCTCGGGCGACAAATGGCGGAACGCTAGTCCCTCCAACTCCTCGCGCAGCTTCTGCATGCCGATGCGGGCGGCCAGCGGCGCGTAAATATCCAGCGTTTCCTGCGCGATGCGAGCGCGCTTCTCCATCGGCACGAAATGGAGCGTCCGCATATTGTGCAGCCGGTCGGCGAGCTTGACCAGCAGCACCCGGACGTCCTCCGCGACGGCCAGCAGCAGTTTGCGAAAATTCTCGCCCTGCCGCGCCTGCTTGGAGACGAGATCGAGCTTGTCGATCTTGGTCAGGCCTTCGACGAGCTTGCCGATCCGCGGCCCAAACAGCCGGTCGATCTCCTCGCGCGTCGTGCTGGTGTCTTCGATCGTATCGTGCAGCACGGCGGCGACGATGGTCGCGTCGTCGAGCTTGAGATCGGTCAGGATCGCCGCGACTTCCAGGGGATGCGAGAAATAGGGGTCGCCCGAGGCGCGCTTCTGCGCGCCATGCGCCTGCATGGCGTAGACATAGGCGCGGTTGAGCAGATCCTCGTCGACGTTAGGGTTGTATTTGCGAACCCGCTCAACGAGTTCATACTGCCGCATCATCCGCGTTCTACCCGAAGCCGGACAGAGGGTTTTAATATGGCGAAGCCCCGCTGGCCGCGCCAAACCCGTCGCGAACAAGCCGCGCCGAACCCGATGTTAAAACAACGAGGGCGTCGCCGCCAGCCGCAAACACAGGCGCCCCGGCCGCCGGGTTACTCCGCCTCGTCTTCGATTTCCGCTGGAGGGACAAGACCTTCCAGCCCGCGCAACAAATCTTCCTCGGTCATGCGGTCGAACTGGGCGTCGGCGCCTGTTTCCGCGCCGCCAATCGGGGTCAGAGCCGGCACCATCTCGGCCTCGGGCTCGTCGACCTCGACATGCCGCTGCAGGGAGTGGATGAAATCCTCTTTCAAATCCTCGGGCGCGAGCGCGCTTTCGGCGATCTCCCGCAGCGCGACGACGGGGTTTTTATCCTTGTCGCGATCGACGAGGATGCTTTGACCGGACGAAATCAGCCGGGCGCGATGCGCGGCCAACAGCACGAGATCGAAGCGGTTTTCGATTTTGTCGACGCAATCCTCGACGGTGACGCGCGCCATCTCCGGCCAGCTCCTTTTTTGAGAATGAGGCGAGTTGCTACTACATCTTAGGGCGACAGGCAATGGCCGCCAGTAGGACGGCCATCGGCCGCGCAATACCCGTTCTCTAGCCCTCAAATAGTCGCCCGAACGCCACACGTCGGCATTCTCAATGGGTTCCATGAACAATATTTCATGATTTTCCTGGCAGAATTGCATCTAACTATGAGAACGCCTCTTGACGTATTCGACGCGACGCGCGATTTAGTACTCTGGAAAGTGGTCTCCAAGGCTTGAGCGTGGGGACCGGCGTCGACTTCTCACCAACACAGAACTAAGCTTAAACTGACAAAAAGGTGTCCATTTAGCCTTAGAGAGAAGCTGCCGCGGCGTTGAGCCGGGCGCGTGAGTTAGATGCTGATTTCGCGAAAATGCGAAGGCGGCGGACGATTGCGACGCCCATATTTTTAACCCTTGAACCACGTGTGAGACCGAGATGGCAGACCAGGAACGCATTGCCTTATTCATTGATGGCGCCAACCTCTATGCGACCGCCAAATCCCTTGGGTTCGACATTGATTATAAGCGCCTTCTCCGCGAGTTCCAAAGCAAGGGCACGTTGATTCGCGCCTTTTACTACACTGCGTTGATCGAGGATCAGGAATACTCCTCCATCCGCCCGCTGATCGACTGGCTGGACTATAACGGCTACGCCGTCGTGACCAAGCCGACCAAGGAGTTCGTCGACTCCCTCGGCCGCCGCAAGGTCAAAGGCAATATGGACATCGAACTCGCGGTCGACGCGATGGAGATGGCCGAGCACATCGACCATATGGTGCTGTTCTCCGGCGACGGCGATTTCCGTTCGCTGGTCGAGGCGGTGCAGCGCAAGGGCGTCCGCGTTTCCGTGATTTCGACGATCACCACGCAGCCGCCGATGATCGCCGACGAATTGCGCCGTCAGGCCGACGAATTCATCGATCTCATCCATCTCGTCGGCAAGATCGGCCGCGACCCCGGCGAGCGCGCCGAGCGGATGCAGCGCTTCCAGGAGCGCCGCCCGATGCCGCAAACCGCCGCCGCCGTTCACGAGGACGGCGAAGAGTAAGAGTCGAGTCGTTGAAATGCAAAAAAAGTCGTCGCTTCCAATTATTAGGAAGCGACGACTTTTCATTTTCGCTTCGCCATTGGGGATAGACGGCGCCCGCCATTCCCCGCGACTCACCCCTTGTCGCGCATCAGCCGGCTCTTTTCGCGGTTCCAGTCGCGTTTTTTCTCGACCTCGCGCTTGTCGTGCAGCTTCTTGCCGCGTCCCAGCGCGATCTGGATCTTGGCCCGCCCGCGCGCGTTGAAATAAAGCCGCAGCGGCACGATGGACATGCCCTCGCGCTCGACCGCCTGCGACAGCTTCACGAGTTCGCGGTGTTTCAGCAGCAGCTTGCGCAGCCGCTTGGGCTCGTGATTGAAGCGATTGCCGGCCATATATTCGGGGATGGTGGCGTTCACCAGCCACGCCTCGCCCTTGCGGTCGACATGGGCGTAGCTCTCGGCGATGGTCGCCTTGCCGGTGCGCAGCGATTTGACCTCGGTTCCCGTCAACTCCAGACCCGCCTCGAAGGTCTCGCCGATCTCGTAATTATAGCGGGCCTTGCGGTTGTCGGAGACAACCTTGAAATTTGGATCTGCTTTTTGGGCCACGGACCGTCCTTATGCCTCCAACAGGCCGGCGAAGACCATGGCGGCGCGGATGCGGTCCTTGGTCGCCTGCGTCGAGGGAACGAGCGGAAGCCGCACCTCCTCGCCGACTTTTCCAAGGAGCGAAAGTCCATATTTCGCGCCGGTGACGCCAGCTTCCAGGAACGTGGCGACCTGAAGCGGCACGAGCTTGTCCTGTATCGCGAGGGCCGTCTTGAAGTCCCCGGCGAGCGCGGCGTTTTGCAAATCGGCGCAAAGCCTGGGCGCGATATTCGCGACGACCGAAATACAACCGCACGCTCCCGCCGCCATGCAGGCCAGCGCGGTAATGTCGTCGCCGGAAAACTGGATGAAGTCCGGCCCCATCGCGTCGCGCTGAAGCGAGATGCGCCCGATATTGCCGGTCGCGTCCTTGACCCCGACAATATTCTTCAATTCCGACAAACGCTTCATGGTTTCGACGCTCATGTCGATCACCGAGCGCGGCGGAATATTGTAAATGATGATCGGAATCGAAACCGAATCATTGATCGCCTTGAAGTGGAGATAAAGCCCTTCCTGATTCGGCTTGTTGTAATAGGGCGTCACGACCAGCAGGCCGTCGGCCCCGGCGCGTTCGGCGTGGCCCGCGAGAGCGACCGCTTCGCGCGTGTTGTTCGACCCGGCCCCGGCGATAACCGGAATGCGCCCGCGCGCGGCCTTGATGGTCGCGGTGATGACGGCGCCATGTTCCTCGTGGGAAAGCGTGGGGCTTTCGCCAGTCGTGCCGACCGGAACCAGCCCATGCGTGCCGCTCTCGATTTGCCAATCGACCAGGGCCCGCAACCGCTCGAAATCGACCATGCCGCCCTCGAAAGGCGTCACCAACGCGGTGACCGACCCATGGAAAATCGCCATTTTGCTCATAAGATCAAGACTTTCCTTAGCGCCTCACAGACGCCGCATTCGCCCGTCAACATCCGTTCCCGCTGTCATAGCCGCTGACAGCCAATCAGGAAAGGCCTTCGGGCGGTTTCATATAGGCGGGGGCGGAACGCGGCGCGTCGGTCAGGGTTTAGTACGCGTCGCTCGCGAATCCTTTGGAATCGGCCGAGGCCGCGCGTGGGGAATCGTCATGGTTGACGATTCGTTAACGATATGGAGGCAAGGTCGCCTTTTGGCTAGGGAGAGCAGGCTAATGAAAAGTCTCCGGCCCTTCCACATCACGACGCGCGGCGCCGCGCGACTCGGGCTTTGGCTGCTGGTCGGGGGCGGAGTGGCGTTTTATTCGCCGACCCTGCGCGAGCGGCTGACCAAACCCTCGGCGAAAATCGACACTAGTCTTGACGATGCGATCGCGGCGACGATCCGAAATGGCGAATGGCGATACGCGCCCACCCCACCCGGGGAGACGATGCGCGGGAATGCGCGCGGCGCGCTCCCGGATGGTCCGTCGATGCGCGAAAATGCGCTTTTCGCGCCGCCGGACTCGGCGCTGCTTTCCTATGAAGCTAGCAAACCGCGACCCGATCAGGACGACGTCGCCAACGCGCCCTCCCTGCCCGATCCAGCGCTTCTCCTTGGCGACGACGCCCCCGCCTTCGCGCGGGCGCTGGCGGCCTATAAGGCGGGCGACTTCGCCGCCGGCGACCTTGCCGCCGCCGAGTTGCGGGCGCCGCTTCCGGCCCTCGCGGCGCGATGGGCGGGACTGCGCCTGCATCCGCGCGAGGCTGGATTTTCGCGCCTGTCGCGGTTCATGTTCGACCAGCCGAATTGGCCGGCCCGGGATTGGCTGCGCCGCCACGCCGAGGAGGCGCTGTTTGGCGACCACAACCCCGACTCGACCGTTAAGTCATTCTTCTCCGAGGAAAAACCATCGACGCCCGCCGGAAAAATCGCGCTGGCCCGGGTTCTCGCCCGCGACGGCGAATTCGACGCAGCCGGCGCGCTGGCCCGCCAACTATGGCGCGAGGAAGACTTCAACGAAACAATCGAAGGCGTGCTGCGCAAGGAGTTCTCCGATTTCCTGACCGTCGCCGATCACAAATACCGCGCCGACCGCCTGCTCTACGCCGAGAAAAACGCGGCGGCCATGCGCGCCGCGGAACTCGCCGGGAAGGACGTCGTGGCTTTGGCCCGGGTGCGCGCCGCCGCCAATAGCGATTATGGCAGCGAAAAGCTCTTCGCAACGGTCCCGGCGTCGCTCCAGAATGATCCCGGCCTGATCTACGCGCGCGTGCACCTCCTGCGCAAGCAGCAGAAAATCGCCGAAGCCGCCGCGCTGCTGCGCAACGCGCCGCGCGAGCCCGAGCGCGTGATCGACGGCGACGCCTGGTGGGTCGAGCGCCGCCTTGTCGCCAGAAAACTGCTCGATCTCGGCGACGCGCAAGGCGCCTATGCGATCTGCGCGCAGCATTCCGCGCATGGCGTCAATGCGAGGGTCGAAGCGGAATTCCATGCCGGCTGGATCGCTCTGCGCTTCCTCAACGACCTCCCCGGCGCCGAGCGACATTTCGAACTTCTGGCGCAAATCGCGGAAACGCCGACCCAAAAATCGCGCGCGGCCTATTGGCTGGCGCGAACGGCCGAGACGCGACACACGCCTGAGGAAGACGCCAACGCCCACGACTATTACGCCGAAGCGGCGACGCATTCGACCACGTTTTACGGCCAGTTGGCGCTAGCGAAGCTCGGCTCCACCGCTTCGCCCTTGCGCCCCGCGCCGACGCCCGCTCAAGGCGACGCGCGCGACAATTCCGTGCGGGTCGTGGAGTTGCTGCTCGCGTCGGGAGAAAAGGACTCGGCCGGCCCACTCGCCGCCGAGGCCGTGAAGCATCTGACCGACGAATCGCAAGTCGCCGCGCTGGGCGAGGTGGTCGCGCAAACCCGCGACGCCAGGGTTTCTCTCGCCCTCGGCAAGCTCGCCTCGCATCGCGGCGTCGCGCTCGACGATCTCGCCTTCCCGGCCTATGGCGTGCCGCGCTTCACGAGCCTTCCGGGTTCGGCGTCGCGATCGATCGTCTACGCCATCGCGCGGCAGGAAAGCGCCTTCGATCCGCGCGCGATCTCCAGCGCCCGCGCGATGGGCCTGATGCAGATGATCGAATCGACCGCGCGCCAAACCGCCGTCCATGTCGGCGTCGGCTTCGACCCCCGCAGAATGCTGGACGAACCCGCCTATAACGCGCAGCTCGGCGCCGCGCATCTTGGGCTCCTGCTGGGCGAGCTCAAGGGCTCCTATCTCCTGACCTTCGCCGCCTATAACGCCGGCGGGCATCGCGTGAAGGAATGGCTCGACGCCTATGGCGACCCGCGCCACGCCGATGTCGATCCCGTCGATTGGATCGAACGCATCCCGATCCAGGAGACGCGGAACTATGTCCAGCGCGTGATGGAGAACTTCGTCGTCTACCGCGCCAAGTTCGGCGACTATCTTACGCGGGCGCCGCAAATGGAGCTGGCGCATGCGGCGGTGGTGGCGAAGGGGCCGTGAGTCGTCGGGCGGCTTGAGGATTGCCGCGCGGCGGAAACCCGCGCCGGCCACGCGACAGCGATGCGGCCTGCACTAAAAACCATCGGGAAAACATGCGGCTCGCGGTGCGTCAAGCGGACATTTTTTTGAGGCCCGACAATCACATAATCGGTTGCGCGGTTTGAAAGTTTCGATATATGCTTCGTCTCAGGCTAGGTCATACGAGTGGCGTAGCCGAAGGGGCTTTTTAATGGAGTTTGGCAATAAGAAAGCCAAAGTGCGCGCCGCCGTCCGCGCCGCGCTCGCGGCGCCTCCCAAGAGGCCGCCTCATCGCCGCTCTGGCGGTGTCCGCGCGCTTGTAGTCGAGATGTTGCCGGATCTTTTGCGCCTCCGCGCGCATGGCTATTCACATCGCGACATTGCTGACATGTTTTCCGCCAAAGGCCTTAAAATTGCCGCCAGCACGCTAAAAAATTATATTAACGAAGCCAAGGCCGCGCCCATGGAAGCAACGCCGACGGAACGTGCGACGGAAAAGCCTCCCGATGCCCGATCACCAACGCAGCGAGCCGCCGCTCCGCTCGCTCGTGTTGCTCCCGTGATCACGGATGACGGCATCAAACGGGCTCGCGCGCCGCAAGCGCCAACATTGCAAAGAACCGCGATCATCGCCGCCGCGCTCAAAACACGTCTCTCTGACCGAGACGTCTGATTTTTCCGGCACGTCATCCACGATACCGTCTCGCTTCGCGCGAGGCACACCAGAGGCAGGCCATGATAAAACCAGCGGTAGTTGGAAGAATGTCCGACGCTCCGAGATTTCGCACCCGCGCGATCCCTCCGCTTCCGCGTCGTCTCGTCCTCGTCGCCTCTGAAAAGGGCGGCGTCGGCAAGTCAGTATTCACGCGTACGCTGATCGATTTCCGCCGATCGAACGGATCGCGGATCGCGGCATATGACGCCGATGGAGGCATCGGCGCGACGCTCCGCGTCCTCGGTTTGCGCGACGCCAGCGGCGATCTCGTCGACGACCAATGCGCGGTCGAGGGCGTTGGCTATTATCAGGGCCGCGTCGAGGGCGAACGCAACATGGTGTTGGATTGCATGGCGTCTCGCGAGGCTCTTTGCGTTCACGACCTCGCCGGCGGTCTTCTCGGCGATCTGACGCGGATTATCGATGAAGGCGCGTCTCTTGATGGCTTCATGGCCGCCATCGAGGCGGAGGGTTATCGCCTGACGATCGTGCATGTAATCTCGCCCGATGTCGGCTCGGCTCAATCAGTCGGGCGATGGCTCGATCTGACGGAAGAACACGCCGATCAAATTGCGGTCGTCAATCTCAAGCACGGCAAACCGCCCGCCGATTTCCCGTTCTGGTATGGATTTGTCGATGCGCACGGGGAAAAGAAAGGTGGAAAGACCCGCGCGCGGCTCCTGTCGGGAGGCGGCGTCGAAATTGAGTTTCCCGCGCTGGCGTCGGGAACATTCGCCAAATTGGACGCCTCCAACATCGCCTTTTCCCGCGCTGCGGATGTCGGCCTGTCGGTCACGGAACGCGCCCAAGTTGTTCGTTTTCTCAAGGAATTCGGGGACAATCTTGTTCCGGCCAAGAAGTTCCTCGGCATCGAATAATTCGCGAGATGAGCGCGCCTAAAACGCCAACGCCCCCGCCGCCGCCGCGCCCAGCAGACACAGATCGTGCAGCGCCAGCGCCAATCGCGGCGGACGGGCCCTGTCGTGCAGCAGGCGCATGGCGCCGACATTGACCAGCGACCATCCCGCGCCGATGACCATCATCGCCGCCGTCACGCTGAAAACGCTCGCCCCGGCGCGCACGGCGCCCAGAGCCAGAAGCATCGCCGCTAGCCCGACGAGCATGGACAGGGCGGGCGGCGCCAGTTTCGGCCAGCGCGCGGCCAGCGCCGCCGGCCCATACATGGCGAGCAGATGCCACGCCATCGCCGCGCCGATAAAGGCGCGCGACGCCTGGCACAGCGAGAGTTGCAACGGTCCGTGCAACATTCCCGCCGCCATCAGGAACCAGCCTAGCGCGCCGCCGAGCGTCGCGGCGACAAAACGCCACGACGAGGCGGCGGCAGGGCGCGCCTCCAATCTTATCGGCGCTATCGCATGCGGCAGTCGGGTCGCCGCCCACAAGGCGAGCGCGTGCAGCGCCGCGGCGATGATCAGCAGTGGTCCGACGCCCTCGCCGAACAGCGCGCCAAAGCGGATCAACGCCGGCGCTCCGCCCGCCGCCAACGCCCCGCCGGCCAGAACCACGAGACCCGCGCGCGTCGCCAGCGCCGAGCCGCGCGCCGCTATGTGGCGATAAAACAGGGCGAAACCCTGAGCGAGCCCAAGCCAGAAGGCGCCAAGGCACAGCGCTCCGAAATTTCCGCGCGACGCCGCGAAGGCCGTGAGCAATCCGCCCGCGACGCCAAGACTTGCGCCCAGCGCGAAGGCGGAGCGCCGCCCGAAGGCGTCGATCAAAAACGCGGCCGGAAAAGTCGCGAGCGCCGCGCCGACCAGCAGCAGCGCATAGGGCCAGCCAAGCCGATCGAGCGTTGGCGCGAGAACACGACTTGCCTCGGGCAAGGTCGAGAGCACCAGAGCCTGCGCCAGCGCCGAGAGTCCAAAGCCGGCGGCGAGGCGGCCGAGATCATGCGCGTCGAGCGCGTCGTCGCCGCCTTCTTGCGCGCCGCAGACACAGGCCAGTTCGCCCGCACGCATTCTCAGATCGTCGACGCTCACCGCCCCTCCTCCTCGATGTCGTCGTCCGACAGCACGCGCTGCGCCGCGCCGTCGAGATCGTCGTATTGGCCCGACTTCAGGGACCAGAGAAAGCCCATAAGCCCGACAAAACCCAAGACGAGCGCCAGCGGCACGAGAAACAGCAATACGGTCATGGCGCGCCCTCGCCGAATCCGCGCGCCTGCTTGCCCGTGCGCAGGGCGTTCAATGTCACCAGGAGCGACGAGCCCGACATGGCCGCGGCGGCGATCAGCGGCGTCAACAGCCCGAGCATCGCCAGCGGCACGGCGAACAGATTGTAGATCGCGGAGAGCGCGAGGTTTTGGCGCATGACGCGCCGCGCCTCCACGCTTGTCTCGACCGTCGCGAGAACGGGCGCGAGACGCTCGCCCAAAAACACCGCGTCGGCCGCCGCTTGCGTGACCTGCGTCGCGTCGATCGGCGACATGGAGGCGTGAGCGCTGGCGAGGGCCGGCGCGTCGTTCAGCCCGTCGCCGACCATCAGAACCTTGCGGCCCGCCGCCCGTAGCGCTTCGATCCGCGCAACCTTTTCGGCCGGCTTCAGCCCACCCCGCCATTCCGCGACATCGAGCGCCTTGGCGATGGACTCAACCGCCTCGGCGCGGTCGCCCGAGAGGATTTCTATGGCGAGCCCTCGCCGCGCCAGCGCCGCGAGCGTTTGGGCCGCGTCGCTCCGCAAGGTCTGGCGCAACTGGAACAGCGCGTGACGCGCGCCATGACGGAAGGCGACCAGCGAGACGTCCGGCGCCAGCGCGCCAAGATGCGCGACCTCCTCCTCTAGTCCACAAAAACCGGGCGAACCCAGCCGCGCCTCGGCGCCATCGATCAGCGCGCGCACCCCCTGCCCGCGCTCTTCCGTCGCATCGGCGAGCAAAGGCGCGTCGGGCCGCGCGCGCGCCACGGCCTGGGCCAGCGGATGGCTGCTGGCGCGCGCGAGAGACGCCGCGTGTCCGATGAGCCCTGAGTCGAAGTCTCCCGCGTTGACGACGCAAGGATGAGGCGAGGTCAGCGTGCCCGTTTTGTCGAACACCACCGTGTCGATTTGCGCGAAGCGTTCGAGCGCGTCGGCGGCGTTGAGCAATACGCCGCCGCGGAACAAGGCGCCGCTGGCGACCACCTGCACCGCCGGCACGGCCAGCGCGAGCGCGCAAGGACAGGTGACGATCAGCACGGAGATGGCCGTCACCAGCGCGTCGTGGATCGACGCGCCGCGCCACAGCCAGAACAGCGCGGTCGCCAGCGCGGCCAGATGCAC
>Ga0187876_1002955_pt1 | contig 11977 bp, 11 predicted proteins | sample June2016WEW_17_4_FD_133000 | JGI IMG/M metagenome (GOLD analysis project Ga0187876, IMG submission 133000) | Peatland microbial communities from SPRUCE experiment site at the Marcell Experimental Forest, Minnesota, USA - June2016WEW_17_40 | ecosystem: Environmental > Terrestrial > Soil >... | reverse complement strand
GGGTGCGCCGTGCCCTTCAGCCGCGGCGTCTGGCTGGACTGGCCCGGAGCCGGGATTACGGCAAGCGCGAGCACAGCTGCAACTGCAAGCCAGTTTTTCATGGAGACCAATCTTCAGCCGAGTATACTGCAAGCCATTCCTGGATGTAAGCGGATGGGGCTTGGCAGGTGGGGCGGACCCCTTGCTCCGCGGGGCGACTCCCCCGGTCGCCCATCCCGCGCTCGACCCCTCGATACACGGGCGATACTGACCAACCGTGCCCATACGGAACCCGTCAACCCTGTGTCAACCGCGGCGTCGAGAAGGTCCGTCGGAAAAGCCCTGCCATGTGAAGCGCCGCCGGTACAAGGTCATGCCAGGTAGTCTCCACGCTCCGGAATTCTCAACCAAGACCAGCCGACCGGGGGGTCGGCCGCGGACCAAGGGGTCCGCCCCACTGCTTTGCTGGATTTTAGGGACGAAGAACTGTGTAGAGCTTACACGCCCGAGAAAGCGAGCCTTGCGTTTTCCCTGGGAGTTTCAGCTTGCCGTTTATCCGCTCCGTTCGATTGAGGAGCGAAAGGCGGATCGCCGAAGAAACGTTCCTTCTGGGCATCGGCCGGGTGCAAATCGGGGCTTGCCTTGCTCCGGTCATTAAGCCGTTCGACCAATGAAATCACGCGCTCGAGATTCGTGTCCGATTCGATTGCCCGATGGCTTAAAGCCGTCACGAGGGCCGACTGCTCGAGTATCACTTTTTCGAGCGCGGCGATCCGATCGGAAACCTTGTCGTCGATCGCCCGTTCGAACGTGGTCAGGGTGGCGTTGACCGACTGCTGAATTTCCGAACGCAAATGCAAGCGGAGGTCGTCGACTCGCGGCGCAACGATCGATTCGAGCAGTGCGGGAACCCCTTTGGTGATATCCGCCAAGCCCTTTTGTATCACTGCGACGTCATTGGCAATCCTCTGCCGGTATTCATCCATCTGCAGCCGAAGAGCGGCGATATCTTTGGACTGCTCCTGTATCCGAAGATCCAATTCGGCCGCGGCGACAGGTAACGGCCGCGCTTCGACTGCGGCCATCCGGGATTCCATGCGGTCGAGTCGTTCGAGCGCGGGACCCGTATCGGGCGAATTCCCGCTCTCGGGATTCTCTCCGGCACGTCGGCGCTTGCTGGCCGCCATGCTGCCTGCGCTCAAGCCGATGGCGAATCCTACTCCAGCGGCGACGGCGAGTCCTTTAAAAATCTTGCCAAACATAAGAAAAATGCCTCGACGTTTCTTTGAGTATACGGGCCACGCCGGGAAGGCCGCAACTGATAATGCACCAATGTAGTGCATTATCAGCAATCGTATTTCTACAGAACGGCTTTCTACAGAAACGACGTCTGCCGGTTGATCAAACCGTACAGAAGCGAAAGAGCGAATATTCTGTCCCGAGAGCGAACCGTCACAATTCCCGGCGCCAGTCCGGCGTCGCCACGTAGGACCGGTCGATGGCCGCCACCGTCGCAGTGCCGCAGTTTCCCATGGCCAGCTTCAGCTCGCCCTGAAGGATCTCCAGCACGCGGTCGACGCCTGCTTGTCCAAACGCTCCCAATCCCCACAGGAACGGGCGTCCGATCCCCACGGCCTTCGCTCCGAGGGCGAGGGCCTTAAAGACATCCGTTCCGCGCCGCACTCCTCCATCGACAAACACCGGGATCCGGCTGCCTACTTCGTCCACCACTTCGGGAAGAGCCTCAATCGTGGCCCGGCCGGTTTCCGTCGATCTGCCGCCATGATTCGAGACCAGGATGCCGTCGATGCCATGTTCGATGCACAGACGGGCGTCGTCGCGCGAATCGATGCCTTTGATGAATAGCTTCACCGTCACGGCTTTCCGCAACCGATCGACGAAATCCCAGGTCATGGCTGGATTCTGTCCGCCCACGCCCGTCATGTCGATCCCTTTGTACATTTTCCGTCCTATCAGCGACGGACCGGTGGCGTCGTGACACATCGTACAAGACGTCGAGTCCTTTGGGCGAGTGCGCAGAAACGTCTCGCTGTTCCTGCCTGTGGTGTTATCGACGGTGAGCGCGATCACCGGACACCCTGCGGCCTCTACGCGGCGTACGATCTGCTCGCATGCTTCCCATTTGGTGGGCGCGTAGAGCTGATACCAGACTGGTCGGCCATGGGCTGCGTTCACGTCCTCCACCCCGGTAGAGGTGGAAGTCGAAAGCATTTGCATGGTGCCCCGCGCCTTAGTGGCGCGCGCGACCGCGAGTTCACCGTCGGGATCGAACGATTTCTCGCCTCCCGTGGGACACGTGAAGATGGGGCTGTTATAAACGGTGCCGAACAATTCGGTCCGCATATCGACTTTCTTGGCATCGCGAAGCCGCCGCGGCCGCAATTGAACATGTCGGTAACCTTCGCGGTTGGCGCGGAGCGTCAGATCGTCGTCGACGCCGCTGGTCATGTATGCCCAGTGCCCGGGAAGAGCCTTGCGGTGCGCGGCTTCTTCGAAATCCATCACGTTGAGGGCCTCTTTCGGGTCGGTGATGACATCGGAAAGTTCAGGCGCGTGCTGGGCAAAAGCGCGGAGACCTCCCAACGCCGCTACATAGGGACTGGCGGAGACAAACTTCAGAAAGGCACGACGGTGATGCAGCGAAACAGAAGATCTCATTACGTCCTTCATGGCCAGATATTCTATCTTCTATCGGGCAGCGATGCACGCGTGAACTCCGCCGCACAATCACGTAAAATAAGTCCTTCAAGCTGGATATAGATCAGGCTGGAGATCAAATGAAAAAAGGCACAATGCCGCTGGACCGCCGTCGTTTCCTGAAAGGCACCGCCGCGAGCGCTGTGGTCGCAGGCGCGGCCGCTATCGCAAACCCTCAAGCCAAGGCTCAGGAACCCGCCGCTAATGCCAGCGCGGCACCCATGTCGAAGGCCGCCGAGACGCAGATTCCGCCTGAAGTTGAGGTCCTGACGGCCGATAGGCCCGGCTCGGACTTCATGGTCGACGTCCTGAAGTATTTAGGGATCGAGTACGTCTGCGCGAATCCGGGGTCCAGCTTTCGCGGCTTGCACGAATCGCTGGTCAATTATGGCGGCAACAAAAATCCCGAGCTGATCACCTGCTGTCACGAGGAAGCCTCGGTAGCCATGGGCCACGGCTACGCCAAGGTGGAAGGAAAGCCGCTGGCTGTGATGCTCCACGGCCCTGTGGGTCTGCAGCACGGCTCGATGGCAATTTATAACGCCTATTGCGATCGCGCACCCGTGTATCTGCTGGTCGGCAACGCTCTCGACGCCACGCAGCGGCGCCCCGGCGTCGAGTGGGTGCACAGCGCCCCCGACTGCGCCGCCATGGCGCGCGACTTTCTGAAATGGGACGATGTACCGATCTCCCTCACGCACTTCGCCGAGTCCGCCGTGCGCGGCTACAAGATTGCGATGACGCCTCCCATGATGCCGGTACTGCTTGTGGCCGACGGCGAACTGCAGGAGCGCGCCATCGACGCCCGCGAAGGATTGCGCGTGCCCAGGCTTCCGGTGATGGCGCCGGCGCAGGGTGATTCCGCGGCGGTGGACGAAGCGGCCCGCGCGCTGGTGGCGGCGGCAAACCCGGTGCTGATCGCGGGTCGAGTCGCGCGTACGCCCAACGGCATGAAGCTGATGGTGGAACTTGCCGAGACTTTGCACGCCCCCGTGATCGATCAATGGGCAAGATTAAACTTCCCCACTCGCCATCCGCTGAATCATTCCGATAATGCGCGGAGCCTCGTCGCCAATGCCGATGTCATTGTTGGCCTCGAACTTGCGGATTTCTGGGGTACCGTCAACAATTACCGGGACAACCAGGTCCGCAGTTCGCGCCCGATCACGAAAGCGGGTACGAAGCTGATCAGCGTTACCGCGGGCGACGTCTACGCCAAAGGCAATATGCAGGACCTGCAGCGCTACCCCGAGGTGGATCTTGCCATCGAAGCCGACGCTGAAGCCACGCTGCCCTCGCTCATCGAAGCCGTAAAGCGTCACCTCACGGCAGACCGTAAACGCGCCTTTGAAGACCGTGGCGTCAAGCTCGCTTCCGCGCGGCAGCAACTTTTGGACCAGGCGCGCACCGCTGCGTCCTATGGTTGGGATGCGAGCCCCATCTCCACCGCGCGCCTGTCCAGTGAACTCTGGGCGCAAATCAAGGACGAAGACTGGGCATTGTGCTCCGATTGCAACTTTGTCAGCAACTGGCCCCTGCGCCTGTGGGATATGGATAAGCCATACCGTTTCGTTGGGGGAAGCGGGGGTGCGGGCGAAGGCTACGGAGCGCCGGCGTCCGTCGGTGCGGCTCTTGCTCATCGCAAACAGGGCCGCCTTTGTGTGAGTATCCAGAACGACGGCGACCTCATGTACTCCAACGGGATTCTGTGGACTGCCGCGCATCACCGCATCCCGTTGCTCAGCGTGATGCACAACAATCGGGCTTACCACCAGGAAGTCATGCACGTGCAGCGCATGGCCGCCCGTCATCAGCGCGGCATCACGCGAGCCGCCATCGGAACCACGCTTACCAACCCCAACATCGACTACGCCAAAGTCGCGCAGGGCATGGGGCTCTATGCAGAGGGACCAGTTACCGATCCTAAAGACCTTGGACCCGCCATCCGGCGCGCGCTGGCTGTGGTGAAACGGGGCGAGCCCGCGCTCGTGGACGTCGTTACGCAACCACGTTAATCGAGCTGGTTAGTCGGGCTGAAAGACCGGTGAGATGATGGGACCGATATGTCGTTGCCTACTCATCTCACCGTCGTAGCCGAACTATCCGCGAAGTCTGGACGGGAGGAAGAACTCAAGCAGTTGCTTCTTTCGATAATTGATCCGGTCCGGCGCGAAGACGGCTGCATTCAGTACGACCTGCACGTCAGCACAAACGAACCGGCAAATTTTGTCTTTTACGAAAACTGGAAAGATGCAGACGCTTTGCAGAGGCACGCGACATCGCGCCACATGCGCGAATTCCAGGCGAAGGCGGCCGAACTTGTCGCTGGTCCGACCCGCGTTTCGACTTACACTCGCATTGCCTAGGATCGTAAAATACGAATCTTTGTGGTTTGCGCGCCTCACAGGACCGCTCCGCTCTGCGCAAACGGCGGCGCACCGTCAATATCGGAATTCCGAGTGAGCCTCGGCATTCCAGCATGCCTGAGCACGGAACACGCCAGGGGTAATCAGGACTGCGTGCAGGCCTTTAGCTAGCCGCAATGGCGGCGTTGCTCAGAGTATTGTTGGCGTTGCTCCACATATCATTGATAGTAGGGGCAGAGTCCACGAATATCGCTGCCGAAGCGAGTGTGATGAAGCCGACCAGCAGCGTGTATTCGATGAGGTCCTGACCCTCTTCGTCTCGCAGGAAGCGAAATAAAGGATTCATGTATACATAGTGTCCGATGTTTCACCCGAACGGGAAGATTATCTTTGGTCTTAATCCTTTTCGCTTACTTCGAGTATCCTGCTCCAGGTATCCCGCATGTCGGCCTCCCGGCCACGTGGCACGGCCTGTTGCCACGGAAGCCCTGGTATGATGACTGCACTTGCCCCGACGAGAGAAAAATTCGATTGCCGGTTCTGTCGTACGCGTCTCGATCGGAAATTTCCTCGAGATGTACGATTTCATGGTCTTCGGCTACTATGCCGCGGATATCGGCAGGACCTTCTTTCCGAATTCGAATCCGTTCGCATCGCTCATGCTCTCGCTCACGACGTTCGGGGCGGGTTTCCTCATGCGGCCATTGGGCGCGATCGTTCTGGGCAACTACATTGACCGCCATGGACGCCGCCGGGGCTTGATTCTCACGCTCTGGCTGATGGCGGCAGGCACGGTATCGGTCGCCTGCGTTCCCGGCTACGCGACGATCGGGATCGCCGCACCATTGTTGGTTCTCGCAGGAAGGTTAGTCCAGGGATTCTCGGCGGGTGTCGAGGTTGGAGCCGCTTCGGTTTATCTCTCCGAAATCGCAACTCCGGGGCACAACGGTTTCTATACCAGCTGGCAATCGGCTAGCCAGCAGATGGCAGTCATGTTCGCCGCGTTCCTGGGCATCGTCGTCGCGCCGCATTGGGGATGGCGCGCCCCGCTGCTGATCGGATGCCTGCTGATCCCCTTTCTCTTCTGGGTGCGCAGCTCATTGCTCGAAACGAAAGTGTTCCTCGCGCGCAAACATCATCCCTCAATCCGCGAGATTTGGACGACACTACTCGCTCACGCCCGGTTAGTCGTGCTTGGCATGATGCTGTCCGCCCTGACCACGGTGAGCTTCTACATGATCACGGCGTATACGCCCACTTTCGGAAGCAGTGTCCTGCATCTTGCCAGCCACCAGATCCTTCTGGTCACGCTTTGTGTTGGAGCGTCAAACTTTGTGCTCGTTCCGGTCATGGGCTCCCTGTCCGACAAAATAGGACGCAGGCCTCAACTTGCGGCTTCGGGGATTCTTGCGCTTCTTACTGCCGCGCCGCTTTACCTCTGGCTGGTCGCTTCTCCTACGGTGCCGAAACTGCTCTTCGTGGAACTTTGGTTCTCCATCATCTTTGCGAGTTCCAGCGGCGCGATGGTGCCATTCCTGACTGAAATCATGCCCGCGAGTGTGCGGGCTACCGGATACTCGCTGGCCTTCAGCCTGGCAACGGCGATTTTCGGCGGCTTCACTCCGGCGATCGTGACCGCGTTGATCGGCATGACCGGCAGCCGCGCCATGCCCGCACTGTGGCTTTCGTTTGCGGCGATTTTAGCGTTGATCGCGACTGCGCTGCTCAAGAGCGTTCCGGAACAAAGCAGCCGACCGGTAGATCCCGTGTACGAACTTGCCGAAGGGAAGCGTTACAAACAGGGCTAACACCACGGCCAGATGAATCGCCAGCAGTGAACTCATGGCCGGCGTTCCGCGCAGGATCATCAACGCCAACCCGGTTATTCCACTCGCGAGTAGAAGGCCGATGAAAGACAGATCCATTCCGTCCTGTTGAGGATCAACAATCCTTCGATCGCGGCGCATCTTCAGCGTGAGAAGTCCGAGAGGCCCGGCGATAAGTCCGATGCCGCCAACGGCGCCGAGCACAACCGGCACGCTGAAATATGCGTAAGGCGCCTTCCAGCCGAAGAAATTGTCATAGATTGCCGCGACCGATGTCGACGCGAAACAAAGCATAAAGCCGTAGAAGGTGAAATGATGAAACACGCGGCGCGCCTGGGAATGGTGCGCGTCGGGATACGTGCAACCGGCACCGTGGCTGGATAAATTCGAAAGTTTCAGGACGTCCTGAAGCGCGTCCAGAAACGCGCGGCCACGCATTCGGGGTTTCTTCTGTTCTTCATTCCAAAACCGGGCCAGCCCGAATCCCCAGGACACGAGCACCAGAAAGCCCGCGACACCGAAGATTCCGACCATCACCCCGTGTGGAATCGCAGCATAAAAGTCGCCGCCGGAAGTCTGGGGGGTGAACGCCAGAGCGAACGCCGCTAACACAGCAAAGAGCACGATTACCACCCACCCGCTGCGGATGATTGCGGTGCCACGGGGCCACGAATACTTGTTATACGAATTCACCCGTATTTCCGCCAGCACCTTAGGCACGTTGACGGCGAACTCGTGCGGTGGAGCGTACTGGCAGGCATAGAAGCACTCCGAGCAGTTATGGCAGAGGTTCGCGAGGTAATTCAGATCGGCCTCCGAAAACTGAAGCCGCCGCTCCATCGCCGGAAATACTGCACAGAAACCTTCGCAATACCGGCAGGAGTTACAGATCGTCATGAGACGGTCGCCTTCGCTCAACGGGTCAGTTTGCCGCAAGCGCTGCCTGCCTTCCCGCGATGCGGCCGAAGACCGTTCCGATCGTCATCCCAAAGCCCGCCAGATAACCCTTGCCGAGAATGTTGCCGGCCATAAGTTCGCCGGCCGCGAAGATATTCCGTCCCGGTGTTCCATCCCGCATCACGATGTTCGCCGTGTCGTTCACCTTGACGCCGAGATAGGTGAATGTGATTCCGGGCCGCAACGGATACCCCAGAAATGGCGGCGTATCGATTGCCTGCGCCCAATGCGACTTCGGCGGCGTCAGCCCTTCGGTGCGGCAATCGTCGAGCATATTGTGATCGAAGTGCCCCGGTTTGACCGATTCGTTGAAGCGCCGGATTGTCATCTCAACAGTCTCAGCGGGCAAACCCAGTGCGGCTGCAAGCTCACGGATCGAATTCGCCTTTATCGCAGGAAAAACGGACGGCATGAAACGCCCCACTACTTTCGAATCGATGATCGAGAACGCAATCTGCCCCTGCTGCTCCGCCACAAGGCGTCCCCAGATGGCATAGCGCTTGGGCCACAAGTCCTCGCCCTCGTCGTAAAAACGAACTCCCTCGCGGTTTACGACGATTCCCAGCGGCAGGCAATCGAGCCGTGTGATGATCCCGCCGTCGAACTTTGGCGCGCGCCCGTCGATCGCCACCGCGTGACATTGTTTGGGATCGCCCACCCGTTCCGCCCCCTGGTCCAGCAGCATCTTCAAGACGCGGCCGTTGTTATAAGGCGTTCCCCGGATCAGGAAGTTCTCCGCCGCCTCGCCCCACGCCTCCTTGAGCCATTCGATGTTGGCTTCGAATCCGCCCGCGGCGAAAACCACTGTCTTCGCACGGAGTTCGACGGATCGTCCATTCACCATCGCCGTCGCGCTTTGAAAAGCGCCGCCGGGCATGTTCAAAGCCACTACCTCCGTGTTGTACAGGATCTCAATTCCCCGCTTCCGCGCCGCCTCGTAGTAGCTGTTCATCAGAGCTTTGCCGCCGCCCAGGAAGAATGCGTTGGTGTGCCCCAGATGCAGCGTCCCGCCCAAAGCCGGCTGAAAGCGAACACCGTGGTCTTTCATCCACACCCTCGATTCAGGTGACGAACGAATGGCGATGCGGGCAAGGTGCTCGTCCGTCTGTCCGCCAGTGACGCGAAGCAGGTCGGTCCAGTATTCCTCCTCGCCATAGGAATCGGTCATGGATCGCATGTTTCGTGTGTGACGGCTGTTGCCTCCGCGAAAATCCACGGGAGCCGCTTCCACCACCAGCACGCGGGCGCCGCACTCGTTCGCGGTCAGTGCGGCACAGAGCGCGGCGTTGCCCCCGCCCACCACCAGCACGTCATAGAAAGGAGTTTCTTCGGTCGATGGCGTCTTCAATGCGGCGTGGATCCTCTTACAACCAGTGTGTCACTTCACACTTTTTATCCACTTGAGGATCGGGCCTGTGACGGTGGTGTCGGCGGTATCGGGAGACATGACCTCGGAGATATGGCTGTGATCCTTAAACACAAGATACGTGGGGCATTGGCCCGCCTTGCAAAGTTGGTCCCGCAAGGTTTCGGCGAACGAGATCACGCTGAGTGGATCCAGCTCCGCGGTGGACACCAGGAAGGGCAGCTTTGAGTGAATTAGACCCGGCAGATTCGATCGGGTGAGTTCAGGCTCCGCGTCAGGCTGAGCGGCGGCTCCCCTGCCTGCGCCGCCGAAAGGCTTTTCATCGCCATTCGGCTGCCTGCAAGGCGGAGTCCCGCCGGCCCGCGGAGCGGTCGCCGGCAGAATATTGAAGCCCGGAGCCGACATGAAGACCACTCCTTTGACCCCCACTCCTTGGGGGCCGTAAAACTCGGGATGGCCGATGTAGGTGCCGACCGGAACATTTCCGGCAGACTGCGACCAAATGAAAACTTGCCCTGGATTGCCTTTGTAGCGAGCGATATTCTGGTTGACCCATTGAACTACTAAACTGACGTCTTTGGCGGGATCGTCCCACGCCTGGCCGGGACGGCGCTGCATGTTCACTCCCACCATGCCGTTCTTCACAGCCCAGAGCATGATGTTGTCGTAGAAGACGTCTCCATTGGGTCCGCCCTGACGCTTGTTCCCAGGCCCGCCCGACACATAGATCAGCACGGTACGTGAACCGCCGGCTTCATCACTCGTGAACACATCGAGAACATTCTTCGGATCGGGTCCGAACGAAATATCACGGGTAATGGAGACACCCGCGTAAGGAGGATTGGGATGCAAGGGCCGGTAAAGTTGTGCCGTCTCCGGAACGCAGACGCCGCGTCCGATCGCTATGAGCTGTTTGGCGATTTCCGGCGGCACCTGCGCTTTCGCCATTCCGGTCGCGGCGATGGCAATCGCGCCAAGCCGAAGCGTCTTTTGTACAAATCTCAAGCGAACCCCCAGCGGCCACCGAGTATATCGCAGCACGCTTTTGAGGTCTGCGAAACTAAACCGTATGGAAGTCGAGCGTTGGCCATCGCTGCCGTTACAAGAGTGGCAGGATACATACCGAACCCTCCACATGTGGACGCAAATCGTCGGCAAGATTCGCCTGACTCTTTCCCCGCCGCTGAACCATTGGTGGCATGTTGCTCTTTATGTCAACTCCAGCGGCCTCAGTACCGGACCAGTGCCTTACCCACCAGGCGTCTTCGATATCCAATTCGACTTTCAGAAACATGAGCTCAGGATCTCGACCAGCGAAGGCTCCAGCGTCACCCGGCCATTGCGAGCTGAGTCCGTTGCCGACTTTTATGGCGGCCTCTTCGAGGCGTTGTTATCGCTGGGCATTGCGGTGGAAATCAGTCTCAAACCCCAGGAGATTGCCGATCCGGTGCCGTTCGACCGCGATTACGCCAACTGCTCGTATGATGTGCAGTGCGCGCACCGCTTCTGGCGCATCCTGATGTCAAGCGCCAAAGTGATGGAGCGATTTCGCGGGAAGTTCATCGGCAAGTGCAGCCCGGTCCACTTTTTCTGGGGCAGTTTCGATTTGGCATGCACCCGTTTTTCCGGGCGGCTTGCGCCGCCGCGCAAGGGCGTCATCAGCGGTCCCGCGTATTCTCACGAAGTATGCAGTGCCGGCTTTTGGCCGGGAGGCGGCGCCATCGACGGCCCAGCGTACTACTCTTACGCCGTTCCTCGGCCGGCCGGGATTGAAAAGGAGGCGATACGGCCCGCAGCCGCGGGTTGGAACCCGGCATTATCGGAATTTCTTCTGATGTATGACGATGTGCGCCGTGCGGAATCGCCCGAGCAGGTTCTGTACGAATTCCTGCAGAGCACCTGGGATGCGGCTGCGCGTCTCGGGAAATGGGATCGCGGCGCACTGGAGGGGTGAAAATCTTGCGGCGAGACCTATTTTTTCTCCGCGGGGAAACGCGTGTCCATCGGTTTTGCGGGATTCGCGTGGATCTGCAACACAGCGCAATGGTGGTATGTGTAGTCGCCATCCTTATTAAGTCCGTGCGCGGCCATGAACTCGACAATCTGTAAAGTGCATTTTGCGCAGTTGATATTGGGAATGTCGACATCTGTTTCCTGTTCCTTGTCAAACCGGGAAACGTGCTGGAACAATCCGTCGGCGAGAACGGGCGGCTGCGGCGGGTAATGAATGGCCGCGGAAACGGAACGCGGGCCAGTCGGAGACGGCTCGGTCATCGCTTCAGGGTCCTTCGGGAGTTCGTCACGCGAATTCACGGCGAGAGCGACCCGGTAAAATCCGGGATGATAAACGGTCTCCTGAATTTTGATATGGAGTTTGTCGCCACCCTGAACGCTCGTCACCGCGCCACTGGGTTTGCCCGGGTCCGCCGACGTGCCGCCGCACGGACCCATCTTCTGCGGGTCGCCGTTCTGAGCCTCCTGCAGCCATGATGCAGGCTCAACTAACCGGAAATGTGCGATCCCTTGAGGCGCCAGGACTGCCAGCGCTGCGGAAGCCAACAGGATGGTGTGAAATACTCTCACGCGAATTCTCCTTCAGATGCGCGCCAGTTTAACACGATTGCGTGCGCCGATTTATCGGCACAGTGTCGTCAAACAAGCGACAATAGGGTATGTCAGCTCAAAACGGAGACAAAGCCCGCTACGGCAGGTTGCGGAAGAAAAAGCTCGCGCGACGGATCACCAATCGTGCGGTCAAAAGGTTG
>Ga0187876_1002953_pt1 | contig 11981 bp, 12 predicted proteins | sample June2016WEW_17_4_FD_133000 | JGI IMG/M metagenome (GOLD analysis project Ga0187876, IMG submission 133000) | Peatland microbial communities from SPRUCE experiment site at the Marcell Experimental Forest, Minnesota, USA - June2016WEW_17_40 | ecosystem: Environmental > Terrestrial > Soil >... | reverse complement strand
GCGGAATAGACCCCGCCACACTCCCCGTTGCCGTCTGCACCGTCGCCGTGCTGATGACCTGCGCCGCCGTGTTCTGATACACGATCGTTCCGCCGCTCTGCACCGTCACGGTCCCGTTGAACGTCTGGGCGAACAGCACCGTCGCAACCATCAGCATGAATGGGATGATCAGTTTTCGAATGTTAATTCGCTCCTGCAATCGTGCCATAGACCCAGAGGTTCGCGGCACAGGTTCCCGCGTTCGCCCACTGCCCGGATAGGATCAGGCCGAGTTCGCCGCTGCCCGGCTCGCTGTTTGAAGCGCCGCCCTGGCCGGTCCAGTTCGCGGAAGTGTTGACGCTGTAGCCGCTGGTGTTGTTGTACTTGTAGCGCCATTCGAGCGGCCCCATATTGCAGGTGGTAGTGTGGACGCGGTTCGCACCGTTGAGATCCGTGCTCTCTATGCCTGTAGCGTTGTACAGACCAGTTCCCTGACAGTTCCCCGATGCTGTCGGGTATCCGTCACCGTCAAGTGACGGCGAGGCAGTGACACTGTGCGCTCCACGCGACGGGGCCGCCGTGCCATTTGAATAGGTGTTCGGGCAGCAGTCGTAGTCACAGTTCCACGTCGTTCCTGAAACCGAGTGATACATAGCGCCGCCCGAGTTCCATGCCGATCCGATGTTGTTACGGCTGTAGATAGTGCCGCCAATCGCATAACACTCGACGGCGTAATACACGCCGGAGAATCTGCAGTTCACCACCGTCACTGTCAGCGGGTAGGTGGTATTGTTGTCGTAGATGCACCCATAATTTGCGGTGGAGTTAAAGAAATAGCTGTCGAGAACTGAGTAGTTGTAGAGTCCGCCGCGCACCATGCGGGCGGCGGCGATCCCACCAAAGTCAAACGTGCATGCCTTGACTACCGGGGTGTCGGTGATCGTGCTTATCCCCATCGTGCAGTAGGCGTTCACTCCAGCCGCCTTAAAATTGCAATACTGCATCAAGTAGGCAATCTGCCACTGGGTTTTTGCATTGATAACCACCGGCGAGGCCGACGTTCCGACGATCTGATAGGCTCCGTTTGCGGATGTGGAGTTGCCGTCGGTGTAGGTGCCGCCTTTGATATATATTTGTGCTGTCCTTGTCGGTGATCCGGCTGAGCCCGGAGCAACACATGGCCCAGCCGTAGAACCCGTCGCATCGACGGTGCAGTTGGTGCAGTTCATGTCCACCCAGCCATGCGTGATTACGCATTCGGAGTTGGACGCCGGGCCGTTGCCGTGGATGTAGCAGTTGTTGACATTGACGTACCGCACTACCGATCCGGTTCCCGCTGTCGCCGACAGCACATTCGCACCGGTATTAGTTCCGTTCAATTCAGTGTTGTCAATTTCCTGCGTCTGCACCGGCCCGACCTGCGTAAAGTCAACTAGGTCCGAACTTGCGGTTAGGCCACCAGCGGAGAATACGCAGTTGGTTATCGTGCAGTCGCAATTGGCGGGAGCGACCCACGAAATTGTGGCGTTCGCGGTAAGCCGCACTGTGTTGAGGTTGCTGATCGTCACCAGTGCGGTGTGTGTGCCATCTGTGGTCATCGGCCGCCACGATGCCATTTGCGAGGTTTTTCCAGGGCCATTGATGGTAACAGGATTGATCGGCACGATGGTCAGCGTCTCTGTGAGTTCCGTGCCCGTCCATGAGCCAGTCGGGGCATTGGTCGTAATATTCATCGTGTCCGCTTGGCTCGACCCAAGTTGAACATAGCCGTTGGTGCCGTTGATCCGGCCCTCGATCTCGCTGATTGTGGATACGTTGTAGGTGGTGGCCCGTGCGGTTACGGCCAGCAGCAGTGAGAATGCGAGTGTGAGGAGGCGTTTCATTTAGCCGCTACGATCTCCGACGCATACGCCAGCAGCGCCGGGCCGTACTGGTATGACGTGGCCAGCGCGCAGACGCCGACCTTCACATTCCCCAAGTCGCGGAGCAGTGGGGAGCCGCTGTCATCCATGATCAATCCGCACGCTGGCCAGCACGCTTCAATCTGGTCGAATCCAAACACCGGCTTAACAGGAAGAAGTTTGCCCAGCCGATTGCAGGCCCAGCCTTTGCCGAGCGGGCAGATTGTCGCCGGGGTGAGCTTCAACGGATGATCCAACGTCAGAACGCAAATGTCAGTGTTGCCGATGCGCCGCCAGCCGGCAACTGTTGCTGTCTCGCCGTCAGGCCATGCCAGTGTGCCGTTGCGTTTGTCGTGCCAAGTGCAGAGCGCGTGAGTCGAGTCGATCAGCACGCCACCGCCAGAACCGATGGCAACACAAGATAAAAGGGCCGGTGCCGGTTGTGTAGCCCCGAAACCGGCCTGGGAAGGAGTACGAGTACAGCCCGGCATCAGGCATGCGGCAACGCACGCCTCGTCATCGCGCTTGGACTGCGAGCGATGAAGCCTCAGCAGTGATTCGAGCTGAGTGCCCTGCCGCACTTGCTCTGACGTTATCGCGGCCTGCCCAGCGCGAATCTCTTTGTGATCAGCTTCATTCTGCTTTGCGTACTCTTTTCGGTCCTGATCATCCGCGTCAATTTTGTTGTAGATCAGATCGAGCCGCTTCACCACAATGTCCTGCGTTGTCTCGATGCGCGATGACCACTGACCGACAAGGAAGAAGCATCCGAGCAGAGAGGCGATCGATCCGAGGACCGCGCCGAGCATGGTCAAGGCGTGCTTGCTGAGAAACTGATTGATCGCATCCTTCATCATGCCCTCACTTAATCAGGTGTTGCTCAAGATGGATGCCGCTGCTGCCGATGCTGAAATCAACCTTCAGCAGCGCCAGCACGATCAGCAGAATCGCGACACATACGATGATCCAAATCCATCGGGGAATGTTCGGTAACGACATATCATGCCACCTTCGTAATGAGGGTCAGATTCATCGCCAGACTCGGCTCCAGCAAATACTGTTTGGGCAGCCAGAAATATCCGTTGTCCTCGATGTTCGGCCCCCATGAGTTGCCGCATTCCCACAGATCACGGGGATCATCCCAGCCGCAAATATTCACATCATGCCAGCCTTCCAGATCGTCGCTGGATAGGGGCATGGGGATCATGCCCGTCGCGTTGGCAGCATCGCTCTCAAAACTGGAGTAAACGGCAATACCACCCATCAGCGGGGTGACGTTTTGCAGGATAGCCGCTTTGATGTCGGCCTCATCCTGATTGACGTACTGGCTGTCCAAAATGTGGTGTGCGGCGGCTTCGGCAATCGCGGCTTGGCTCGGGGCGGTGGTGAAGTCGCCGGGGACATAGGGCATTGTTGCCTCACTGCAATACCCTTGGTTCAACACCGTGATCATGTCCTGCTGTGCGCAGCCGCCATCTTGGTTCGTCGCCCCTTCAATTTTCCGTGCCATCCAGTACAGGTAAGACCGCGATGGCGGAATAACCGTCAGCCCTTCCTTGGCCTCGATGAACTCAACAATCGCCTGTGCCGAGTTGGCGACACAACTGTTTTCGTCGCCCTGGTCCGGGCGGGGCAGGGGATAGCCTTTGCGAAGGCTGAATACCTGCTGCGTCGGCGGCGAGACGTCCAGCATGGCCGGTCGAGTCAACCGCTTGAACCATTTTGCCGGTGGTCCGCCACGGTATTTGTCGGGATTGAAACCGTAACGGTGTTTCATTGCGTGCCTCCGCATCGCTCTCGGACGATTCTCAGCACATGCCAGTACATCCGGTTCGGGTCGATGTCTCTCGCGTCCTCGCCCCAAGGCCAGATCGTGTCCAGCCCAAGCTCATCCTCTTCGCTGCAGAAGTCGGTAGGCAGCCAGTCGGGGAACATGAAGCGGAAACCGCAGCGGACAGCACCCAAATAGCTGTAACCGATGTGCTTCTTTACCTGCCCGTCGCACCAGATTTGTAGCCCTTCCTGCTCGCGCGGCGTGATCGGAGCATCGAGAATGGTCCATTGTTCCGGCCGTCGCACTTCCCCGATTTCATAGCTCACTCCGGTGAACGGGTGAGAGCTGAACCATTTTCCTGGATAGACCTCCATCGTCGTATGGCTGTACTTGCCGCCAATGATCGAACCGTTGGCGCAGGCAAGCCGCCACCCGATCAGTTTGTCGAGCGGCGATCCGGTTGCGGCGATGAAGAAGGCGATACGCATAGGTCATTTCCGCTTCGCACTCAATGGCAGATACGGCTGGCAGGCGCTCTGCACTCCCGTACACGCGGCTACAACATAGGCGTCGAACGGCGCGTTGCTGTTGTTCACCTTGAAGCTGAATCCGCTCAGGGCAACATCCACAGCCGCCTCAACAATCGGGGCGTAGGCTGACAGGGCTGGCGTCGCAGCAATGGCCGCGTTGATCTGCGGTTCGATGCTGGAAAAAGACACCGTGCCAGTGCTGGCAGCGGTCGAGGCGATGCCTGCAACCGCGTTCGCATCCACGGCAACAGGCACAACCAGAGCGGGCTTGTCGGCCGCCAGAGCGACAAGAGCCACGCTAGTGGTACTCTGCGCTACCATCGTGGTTGCCGAGAGTTGCGCCGTGGTTGGCATCGTGTTGGTGCAACCGGCCGCCAGCAGGAAACCGATCAGCAGAAGCGGGGCGGCCGTCTTTGCCATGCCACGGCTGATGCTATATCCGCCCGTTGCGATGGCAGCGGCGATAATTCCGCACACCTTGGCCCACGGCTCGCTGTGGTACACGCTGGCGATGGCGCCGCCGACAATGACCACCAGTGCAAGCCAGAACTCCGAACTCTTCCAGCCCGCTTTCAAGCCGGATGATACGATAGGGGGCTGACTCATAACGCTCCTTCGGTTAAAGGGTTGTTGTACGCCTTACTATCGGCGGTCAGGGAATGGATGGGCAAGCGCCGAAACCCGGATCAGGGTCAGGTTCGACCATAGTCCCATCGATCATCTTGGCTGAGGGCTCAACGATGTGGATACCGCGAGGTGGCCGCATATCGCCGGGGTGATCACAGATTCTGGAGAGCAGAATACACCGGCAGTTGTAACCACACGGGCACCAATGGGTTGACCACCAGGGATCGTCTTTGGGAAGCGTCGTACCGTCCATTGCCTGATGCTTCGGCCGCACACGATCGTCATGGGTTGTGCAGTAGGTGTAGCCCCAGAGGATCTCCTGTATCGCGGGTTGGGAATCAATCTGAGACTGCCCGGCAGAATATGCCATCTGGGTCTGAGTCCGCACCAGGGTCTCAAGCGTGTTATCCCTGACGCCAGATAACCCGGCCGCGTCGATTGCTTTCCTCAGTGTGTCCATTCCCGCTTTGACATGCAGGCCCTGGCCGACGATTCCTCGCATAGCCTCTGATACCCGCTCCTCCGCCCATGACTGCGCCTTGGTCAGTACCCGCAGGCTGGCGGCGTTGTATTGCGTCTCCAAGTGATCACGCGTCTGTTCGCTGAGCAGGTCGCGCTTGTTAAGGAACTCTAAAGCCCTGTCGAATAAACTCTTTACGGATGGGGAGGTCCGGGCAAGTTCGATCTTCTCCGGGGCTTCACGTTCGACATTGAGCATGGTGCGATGCGAGCCAACCAGGTGCCCCCAGAGCATCGCCTGGGCGATTGGCTTCTGCAGGTCGTGGAATGCCTGTCCGATTACCGGCAGCACATCCTTGCCATTCCGGTACGCCCGGGCGACAGCGGTACGCAGTTCAAAGCCCACGGCATCGGCGTGCCGGACAAACTCGTTTTCCACCTGCCGGCGTTCGCGGTCCATCAGAAGGGCACGGCGGCGATCGGCGGGGGTGATCGGTTGGTGAGGCATCATGCCTCCTTGGCGCTGGCGTGTTCCATCAATTTTTTCATTCGATCGGCAGTTTCGCCAACAAATCGGCTCCCATCCGATGGCCCTTCTGCGATCAGCCCGTCACCGCCCTGCTCGTTGCCGGTGATCCTGGGAAGGCCCAATGCATCAGCCATCGCATCAATGCTGAATCGGCTCGTAAGCCATTCGATACCGCCCGGGCTGGTCCCGATCATCTTGATGAAGTCGAGGAAAATCGCCAGCTTCTTATCGACCAGCGGCGCCGGGGTGATGTATACACTACCCACGGCGGCCGGGCCGAAGTTCACCAGCAACAGCCGATTGACCGCCTGCCTGTTGAGCGTGTCGCATATCTGCCGGTGTAATAACTCACCATCCAACAGCGCCAAGCCCATCATATCCGCGGTATCGCTGGTGCCGATGCCACCAGTGGTTGCCGACAGGCCAGACCGCTCGGGACGCAGGTAGCCGCGGAACTTCAGCTCGTCGGCATATCTCAACCTCTCGATAAACGAGCCCTGCCGCGCGCCGCGGTCCTCGACCATTTCGATGCGGTAATGACTCTTCGGACCTTCCCGCTCATCCGTTGCCGGGTACTCGGGGCTCACAATCATGTTTCCCGCGGCCATGCTATGCGCCATCCGCTGGGCATCGGTGAATGGGTCAATATCGGCGCCGCCGGGCATCTGGATCATCTTGTTCAGGTAATGCAGGATCATGTAAACGCCGGCCACCTTGCGGTCGTACCGCGAAGCCGACTCATTGCAGTCCTTCCACATCTTCCAGCCATGCTTGCGGATGTTCTCAAGCCGCGGCCGCCCGTAGGGGTTTTCAGTCGTGGCATTCAGCGCAAAGAGCATCGCCTTCCCGGCCTCAAGTTCCACATCCCGATTCTTCAGGCCCACGATGTCGCCGGTGTCGGGATTCTCCTGAATGATTGTGATGTCCTGCAGGAGTGGCTTGATCTTGGCGAAGTTTAACCACTGGCCATCATATTGCCCGACCAACTCAAAGGGTTTCCATCCGAAGTCCAGGGCTTCAAGGCAATCGGCGATGAGTGATGCCCTGATCGGCTCAAATTGCTCCTGTACCAGCTTCACGGCCTCAGCGGGGGTATCCTGCTGATGCTCGAACGTCCAGGAACCGGCAAGAATCGGGCTGACAACCGTGGCGCGTGCCAATGCGATGGTCGGGTCGGTCAGCATATCGCGATAGATGTCATAGTTGCCTGGCCGATCAGGAGAGCTGATGCCCGAAAGCATATCTATGGCAGCCGTTGCGGCGCGGCCAATATTATCGAGGTGCTTTTTCTGCGGTCCAGTCCGTGCCTTGGCCATGTCGGAACTCTCTTTTCGTAAAAAAGCAGGCCCCGCCGTCGATTGCCTACCCGTGGGGGCTGACACGGGCGAAAAGGAACGTCATGTAGCGTCAGGCCGGGCTCTGACGGCTTACCCGCTTTACTATCGGCGGTTAGGAGCCAAACACATCCACCGCATGCCATGGCAATGCCTGGGCGCGCTGGGCCTGATTCACCGCAGCTCGCTTGATCGGGCGCAGGCGAAAACATCGATAACCTTCAGCATCGCTCCCGTGGCTCAATGTGCTGTCCGCGAGCTTGTCCGGCAGCCCATCCTCATTCCGCCTCAGCCGCTCGAAATCCTCCCGCAATCTCTTGCAGTCGGGATGAATGCGGTAGTGGATCCGGCTGTTTTCATTCAGGGCCTCATTGAGTGTGTCCACGCGATCTCGGATTCCCGGGTTGGCCTTCGGAACCCGCAGGGAAAACTTCGCCTGCTTCTCAAGCAGGAACTTCTGCACCATATCCCAGCAGCTCTGACCATCCTTCGGGCTCTTTGCCCCACCGCTGGCATCGCCGTACACCTGAAGCTCTGTGAAGTATCCGGGGCCATAGCTCTCGATCACATTCCACATGGACGGAAGGCATTGCTTCAGGCTCATGCCTGGGCCGTGGATCTCGTGGCGAACGGTGAAGAGGTCAGCATCTTCATCGTACTGTCCGATTTCGCAGTGCATGCCGGGGTTGATGTTGAAGTCGAGGGAGATATGCACTGGCCTGTCACGATGGAGCTTTATGGCGGGATCGAGGTTGCCCGGGCCGAACGATTCGTAAGCCAGCCCTACACCAACATGCTTCGGATTCTGCTGGTACAGGGCCGACCAGACGGCGGGGTTGCCCATATTGGATTGCAGGCTCGCGACCGTAAATCGTTCCGGGCATAACGCCTCGCCCGGCTGGCGTCCGAGAGGATCGTTTGTCTCTGCTATCGCCGGCAGGACGATCTGTCTCCATGTGTCGGGATGCCGGGTCGTCAGGTATCCCACCAGGTCGTCTGGGTGCCATCGAGTTTGCAGGAGAATTATGGTTGTGTTCGGCTGCCGACGAGGATAGAGCACGGAGTCGAACCACTCGATGCAGGTCTGACGGTATGCCACGGAATACGCATGATCCCAATCAGGGATGGGATCGTCGATCAGGATCAACTCGCCCGGCCGGCCAGATAGTGCCCCGCCAATGCCGGCGCCCACCATACCGCCGCCCTGAGTGGTTTCCCATTCGTCGGCGGCCGAGCTGTCATCGCGTACCCGGGCGATGGCATGCGGAAAGTCCCGGATGCGATTCCTGCAGTGGCGGCCCCAGTAGGCCGCATAACCAGCGGTGTGAGTTGAAAAAATCACCCGATGAGCGGGGAAGAGGTCGAGATACCAGGGTGGAACATAGCCTGAGAATAGGAGGCTCTTGCCGTGCTGGGGTGGGGCGTTGATGATCAGGCGTCCGTTGCCGGCGCATATTGTCTCTGCGATGATCAGGCTGATGTACTGCAGCCAGCGGAATGGATGCCAGTCTCCTCCGCTGGCGGCCACGGCGTAGGAGTCAGGACGACCGCGCCAGAGCTGGGCGGTGTCGAGGATGGGTCGGGATGGCAGCGTCGCGGGCATATCATGGATTGCCCGTAGATGGTTTGTCCGGCGGTTCCATTTTCTTCCCCGTCGCTTCCAGCATCGCCTGTGCCGACAGCATCGCGGCCTTCCGCCCAGAATCGGTTTGAGTTGCGGCCCTAAGCACGTCGTCGGCTGAAATACCCACATTGCCACTGATGTTGGTATCCATCTTCTGCAGCGGCTTGTGCAACGTGCGATCGAGGATGCGGTCAAGCGCATCGCCGGTATGATCGTGAAGCTCCAGCGAATGGGCATCTCCGAACCTGCCCGGGCTGACTCTAAATCTCTTGACCACCGTGGTATCCGTTCCATCTGAGCGAAGTTCCGCCATCGTTTTGTTGCCATGAATGAAGGGGGTGAAGTCGGCGACGTCGGGCATCCTGACAATTCGCAGCCATTGAATTGCCGCTGCCCGCTTGCATGCCGGCAGCCTCTTATTGCGGGCGATCTCCCGCAGTCTGGTCTCTCCGATGCCCTGCATAACATTCATCCACTCAATGATCGTGGCGCCGGCAGCAGGGCGGCCTTTGGGATTCAATCCCCGGTCTCCCTTGCGCCGGGGAGGCTTTAGATTTAGTAAGGAATTTGGGTGCATCTTCCTTTTCATCAATCACTTCACATTCGCAAATGCGTTCCGATTTCTACTCCGCTGCTGCTTGGCCTCGATCGGAGCCCAGACCTCTTTGCTCACACGGTTGGCCAGCCAGGCCTTGAGGGCATCAATGCTATTTGGCGGCACGATGATACTGCCACCGGGAACATATCGGTATCCCGTCGCCCCAATGCTGAGCAGGGCGTTGCCGGCCACCTGGTTGCCGCTGGAGTGCAGAACTGGGCCAGTCAGCGCAAGCCAGCCATCCTTGCGGAGCCCGTGCGACAGTGACGCGCAGAGCCAGACCGTCAGTAGGTTATCGCTGTAGTCCATGGCCGGCGTGCCATTGCCCCACTTGTAGGAGGCATCCTGCATGTCCTGGGGGTTGATAGATGAAAACGAAATGGTGCCGTCCGCCTCGACTTCATCCGTCTGCATGCGCAGTCCGCTGCGTTCAGCGATGATGCGCAGCCAGGCTAGAAGCGGCCGGCGCTCCTCTGGCTGGCTCACCGTGATGATGGCGCCGCCATCCACTGTGGTTAAAACGGCATCGGCCATCAGCAGGGCGTCAGCCAAATCGACAAAACTGCTAAACATGGGCAAGAACATTGGATACCTCTTCTGGAGTTGTTCCGGAGATCATGGTTGACTGATGCTTCGACCATTCCCCCAGCACGATTCCCAGACACACACACCGCGCCAAGGTCGGGGGCATCAGGTCGATGCGTCGTAAGCAATCCCAGAGGCTTGTAGTGGTCACCGTGTTGCGCGTTGAGATAGCAAGACTGTCTGGGATATGTTTGGGAATCGGCCGGGGACAATCATGGTATTTTAGCCCTCGAGGACGACGCGAACGCGCTAGATCGGCACTGCGCTGGCGGACACGGGTAAGAAAAAAGGAGATGAAATTGCGAGAGCGGTTGGGATCGTAGGCGCGGATGGCCATTAACGTGACTTCACCTACGTCCTGGTCGGCGTCGGTTGATCCAGTGCTATCCCTGAGATGTTGAGCGGTTAATGGCATGAGGAGGCGGCAGAGATCGTCTTCGGAATAATCGCGCGGGTTGAAGTTGGGTTCATTGGTGGCTTCGATGGAGGGTTTGTCTCGCGCTTCCATAAGTAAGCCAATTATAATCTTAGAAGCCTGAGAAGGGAAAAGATTTCCGTTTCATATCTCCGTCTCCTCTCGTATCTGTGCCCTGCCCCGTTCTGTAAACGCGTAGACATCGCACGGGAACAACCACGCTTGGGCCAGTTCATTACAGCGCTTCGCTCCCACTCCCACCACCAGTTCCGCAAGTTCGTTGGGGGTCATGGTTTCACCTTTGGCATTTCTTGCACCATCAGGTCCGCGGTGTTCGGTGAAAATCACTAGCTTGCGGCGATGGCCGTGGGCATCGAACATTTCGGAATTGTTTTGCAGAAGTCGCGACAGCTCGTCCCACTTGCGGTCGGTTCCGGATTGCCGTACGCGAAGCGCGGAGCGTTCCAAATCCTGCAATTGCGCGATTTCGGCCCGCAATTCCGTGATGGTTCGAGCGGCGGATGCCTGGTCAACAACCCGTTCCTCGGTATCTTCGATTTCTGTGTCGGGGGCATCGTCAAGATCGTCAATGTCATCCTCGGTCATTGCCGGCAAACCGACGGTCAGGTCGATCCCGACTTCCGCACCGCGTTTCAATAGCTGCTCTTCGCGGAGTCGCTTTTCCAATCGCTCCCGGCGGCGGCGAAGAGACTGAAAGATTGCCTCCGGGGACGATGCCAGGCGGCGCTGAAGGATGGTCAGCGCGAAGCCAACGGTTCCCTTTCGGCCTTCGTTCTGCAGCGCCTCGGCCCGGTTGAATTCATCCCGGACGTAATCGGTGACTTGCTTGTAAAGCTCTGTTTCGGCGTCGGAAAGCGCATAATTGACCGTGTAGGCTCGGCGTTCCGGGAATAGCGGGGTGCCATCGAACTTGAGCAACTGCTCCTTAACAAGCCGCCGCATCATGTCGGCGGCATCGGTGACGTGAACGCCGTCACGGAATTTTCCCTCAAACCGGTCACCGTCGAGCAATGCCATAAACAACTGAAAGTCGGCTTCTTTGCCGTTATGCGGCGTGGCTGTCAGCAATAGGAAATGGCGCGTCAGCGTGGAGAGCAACTGGCCAAGCCGGTAGCGCTTGGTGTATTTGACTTCGTTTCCAAAGTACGTGGCGCTGAGCTTATGGGCCTCGTCGCAAACGATCAGATCCCAATCGGTCTGTTGTAGTTTGGCCTGCACATCCTCGTTGCGGCTGAGTTTATCGAGCCGGCAAATCGCCAGAGGCGTTTCGCTAAACCAGTTTCCGGTGCGCGCCGCTTCAAGCACGTCGTTGGTCATGATCTCGAACGGCAGGTGGAACCTGCGGTCAAGCTCGTCCTGCCACTGCTCGGCAAGGTTACCTGGGCAAACGATCAAGCAGCGCTGCAAGTCGCCACGGGCGACCAGCTCCTTAATCAGCAGTCCGGCCATGATCTTCTTACCGGCGCCGGGATCGTCTGCCAGCAGGAAGCGAAGCGGCTGCCGCGAAAGCATCTCACTGTACACGGCGGTTATCTGATGCGGAAGCGGCTCGACGAATGAAGTGTGAACCGCCAATAACGGGTCAAACAGGTAGGCCAGCCGGAT
>Ga0187876_1002951_pt1 | contig 11984 bp, 9 predicted proteins | sample June2016WEW_17_4_FD_133000 | JGI IMG/M metagenome (GOLD analysis project Ga0187876, IMG submission 133000) | Peatland microbial communities from SPRUCE experiment site at the Marcell Experimental Forest, Minnesota, USA - June2016WEW_17_40 | ecosystem: Environmental > Terrestrial > Soil > Wetlands... | reverse complement strand
CTCATGTTGTAGCTGCGCCAGCGCAATTCGGGCAACAACTGGCCAGCCGGCGTTTGCAAGGTGGAGTCGTCTGAGGGACAATGATAAATGCCCAGCGAATTGTTGTACTGAAACAACAGGCCATTGACGATGTTCGAGGGGTTGATTTCGGTGCGGGCATCCAGATCAAGACACCAGGAAACCCCCGTGGCGTCGCTGCCCCCGCCGAAAACATACACGGAATTATTTGGCACGAGCACGTCATTGTAGTCTTCCGCGTAGAGGTGCCAGCATAACTGGAGTTGCATCAGGTTATTGCGGCAAGCGATGCTTTGGGCGGCCATTTTGGAGCGCGCCAGGGCCGGCAGCAGCAGCGCCGCCAGGATGCCGATGACGGCCAGCACGACCAGCAGCTCAATGAGGGTGAAGGCGGAAGAGCGGCGGTCGGGCGAGGGAGAATGACGGATAAAAGGCGCAGGGAACTGCGTGCCGGCAACACTGCGAACCGGCACGCCAGCAGTCGCGTGCGGAACGGCCGTGCCACACCCATCCGGCGGAGGGTTGGCTTGGCTCCTCAACACCATGCTCGAAGTCGGCGTGCGCATCGCAATAGCACCGCTAACATAGCGCGCCGCGTGCGGAACGTCATCCGGCTTTTGGGGGGTGGGGCTGAATCGAGGAGCGCGGCATTTATGCTGATTCATCGGCCAAAGCATTTCGAGGCGTGAAGCGGGCTGAAGCCCGCGCTCCGCGGCAAATGAGGACACCAGGGGCTATTGGGGCGGCGTTGGGGCCGGGGCACCGCGGCACGATTTTCTAATAGGTCAGCAGCTCAAGTTCGCGCAGGCCATAGGGGGCCAGTTCCCACCGGTTGCCGCGCTGGACGACGATCTTGCGGCAGGGATGCGCCCGGTACTCCGGTTCGTTCACGGAAAGCAATTGAAATCTGGCGCGCCCGGTAATTTCGGACGCGGCGCGGGGCATGAGGGCAAATGCCACGGCGTTGTAATTGAGCGCAATTTCGTAACCGGCCACGCCTTGCTGTTCAGCAACCGGATTCTTCAAAACCAGCGCCGGGTAGCGTTTAAGATAGGGGAAATTGGTGGCGCGCACGAGCACGCGGCAAAGTTCGGTCTGACCCTGGATGAAATTCAACAGGCTGAAGCCGCCTTTGGGATTGTGTTCGGCCAGCAGGATTTCGCGCGGGTCCAGTCCGTTGAGATTCTCGCCGTTCCAGATGCCGTGGTCATTGCGTTCGCGGGGAAACGCCTTGCGATACCAGGCCTCAAATTTCTCGTTCACGAACACGTTGAGCTCAAAATGCACGTGCGCCCGGTCCCTGGTTATCCGCTCGGAAGTGTTCGAGGTGCGGCCCATGGTGGCGACGACCTCGCCGGCCTTGACCGCCTGCCCGAGGCCGAGGCCCGGCCGGATGGCGCTGAGGTGCGCGTAGAGCGAATAGATTTCCAATCCTTCGATGATGTGCCGGATGACGAGGTAATTGCCGTAGTTGGAAAGCGACGGACGGCGGTTGATGTAAACGACGGTGCCATCGGCGGTGGCCATGACGGGATCGGTCGGCTCGCCGAAACGGTCGCGCTGGAGGCAGCGGATGTCCAGGCCCTCGTGCATCTGCCAGCCGTCGCTGCGCACGCAACCGAAACTGCCGGTGGTCCAGGGTTTATCCGGCGCGGTGGGCGCGAAGAACTTTAATTCCTGGCCGATTTCATAGAGGGCGTGGTTGGCGGTGGGAAATTGGAACGGTTCCTGGGCGACGAGCTTTGCACCGGAAATGAGGACGGACACGAGCGCCAGGGGGCCAACGGCGGAAAACGTCATTTCAGTTGGTGTTTCTGGATCTTCGCGGCCACCCGGTTGAGACCCAGCACGAATTGATCGGCTTCTTCGCGCGAGGCGTCGGGCGTGAAAACCAGCATGCCATTGGTGACGCGTTTGGTGATGAGGGGTGCGGCCAGCCAGCGTCCATTGGCCAGCTTCTCGCCCCATTGGCCGAAAATGACGAAATGCCCGCCCGGATTGGCGGCGGAGAATTGCTCCAAGGTCCAGCCGCCCGTTTCGTCAAACTGGAGTGCGATGGCAAAGCCCCCCGGGGTTTCAAGTATTTTTGCGGAGACGAGGTTGGCCTCCGTGAGAATTGGAGTGCGCGCGATGTTGACCACCACCGGATTGGAACGCAGCACATTGACCTGCTGGCTGGCGCCGACGGTATCGGCGTTGGTCTGGATATGGACGCGCACGGCGGCGGTGGCTTTGTCTTTTTTATGACTCTGGCATCCGCACAGCAGCGTCAAAACCACTGCCAGCGCCAAATAGAGATTGAATCGCTGCATCCAAACCATCATAGTGCCCTCCACAGAATCGGATTTCGCGGCCGATGTAAAGACGTTATGAGCAAACAATACAATAAAGCGGAAAACAGACAACGCCGTAAGCGCTACCTCAAGCGGAAACGCCTGGCGGCGCGGAAGCAGCCGCCGGCCGCTGCCACGCCTGCGGCGTGAGTGGAGGATTGCGAGGTTTGGAGTTCCGCCTTCAGGCGGACCGCGTAAACGCGGAACTCCAAACGAAAATGGGCCGCTGCGGGATTTTGCTTCGGTTTGCGAGAGGAGTGCGGCACTTCACCGGCGCCGCTACTACAGGCGGCCCCACCAGACCGCGGTCGGTTTGGGCACCGTGATCGTCACCCGCCGGTCCGGGCTCGCAAGGGTGTAAAGGGAGTATGCGGTCGGCGGGAGGGAAAAATGCCCCGCCGCCAAGCGGCGCAGGCGATGGTGCAGAATCCAGACCGGTTTCAAGGTCCTCACCCACCCGGGCGTCATGGCGGCGGTTTCATTTTTTTCCCGGATGGCGTTTGGTTTCAAGTTCATGTTTTCCCCGCTGTCGGTGAAGACGGAGGTGAAGGAGTCGCAAACGGCCATGGGCACGCGGTTATGCATCAGGGTGCGGACCCAGTGAAAATCGCCGAGGTCGCGCCAACGGGTGTCAAAGAAAATGCCGCGTTCGTGGATGACGCGGCGGCGGATAAAAAGTGAGCTGGTGAGGATGGGAAAGCGGAACCAGATGCCACACGGATGTGGCACCATCAAGTGCCGGTGGCAGAGGTATTGGCCTTGGGCGTTGGTCACAATGGTCCCGGCCAGGGCGACTTCGATTCCCGGATGGGCGGCAAAAAAATCGTGCACGGCCTTGAGCGCGCCGGGCAGGTATTGTTCGTCGCAATTGAGATAGGCCAGCAGGTCGCCGGTGGCGCGGCGAAAGCCGCGATTCACGGCGTCATACATGCCGCCATCTTTTTCGATGAACGCCCGCACCCGGCGATCGCCCGGCAGCCAATCCTGCGTGCCGTCGTCCGAACAGGAATCCTGCACCAAGTGTTCCCATTCCACGCCCTGCTGGTCGGCCACCGACGCGATGCACAGGCGCAACCACTGCGAGTTGCGGAAACTCGGCGTGACGATTGAAAATTTCATGGCTCGGCGCCCCCGGGAAGGCGCGCTTACGGTTCCGGACCGACGACCGGCATGGCCACTTGAGCCGGACGATGCGCGTCCAACCAGTTGGCGACATCCTGGTGATTGGTCACCTGTTTTTGGAGAATGGCCAGAATCAAGGCATCCGTCAAAACGGTATTGAAGGGATTGGCATAAGCGATGGGATCGTTGGCGCCCGGGGCGTGGACGATAAAGGGAACGCGGGGATCGAGCTTGTGGTCGTAAAGATTGGATTCGCTCCAGGCATGGTCGCTGCTCAGAATGATCCAGGTATTGTCCCATTCCCCCGAAGTTTCCATGGCGCGGCGGAGCTTTCCGAATTCGCGGTCCGCCAGCACGAGATTATTAAAGTAGCCTGCCACTTTGGACAAACGCGGCCAAAAGGTCAGTTGGTCCTTGTCGGCCAGATAAACACCCGGCTTGTGGGGTGCGGGGAGGTGCAATAACGTCAATCCATAGCTGGCATTGGTCACCACCGAGAGGGAGACTTGCAGGCTATCGCGATGGACGTTGGCGAAGAGGTGCCGCAACCAGAAGGTTTCTCCCAGCGACAGGAACTGCTGCCGGACATTGGCGACATACGTATCCGCTCGTCCCGGCTCGAAGGGTGGGTACGGGTACCACTCGCAAAAATTCAGGTCACGGCCCACGAGCCGCCCGTAGGGGATAAACCACCCCACCACCGCGTTGTTGAAGCCAAGCTGACGGGCTTTGGTAAAAATTGAGGGCAAACCCGTGCAACCGGTGGTTGCGCCCGTGTCGGCAAACGTCACGGTCAGGTCGCACGTGTCCGAAGTATCAGCGGCCGAAACCACTTGCCCATAAATGAGCGCCGGCATGGAAAGAATGGTGCAGGAACCGGGCGAATAGGCGTGGTCGGCAAAAAGCGATTCCGATCGCAACCGGTCGAATTCGGGAAGTTGCACATTGGCTGGACGTTGTTCGTACGCCAGCCGATAGTCCGTGCAATCGAAAATGATCCATACGACGCGCGGTTGTCCGTGGGGGACTGGATTGAGCGGCAGCCACGTGGATGGCTCGCGGCATTCCTTTATGGTGGCGAGTCCGACGCAAACGAGAGCGATTTTGCCCAGCACCATGAGCGCCAAGGGCGAGAGAATCGCCGCCAGAATCGCCGCCGTGCGCGCAGCCAGCCGGTGCTGCCACACGACCAGCGCCAACGCGGCAACCGCGCAGGCCATGATGACGGGTTGTTCGAAAAGCTTGAGTATTTCGTAATCGGCGACGTGGAAATACTTGATCCTGATGAAGTCCACGGGAAAGAGCAGAAGCAGGATAAACAGCAGATGGGCTGGCACTTGGAACCAGCGATTCGGGAATCGTCTTACAGCTCGAATTCCCAGCCAGATGATCAACGCCAGGCCGGCAATATTGGTCGTCAGCGCCAGCAACGTGGAGGTGGTAACCGGCAGCAGGTCAAAAAGCCGATCGGCGTCGGATAACAAGTCAAAGCTGACCAGGAGAAAGCATAAATTGGCCATGGACACGGCCACCAGGGCGTCCTTGATTTTCTGCTTGAGCGGGCGGGGCAGCGGCACGGTGCCGGTGTCATGGCCTTCCTCAAAATGTGCCGCCGTCTGAGGGTTCACCGACCTCGGTCCTTTCGTTTCAGACAATACATTCGCCGCTGGGTTCCCGGCAGGGGAAGCGAGCGGACAATATCGAAGCAAGCCGAACAGGCGCGTTCAAATACGGACACGGTCAGCGAAGCGTGCAAGGAATCGCGGCCCCGCGTCAAGTGTCGAAACATCTCATCCTCGGGCTCAATCCATTCCAGCACCACCCAGGACCGGGTCAATTCGCCCACCAACCGCAGGATTTCCTCCAGCGGAATCCGCTCGGTCACGAGCAAATGGTGGATGACGGCCAGCATCAGCACGCCGTCAAATGCGCCCGCCGCGCGTTCGAGAAATGACGGACATTCGCCGTAACGCCAGCCCAGCGCGGGGCTGGGCCGGGCCAGGTTCACCACCAGCGGCAGGATATTCAGTTTCTTTTCACAGGCGCGACGCCAGATGGCTCCCACACATGCCGCATCCGCGTCCACGGCCACGACCTCCGCTCCGGTTTCCGCCGCCAGCGCGCTGAAATGCCCGGTATTGGCGCCGGCATCCAGGACCCGAGCAGGTTGAAATTCGCGCAACACCTCGGCCACAAATTTTTCCTTGGCGGCGAAGGCCGGCTCGTCGTAGCTGTGCCGGGACATGTAGTTGGACCATGTTGAATCCCGGTGCTTGGCCGGCTCGAGCGCTCGCAAAGCCCGCTCCAGCCGCCGGAACAGGGACTCGAGTATGAACCGCGCCTTCTCCGCGTTGGCCAGCCGGCGCGGCCGGTAAAGGCGGGCTTCGTTGCGGGCGGATTTTCGGGACAGCCACGTGGGAATGGAAACCAGCGCGAGCATTCGCGGCGTAAATTTTTCCAATGGTCCGCAGAGCCGGTAAACCGCTTCGGGTTCGAGGCCGTCGCGGTGGGTGGTGAAGACGTCCGCCAGGGGAATGCCCCACCGGTGTTGAGCCAGCAGCGGCAAGAGAAAGGTGCGGATGAATTGCGCCTCCGGCAGCCAGATGGGATCGGCCGGGTGGCGCGGTTCAAATGACAGCGCGTCAATGAAGACCGGTTCGCTGCCGCGGAACAGGATGTTGTGCGGGGTGGCATCCTTCAGCCCGAAACCCTCGGACAAAGCGGCCCGGCCCAGGTCGAGGGTCAGTGCTCCGGCGGCCCAGAGCATTTCCGGCGGCCATTCGTGCGGATAACTGCGAAAGGACAGCCGCTCGTGTTCGAACACCGCCCCGAGGGACGGTTCGTCCCAAATGGACCGCAACTCGGGATTTTCACGCAACTGCGCAGCCTCGGCGTCATTCAGACGGCGCGTACCGGCCAGCTTCTGTTGCGCGAGCGAACGCCGCGCGCAGTCGGATTGGAGAAACTGTTCGAAGGCAGCCAGGGCGTCGGTCGTGACGAATCGCAGCACACGTTGATGGAAGATGAAGCAACGGCCCGCGGGATCGCGGAACGATGGTGAGACCGGCGCCATTAAGGCACCTCGATTTTTGATTCTTTTCTGGCCGCTTTGGGCCCAACTGGAGTGGCCTTGGCGTCCCGTCGGCGTCCAAAAAGCTTAAGGACTGAGTCCACGATCCATTGGCGGGTCTTCTTGAGGTAAAACAGGAGGCCAACAAATGCAGCCACGATAGTTTGCCACAAAAGCGCGCCCAAGCCGGGGTCAATATAAGCCAGCACAATGAATTTCATTGCAGACCGCCCGTTTAACTGCCCATTTGAAAAATACTTGCCTCAACACTGGCCATGTTTCCACCTGATGTCAATTTAAACTTGGCCACTTAAATTTGGCCACCCGGAATTTTGGGTTCCCAGGCGGAACCGTTGCGCGATGGGAATGCGGCGGCCCATGCCGAAGGCGCGCGGCGAGACTTTTAAGCCCGGAGCGGCCTGGCGGCGTTTGTATTCGCTGAAGTTGATCTTGTTCACCACGTCGGCGACGACCGCCGCGTCGAACCCGCGGTGGATGATTTCCTCCTTGCCCAGGTTCTTGACGATGTACAGATCGAGAATGGCGTCGAGCAGCTCATAGGGCGGCAGCGAATCCTGGTCTTTCTGGTTTGGCCTCAACTCGGCGCTGGGCGCCTTGGCAATCGAGGCGGCGGGGATGATTTCGCGGTCCCGGTTCACCCAGCGCGCGATTTGGTAAATGTCGGTCTTGAACAGGTCGGCGATCACCGCCAGCGCGCCGCTCATGTCGCCATAAAGCGTGCAGTAGCCCACGGCCATCTCGGATTTGTTGCCCGTGGTCAATACCAGCCCGCCGAATTTATTCGACAGGGCCATCAAGGTGACGCCGCGCAGCCGGGATTGGATGTTTTCCTCGGCCTCATTGGGTTGGGTGCCCGCAAACACCATGGCCAGTTGTTTTTCCACCGCTTGAAAAACCGGTTCAATGGACAGCACTTCGTAACGAATGCCGAGGTTGCGGGCGAGCAAGGCGGCGTCGCTCAAGCTGCCGGCGCTCGAATAACGCGCCGGCAGGGAGACGCCCAGCACATTTCCCGGCCCCAGCGCATCCGCGGCCAGCACGGCCACCAAGGCCGAATCAATGCCCCCGGACAGGCCGACAATGGCAGAGCCAAAACCGCACTTATGGACGTAATCGCTCACGCCCAGCGACAGCGCCGCAAAAAGCTGCTGCTCGCGGGAAGGAAAGTGAGCCTGGCTTATGCTGCCTTCGGCCGCTTCCGCTCCCGTCGGCGGCGCTATTGGGCGGTATTGGGATGCTCTTGGGCCCGGTGTGAGCGGCGCCACCAAAATTTCTTCCGCGAAACCCTTTCCCAGGGCGAGCACCTGGCCACCAGCGTCGAGCGCAACGCTGTGGCCGTCGAAGATCAATTCGTCATTGGCGCCGACGAGGTTCACGTGCGCCAGTGGAATGTGCTCGTCGCGCGCCACCCGTTGGAGCATGGCCAGCCGGGTTTTTTCCTTGCCGTCGTGCCAGGGCGAGGCGGAAATATTGAGAATGATTTCGGCGCCCTGGGCGATGAGTTCCTTGATGGGGTCGCGCCGATACAATCGCTCGGGCCAGAAATCCTCGTCGTTCCAGATGTCCTCGCAAATCGTAATGCCCAGTTGGCGGCCGCCGAAGGCGAAGGGCGCCACGGTTTTGGCCGGCTCGAAATAGCGGTCCTCGTCAAACACGTCGTAGGTGGGCAGCAGGCACTTGGCGGTGCGCCAGGCGATTTGGCCATGCTGCAGTACGGCGGCGGAGTTGCGGAGGGGGCGTCCGGGGCGTTCGGAATTCCGATCCACGTATCCCAGGCAAAGCGGCACGGCTCCGATATGCCGGGCGGTGGCCTGCACGGCGGCGAGGTTGGCCTCGATGAAATCGGCGCGCAACAGGAGGTCGCGCGGCGGATAGCCGCACAGAAACAGCTCCGGCGCCAGAACGAATTCGGCGCCGCGGGCCACGGCCTGTTCGTAAGCGGCCAGAAGTTTTTTGACGTTGGCAGCGAAGTCGCCAATGGTCGAATTAAGTTGGAGGAGGCCGAATTTCAACGGTTTGATGGTAACGGCTGGCGCGGAATGCGCAATGAATTTGAGACAGGAACAAAGCGGAAAGCGGGAAAGCAGAAAGCAGAAATGGGCGTTAAAGCGTTAAATGGACACTGCCTGAATTTGCGCCCGTGGCGCCGGGGCGCCGTGAAGCTCCCAAAGGGAGTGCTGCTTCCGCAGGCACGGTCGGCGGTTCGGTTTCCACCTGGCGCAGGGCAGCGGCCAGGGCGTTGAGGTGCGCCTGGAGCGTGTAGCGAACGACAAAGTTTCGCCGGGAAATTTCTCCGGTGTGCTCCGTGGCCAACCGTACCAGGGCCGCGGCAACTTCGGCGGATGACTGCCCGGAAACCAGCCCGGGATAATCGTCCGGGAGCATTTCCGGGAGCGAGCGCCAGCGCGTGACGACCACCGGCAGGCCAAAGGCCATGGCTTCAATCAGGTTGACCGGCTGGTTTTCACCCAGGTAATGGGTGGGAAAGCAAAACAAATCGGCTTCGCGCAGGACCCGGTCCTTGTCGGCCCCGGATACAAATCCGAGATATTCCACCACGCGGTGGAGATCGTCTTTTTGCAACCAGTGGTTGAAGGTTTCCCGGTCTTCAACGGTGACAAAACTTCCGGCGACGGTCAGTTTCATTCGCACCGGCACTCCGCGTGCAGCCAGGTGGCGATTGGCCGCGCCGATGGCTTCCACCGTCGCGAACAACCCCTTGTCGCGGGAGCAATGGGCCAGAAATAAAACCTTCACGGTTTCGGGATCGCCGCCGGCATGCTGGATTTCTTCGGGCAAAAGGGGCCGGCCGGCGAACAATTTGACGCGCGCGGCGCACCGGGCGCGGCGGCGGGGCAGGATGGTTTGCTCAAAATCCGGGCAGGGATCCGGAATGCCGTTGTTGACCACGGCGATGCGCCGGGAAAGAAGCTTCTCGGCATCGGCAAAATTGTAACGGGAGAGGACCAGGCTCAGGTCCACCGGCTTGAAGAGGCGGTAGGTGGCGGCCCGGGTACGCATTTGCACGGAGGTTTCGAGCCACTTGGCCAGGCCGGCGGCGTGCCAGTGGAGGATGACGCGCTTGAAAAACGGGCGGCAGAAGAGCATGACCAGCCAGTCGCGATAGAGGGCGACACGTTTGCCGGGAGCCGGCACGTAGTAAAGATTCTCCACCCCGTAATAAAAGCGGCACCAGATGGCTTCGAGGCAGTGAAGGAAAAGCCGGGCCAGCTTGATGCTTTGAAAGGCTCCCACATCCTCGAGTCCCCGGGAGAACCGGGCGTTGACGTGGTAGCAAGCGATGCCGAAACGGTTCGGCGTCGCTCGTTTGCGCCGGCGGCAGTTGCCGCCAAAACCGTCGAGCATGAGCTGGACCATGTAGCTTTGGCCATGGTGCGGCGGCGGCACGTGCGCAAAAACCAGAAGTTTCATTTGTGATTTGCGGTTGGCCATTTACGATACGGCCCCGTGCGAACCGCGGTATTGTAAATCGCCAAGCTTGGAACGTAAATGCCGAACCGCGTCAATGTTCTGGGAGTGGCCGTGAGCGCCGTCAATCTGCCCTCGGCACTGGCGGTGGTGGCCGAGGCCGTGCGCACCCGCCGCAAGGGCTACATCTGCGTGACCGGTGTCCATGGGGTGATGGAGGCGCAGAGCGACCCCGGCTTCCGGCGGATTTTGAACGAGGCGCTGCTCTGCACGCCCGATGGCATGCCGATGGTCTGGGTGGGCTGGTGGCAGGGCCAGCGTGACATGCGCCGCGTCTATGGCCCGGACCTGATGCTGGACGTCTGTGCCTGGAGCGAAAAGAATTCCTGCCGCCATTTTTTCTTCGGCGGCGCCGAAGGGGTGGCCGGACTGCTCGCCAGCCGGTTGCAAGCGCGCTTTCCGGGATTGCAAACGGTGGGCACGTTTGCGCCGCCGTTCCGTCCGCTGACCGACGAGGAAGCCAAGGCCTTTGCCGAACAGGTGCAGGCCGCGAGACCGGACATTTTGTGGGTGGGCCTGAGCACGCCGAAACAGGAGAAGTTCATGGCGGAATATCTGCCGAAACTGGACGTGCCGCTGATGATCGGCGTGGGTGCGGCGTTTGACTTCTTCAGTGGCCGCGTGCGGCAGGCGCCGCGCTGGATGCAGCGGAGTGGCTTGGAATGGCTTTACCGGCTCTGCCAGGAACCACGCCGCCTGGCCGGGCGCTATCTCCGAAATAATCCGCGGTTTGCGGTGAAGATTTTAGGCCAACTGTGCGGCTTGAAAAAGTATCCGCTGGGAGACGGCAAGGGAGAGGATGGCACGGATTTAACATCGAACAACCAACATCCAACATCCAACATCCAGTAAAGGGAAAATGACGAATGCCTAAGCCCTAATGACGAAAGAATGTCCCAATGACCGAATCACTAATGGTCATGCCCGGCCCTTTGGCCTTCGGGCTTGGTCATTGTTTAGTCATTCGTGCTTAGGCCATTAGTCATTCATCCGGCACCCGGCCAAAGCAGACTCATCCCACGCCTGCCGAAGACCTCCCAAGAAGTGAGATGCGACCGAGGACGAGGAGGGGTTGGGAATTTTATTGAGCAATTCCGGGATTTTTGTTATCTGAATATTTGCACGACGAGCCAATGAACGGAACTCGCAGTAACAATCCTTCCCGGACCTTCTGGCAAGATTTGGCGGACTGCTGGCAGCAGTTGCCGAACAAGGCGCTTTTTTTCACATTGCTGGCGGCCTGGCTGGCGCTGTTTCAGTTCCTGGGCAATTCGATTCTCGGCTACATCCACACGCCCTCTTTGTTTTCATGGATGTATGAGGCGTATAACGGATCCACGGGCGGGTCAGACGATGCGCATGGCAATCTCATCCCGTTTCTGGTGGTTGGCCTGATGTGGTGGAAGCGCAAGGATTTGCTGGCGCAACCGCTGAATCTTTGGTGGCCGGGATTCCTGGTGGTGGGGGTGGGGATAGTGCTGCACGTGGTGGGCTACGTTTTGCAGCAACCGCGCCTTTCGGTGCTGGCGCTGTTCACGGGAATCTATGGGTTTACGGGATTGGCGTGGGGGCGTAGATGGTTGCAAAAGAGTGTATTTCCATTTTTTCTGTTTGTGTTCTCAGTGCCGCTGGGCTCCATCGCCACCGCGATCACGTTCCCGTTGCGCCTGCTGGTGACCTGGCTGACTGAACTGGTGGCCCATGGGATCCTGGGAATTGGTGTAATACGCGAGGGAACCGTGTTGATGGACCCTTCCGGAGCTTATCAATATGAGGTTGCCGCGGCGTGCAGCGGAATCCGCAGTCTGATGGCCATTTTTCTTCTGGCGACCATTTTCGGTTTCGTTGTGTTTCGTTCCTCCTGGCAGCGACTTTTCCTCATGGCGCTGGCCTTTCCGTTTGCGATTTTGGGAAACCTGCTGCGAATGCTG
>Ga0187876_1002948_pt1 | contig 11993 bp, 11 predicted proteins | sample June2016WEW_17_4_FD_133000 | JGI IMG/M metagenome (GOLD analysis project Ga0187876, IMG submission 133000) | Peatland microbial communities from SPRUCE experiment site at the Marcell Experimental Forest, Minnesota, USA - June2016WEW_17_40 | ecosystem: Environmental > Terrestrial > Soil >... | reverse complement strand
TTCACAGGATGGCGCGTGGCTCAGCCACTGGTGCTTGGAGGTGGCAAATTCCGGTGATCAAACTGGCAAATTGGCGTGATCAGACTCTGCCTCAAAGTGGAAAATAACAGTGATCAGCGACAGCACGGCTGTGTTCGTGTCGTTGCTTGTGCTCGTGGGTGGCTACGTCTTTCGATGGCGCTGGGTTGGCGTCCGCGAGCCCGCGAATGCAGGCGCGAGCGAAGACAAGTCGGCGCCCAAGACCTTGTGGGCATGGGTGCAACTCTTGATTATTCCCGCTGCCATCGCAACGGGCACTACGTGGTTTTCTCAGCGGCTACAGGATCAGTCAAACCAGGCAAACGCCGATCAGGCTCGGGAAACGGTGCTGAACACCTATATTGGCGCCATGTCGGACCTGTTGCTTGCCGCGGGCCGGCCGCTACACATACCTGCTGGACGAAGCGTCGCACGTGCCCGCACGCTGGAGGCGCTTCAGAGCCTAGATGGCGTTCGGAAGGGGCAGCTGTTGGGCTTTCTATACGAAGCCAGCTTAATCTCGGTACCGACTCCACTAGTTGACTTGCAAGGCGCCTCCCTGGTTGACGCATCCCTACACCAGGCATCGCTGAAGGATGCCAGCCTAATCAGAGTGGATCTGGAAGGCGCCGACCTGAGCCTTGCGCAGTTGACCGGCGCGGACTTGGACACAGCGAATATCGCCTGCGATGAGCAGGGGCGTTGCGCCGACCTAGCCGGCGCGGTCATGGGCGGCGCCCGGTTGGTGGACACTCACCTGGATCACGCCAATATGACGTCAGCCAACTTGTCTAATGCCACGCTATTGCTAACTGACTTCAACGGTGCAAATCTGAGCAATGCCGAACTGACTGGAGCCAACCTAACGGGCGCCTTCCTTAGCGGTGCCAACCTAAGTGGCGCCACACTAGGCTGCGACCAGCAGGGAAATTGCACGAACCTAAGAGATGTTAGGGGCATGACCACCGCGGATCTGGAAAAGTCGGGAGCTCAACTGGCCAAGGGAGTCACCCTGCCCGACGGAACTGTGTATAAGTAGTATCCCTTGCCCGCCGCATGTGCGCAACTGAAGCCCCTCCACGCACGAGCCGTCCTGGACCCCGTTCGGGGCGAGCGTGCAGATTCATAGCGGATATCTCGAAAGGAAGATGATTGTGAGGCACGCGTTATAAATGGCGGATACAGATCAAAACCAAGCCTCTCGCGCGGCGCGCCTGGAGCAGGCTCGCTGGTCGAACTTCGGCCCGGCTGCACTTCGTGGCTCGGGTTCCGGCGCTATCAGCTCAGAGGAGGGTTCTGCGGCCTCTGGCGTTGCGGCGCCACAAAGCGTGTGAGCCGTAGCCCTGGCGGGGAACGAGGAGGGCGCCATGGAAAGGGGATCCCGTGCGTTTACTGGGGTCGGCGAGTTGCGCGGGCAGGCCGTCGATCGACGCGGGGCGCTGCGCAAGATCGCGAAGCTCGCAACAGCAGGAGCAGTCATCGTGACTGGATCGGATCACGAGGAGTTTCCGGCCGCGCTGGCCGGCACGGGCCTGCCCACATGCAAGCTCGCATTCATCAACCATATGACCACCAGCCCCTTCTTTGCGCCGACCATCAAGGGCATTCAGGATGCTTGCGCCAAGTTCAGCACCATCCTTGACTGCAGCTATACGTGGACCGGCTCGGAAACATCCAATGTCGACGAGATGGTCAGCGCAATGGAGACTGCGCTCAATGACAACGTGGACGGCATTGCAGTGCCCATGATCCATGCCGAGGCGTTCAATGGATTGACTGCGACAGCGGTTGGCTCCGGAATTCCAGTGATCGCCTACAACGCCGACACCCCGAACAGTCGGTCGGCCTATGTTGGCCAGAAACTCATGGAGTCCGGCTATGATATCGCCAAGATGTGGCTTCCGCGGGTCACGCCTGGCAGCCATGTGTTGCTTTCCATTGCTACGCCCGGCACGCTAAACCTGCAGCCGCGCCTGGATGGCTATATCCAGGCTATAAAGGAAGCCGGCAATGCGGTAACGTTTGAGGCTGTGGAGACCGGCGTGAAATACGAGGACCAGTTGGCGCGGATAGAATCCTACTTCCTCGGCCACAGGAACTTAGCTGCCCTTATTGGCACAGACGCCCCTGACACCCTGGCCTGCGGGCAGGTGGCCAGGAAATACGGCCTGGCGCGGCAGGGCGTGATCGCAGCGGGGTACGGCCTCATGCCGCAAACGTTGGCCTTAGTGGAAAGCGGTGATCTGCTCTTTAGTACAGACCAGCAAGCATACCTGCAGGGGCTCTACCCCAGCGTAGCAATCTGTATCTATAAGGAGACGTTAGGCGCGGAGGTTCCGGTCAGCCAGTACATTGCTCTGCGCTACGTCAGCCAGGCCAATGTGCACTCCTACCCAGCCAACAGCTACTTCAATGGAGGCACACGAGTGCCATAAGTGCCATAGAGGATGGTGCCCGCACAGTGTGAGTTGTCTCTGCAAAATAGGCATGGTCCCGCGGACCGTGAGCAGGGCGGGACTGCCGGTCGATCGGCGTGGCGCCTGCTGCAGTAGGGAGGACACGGCGCTTCACATTGCCGCCAGCGGGGGCCTGATGAGACCCCGAATGCTGGCAACTAAGCCCCATGCAACCCGGCGGCGGAACCAGTACTCGCCGTGCGCCGGACAGCGACGCAGCCCGTAATCCCAGCAAAACGTACTGATCCGGCCCTCAATGTTGGCGCGGTGGCACTTGCCAGGCAGCGCCTGCCTATCGCAGAGTTCCAGCCACCATGCCTTCAGGACCGGTTCAAGCAAGCTCTCGGTCCGTTCAGGTCATGCACGAGACGATCAGCCTTCATTTGCTTCGCAAAGACGTTGTGCGACGCCGATCGCGCCCCCAAGCTATGTTGACAACAGACACTACCACATGCAGGAAAGCAGGCAGTTTCGCGCCTGCATTCTCAGCGTGCCGGACCGCGACGAGCAGCCGGTGCTGTACTCTGGGTTTGGATTCTGCAAAGATCAGGCGTTGAACGACGCGGAAAGCAAGTAATCAAACGCTGAGTTAGAAATCAGCCAAGCAGGCTGCCAGAGAGCCCCATTTTCGGGGCCTCTTCCACTGGAGCGGGAGACGGGGCTCGAACCCGCGACAGCTTGCTTGGAAGGCAAGAACTCTACCACTGAGTTACTCCCGCATCGTTATCGACAAGTCTACCAAATCCAACTGCGGTTGCCCACACTGTGGGGCAGTGCAGGCGGTCCTGGATCTTGCGATCGATGTCGGACGAGCACGACCGACCGGGAGCGCGCGCATCCTGCGCGTCCCCAGGACGTGCTTAGCACCGACTCCATCGCCATGCTGTAGCGAAGCATTTCGATCACATCTTCCAGGTGCGGGGGGGGCAGTATCGGGGCCTATTGATTCCGTGGCCGCTGGCGCTTTCCTGGCAATTCCGAGGGCGGCGGCGCACGCGCCTCTGGCTGCGCCAACTGCAGCTACCACCGTCTTGGTAATGGCAATCATCTGAACCGCGATTTGCAGCCCCGCCCGGAGCGCCGTGCGCCACTGCCGGCTCAACGCTCAGGTAGCCGCGACGTCAATACGCAAACGCAGCCGTCAGGGCGCGCGGCTCGGCTCGCTGCGCTATGGCCAGCACCGCGAGCAAGGCCACCACGCTGCGTTCGTGCGTGGGACGGGTCTTGAGCGCCAGGTCGGTCACTACCAGCACTTCCTGCGCCCTGATCAGCTCGCTACGCGTGAAACTCCCCAGCGATCGCTCGAGCTGCCTCAGACGCCATGCCTGCCAGCCCGCGGCCGTGGCTACGCGATCGCTCGAGACCCCTTCAGCCCGGGCGCTTGCAAGCAGACTCAAGTCGCGAATCCGTCCGCCCACCACAGCCAGCAACTGCTCCGGCGCCTGACCGTCGGCCAGCAACCTGTCGGTCAAGTCGACCACGCGCGCTGCCTGTTTCGACGTCACCGCGTCCGCCAACTCGTAGGCGCGTATCTCCGACACATCCGCCACCAGTAGCTCGACGTCGGCCAGGGTAATGCCATAGAGCGGCGCGGTGAATGCAATCAGCTTGTCAATCTCCTGCGACGCCTGCAGCAGATCCCCGCCCACGCGCTGCGCCAGCGCCTGCACTGCTCGGCCTTCGATGCTCGCCCCGCGGCTCTCAATCAGCTCGCGCAATTTCTGCGCGGTCCATGCCGCCCGTGCCCCAGGGTCCTTCGGCATCTGGAAGGCTTGCGAATGCGCCACCGCGGCGGCAATCCCTGCCAACTCTTTGATGTAGCGATTGGTCGGCGCGAGGTCGCCCTCGTGTAGCACCAGCTCCGTGGTGTCCGGCAGCGAACCCGCGAATGCCGCGAACTCAGCCGGTGTAGGCTTGCTGCCGGCTGCCTTGGTCGATCCGCCCTCGGCGCGGGCGGACCACGTCGCCAGCAGGTCGCGCACCACGAGTACCTGGCGCTCTCCAAAGAGCGAGACGGCAGCGCACGCCTCGCGCAGCCGCACCCAAGAAATTGACGAGCCGTCGAGCCGAGTCAGCGTGCCTTGCTCCGCCGTGAGCCGTGCCGCCAAGCCGGCAACCCCCTCCGCCGTGCCGAGCTCGTCGCCTCCGTAGAGAACGTGCAGCATGCGCTTCGCTTCAATCCCACACTGCGCGAACGCCGGGTGTAGCCCCTGAGCCGCCAATGGTCGGGGTGAGAGGACTCGAACCTCCGACCTCAGCGTCCCAAACGCCGCGCGCTACCGACTGCGCTACACCCCGCTAACCCACAGGAGGTAGTCTAGTGTCGGTACGCTGCGTAGTCAAGCCGGCTAACATGGTGCAGCGCGCCCACTGGCCACCAACGTGTCCTCCAGGCTGCTGTTGCGCATTGCGGGCGCGCGAGGTGGGTAAGCGTTCGACTGCACGACTGGCAGTACCCGGCCTGCACCTTGGACATAGCTCGCCGTCAGCCGACGACCTGGGTTGCTGCAAGAGCGGCTTGAGTCATGCGCTCCGTATCTGGTCGCATGAGACTTGCGCCGTTATCGCACGCGCCAAGCCTGCTCGGGAAACCGGTAGTCGCGCTACGTGGTGGCGTGGGAACTGGAAACAGCTTGAAGAAAGAAAAAGGAGTATTGATCGGCTGACTTGCCGTTAACTCATCGAATACGATATGATGATTATTGCAGCGCGTGGGGCTCCTGCCTCGGCGGCGGCGTGGTAAGTGACGGCGTAGTAGTGAGCCGGGAACTCCGGCTCGGATATCTCGGCTTCCTACAAAGTTGGCGCCGTCGTCAAGCTATTTCGCCGCCCGGGCGAGAGGAGTGACGCCATATCCGCTGGCCAAGAACCGCGCAGCAACCGCACCGCAGCGACTCGTGCCCTGGACGTCAAGTGCAAACTCAGGCCGCTCACGCCTGAGTCCTTGCCCGCGATGCTACACAGCTTCGACTTAGCGTGCCCTTTCCGGGACTCACAGCTCGCCGCACACCTCGAGGTGCTTCGCATCCTTCGGCGCGAGGGTAGCGTGCGAGCCGCCCTCGCAGTGCCGCACCAGGCCTATGCCGGCAGCCAGCTGCGCATGGCCCGCTCATGGCAGCTCGATCAGAGGGGATCGCGGCTCTGCTCCCCGGAGGACGTCGAAGACATCCTGACCGCTGCTCTGCCACGCATCGAGCCGCTTGAGCGCCTCAGCATATGCGACCGGACACTGCCGATCGAGATCGCCGACCGCCTCTGGGAACTTCATTGCGCAATCAACGGCGTCACGGACAACAAAGCGAAGCTGGTGGCGTGCAGCAAAATTCTCCATCATGCCCTGCCCGATCTGATTGTCCCGATTGATAGGACCTACACGGGCCGCTTCCTGGGCTTCTCGGAGCAGCAGTTTCAGCCAGCTGCGCCGCAGCGCCGCATCTTCTATGAGGCATTCGCAGGGTTTCGCCAAATCGCGCTTACGCCCAGGTTCTCGAGCCAGGTGACGGGCAACGACTGGCGCACCTCGGTCGGCAAACTCGTCGACAACCTAGTATGCGCTTTCGTCCTTCTCGAGGATGGCAACCATGCCCACTCCTGAGCAACCCTCCTTCAATGTGAAGGTCGCCAAGATCATCACCGCAGGTGCGATTGCAAACGGCTTCCAGTTTATTGCCAGCGACAAGCCGGGCGGGGGCTTCATGAACCGGGCCCCGGCCGACGCCATGGATGACGGCCTGCGTTATTTCTTCGACAAATATAGGCGCCACATCGAATATGTGCTTGACCAAGAAGTGCGAGCCGCCGTAGCGGAAGCGGAACGCATCCTCGGCAAGCACTAGGTCGAGGTGCTGCGCTGGCCTTCTACGGAGGGGCACTACGGAGGGAGGGAGTGCAAACGCGCTCCCTCCCCGGGGCTAGGTTCGAGCTGCAACGGCTAGTCCGGCACCTCCAGCACGATCTTGCCTGGGACGCCAGGGCTGGACTTGGTCTCGAACGCTCGCCGTCCGTCGGCGAGCGGCAAGACAGCGCCGACGATCGTACGCAGTTCTCCTGCATCGATACGCCGTGCAAGCTCGACGAGCTGCGCGTGATGCGGCACCACGACAAAGAAGATGCCGTGCACCTCGGGCCGCGCACGGTTGGTTCCGGGGGCGGCGACCACGGACACCAGCGTGCCGCCGGGCTTCACAACCGACCAGGACCGCTGCAGGACCTCGCCGCCAATCAAGTCGAACACCAAGTCCACCACCGGAGCCACAGTCTCGAACCGCTCCTTGTCCGCGTCGATAAAGGTCTCGGCACCCAACTCGCCGACGAGGTCACGTACCCCCGATCGGCCGGTCGCCATCACGTGCGCCCCTGCCCGACACGCCAGCTGTACCGCAAAGACACCAACGCCGCCACCTGCACCGTGGATGAGGACGGTCTGGCCAGGCTTGAGTCCGCCGTGCTCGAAGAGCGCCTGCCAGGCCGTCAGTCCGGCCAGCGGCGCCGAGGCCGCCTGCACAGGCGTGACGCCGGCCGGCTGCTTGGCCAGATTGCGCGCCTCTACGGCGACGTAGGCTGCGGCCGCGCCATCGCGATACCAATCGGTCAGCCCGTAGACGGCATCGCCGATGGCCAGCCCGGTCGTGCCGTACCCCAGTGCTGCGACGACGCCCGCGACCTCATGCGACGGAATCACCGGGCGACGGTCCTTGCCGGCACGGTCCACCCACGTGGATGGCCAGGTCAGTTCAGTGGGCGTGATGCTTGCCGCCTGCACACGGACAAGCACGTCGCCGATACCAACGGTGGGCAACGGCGCCTCTTCGTAGACGATGTTCGCGGCGCCGCCCCGCTCGTGCAGCCGCAGTGCCGGCATGGGCGGGGGCGCCGGCGTGCCCAGCGACGAGATGCTTGCAACCATGGGTATCTCCGCACGTCCGCGTAGTGAGGTCAGGGCAGTCACCACCAGCAAAGGAGATGGTATCTCGCCTGATCGCTAGGGATCCACGCCAGAGTGCTGCCTGCTAGGCAGCATACGGTGCGCTGTGCAGGGGTATGGCACCATGTACGGTGAAGTCGTATTTATCGTCGCAACGTCGACGCAGATCCTGTGGTGAACGGGAACAAGCCGTACCCTGAGGAGATGCGAGTTGCCTGAACGCACGAAGCCCGGAGAAGGAATGGTGGTGGCCCACTTCATTGTGTCAGACGACGTGGAACGCTCCCGGCGGTTCTACACCGAGGTGCTCGGCGGCACGGTGGCCTTCTCCGGAGACGTGACCTATGTGGCGCTGGCCAACAGCTTCATCATCATCAATGTTGGCGGAGGCCCGACCGATGACAAGCCCACCGTGACCCTGGAGACGCCCCGCGACCCCGACCGGGTCAGCAGCTTCCTCAATATCCGGGTCGAGGATATCCATGCCAAGTATGCGGAGTGGCGTGCCCGGGGAGCAGAATTCCTGACGCCGCCCAAGCAGCACCAGTACGAGATTCGTTGCTATCTCCGCGATCCCGACGGGTATCTGATCGAAGTAGGGCAAACCACCGATCCGGAGGGGGACTGGTCGGCGTGGTTGCGGACTGATGCGGTGACTCCCTGAGCATGGTCCGGTGTTGGTGCGTGTCCGGCTGCTCCAGACTGGAGCGAGGAGGACCGCAGCATGGGTGCGGCATCACTGCCCGCATCAACGGCCATCACAGGTGATCCATGCGCCCGAGTCACGCAACGCCTTGTTTTGGCGCGGCGGGCCCGCCGCGGCACCAACGCCGTTGAGCCACCGTCTGACACGTAGCCGGAGCGTGGTAGACTACTGCCGGGGCAGATGCTCGCGCCGGAAGAGGAGCGTGTCCATGCGCGTTCTTGCGTTGTTGCTTGTAGCCGCACAAATGGCCTACCTCACGTTGGACGTGCGCGCCGTCGGGGCGAGTGCATCGTCGCCGCGCCTTGCCACAGCCGTTGCCACAATCCCCATGCGTGTGGACGCTAACGTGGTGGCCGATACGGCAATGCACGAAGTCTTTGTCTTCAGTTACGAACAGATCATGGTGGTCGACTTGCGCACCGGCCGACTGCTCCGGACGGTGGACGCGTACCGCACACCGCCGGATGATGATCCCGAGACCGGCGTGATAGCGTATGACCAGCGGTTCCATCTTCTCGCCTTTGCGGACAAGCCTGGCAACCTCGTGATTCTTGACACGCTTACCTGGCAGGTCCGTCAGCAGCTCCAGCTCTCGGCTATCGCCAACGATATTGCGGTAGATGGCGCGGCTGGCAGAGTGATGGTGACCCTTTCCGCGGGCTGGGGAGCGGACAGCCGGCCACGCATCCTGTCAGTTTAGGCATGAGTCTGCGTGTTCTTTAAGCATCAGTCTGCACAGTCTTCTCCTGAGGGGCTGGCCTTTGATTGGAGGTCTTTAAGCATCAGCTTCGTGTTCTTGTTGCTCTTTAAGCATCAGGCTTCGCGGACTCCCTCCATTCCTTTAGCGCGAACTGGTTGCACTCGGCGTCAGGACGTTGGTGGCGGGGAATGCTGGTGCTCAAGCAACAGATAGCGTAGTACACGCTTTGGGAAGCAACTTGTGGCCGAGAGTGCCAGTCCTGCCACTGGCCAGATGCTCGCCTTGCGAATGGTGCTGAATCAGGGCGGGGCTTCGCACCCGCTGCTTGGTTAGCCCGATAGTTGCTTACCGCTCGGGTGGTGTATCGTGCTAGCTTGTGCTGGCCCTGAGCGTCATCTCCAACTCCCCTAGGATCCTGTAGGCTGCTCTTCTGCGTCGAGACTATCCAGGACATCAAGAAAGGATTGGGTGGAGAGGTACTCGACATCGGCGTGGATGTGACGGTCGTCCTGATTCGGTGGCGGGTAGTCGTGCGTGTTCTCTGAGACCACGTAGGTCGCTTCCCCGAGCACGGCGGCAGCCCAGATAGGTCGGTCCCAGGGGTCTTTCAACTGGCTCCATGTAGGTGGGTAGGGTGGTCGCGGGTCCACCAATTCCCAGTGCGGCGTGACGAGCAGCAGTGCCATCATCCTGTTCGCCATCTCGGCACAGCGATCACGGTTGGGTTTCGATGCGTCGCAGAGTGCCATGGTTGTGCCTGCTGTGGTTTGGTGGCGGGGAGCGTCGGCGACCAGCCAGTGCCAGGTGAGTGTGCGGTAGAGTTCGGCGATGATCCAGGGCGACCATATGGCGGTGAAGCGGCCGATTGCCGCTTGCTCTCGCAGCTCGCTGCGCGTGCTCCTGGGTACGAGCACGCTGGTGTCTAGGACGGCGCGGATCATGCAGTGCTCCTTGCGGTCCTCTGCTCGGTCCATGGAAGTTGGCCGGGGCGCGCGTGGCTCAAGGCATCGAGTTCCTCTTGGGTGAGCGGGCGATCGAGACCCAGCTCCGCGATCTCGTCCTCGAGCTGTGCTGCGGTGCGCAGCATCCGCACTTGGTCGTCCTGCTGAATGCGTTCAATCTCCTGAAGGGGAATCAAGAGCCGTTCTTTCCGCTGGACCCCGCGCAGGTAGCCCGTCCTGACCCAGTGCTTGATAGTGTTTACCGAGCGCACGCCGAGGGTGTCGGCCGCTTCGCGCGTCGTGAGCAACTGCGGGCCTGTCGCGCGGTGGAGGACGTGCCGCAACCGCTCAGCCGCTTGCCGTGCGTCGTCATCTGCTTCGCTGGCGCGATCGAGCGACGTGATAGCGCGTTCAAGATCTTGGCTGTCGATGATCGTTCGCGTCATGGGAGGCTCCTCCGCGCTTGCTGGCATATGAACTGCTGGTGCTGTGGATCAGGGTAACCTGGTGGATGGTGGTTGGCAAATGTGTCATAAGTGGCAGTAGGAAGGGTGTTTCTCGGTAGACTGCCAGAGCGGAGAGCTGTTGGCGTACAGCATTCTCAAGGATAAGCTGGCAACGCTTGTCGCCAGCGATCAGATGATCTTGCTCGCCACTTGCTTTTAGGCATCGCGCGGCGTTGGCAGATTTTAAGCATCAAGCTGCGCAGTGCGCAAACACATGCTTAAACTGACACATCCTCATGGTCTCGCTGGCAAGCGGGGCGGTGCTAAGCCAGTACATGCTGCCGCAGGACGATGATCCCGAGAACATCTGGCTGGATAGCGGCAGCGCACGCGCTGCTGTGGCCGTAACACACTTCTCTGCGTCAACAACGTCACCCCAGCCGCTTGGTGACGAAATGCCTATCCTCGACACACACTCACTGCGGCTGGTGGCCCGATGGAGTTGTGCCAAGGTCTGTGGACAGGGCCGACTTGATCCCGTTCGACATGCACTCGTGCTGAACGAGCCGGACCTGCACCGCCTGGAGGCTCGTACGCTGGCGACCGGGCAGGTCATCTGGCGCACGCCGTCGGAGCAGGGCTGCCTTGCCGTGACGGTCGGCCGCGTGGTCGTCGCGGGCGCCGCGGAGCTGGAGGTGTATGATCTGCGCACCGGCAAGCTGCTGCACCAGGATCGGCTTGGGCAGCAGCCCTCGGCAGTGTTTGCGGACTCATCGTCCCCGGCGCTGATCCTCGAGACCGCCTGGGAGCATCAGGGCAAGCCCGGTGGTGAGGCGTACACGACGTTCGACGCGTTATCGGGCCACGTGGGGGTACCGCTGGCTGTCACCGGCTATGACACCGGTGGTGCGGCGCTAGATCCGTCGGTGGCTCGATTCGCTGTCGCCGTCGATAACCTACAGACCGGTGCGGAGACGGTCCCAGACAAGGTTGTCATTCTCGACCTCAAGCAGTTTGTCGTTGGCGGCAACGTGTAGCCTGGATCGCGTACACAGCGAATGTCGGATATTGAGCGTGCGCGACTTGCGCCCATCTCGATCAGTATCCATGGGCGAGAGCTGGCGCCGCCGGACATCGGCAGTGGCCATTTGTCCAGGCTTGACACTTGGCACCGTCGCCCCATTCGATTCGGTGGCGCCGAAACAAGCCCTCATATGGCTCGCTTGCGTGCCCTCGTCCGGATATTCGCCTTGAAGACGCCGGAATCCGTGATACACTGGTGCTGTATTAGTACTACTGTACTAATACAGCACCTAGCGCCGGCGGTTGCGTATCACGGACAGTCGTAGGGACTAACCTCCGTAAGCTTCCTACCTGCGCCTGCCGTCAGTCAAACCAAGGTCGGCCCGTTCCGCCCGGCAGCGACTGCCAGCCCGAGTGGCGTGCTCACCCACGCCATCTGTGTCATCTGACGTATCTGTGCCATCTGTGTTTCAGGACCGCCTCGCCAACTAGCACTGAAGAAAGGACAACGCCACTCATGTTCGCCACCCAAGATCCCACCCTCGAGCAACCCACCGCCCCCCAACCGACCGCGACCCCAGACACCGCAGTGTCCCAACGCTGCCCTGCGACCGCAGTAGCAGGCTCTTGCACCGCAGTGCCCGTACGCTGCCCTTACATCGCAATGTCAGGCTCCAGCACCGGCCCTCGCACCGCCGCCGGCAAAGCTAAGGCTTCCCGCAACGCCACTCGCCACGGACTCCTCAGCAGCGCCCCCATCGCCACCGACTTCGAGCAAG
>Ga0187876_1002946_pt1 | contig 11995 bp, 11 predicted proteins | sample June2016WEW_17_4_FD_133000 | JGI IMG/M metagenome (GOLD analysis project Ga0187876, IMG submission 133000) | Peatland microbial communities from SPRUCE experiment site at the Marcell Experimental Forest, Minnesota, USA - June2016WEW_17_40 | ecosystem: Environmental > Terrestrial > Soil >... | reverse complement strand
CAGGTTCTGTGGCGCGGACAGGGAGTCCTGCTCTCCTGGAGCGGCACCATGTTCGAGTATCTGATGCCCGCTCTCTGGTTCAAGCACTACCCGCGCACGCTGCTCGAGCAAAGCGCGCGCGTGGCCGTGCAGTGCCAGATGGACTGGGCAAAGGAAAAGGGGATGCCTTGGGGCATTTCGGAAGCCGCTTGTAACGTCCAGGACGCAGCCGGGCATTACCAATACCGTGCTTTTGGCGTCCCCGCTTTGGCCATCAATCCGAATTCCGAAGACGACGTTGTGGTTTCTCCCTACGCATCCTTCCTGGCCCTCCCTTTCGATTCCCGCCAGGCCGTGCGCAACCTTCAGCGCACGACGGAACTCGGCTGGTTGGGGGAATTGGGTTTCTACGACTCGATCGATTATGCCCCGGCGCGAGTGGAGCCCGGACAGCAATATAAAGTGGTGCCGTCCTGGATGGCTCACCATCAAGGCATGAGCTTGCTGGCCGCCTGCAACTCGCTCACAGACGGCGCTATTCAGAAACTGTTCCATTCCGAGCCCGCGATCTGCGCCACGGAATTGTTGCTGCACGAAAGGCTCTTACCCGTCAACAACACGATCAACCACGCAAAGAACAGAACGGCCCGCTAAGACGCCCGCGGGACTCAGGCAACGAAGGCGGCAGGCGCAGGGTGCTGTCGCAGAATCATTTCCGCGTCCTTGAGCCGTGATGACGATGATTCATGACCAATTTGCCATTGTCGCGTTGCTCGCGGGCGAACTTGATGGAATCGAGCTGCCGGAGGCGGCGTCTCGTTACCGAGACGGTGGGAAAACAAGCCCGATTTGTGGCTGAAATGGGGGTCAAAAAAGTGTGTCAGTGCGTGCGTCAGTAAACTCGGTGTGAGCATCCGGACCGAAGGACGTTGGGCACGATCGTCGGTCGGTAACCGCTGCAGAGCCGGGGAGCCGACGCGATTTGACATCCCGCATCGGGGGTTGTCCGAAGAAGCGTTTGCACTCCGACGGCACTCGACCGTAATCTGGAGATGCGAGAAGCGATCTCGATGGAGGAGCAATGCAAAAGCGCAAACTTGGGAAAAGCAACCTGGAAGTTTCGGCGATAGGGCTCGGCTGCATGGGCATGAGCTTCGGTTACGGCCCTTCCAAAGACAAGCCGGAGATGGTATCGCTGATCCGAAAGTCGGTCGAGCTTGGCGTCACGTTCTTCGATACTGCTCAAGTCTACGGCCCGTTCGCCAACGAAGAACTCGTGGGAGAAGCCCTCGCGCCCTTCCGTGGGCAGGTGGTGATTGCGACAAAGTTCGGGTTCAGATTCGAGCACGATGGAGCTCCGCGTTCAGTGGGTCTCGACAGTCGACCAGAGTACATCAAAGAAGGAGTCGAGGGCTCCTTGAAGAGACTCGGAGTCGACGCCATCGATCTGTTCTACCAACATCGCGTTGACCCGAACGTGCCCATCGAAGAGGTGGCGGGAGCTGTTAAAGAATTGATTCAGGAAGGCAAGGTGAAGCACTTCGGGATGTCGGAAGCGGCAGCGCAGACCATCCGCCGGGCGCACGCAGTGCAGCCCGTCACCGCAGTCCAAAGTGAATACTCGCTCTGGTGGAAACGCCCCGAAGCCGAAGTGTTGCCCACGCTCGAGGAACTCGGGGTCGGCTTCGTTCCGTACAGCCCTCTTGGCAAGGGATTCCTAACAGGGAAAATCAACGAGGAGACGACCTTCGCCAGCACTGATCTGCGGAGCCGCATCCCCCGTTTTGCACCGGAGGCCCGGAAAGCGAATCAAGCCTTGGTTGACCTGCTCGCCGCCCTTGCGGAACGGAAAAAGGCAACCACCGCCCAGATCGCGCTCGCGTGGCTGCTTGCCAAAAAGCCGTGGATTGTTCCAATCCCCGGCACCACGAAGCCGGCGCGCATGGAGGAGAACATTCGAGCGGCAGCTCTTGCACTAACGCCCGACGATCTCCGCGAGATCGACGGGGCTGCATCCAAGATCACGGTGCAAGGGGCGCGCTATCCCGAAGAGCTGGAGCGACTGACCTATCGCTGAGAGAGGAGACCCGATCTTGACACTCGAGCTCCGATGGGTAAGAGTGTTCTCAACTCGTGAGAGGATGGGGGGCCAGCAGACATTGAGTGCCGTAGTTGAGAATCGCAGCCTGCAAGAGAGAGAGGAACGAATGCCGAGGGGAGAATTCAAACTAATCATTGGGAACATGTTCGGAAACAAGACGGGTCGGCTGATGCTGGAGGTTGAAACTCTGCGCCAGTTCGGCCGGAAGCGCATCTTGATTTTCAAGCCTGACATCGATACGCGTAGCGACACGGGCTACATCAAGGACTATCACGGCAAAATGATGGACGCTGTGGATGTGCCGGCGCGCGATCCCTGGCAGATGCTGCGCGTGGTGAGGGAGAAGGAATCCGAGATGGGCTGCCGTTACCATCTGATCGCGGTGGACGAGGTTCAGTTCTTCCCCACCGACTCAGGCTTTTTCCTGGTGATCGATGAGCTGCTCGATCGCGGCTATGACGTGATCGCAGCCGGCCTGGCGCTGGACTTCAAGCGCGAGCCCTTCGGCTCCACGCTGCTGCTTTTTGGACTTTGCAAGAGTGGCCATGACTGCATGTGGTTGAACCCCCTCTGCGCACGCTGCGGCAGGCCCGCACCGCTCCCGCAGCGCATCCTCGACGGAAAGCCCGCGCCTTACAATGCTCCCCAGGTGCAGGTCGGCGGCAAGGAAACCTACGAGCCCCGCTGCTACGATTGCCATGAACTCCCTGGCCGCCCCATACCGCCTCGCTGACGTCAGGCGAGGCACTAAGTGACTTGGCGGAGAGTGCCTAGACGCTCAAGATTGGCGCCTCCTGCCCTTGAGCGCCGCGAACATACGCGGATTAGCACGGACGCTTTCACCGCTGAGCCATCCCGGCTCCACAGGAGCCCCGGCGGCGACCAGCAGCGTAACCACGTCGTGGTAAGAGTCGTTCGCGGCAGCATCCGTCTTGCGCTCGCTCCATCCGTGAAGCGCCCAGTGGAGCGGCGTCCCGCCAAACCTTTTGTCCTTGACGTCAACCGGTGCGCGGCGCCGCAAGAGCGCCTTCACTGTGTCTACATGCCCGCCGTGCGCTGCCCAGTGCAGGCCGGTCTGCCCATGCGGACGCGGAAACTGCTCTCCGACCTCAATGCCGCGATCGAGAAGGTACTCAACCACGTCAGTGCGCCCGTACTCGCAGGCCCAAGTGAAGCCGCCCTTCATTTGCGCAGTGGTTGCTGTATTTTTCAGGCTGCCGTCGGAATTGAAAAACGACTCGACGAGATCGAGCCGCCCCACGCCCGCGGCACCCTCGAGATCAAGAGGCGCGCCCCGGCCGGCGAGATACTCTGCGGCATCGGCGCGTCCATTGGCGAGGCAACCGCTCACGAGAGCGGTGGCGTCGCCGCTGCCGGGCGCGTCCATGCGCGCACCATGCGCGAGCAACATGTCGATCAGTTCGTGCAGCACTCCGGCCGCTTTAGGATGGATGCTCGTCGCGACAAGACCGAGCGTCGTGCATCCGCCACCATACATGTCCGCAAGGGCGTCGGCTTCCGCGCCGGCGTTGAGCAGCATCTCGGCAATTTGCACCGCATTCTTAGGAGTGCGTTGGCGGTATCCTTCCACTCCGTTGGCGCCTAGATAGTGAAGAAGCATCGAGTGATGCTTGCGCGTGGAGCGCGCTCGAATCAGATCCGGGTCGTGCCGGAGTAGCTTCTCGAGAGTGCGGGCCTCGCCAGCGACGATTGCGTCGACGGCCCGTTCGAATCGTGCGACGGCTGATTGGCCGTCCTTCATGGCAGCGGCATACGAGGCGAATTGACCCCAATTTTCGAAGCAGTGATTCTGCACAATGATCGACCGCGCGTCCCCAGCCGAGTAATCCGGAGCGAGCCCGCCGAGCCAGGAAGTCAGCGGCCGCCCGGCACGAAACGTCTCCTGGTGTTCGCGCAGCAGACGCTCGAGCGTTTCCACATCGCCAACCACGACGGCGTCCTCCGCTGTCTTCCATACGGCGGCGTGTGAGTCTCCACCTGTAAGCGTCGTGATCTGCTTTGCGAATTTCAGCCAGCTATCGAAACCGTGTTCGCGTGCAATCACGAATTGCGCGCCGGCGAGTGTGAGCCTGGCGCTCGACCGTCGAAGTTTCCGCATTCGCGCCAGTGCCTCCGGAGCACCGGCCTTCGAGGCCTTGAGGAGGTCCTTGGCTTGTTTCTTGTATTGCTCGAGGTTCGGACGTGCAGGTAATTCGCGGACGGACATACGAGTCTCCTTCCGTTGCGCCTGGCGTCCGCCGAATCAGGCTGAAAGAAGATTCGTCAGGTTTTTAGCGATGTAGGTGGGCACGGCCCTTTCCGCGGACTGGAGGCGCCCCGAGCGCACGACTCACTTTAGAATGTTCGCATGCCCAGCGTCAAGCAGAAGGCCGGCGAGGTAGCGGGAAACACGGGACCCAACACCTTGGGTTGAGCGCGTGAACGAGTTACTACTACACACGTTAATTCTGCTTGTGATTCCACATGACTTCCTAAGTTGCAAGTACGAGTAATACACAGCTCGAAGACCAGGCAGCAGGGGCGGCGTGATGAACTGACTCTGAGGCCTCACGCCGTAACTTGTTGCATTGACAAGCGGAAGGTATAGTCGGGGCGCCCAGATTTGAACTGGGGACCTCTTGGTCCCGAATCCAGTGTAACCCGCGAAGCGCGCCAACCCACTCCAACTAACCCCAACAAAATCCTCGTTCCCGGCCTTCCGGTTTTGGTCCGAAATGTAGCCTTTCCAGACCAGTTTACGGAAAGGAAAACGGAAAGCCGCCTTTACGGCCGGCCCCCACCTATCCCGATGGACGGGGCTTGTTTCGGCAAAAGCCAGTGGCGGTTCGATTGAAAAGACGCGGGTGCGTGCCGCGCGACTTCAGTCTTGACGGGGACGATTCGGAGTAAAATCTGGAATGCGACGGGCCCAGAACGACGGCACCGGTCGCATGGACGGTTGGCAATCCTCCATGAAGCCATACTCCTCAAACGAGCTAAACGCGATCTATACCAGAATTGCGGGTGTCGGCCTCGGGGCGGGACTTTTGGTGCCCCTGAGCAGCGTTAACAGGAGACGGGTCTCAGGACCTACCTTCGAAGTTTCCCTGAGGTGCTCAGATGTTGTAGGGGAAGCTGGCGCCGAAGGGCAGCGTTACTGGGATCTTCTCCAACAAGTGCCAGCGATTTATGCCGTTGGTGTCCTCGCGTTCATCAACAACCTCCTCGCGATACGAGGCAGAGACGCTGAAGTCCACAGGATTCTCAACGAGAAGTTTCTGAGTCCGACCCTTCGGAAGGCCGTTGCCGACTTTCGGCCTGGCGGACCGGCGTTTGCTGTGGTCTTTACCCGAATAGGATGTTTGCAACTGATCCGACATTTGATGCTGTATGGGAGTAGCTCGACGGGAAATGCCGAGGCACCCATAGAGACTGTGGGGGAGCTAGTCTTGTTTAGCAACGAATACCTCCGGAGTGATTGGTTCCCACCAACTCCACAGCCCGATGCGCTAGAAGTGGCCTTGCAGTCCGTACCCAGTTGGGACATCGACAATCCGAGGGACCTGGCGTACACCCTCGCCCGAATGCATACGATTTTGAACGAAATCCTTCCGGGAGCCGACTCTCAAGTTCGCGACCTGTCTTTTCAAATCGGAATTGACAGCTCGACCCTCACAATTGACGGGCTTGCGTTAAGTGACTTCATCGCAGTCGTTTTTGGAATTCACTCCTTTGCAGGGGAAGTCGAGAAGAAAGGGGCCTTGTCGGCAGTTTTCGATTACACGCAGGTGTTCGAAAAAGTGGGGTTCCCGCAGCCAATACTTGAAACGTTTATCGCTAGCCGCAGCCTTACACTGTCGGAGTTTAAGGCTCACCTAATGGGCAAAGGCTCCAATGCAAGACAGAACTTCGACGATGAGATTGCTCGCCGGTCGTTCTTGATTGACAGCCTCAAACTGTACCGCCAGTTTCCGATTCTCAGGTTGGACGGCAACCGGGCGGTGATTTTGGATATTCAGTTCCTAGTGGACCTACTGACTGCTGGGGTTTACTGGAGCCTTTTTGATCGCCTACCGTCACAGAACCGGGAGACCTTCAAGCAACTCTGGGGGCGGCTTTTTGAACTCTACGCAGTGGGATTACCGCGTGAGTATTACCGGCCGGCCTCTGGCATCCTGAGGGCTGACGTACAGTACGGCGAAGGGCAAATAGACGCATTGCTGGACTATGCAGATGAAGTGTTCGTATTTGAAATTAAATCATCACTCCTCACCGAGCCGGCCAAGCGTGCCGGCAACCGCGCGAGCTTTGAGGAAGATGTCAATCGAAAGTTCGTCCGGAGCGAAGAGGGCAAGCCAAAAGCGATCGCGCAACTCGGCAGATCCTGCCAGGCGATCGCACGCAAGGAGATCTCCACTACGGCGCAGCCACGACGCATCTATCCCATCCTGGTCAGCGACGAGGCTGTTGTGGAAGCCTTCTGTTTCAACCAGTACCTCAACGGAGTATTTCAACTGGAGATAGGGGCTTCCACTGTTATCCAACCGTTGACTGTCATGTCCATCAACGAATTCGAGGAAGTGCTGGCGTACGTATCCGCTGGCGCGTTCACCTGGAGGAACCTGCTTGAAAGCAGGTTTGTCGAAGCGGGGGTGGATCCGCTTTCCGTGCATCAGACAATTTACAACCTGCGACAGGCCAGAGCTATAGAACTTTGTCGCAATGAGGTTCTGCTCGATCGATTTGAGAAGGTGTTTCAGATTATCAAGGCCAAATATCAACCCTCTCCGTCCATGGCAAACTTGGGGAAACAATCATGAGTCTCATAGCTCTGGCCGCGCTATTTGATTCGAGTTTCTGAACCGGCGGCGGTGCAATCGCTGCCCAAGCAGCAAGCGGATGGGGGGACTGCGCGATGAGCATGAGATCCTCTAGCCGGGAGCCACCGCCAGCTTCCTCTTGAGCCTTAACGCCCTGTTTCTGGCCCCCAAGTCGGGCTACCATCGCGGCGCCGAACCACGCTTGCAGAGTGTCACGTTTTACTTGACCGATTTCACGCGCTGAACGAGACTGTGCAATTCGCCGCCCTGTGACCTTCGACAAGAAGGTGGAATGGAGATTGTTCCTGCGAATCGCGGCGAAGATTGGACGGAGGTGGAAAGTGCAGGAGGATCTCCGCAATTCGCCCGCAACATTCACCGCCTGGCGGTTGGATCTTTCCGGCCGCCAATGCGACCGGCATGAGAGGCTCCAGATGAAGCCAGCTTTCGTTATTGCCTTTTTGATGAGTTGCGTCTCGGCCCTGGGTCAGGCGCCCTCCGTCGAGGTTTGGGCCGTCCCGAGCGTCGCCAAGGTTCGCCCCGACGACCGCGTGCGGGGCCACAACCTGGTGTGGGACAAGAGCACCAAGACCATTTCCATAGCCGGGGCGAAAAACGAACACGTTCCCTTTCAAATCGTGATCACCGTTTCGCCGCCCCCTGATATCCATCATCCCGCCGCTTCCGGGTTCTTCGTGGAAGCCAGCGACCTGGTTTCCGGCGCCAACCGTTTGGGGCGGGACCAAGTAAAGCTCTATTTCGAACACGTCATCCTTTGCCCCGGCAAATCCAGCCCGATCGGAGAGACGGGCTTCTGGCCGGATGCACTCGCCCCGCTGACGGACCCGTTCAGCATGGCGGCGCCCTTCCGGGAAACCGTTCGTAACCGCGGCATATGGGTTGATGTCATCACCACCCCCGGCCTTCCCGCCGGCGACTATGCGGGCACCGTCCGGGTCACGCAGAATGGCCGGGAGGTCGATATTCTCAACCTCAAGTTGAAGGTCTACGACTTCGCCCTTCCTGCGGAGACCCATCTCATCACTTACATGGGAGTCTCCAGCGAGGGCCTCGCCGCTTTCCATCACATCGCCCCTTCTTCACCGGAAGCCAAAGCGCTGCTTCGGAAGTACCATGCCTTTCTCTATGCCAACCGCATGGAGCCGTGGTTCAACGAGGCACTGCAACCGCAAATCAAAGAATCCGGAGACAACATCACTCTCGATTTCGACGCCGGAGCATACGACCTTTACATGAATCAGTGGAAAACGAAGCGTGTGATTCTGGAGTCGGCGCCGCGAGGACTGATCCACAGGGCGCGATCGGCGGAGATAACCCCGGAGACCGCGCAACTCGTCAAGTCTTACCTGAAGCAGGTGCGCAATTACTACGACAAGAACAGCTGGCTCAACCGCCTTGTCTTCAACAGCCCCATCGACGAACCGAACACCGTGGAAGAGTTCGAGGAAACGCGCAAGTGGGCTGCGCTGGTGCATGAGGCCGCGCCCGGGGTGCCGTTTCTGGCGACCAAGACACCCGTCGTGCAGCATGCCGAATGGGGTACCCTGCGCGGATTCGTCGATAACTTTTCCATCCACGGGAATGACCTCAACGGGACCGATATCAGAGACGCCATCCGCGAGGAGCAGGCCAAAGGCGGCGAGATGAGCTGGTACATTTCGTGCGACCAGGCTTACCCGCAGCCCAACTACTTCATCGACGCGCCGGCCATGGATCCAGTCATGGTGCCATGGATTACCTGGCGCTACGGCATGCAGGGCATACTCTACTGGGACATGAAATACTGGTCGGAAGTGAAGAGCCCCTGGACCGACCCCGTCACCTACATGAGCGGTTTCTTTTGTAGCGACGGCGGGGTGCTGAACGGCGAGGGCTCTCTGCTGTACCCCGGGAGCGAAACCAAGCAGCACACCGGACAAGCCAACGTCGATGGTCCGGTCTCCTCGATTCGTTTCCAGTTGCTTCGCGAAGGCATTGAAGACTACGAATATCTGTGGATGTTGAAGTCGCTCGGAGATGCAGCCTTTGCCGATGACGCGGTCAAAAGCATGGTGGTGAGTGTCGGAGCCTTCTCCCGCAATCCGGAGGAGCTGTTCGCTGTGCGCGAGAAGATGGCTCGCCGCATCGAACAACTGGCCGGCAAGAAGGTCTCGGGCACGGCTCGTCCGTGAGGTGTTGTACGGGGGGATACCCACGGGTCAGAATCTGGAGGGAGGATGTTATGCGCATCGCGAGATTCATGTTCTGTCTCATGTTGTTCGGGAGCCTGACTTCGCTGCTCTGGGCGGCGGATGTCACCGGGAAGTGGACAGGCCAGTCGGAGAGCGGTCCGGCTTGGGTCTTTAATCTGAAATCTGACGGCAGCAAGGTGACCGGCACGATGCAAGGCAATGATGGCAAGGACCGTCCCATCAATGAAGGCAAGCTGGAAGGGAGCGACATCTCCTTTTCGGTCGATTCTGAGTGGCAGGGCAACCCCATTACGCTGGTCTTCAAGGGAAAAGTCTCCGGTGACGAGATGCAGCTTCGTGTGGACACCAAGGACGGAGCCTGGGGCACTGACCTCGTCGCCAAACGGTCTGCGAGCAAGTGATCAGCAGCTTGGCTCGGTCTTCGTTCATGCCAAGTCTTTGTCGGGGCTGCTACGACTTTGCGCCCGCCCTACTGCTAACACGTGACAGATTGCGGCTTGAAACAGTCGTCGCAGACCGGTGGGTTGGGAATCCAGCCCTCTCCAACTGAACCTCAATCGCCCGGTCTGCCTGCTGCTCATATGCTGCGGTGACCGGCGCGGGGTTGTCGGCGCTCAGATCGCCATACGCCACTGTCCTAGCGAACTGGTGTGCCTCGTTCTCCCAATCGAGTACTCTCCCGCTGTGCCATTCGGCAACATTCTGAACCGTTATTCGATTCTCCAAGTCTTCGGCTAGCGCCTGCAGGTTGCGGCTTATATGTTCGAGCAAGCCGGTGTCCCGAACCCATTACAGGTTGTCAAGGTGCACGTCAAGCGGCGCCGCGTGTCCCGAATGCGGCTTTACGCCTATATCCCCGGGACGATAAGATAGCCTTGTAGCAATCACAGCCGAGTTAGTTTTCGCCTTCTGCAAGCGTCCGGCTAGCTGAAGAGGCAGTAACGGGTGGCACCTCCACCTGCGCGACCTCTGGGGATCGGTCATCGTGGCACAGGTCTTCATCTCGTATTCCCGCAAAGACAAAGACTTCGTGCACAAATTGGGCGACGCACTCGCCGCGCAGAAGCGCGAGGCCTGGGTGGACTGGAAAGACATTCCACTGACCGCAAAGTGGCAGCAGGAAATTCTCACCAACATCGAGACCGCCGCCAATTTCATTTTCGTGATTAGTACGGAATCGATAACTTCTCCCAACTGCAAGAAAGAGATCGCTCATGCCGTGTCAAGTGAACCTTTACCCTTCCTATTTTCAAGCACTTACCTATGTTTCTAACGACTTACATCGACCACGATGTGTCAGGGAATGACATCAAATGCCCCGATTTACGGGGTTTACTGACACACGTACTGACACACTCTTTTGACGCCCATTTCTGCCACAATTCGAGCCTGTTTTCCGACCATGTGGGTGTCGAAGCGCCGCCACCGGCAACTCGAATCGATCCACCTTGCCCGGCAGTTGATGAGTCGAGTCTCGCGGCGACCACCGCCCGCTTCCACCACATCGCAAGGCGTCGAGCAGTCCATCCCGCTGGAGTCTCGACACACCTGACCCATGGCACCGCGACTTCGCCTGGATTTCTCATTCGAAAAGGCGCACTTTTATTGTGTCTCGCCACACCTTCGTCGGCCACTCGCCGAGGTCGACCTTACCTCTCCCTCGAAGACGGAAAGTTTTGGAAATGATCTTCATCTTCATCGCCTCGGCTTAAGAACTGGGCCCCTTAACAAGAAATTTCTCTTCCATCGCACCACTATATTCCCCGCGGCGCGCTGCCCGGTTGCACCTGGCGCGATGAAGTAGAGCCTGCTGAGCAGCCAACACATGGGCGTCCGCACCCCGCCAAATCTCGAGCGCCGGCTGCTGGATGGCTCGCGAAAACGAAAAAGTCAGCGCCCAAGGCAGTCGCGACTTGAACCGGACATTCATGGCATTCAACCGGGCCGAGGCCAACTCAGCGGCTTGGCCCCCCGACAAGAACGCAACCGCCGGAACAGCAGCCGGAACGGCTCGCAAGAGACACCTCACAGTGGCGTCGGCGATCTCGTCCACGGTTTCTTGGTGAGGGCAGGCCAATCCCGGGAGCACCATATTGGGTTTTAGGATCATCCCTTCCAGCATCACCCTTTGGACGTAAAGCTGTATGAAGACCGCTCGCAGGACTTCCTCTGTCACCTCGGAGCACCGCTCGAGGGTGTGCTCGCCATCCATGAGCACTTCCGGCTCGACGATCGGCGCCAGCCCCGCTTCCTGACACAACGCCGCATAACGAGCCAACGCGTGTGCGTTGGCCTCGATGCAAGCCCGACTCGGAATGCCGTCGCCCATGGTAATCACCGCGCGCCACTTGGCAAAACGAGCGCCCATTTGAGAATATTCAGCAAGGCGGTCGCGTAATCCGTCCAAACCTTCGGTGATTTTCTCTCCGGGATGACCTGCCAGGTCCTTGGCGCCAGCGTCAACTTTGATGCCCGGAACGATTCCCGCGTCTTCGATGACTTTGACAAAGGGAGTGCCGTCTTTCTTCTGCTGACGGATCGTCTCGTCATAGAGGATGGCGCCGCTAATGCTATCACCCAGACCGGGCGTGGTGACAATCAACTCCCGATAGGCACGCCGGGCCTCCACGGTCTGAGGAATCCCCAGCTTGGCAAATCGTTTGTTGCAGGTGGGATTACTCTCATCCATCGCCAGCAGGCCCTTGCCGCCGGCCACCAGGGTCCTAGCGGTATCGATAAGCTTTTGCGCATTCATTTGGGGGTGCTCCATTTCCAGTTCCGAATCTCCGGCAGGTCCTGGCCGTATTTGGCGATGTATTGCTTGTGCTCGATCAGCTTGTCCCTGAGCTGCTGCTTCAGGTAGACGCCCCAGTCGCCGGTCT
>Ga0187876_1002940_pt1 | contig 12010 bp, 9 predicted proteins | sample June2016WEW_17_4_FD_133000 | JGI IMG/M metagenome (GOLD analysis project Ga0187876, IMG submission 133000) | Peatland microbial communities from SPRUCE experiment site at the Marcell Experimental Forest, Minnesota, USA - June2016WEW_17_40 | ecosystem: Environmental > Terrestrial > Soil > Wetlands... | reverse complement strand
GACTGTCTACATCAACCTGGAAAGCAAGAACGAAATCGTGGTTTTCGATTCCCACGCACTCACAGTCAAGACTCGCTGGCCGGTAGCGCCCGCGGGCGGCCCTACGGCACTTGCCATCGACACCGAACATCGGCGGCTGTTCAGCGCCGGCCGAGAACCGCAAATGCTGGTCGTGATGGATGCCGACAACGGGAAGGTCTTGAAGTCGTTTCCGATTTCGGGCGGAGTGGATGCTGCCGCCTATGACCCTGAAACCGGCCTGATCTTCGCCTCAACGCGAGAGGGCATGCTCCATATCTTCCACGAGGATTCGCCGGACGCGTTCAGTGAGGTAGAGACGGTCAAGACAGAGTATGGCGCCAAGACCATGGGGCTCGACACCAAAACGCACAACGCCTTTCTGGATACGGCGGATTTCAGTCAGCCTTCTTCCTCCGGGTCAGGACAGCGAGGTCCGCGCCGTGCGGCCGTTCCGGGCACGTTTCGTGTTTTGGTCTACGGACGTTAAAAGCCAATATCTCGAACTCAGAATCTTGAACTTCCAAACCCTGTCTCACTTATCGAGAGGGTCTTCATTTGCGGCGCGTATTTGCGGACTACGGGGCCAATCTCTGCCGCCTTGCCGATGACGACGAAGACCAGGTTGTCGAGAGGGAAGTATTGGCGAATCACCCGCTGCGCGTCCTCGAGGGTCATGGCATCGATCTTTGAGTAAAAATCGTCGATCTCGTGCTCGTCGAGCCCGTAAAACTCGAGTTGCGCCAATTGCGAAGCGAGCTGCTCGGAAGTCTCGACGGAGGGCGGGAATTGACCTTTGATGTAGCTTTTCGCCAGCTCCAATTCGTCCTGGGAAAATCCTTTTTCGTGCAAGCGCTTGACTACCTCGAGCGTCAAGTCCATGGCCTTCTCGGTGGTTTCGGTACGTGTGTAAGAGGAGATCACAAACGGTCCGCGCGCCTTGCGTTGGTCAAAGTAGGAGCGAGCACCATAGGTGAGGCCGCTCTTGATGCGGAGTTCGGTGTTGAGCATGGAAGCGAAGCGCCCGCCAAAGACCGTATTGACCACACGAATGGAAACGCGGTCAGGATTGGTTCGCGTGACCCCGACGTTTCCAATGCTGTAATAGGTCTGCGTGGCGTCCGGCTTATCGACCAAAAGCAGTCTTTTTCCCTTCACATCCGCCTGATCGGGAAGGTCGACGGCTGCCGACTGGGGGCCCGTCCAGGACCCGAATCTCTCGGAAAGAACTCTTTCCATTTCCGTGCGATCGAAATCGCCCACCACGGCCAGGATGGTATTTGCCGGCGTGTAATCAGCACGGTAGAACTTGACGACAGCATCTCGGGTGATGGTGGGCAGCGATTTCTCGTCGCCGTCCCGAGGTCGCGCGTAAAGGTGGGTGCCATAAAGGAAGGCGTTGAAGTAGAGCGGGAGGACGGCAAGGGCTTGATCCTTGTCGGATTTGATAGCATCCACGCGCTGCTGAGCGAGCTTCGCCACTTCCTCCTGCGGGAATGTGGCATTCAGCAGGGCATCCGACAGCAGGTCCAAACCTGTGGCCGTGTCTTTCTTCATGACCTGCACCGAAACGGAGGCATAATCAGAGGCTACGTCGGTATTGAATTGCCCGCCCACAAAATCCAGTTGCTTGGAAAACTGGTCGGCGCTGCGTGTTGACGTGCCTTTGCGCAAGAGCGCCGCGGTCAGCGAGGCGAGCCCTTCTTGTCCGGCCGGATCGGCAACCGGTCCGGCGCTGACGATGACCCGAAAACTCACCAGCGGCAACTCGTGCCGCTCCATCAGCAGCAGCGTCATCCCGTTGGGAAGCTTGCGACGCTCGTGGGGAGGCAGCTTCAAGCCGCCCGCTTGTGCCTTGAGCTCCATCGTGGCGGTTGCGGCGGCCACGACCACCACGGCAATCAGCAGCAATCGCTTCATGGACGTTCTCCAATTCTTGTGTAACACGTTCGAAACCTCGGTCCTTGTTAAGGCGGGGATCACCTGTGGTGTACTAGCTTATGGCTTCGCCGGTTCGGTCTCTGCGGGCTGATTCTTCTCCGGCACCAGCGTGGCCACCGTGCGGTTGTTCTCCCCAAAGTAAGCCTTCACCACGCGCTGTATATCCTGCTTGGTGACTTTGTCGTACTGGGCGGCAGCGGTGAAGAGCTTGTGATAGTCCCCCAGGAAAACCTCGTAGGACCCAAGAGTGTTGGCGCGGCCGTTGATGCTCTCCATCTGCCGGTAAAAGTCCGCCAGAACAATGTTCTTCGCCTTCTGCAGTTCTTCATCACTCACAGGCGTTGTCTTCAGTTTGTCCAATTCATCGTAAACGGCTTTTTCCGCGGCCTGGGGATCGACCCCATCCTTGGGCTGCACGGTATAAACGAACAACGTAGGGTCAAACGATAGCTCGAATCCGCCGTCCACTGAAATCGCCAACTGATCTTTGTCCACCAATCGCTGGTAGAGCCGGGAGCTCTCACCGGTCACCAGCATGGCTTGCAGCAGGTTGAGAGGGTAGAAATCGGGACTGGTGCATTGAGGAATGTGGAATCCCATCATCACGATGGGAAGTTGGGCGAACTTCTTCACCACCACCCGGTGCTCACCCAGTTGTTCCGGCTCTTGCGTGGTGACCTTGGGCGGCGGGTCGTGGGAGGGAATGGACTCGATGTATTTCTCCCCGAGATCGAAAATCTCCTGCCCCGACACGTCTCCGACCACCACCATGGTGGCGTTGCTGGGCGAATAGCCCATCTGAAAATGGCGTTTGAGTTCCTCCATTTTCCAGTTCTCGATATCCACCATCCAACCGATGACGGGCCAATGATAAGGATGAGCGAGAAACGCTGCGGCCCAGAGCTGCTCCCAGAGAATTCCGAAGTTATTGTTATCCACACTGGTGCGCCGTTCCGAAGCCACCACGCCGCGCTCTGACGCGATCATTTTGGCGTCGAAACTGAGGTCGCGGATTCGGTCGCTCTCGAGATCAAAAATCGTGGGGAGCGCGCTGCGAGGAAACCAATCCTGATACACCGTGTCGTTCTGGGTGGTGTAGGCGTTGTTCTCGCCGCCCGCCACTTCCATCACGTGGTCGAACTGGCCGGGCCCATATTTCTTCGCGCCATTGAACATCATGTGCTCGAAAAAGTGCGAAAGGCCGGTCGTGCCGGGCCTTTCGTTGCGCGACCCGATACGATAGAAGATGTAGAGAGCCACATTAGGAATCGAGTGGTCCTCCTGCACCAGAATCTTCATCCCATTTTTCAAGGTATAGGTTTTGACCTCGAACGTCTGAGCCTGCGCGACAACCGTCCAAGCGCAGATCAAAACGAGAAGGCATGCACGAACAACCCTGCGGCCAATGGTCACAACTTCCTCCGCTCTATTCCCGGGCAGGGAATTAAAGGTGGTAATCTTACCAGATTCGCGATCACAAGTGTTCCCCCAGGTCCATTTGCGTAGACTCCCGGGCCTTCCCCCAATCGGCCGCTCACGAGCGAGCCATCAAACGGTTGCGCATAGTCAGGTCCGTTGCCAAATCGATACACGTCCAGGCCATTGCCAGCGCGCCGTCGGCGAGGGCTTTGTCGGCGTCGGCGGTAATGCAGTGCGCTGTGAATTCCGGTTGGTGGTTAACGGCGGGCAGGGAATGGATGCCGATCATGGGATGAATCGACGGCATGGCCAACGAGACATTGCCCATGTCCGTGGAGCCTGTGGGCCGTGTTTCCCACTCGCCCAGATTGGGGAACGTTCGCCCCAGGGCTTCGGAATTCCGGCGGTAGAGAGCCGCCATCGCTTCATCGTGGCGCATTTCAGCGTAAGGCTTATCGCCGCCGGTAATCTCCATCTTCGACCCGGTGGCGAGGGCTCCGGCTTCGAGGCAGCGGTAAACCCTCGGCCGAAGGCCGGTCAGTTGCTCGAGCGTTTCGGAGCGGATGATGTATTTGGCGGAGGTGTGGGCGGGCACGACATTCGGAGCGGCGCCGCCGTTGGTGACGATCCCGTGGATTCGGTCCGTGGAGCGGATGTGCTGGCGCAGCAGTCCCAGTGCGGTTTGCGCAACGGTAATGGCATCCGCCGCATTCACTCCCAGCTCCGGAAATGCCGAGGCATGGGATTCCTTCCCGGTGTAATGAACCTCAAACATAGAAGCGGCAATGATCTTCGCACGCAGCATGTCAAAAGGCGCCGGGTGCACCATCATGGCCGCATGAATGGCGCCAAAGGCGCCACGCTCAAGCAACAGAATCTTGCCGCTGGCATTGCCCACTTCTTCCGCCGGCGTCCCGATGACACTAATGGTGAGGCCCACCTCGTCCGCCACCCTGGCGGCCGCCAAGGCTGCGCCCACGGCCGAGGCAGCGATGATGTTGTGTCCGCAGGCGTGGCCGATCCCTGGAAGGCAATCGTATTCCGCGCAGATGCCGACGTGCAGAGGCCCGGAGCCGGCACGTGCGAGAAACGCCGTGGGCAGATCGCAGATCCCTTTCCGAACTGAGAACCCGGCATCGGCCAGCGATTCACAGAGCCAGGTGGATGCCTGCTCCTCCTCGAAACCGAGTTCCGGGTGGGAATGGATGCGATGGCTAAGCTCAGTCAAGCAATCTTGGACGGACTCGAAACGCTCACGGGCTGCTGCTTTGCTGTCCATGTTAGCTCCCCTTGTTGTATTGAGATCCTTTCAGCAAGCCTAGCACGGGCTTTCCAGCCACTTCAAGCGCCAGACGTATGAGAAAGGCGCAACGAACCAAGGGGCTGGCACATCTTATTAAGCAGTGGCTCCACGAGCCGCGATTCAGGGCATACGACAAGAGGGAGGATGGCATGAAGATCGGCATTATTGGCGCCGGACAAATCGGGGGGACTCTGACTCGCCGTTTGACCCAGTTAGGGCACGAAGTATACGTGGCCAACTCGCGCGGGCCTGCGTCGCTCGCGGCTCTCGCCAAGGAAACCGGGGCGAAAGCTGTAGAGGTGCGAGAGGCAGCGCGGGACGGGGCGGTGGTTGTGGTGACCATTCCGGAAGGGAAGATTCCGAACCTTCCCAAGGATTTATTCGCTGGAGTACCGACGGATGTAGTGATCGTTGATACAGGGAATTACTATCCGCGGGAGCGCGATGGGCGGATTGCCGAAATTGAAGCGGGAATGACTGAAAGCCGATGGGTGGCGAATCAGCTCGGACGTCCTGTGGTCAAGGCGTTTAACAACATCTATGCGCAGCACTTGCTGGAACTGGGACGCCCGACCGGCAGCCCCGGCCGGATTGCTTTGCCAGTCGCCGGCGACGACGCGCGGGCCAAGGAAATCGTGATGGGGCTTGTGAACGAGTTGGGATTTGACGCCGTCGATGCCGGCGGCCTCGACGAATCATGGCGCCAGCAGCCGGCCACACCAGTTTACGCGTCGGACTTCGATGCTGCGGGAGTGCGACGCGCGCTGGCCCAGGCGAGCAAAGAGCGTGGACCGCAATTTCGGGCGACGGAGAAGAGTCCGGGCACTTTTGCGCAGCCTGCCTGACGCTTTGGGGCACGTCTGACAAACGAAGGAGGAGAGCATGTCTTCAGCGCTTATACCCAGCGCACTCGATGCTCGTACGCAGGCTTTCCCGACTCTGACCGCGGCTCAGATCAGCCGCATCCGTCTCCATGGCAGTGTGCGTGAAGTCAAGCCGGGCGAGATCCTGTTCGAGCCTGGAGACACTCAGGTGCCCTTCTTTGTGTTGCTTTCGGGCAGCATGGAGATTGTGCAGCCGAGTTGTTCGGGCGAGCGAGAGATCGTCAAACATGGTCCAGGAGAGTTCACCGGCGAGATGACCATGATCTCGGGGCAGCGGTGCCTGGTGCGGGGCCGCGTGACGGCGCCCGGTGAGTTTCTCGAGATCAGCGGCGAGGGCCTGCGGTCGATTATCGCCAAAGATGCCGAGTTGAGCGAGGTGCTGATGCGGGCTTTCATCTTGCGCCGCCTCGCTCTCATCTCTCGGGGCTACGGCAACGTGATTCTGATGGGATCGCGCCACTCTGCGGGCACGTTGCGTCTGCGCGAGTTTCTGAGCCGGAACGGATACCCCTACACCAACGTCGATCTGGACACAGACAGCGCCTCGCAGCAGCTTCTGGACCGATTCGAAGTGAAGTTGGAAGAGATTCCAGTTGTGATCTGCGACGGCCGCACGGTCCTGCGCAATCCTAGCACTCAGAAGCTTGCCGACTGCTTGGGATTCAACCCGAACATCGACGACCGGCGAGTGCTGGACCTGGCCATTGTGGGTGCGGGCCCCGCCGGCCTGGCCGCGGCTGTTTACGCTGCCTCGGAGGGTCTGGACGTTCTGGTCATCGAGACCGAATCTCCCGGAGGCCAGGCTGGCTCCAGCTCAAAAATCGAGAATTATCTTGGCTTCCCCACCGGAGTGTCAGGGATGGAGTTGTCCGCGCGAGCGATTACTCAAGCCCAGAAGTTCGGCGCTCGGATGCTGGTGGCACGCAGTGTCGTTCGCCTGGACTGCAAGAAACCGCTCTACGAGATCGTCCTCGACGATGGGAGCGTGTTGCGCGCGCGGGCCATTGTCATCTCCACCGGGGCTCAGTACAACAAGCCGGCCATTTCCAGTCTGTCGCAATTCGAGGGTCAGGGCGTCTACTACGGCGCAACCCATATTGAGGCGCAACTCTGCGATAACGAAGACGTGGTTGTGGTCGGTGGAGGGAACTCCGCGGGGCAAGCGGCCGTCTTCCTCTCCCAGAACGCCCGCAAGGTTCAGATGCTAGTCCGCTCCGGGGGACTGGCAGAATCCATGTCCCGTTACCTGATCCAGCGCATTACCGAAAACCCGGGCATCGACCTGCATTACAACACCGAAATCGTCGGCATGGAGGGCAACCACCAGCTCGAGCGCGTAACGTGGTCCGACAAGGCAACAGGTGAAAGCTCGGCGCACGACATCCGGCACGTTTTTATCATGACCGGGGCTTCACCGCGAACCGAGTGGCTGAAGGGTTGCCTGGCCATGGACAGCAAGGGCTTCATCCTCACAGGCCGCGACCTGGAATTGCCGGGTGAAATCGCTCCGGCCTCTTCTTGGCCTCTCGCCCGCGCCCCACTGATGCTGGAAACCAGCCTTCCAAGAGTATTTGCGGTTGGCGATGTGCGCTCGGGAAGTGTAAAACGCGTGGCCTCTGCCGTGGGCGAAGGCGCGATCGCCATAAGTCTGGTTCACCGCGCCCTGGCGGAGGCGTGAAGGGCAGTCGATAGTCAAGAGTCGAAAGTTAAGAGTCGAAAGTCAAGAGTTGCGAGTTGTCATTCTGAGCGAAGCGAAGAATCTCGGCAGTGCGTCGGACGTATGACCCGGCGCCAGCGAGTGCTGGCGTGGAGAACGACCGGCCTTTCATCTCTCGACTTTCGACTCTTGACTCTAGACTTTCACCCCAGGAGGACTTCATGGCGGCGGAATGTACGCATTTCGATCAGATCAAAATCACGACCACCGACAAGCACGTGTGTGAAGACTGCGTAAAAACCGGCGACACGTGGGTCCATCTCCGCCTTTGCGTGGAGTGCGGTCACGTGGGGTGTTGCGATTCGTCCAAGAACAAACATGCGACGAAGCACTTCCGCAAAACCCGGCACCCCATTATGCGCTCCAACGAAACAGGCGAGAACTGGGGATGGTGTTACGTGGACGAGGTCATGATTGAGCCGTTCGCGTAAAAAAGGTAAGCTGCCGCATTCCCACGCTGCACCACTCGGGGGTAACACTTGCGGGTGACACTTGTCGTGATCGCGTTCTTAACTTGCACGCTGACTCCGGCGCGGGCCGAAGACGTAACGCTGGATGCCGGGGAGCGGCAGCGGGTAATTGACGCCGCGTGCGCAAACCTGAAGCAGTACTATATCGACCACAATGCCGCGCTTAAGATGGCGGACGCGCTGCTCGCAAACAGCAAAAAGGGTGTTTACGAGACGGTGACCGATGGCGCGGCTCTTGCTGATCTTTTGACCAGGCAGATCAGGGAGATCAGCCACGACATGCATCTGGAGGTGGTCTATAGCCCGACACCGTTGCCTCACCTCCCGCAGGGACCATCGCCTGACGATCAGGAGCGTTATCGCAGGGCGATGAAACTGGAGAAATGCACGTTCGAAAAGGTCGAGGTCCTTCCGCACAATATCGGCTACATCAAGTTAAACGCGTTCCCTGACCCTTCCGTTTGCCTTCCAACGGCAAAGGCCGCGATGGCCACTTTGAACCATGTCGATGCCATCATCTATGATCTGCGCGACAACCGGGGCGGTGAGCCCGCGATGGTCATGTTCATGGCCGCTTACCTTTTTGACCATCCCGAATACATGTACAACCCCAGGGAAAACACGAGCCGGAAGTCTTGGACTCAACCGGTTCCAGGAAATAAGCTCACCGATAAGCCGGTTTATATACTGACTTCCGGGAGAACCTTTTCCGGCGCCGAGCAGTTCTGCTTCAACCTGAAGATGCTGAAACGCGCCACGCTGGTGGGCGAGACGACAGGCGGCGGCGCACATGCCGGGGTCTGGCATGGCATCAACGATCACTTCGGAATGGGAATTCTTGAAACACGGGCGATCAATCCTTTCTCAAACGCCGACTGGGAAGGCACGGGTGTGGAACCGGATGTGAAAGTAGCGGCTGCCGATGCGCTTGAGACTGCAAAGGCGCTGGCGGAAAACAAGCAGAAGTAGCTACCGGCTCGCATTCGCGCAAATCGAGGTCTTGGGAATTCAACTGGTGAAAAGGCTGCGAGCCATTGCCTCACGCTCCTTCAATCCATCGCCCTCGAACTGGCTCACAACTTGTTCCAGCAATGTGGGAACATCCAGGTTCTGAGGGCACTTCTGGACACAGTCCCTGCAATGCGAGCAGAGCGACGCATAAGAGGACGAACCACGGATGATGCCTCCCATGCGGAGCACGTAAAGAAAAGGGGCCATGCGCTTCTGGCCGAAGGTGTGGTAGGCGTTGAACGCCGAGAAGCACTCGGGGATGTTGACGCCTGAAGGGCAGGGTTGGCAATAGCCGCAGCCGGTGCACGCCACCTTCATGATCTCGCGATATTTCTTGGCCGCCCTGTCGATGAACCCCAGCTCAGCTTCAGAAAGTGATCCTGGCCGCGCCTCTGCGGCAATCTCGAGGTTCTCATGCACCTGCGCCTCATCATTCATTCCGGAGAGAACCACGATCGCTTCCGGCTGGTTCCAGACCCATCGCAGGGCCCACTCTGCGGGCGTCCGTCGGATCCCGGCCTCCTGCCAGAGGGCCTGGACGGCAGGTGGTTGAGGAGAGGCGGCCAAGACTCCGCCGCGTAAAGGCTCCATCACCACGATGCCGAGGCCTTTCGTAGCAGCGTACTTCAAGCCTTCGGTACCGGCCTGGTTTTCCTGGTCAAGGTAGTTGTATTGAATCTGGCAAAACGTCCACGGGTAGGCGTCAACGATGCGCTTGAAATCCTCGCGCAGCCCGTGGAATGGGAAGCCCGCATTCGCGATTCTTCCGTCCGCTCGCGCCCCATCGAGAAACTCCATAACTCCGAGCGCCGCCACTTGATCCCAGCCCGCCCCGTCAAGCGAGTGGATCAGGTAGTAGTCAATCCGGGAGCTAGCAAGCTTCTTGAGTTGCGCGTCGAGAAAGCGCTCCATGTCGGCCCGGCTGCGCACCAGCCAGGAGGGCAGCTTGGTGGCGAGTCTCACTCGCTCGCGATAGCCGCCGGACAGCGCTCGGCCCACAAACGGCTCGCTTTCTCCCCCGTGATACGGCCAGGCGGTGTCGAGATAGTTCACGCCGTGATCGATGGCGTAGCGAATCTGGCTTGCGGCGCGCGCTTCGTCAATCCGGCCGTCCTTCTCCGGCAGGCGCATGCAGCCGAATCCCAGGATGGAGAGTTCGTCGCCGGTTTTCGGCATTTTTCGGTAGAGCATTTTTTCCTCGATCTTGAAGTGGCACGTAATTGTAGCGAAGGGCGAAGGCATACGCGAGGTTTAACGGCAACGTCCAAAACAATTGCGTCGAGGATTTTGACAAGCGCTTGGCGATGCTCCCCAACGAGTAGAATCGCGCGTTGGCAGATCGGTAGCCGGCGAGCAGCGTTTCCGGACTCATGAGCCGAGGTTTGAACACAACGTGAGTCCGGCCGTTGTACTTGCTCCAATCATGCGTGAGGATTCTGCCCTCAGCGTCGAGGCGTTTATGGAGCGGAGTTCCGGGATATGGCGTCAGGATGTTGAACGTGGCGTTCTGCACGCCCGCTGATTCGAGGAAGTCCCCCGTCTCCTCAAAAACCGCCTCCGTATCATGATCGAAGCCAAAGACGATTCCTGCCTGCACCGACATGCCGTGCGCGTGAATCCGCTCGATGGCGCGCGCGTACTCATCAACGCGGTTGAACGGTTTCGAAACCTCGTTGAGGCTTGCCTGCGAAACGGATTCAAGCCCGATGAACAGTTGTTTGCAGCCGCTGCGCGCGGCCAGCTCGAGGAACTCGTCGTCTTTCGCCGCATAAAAGCTCGCCTGGCTGCTCCACCATTTCCCGTAAGGCGCCAGGGCTCGGAAGAGCGCCTTGGCATACTGCATGTCGGCGGCAATATTGTCGTCCCACACGATGATGACCTTGCCGCGAAAGGAAGCGTACTCGCGCGCCACAGCTTCGACAGGACGGTGGCGCACCTGGCGCTGGTACATCACAGCCAGCGTACAGAAATCACAGTGATGCGGGCAGCCGCGCGTCGCGAACAGAACTCCGGCCGCGTGGTCGTGACGATGAAACAGGTCCTGCCTCGACATCGGAGCTTGATCGAGGGCAGGGGGTTCGAGGCAGCAGTAGCGTGCGCCGTGCCGCCCGGATTCGAACTCCGACAGGAATTGCGGCCATTCCCGCTCGGCTTCGCCGACGAAGATCACGTCGGCGTGCGACTGCGCCTCATCGGGCATCAGGGTGACGTGCGGTCCGCCCAGCGCCACCGTGATTCCGCGTTGCCGAAAGCGGCACGCCATCTCGTAGGCGTGCGGCGCGCTGGGAGTGTGGAAAGTGATCGCAACCAGGTCTGCCATGGCGTTGAGGTCGACCGGTTCCACGACTTCGTCGATATGGCGCACCGTCCAATGCGGAGGCACAAAGGCGGCCAGGTACGGCATGGTGATCTGCTGAAAGTTCAGAACGCGGTTGCGCCGGGCGCGTTGCGTCACGGGTGACGATGCGGTGATCAGGAGCAGCGATGGGCGGGCGGAGGGGTGGCGCATCAGAGTCTTTGCCCCTGGAAATGGGCAGATTGTGTAGCCGACATATTGTCACTTCTGCGGCTCGGCCGCTTGACGGGGAACTTTCGCTTCGTGGGTGCGAAAGGTGGGGATTGGGGGCGATACTTCGTTCAATTCGCGTTCATTTGCATGCAAAAAGCACCCGATTTGCAGCATCTCAAACAACCATTTTCCTTTGTTTTCAATGACTTCTTAGCTTCGTTCCCACTGTTTTTGTATTTGGCGCACGCTTTCCCGGTCTTCGCGCGACGGCTCAACCTCGCAACCTGCCGATTCGCACCAGCCATGACATGCACCCGCACGCAAGGGCCCGTTTTTGAGCCAAAAGCGCCCGCCTGGAGCTCATAAGCGGTTCGTTTTCGGTTCGTTTTGCACTCCAAAAAAATGTGACTTCCTTTGTTTTCAATGACTTCTTAGCTTCGTTCCCACGATATTCGTGTTTCTTGCAGACTCAAGTTCTCCTTCAACGGCGCGGTTGGCCCGATTCGGCTTGGCCCAAGCGGTACCAAGCGCTCGTTTGCGACAAATCGTCTGCCTCTCGACCACCATGATAGGCTATCACAGACTTGCCGTCTTGTCAAGCAAAAAATGAACGGCTGTCAAAGCTCTTTAGAAATGTCCCCTTTCTTATCTCGTTAGAAATGTCCCCTTTTCGAACTTATTGCTGTGAGGTTGTTCTGGCTTTGGTCTTTCGCCGGCCTTGCCCGTAGCGGAGCCCTG
>Ga0187876_1002939_pt1 | contig 12011 bp, 8 predicted proteins | sample June2016WEW_17_4_FD_133000 | JGI IMG/M metagenome (GOLD analysis project Ga0187876, IMG submission 133000) | Peatland microbial communities from SPRUCE experiment site at the Marcell Experimental Forest, Minnesota, USA - June2016WEW_17_40 | ecosystem: Environmental > Terrestrial > Soil > Wetlands... | reverse complement strand
TGATGGCCGAGTTGATTGTGACCAAAAAGGAGATCGGGCCTCAGCTCAAAAAGTCCACCGGAACCTCGCGGGCTAGGCCGAAATGCCCCGGCGCGGGTGGTCAACGATTGCCGTCGACGGGAAGGCATGGGGCCGAGCATTGGATTGTTTGGTTCGATGGTTTGGGGGCCGCTCTTGGCGGCGGGGTTCGCTGCCTCAGTTCGGACGCCGGTTGAAGGGAAGATCGGGGCGGACACGGCGGCGTGGACACAGATCATTCAAGGCCATCCGCAAGAACGGCGGCACGGGAAAGCGCCAGCAGAGCGGTCACGCTGGCCTCGATATGGATTGCGGAGCATCCGTGATCTGCAAGGATGAGCAGGCCCGGTGGCATTCGAGCGAACCCTTCTGTCGGACAAGAAACTCGCAGCACTGCTGCGAGTTTTGCCGCAGGACGCTGGGCGCCCATATAGCCAATTTTAAAAACCCGCGCCGACGATTGCCGGCGCGGGCGTGCCCAGCTAATACTCGCTGGGCAGGTGAATTACGTTGTTGGCGAAGTAGAGCTTCACTTCGTCAAGCGGGAAATCCGTAAATGGAATCTCCTGCGTGTAGACAGGATTCCCATTGCCGTCATCGCAGTACACGGTGGCACCACGGTCGGAGTGAACTTTCAAGTTCCAGACCTGGAACTCTTCGCCGGAAACGCGAGCATCATGCTGCTGGGCGATTGCGATGATGTCGAGCAGCCAGTAAGCGCCGCCCTGGTCGGCAAGGAACTTTGCGCCGTCCGTGAAGAGTACCGAGCGGTTGATGCCGTGGCGATACCAGTTCTCGGAGCCTGTGAACTGGCGGAGTTGAGATTCGGAGAGTGTTGTTGTGTTCGTCATGTGATGCCTCTTTTCATTGAAGTGGCCCCAACGGCGGGGCAAGAGAGGCACAAATATGCTGCCGAGCAAAGCGCAGCAGTCATAGTTTTTTGGGGGGACCGTGACCGCAGGGCATGGGGGAGCCAAAACAGCGTCATTGACGGCAAGCGGCGGCGGCTAAAGTGCCATCCGCCCGCCGTTCATTGGGGCACAGAAAAGAGGCGTGTTTGAACACAACGATCAATTCGAGTGCGGAGCCTGAAAGCGGTACTGCCTGACGTATACCTTTCTGGCGTCTTATGGCATTGAAAATGAATTCTGGCAAACATAACGTTGAATTTCAGCCTGCTAGCTTACATTCAATGCCTTACATCACGATAGTGACTGTGCAGCAGAATGCAGCGTGCTCCGTTGATGGTCACGATTTGCTCATGATCTGAAGGGACGCGTGAGTAAGACCACGCATCGGGATTATCGTCAGACATTTCTGGGACGTACTCTGGCTCAGTTTCACCCATGCTCCAACCAAAGCCATTACCCAGATCGCAGAGCAGCACACCCGTTGGTGATTCAATCTTTCTGTCCGGGTAAATCCGATGTAGGTTATTCCCATCCCAGTATGCGTATGGATGGTCCGTTAAGCCCACAAAGTCATTTCCCGATTCGCAGTAGCCGATCATCTCATAGGGCCATGTAGGGCAAAATCTTCCTTTGGCGTCACAGACCGTAAGGATAACGCATCCAAATCGACGACCCAACCAAATCAAACTCTTGATCTTCACCGGCTTTTTAGAGAAACCATAGGCTAGTTGGTGACTGATCAGCTGATCAAGATTTTGATTCAACTCGATTGCCTTCTGTTCAAGAAGTTCATCTCTGAATGCATAAGACTGACCTGTAAAGACTCGACAACTGGCTTCAATGTATGCGTCATCCACGGCACGGGCATCTGTCATGTCAAGTCGGCCAAAATCAAGCGCGGAAGTAGTGAGTTCTTTAAAATTGAGCTGCAATAGAGGGAGCATGGATTCTCCAGTTCTTCAGAAAGGCATTTAAAGCTCGGTTGTAAAAGCTGAGATTTCAGAATTCTTGGAATCTTCGATTGACAGAGTCATTTTTCCACTGCAGTGAAGTTCAGTACAAACGGCAGGCGCTCAAACGATGGATGGAGTGTCTCAACATACTCCCGAAATGCTTCATGCATGACGCCGCTCCTTAAACCAAAAACTTGTTATTCCTTCGTCTTGAGTTTCGACTCGTTGTCGTGGATGAACTTCTCTATCTCCGGCGCAGCGGCAATAACGCGAAGCCACTGTTCCTTATAAAGCGTGACCGGAAAGCGTCCCATTCCATATAAGGACACGGCTCCTTTGTCGCTCACCTTGAGCGACAAACCACCCCGTTCTTTGTTCTTCAGTTGTGCATTCTCTGCCTTGAGCCGCTCAAGTTCCGCCCTCATCTCAGATTCGTTCATCGTTATTTCTCCATTCTTTCGAGTGTCTATATTGCTGATTTTGATTTGCGGCTCACGCACCGGAATCTCATTGCGTGATTCCGTATTTGGGCGAAGAACACGCCGATTCACTTCAACTCGTTCTTCGATTCGCTCCTGCACCATCTGATTGACTTCCTGCTTTGAGATCCCAAAGTTTCTCAAATCAGATGCCGTTCCAAGAATAAGATTGTCAACTTGCTTCTTTGCGACAGCCACTTTCTCACTCAAACCGGAATCGGCAATTTCCTCTTCTGAGTAGATCTCAGGTAGCGCAACAAGATCCATCAGGCTTGAATCTGCAGGGATGTCAATCAGCTTGCGAATGTTCCCAGTTTCATAGGTGATGAGACCAAATGATGTGTTCTGAAATTTAATCCGTCCATCCAGTATGCGAACCCTGACCGGGCCAGCTTTGTAGCTTGAGCTGATCTTTTTCAGCTTAGCCAAATCGGCGATAGAGACTCTGACACGCCCGCACGTTTCACATTGCACAGGTACCTGGGCTTCTGTGCCGTTAGCCGTCAACGTCACAGTGGAGTCTTCGGCGGCAATGTCAATCAAATCTGCAGGATTCTCCTTGCGCCCTTGCAGCAGTTGCCGCAGGGCAGAATCAAAACCTTTTTTCTCTACAATAAAATCCATGACACCACCTCGAATAGCTTCCTGAATTCCTAACCTTGTCAGCTCGCCGCCCCGAGCAAGTATCCGACGTCGAGACCTTGCCTCTTCAACCACTCCTTGACGGCGCTCTTGTTGTCAGAAAGCACTCTGTCAACATCTCGACTCACTATCCTCCGGCGATTTGCTCACCATTCACGTACATCCACTAGAACATTTTCGCAACATCTAGTGAGGCGCATCTGAAGAGCTATTGTAAGAGTCATTCTTGCGAGCATTGCAGAAGCGATGTGCCAGTTGTGCGTTTCCGGCAACTGTCTTGCCGCCTTTACTGTACGGTTCGATGTGATCTACGGTGCAATCCACGAAGATATGGATCTCGTTGTCGCAAATCTTACAAGTGTGCGACTTCTCCCATAGCGAGACTCGGAATTCGTAGTCGAAAAACCTAGGCTCTGTGACAGTTCCGTTAAGTATTGGCTCCACGAGCTTAGCGAATTTATTGAAACGAATCTTGGTCTGCAATGAACTGCCGGTGCGGCGTGAGGTTGCATCCTTGATTTCTTGATCACTGAGAATCGTGTATAGGAACAATTCGCGGATCTGCTCAGCAGCCTGCTGGACCTTTGCGGGAGATCGGTTCATCAGCGCGGCAGCTTGGATGTCAAAGACGGTCACAGAGAACTTCGTGTCCCACCTTCCGGCATTCTTTCCGCTGGTCTGTTCATACAGGCGCGCGGAATGCTCTCCAAATACAGCATAGATATTCTGCATCGTTTGGCGAAAGAGCGCGGCGTGTTCCTTCAGCTCCGCTTCGTTTTTGGGCGCATACTGCCCTATGTAGTTGTTCAGGAATGCCTTCAGATTGCCCTTGTAGAACGGCAAGCGATACGCAAAGGCAAAGAATCTGAGGATAATTTCCCGCTCTTTGTACCGGCCTTCCGGCTCTGATCCGCCCTTTACCTTTCTCCAGTACTGGTCCATCTCCAGCGTTGCCAGCAGGTCATTGAATGGGCCGCGATAAACGCAGTTGCGCAGTTCTTGTTCGTTCAATTGCATCGAACCGCGGTTGAGGCGCTCAAAGACCTCATATCGCAACTCGCTATTTTCGCCGGCATCGATCATGATGGAGCGAATCGGCTCATCCTCGATCTTCGCTCGTTGATCTGGACTGAGGTCTTTGAAGAGCTTCCCATTCAAGCTTCCTAGGCGTTGGAGCTTTTGCAGAGAAAACTCGTTGCGGATGTATTTGACGAGAGTTGTGAGCCGCTGTTGCCCGTCGATCACCTCCAGTCGCCCGCCTGCTACTCTTCCGAAATAGATTGGGGGGATCGGAATCCTCAGCAGGATTGATTCAATCAGGCGCGACGGCAGTTCGGGCCTCTGTTCCCAGACATACTCTCTTTGGAAGTGCGGTTGCAGATCCAGCAGGCCATTATCGATTTTGCTCGCCAGAGTACCTATAGTCCAGTCGCACACTTGGCTGCTGACAGGTTGGTCGTCCGGCTTGGCCAGTTGAGGCTCCTCCTCGCTCTCTGGCTCCAGCTGATCATCGGACACAGCGGCTTCCGGTTCCGTCTGTTGAGGGGCCATGGGCTGCGCCGCCGGTACAGCGACGTTGCTCCCCCCCTCCGGCAGGGACAGGGTGGAAACTTCCGCTGGTGGTTCAGCACTGGCGAGCACAGCCTGCTTGCTGACCTGCGCTGGAGTAGCCAATTCGAAATGCACTATTTCGTCGATGCTTCCCGTAGCGGAAAAGTCGGGGACCGTCTTGATTCCGTACTGGGAGAAAGTCGCACTTATCAACTTCGAAATTGCGTCTCCGCGACGTTTGGCGTCAAACCATTTGAGAATCGCACGAACCTTGTAGCGCCGTGACGGTTTATTATCCGCTTTCAACTTCTGGGCCATCTCGATGACTTGGTACGGTACCTTGCTCATTTAGCCTTTCCTCGTTGTTCCAAAGTGCAAAACGTGATAGCGACAGCCTATCAGGCTGCCGCGCCTGACTCTTCAATTGACACGGATCCTATATCAAACAGCGGGGTATTTAGTGAGTCCTTCATGGTGAGAATCTGCTTACCGCTGGCTGCTAGCTCCTGAACAAGAGCGAGTGTCCTGCCGCCGGGGGCGGCGTGGGGAACGAAGATGCGGTCGGAGAGTGCGCTGACAAAGCGATTGCGGGATTCGGCCAGGGCTGCGGTGACGCGCTTTTCTTTCGGCGAAAATGGGGAGAGGATCAGCAGGCGGCCGGCATTGAAGGCGGGAACCAACTCCGGCTTCAGGTGCATTCCTACGATGGAACGAGCGGGAACCCAGATAACAGGCTGGCGGCCACGGAGCAGGATGCCAAGGCACTCCCACTCCATCACTGAATGAAAGCCGCCGATGAGAATCTGGCCCTCGTCGCGCATCCGGGTAATTGCATCGAAGGTCTTGAGGACGATGGAGCCGGGGCATTGCGAAGAACAGAAGAAGCCGGTCTTGGGTTGATCGAGCGGTTGCAGTGGGCCAGCGGCCCAAAACTCAGCGGGCGCGTCGCTGCCAAGCCCCGCGAGCAAAGCCTGCGGATAGGCTGGACTTCCTTGGCGAATTGTCGCGACTTGCTCGTTGAGAACCATGCCTATTCCTCATCTTCATTCGCGTCCGCGCCCAGTCTGTACTTGATGTCATAGTTGACGATGAAGTCGAGTTCCTCGTCAGTGAAGCCATAGTGATGAGCTAGGACAACATCGATCTCATCCAATATGCCTTTAGATTCTTTGGGGTAAAATTCCTGATAGGTTATTTGACCTGCTTTGGTCCGAATCTGCTTCTTTGCTGAATTCGCAATCAGATCTCGCTGGAGGGATTTTCCGAGACTCGCCAAGCGCGATGACGTGTCGGCTGAGAAATCTTCGTTGAATGGCATTTTGTAGACATCTCCGTATCCACAATGAAAGCCATCTGAATGACTACGCCAGAACCAGTAGAAAAGGCTGCTGTTCAGAAGTGGGACGATATGAGCCTTTTGTTTCTGATCAAATAAGAATGGCTTGTAGTCATCAGATCGACCAGCTTCCCCATGCGCATCTACAAAGACGGGAGATTTTTCCAGCGCCTTGATAAAGTAGCGAACAATTCGGTGAACGTAAATTGGAGAAACGCCATCGCGAACATACCATTGGAGCGTCTGTGAGCCAAGCTTTCCGAGGATTGACGCTTCCAATGGGCTCACGATCTTAGGAATCACTGCGCCACTTTCCCCAGTTACATTGATAAATCGATTTGTGTCTAGCAATACATCTCGCTCGGCACTTGCCCATCGCCGGTATCCACCGCTGATTCGCTGTGCAACGGCATTGTTGTTTTGCTGTAACAGAATGGAAAGCCGCTGCGCGACTCCTTCAAACAAAGAACTAGGGCGCATATCAAAGCTCGAAGTCCAGATTGTTGCGGTATCTAAAAGATGGCGCAGCGACTTCATTCTCTCGGTACAAACTATACTCAACGGCACAATGAGGCCCTCACGTCCGCTCGGTCCAACGAGTTGCTTGCACCGCTCAAGAACGAAGGCGAACAGGTTGCCACAATCAAGAGTAGAAAAGCCCTGAACAGCGTAGTCTGCCCGGACCTTGGCATATTCGACGTAGGGTGGATTTCCGATAATCACGTCGAAGCCGCCGGAAGCGATGATGCGGTGGAAGTCGCAAAACCAGTGAAATGGTTTGTGCGATTCCTTCCACTTTTTGACTCCAGATTTCTTGATGCCATACTCGCCCGACAAGTATTCGCTCAGTTCCGCTTCGAGATCAGAGAACAGGCCGCGTAGTTCAGTCTTGTCGTCCGCTGTCACGGTTCCATCAAGCTGCGTCTGCTGAAAGCGGAAGGTTCGGACCTTTGCATCAAGAATCAGCGCCTTGTCCTCTATCTTCGCGAGCATTTCGTTTTCTTCGTCAGTACGGATTCCTCTCGCTGGCTGAATGCTTGAAAGCCGTGTGTAACCAACCAGCGTATTGCCAGCGCGAATGTTGAAGTCGATGTCTGGAAGCGGCTCAATGCGATCCTGCGACTCCACCTGGGCAACCAATTTGAGGAAGAGCCGCAGCTTGCAGATTTCGACTGCTTCCTCCATGATGTCCACGCCAAAGAGGTTGTTGACGATGATGGCCTTGAGAATGAAGTAATCCTGCTTGGGGTGGCGCTTCGATTCTTCAAGCGTCTGCTTGAAGTCGCTGAACTTCGCCGGGTGGTGCGGCCCTGCGGATTCCATGTCTTCAATGAAACCCTGCATCCGTATCAGGCAGGCTTCGTAGAGAGGCTTGAGGATATTGAGCGCGGCAAAGAGAAAAGCGCCCGAACCGCAGGTGGGATCGAGAACAGAAACTTTCTCGATGGCTTTCCAGACAGCGCGAAGTAACTCCGGCCCTTCGCAGAATTGAATTGCATCTTGTGCGAACTGGCGGATATTCAGGTTGAGTGTGACCAGATCGTTGACCTGATGCACTTCTCCGGCAGCTAGTTTGGCCTTGACGGCGCGATACCGCTGATGGCGGTCGATGGCTTCACGCCAAATCTCGGTGGGTAGAGCGAATTCTTCCGGCGCTTTACGATTCCAGCCGCCGCGCTGTTGCACATTGGCAACTCCGGCCTCGATCTCCGCTGGCAGCGGAAGATCGGCGCCCTTCTTCATTGCATCGTGGATGTAACGGTCTGGGTCATCCCGGAGAAGACGCCAGACGGAACCATCTGGCGCAAAGGCCACGGCACAGCCCTTGCGGGTTTCATCGAGCAAGAATGGAATGATGGTGTTCTGGGCGATGTACTCGGTGATGTCCTCTTTGGTGTAGTACGCGCCCATTTGCTTCTGGTTGATGTACTTCTCGAAGATGTAGCCGAGCACGTCCGGGTTGATCTCGTTGCCGTTGCGGTTGTCACGCTCGTCAAGATGCCAGTCGTATTCCTTGAAGAAGCTGAAGAGTTTCTCAAAGGCAGTGTCGGCGATAACGATGGTCTTGCCGTGCTGTTCCTCGATGTAGTGCTTCTGGAAGAGGCCGCCATTGAGATAGGGGATCTCGCCGAGCAACTTGTTCGTGACGGCGGAACGCTCGGCCTTCTTTCGAGCAAAGCCCTGAAAGAAGAGCGGGCAGAGAAAATCTCTGTAATAGGCATCTGGCTTGCGGTCGCGGCTCTCGGCGAGCTTGTTGCGCAGATAGTCCTTGTCTCCATTGAGGAAGCCCTTCTCCTGAATGAAGTAAAGGAACATCAGCCGATTGACCATGACGGAGGCATACCAACTCTCCATCTGCTTGTCTGGAATACCCTGAATGAATTTGAGGAAGGTGGCGTGCTCGGTTTTGAATCGTTCATAGAATTTCTTGGTGACCTTTTCAACGTCAAAGGTTTTAAGTCGCCCGGTGACCTGTCCGAGTGTGAGGCTTTCTTCTTGTTCCAACGTGAAGACAAGGCTGTCCAGCTTTTGAAAGAGCAATTCTCCAGATTGAGCCGGGGAGTAATGATAGGTACGAACCGCCGTGGGCTTACCCGGCTCCTTGCGAACCCATTGCCAGACCTGTTTGCCGTGCGCCTGATCGGTGAAGACGATCAGGTGTTCGAAGTGATCTTTGGCGATGAGTTTGTCGAGCTTGACTCGAATGGCGTAATCGGGAATGGAATCAGAGACCAGGACAACCACACCACGTTTTTCGGCAACGGCATGAAAGCGACAGTCGGCACCGTCGATTTGTTTTACGAGATTGGTTGAGAGGTTGTCCCAGCCAAGCTCCTCTATAAACAGCTTGCGGAAGTCGAATGCTTTGAGCCATTGCCGTGCGCGTTCGCGGTTAATTGCCATTTGTCTTTCCTTCAACAAGTCCTAATGAGCAGATAATCTGAGCTGCTGTTTCGTGTTCTTCATCACCTTCAATGATGCTAAGGCGTCCGGTCTCGCGCAGACCCGTGGCAAGCTCAGCCAAGGTCTGATCTGTGCAATCAGTTTTCATGTGCCGGTTCAGAATGTCCGCTGCAACGGAACGGAGCGGGTACTTATATACATCTTCAAGTGTTCGCTGCAATGCAAGAGTGTCAAAAAGCGTACCCTTCACTTCTTGTGTGTAACGCTTGAGCCGTTCATAGGCGCGGTAACGCGCACCAGTGGCGCTGCCTAAACCACCGCCGACGATTTTTTCTTCTGCCGCAAGTTCCTGAACTGCGCCCTCGACCAGTTCGTGATGATTTGGAAGTCGAGGCACGGCCGGGGTTGTTGGAAGGCACTCGGCCGCCTTGAGAATCCTAAAGGGTGAATCGGTGACGCGCTGGCCCTTTGCATCCACCCACGCCAGCGAATCGGTTCCACTGGCATTCTTCAGATAAACCAAGGCTCCTTGCGTTGACGGTTCAACTGCATCATGCTGCTTGGCTGTGTAGACCACATTCGGCATATCCTCAATGGTCTTTTTGAGCGCGGGGTCAGTGGAAATAGCGTCCTGCCAAATCTGATAGGCATACGATACGAGGTCCACTTCAGAGTCGTCTTCCCCGTCAAGAAGCCCGGCCTTTTCGTTATAGAGATCGGCAACAGTTTTATTGTGCTTGTCGTCGTCGAAAAATGATTCATCGGTGCCCACCACTTCGGAGTTGGCGTGGAGACGCGCCCGCACCTTAGCACGAAGATTGATGATAGTTTCGATTCCGTCTGCTGGAAGAAAGCTGTAACAGAGTATTCTGTCGGACTTCTGGCCGATTCGATCCACGCGGCCCGCTCGTTGGATGAGCCGAATGATCGTCCATGGCAGGTCGTAGTTGACGATGATGAAAGCGTCCTGCAGGTTCTGTCCCTCACTCAAGACATCAGTGGCAACGAGGACGCGCAACTCCTGCTCTGGAGCAATGGTCTTCTTGTTGCTTTGCGGGCTGAACCGATAGGCAAGGTCCGTGACGTTCTCTGAGTCTCCCGTCGCCGCCGCAACCCGCCTGATGCCAGCAGCCGCTAGCTGGTGACTCAAATAATTGACCGAGTCACTGAACTGACTGAATACCAGCACCTTGTCTGTCTTATGCTTCTGGCTCACCAACGTGATGAGAGCCTGGAGCTTTGAATCTGTCTTTGGATTCCATATGGCGCAACGGTCAAATATTTGCATCAGCGCATTGGCATCCGCAAGAAGATCGCTACGGAGTTGTGGCCTGAAGAATCCTGAGCGAATCCAGTCGAACCGAGTTCGATAGCGGCCCGCGTACAACGTGTACACTTCGGCTGCGCTGGCGCGGAACGCGTTGACTGTACGCAAATGCCCTTGGGGTGTGTTGATTTCGTCAAACGTTTCTCTTGTTGCAGAATCTTCGTCGGACGTGGTGGTGTCCAAGAGGCCGGAATCCTGTGTGCCGATGGGAATGTCCAAGCCATTCTCGATGGCGTGGATAAAGATGAAGTTGCGGAGGATGTGCCGCTCGACCGAGAGCAGGAAACTGTGGCCGCTGCTCTCCAGACGTTTGAAAAGGTTGCTCCGGCAAAATCCCATAAGCCGAGTGCCAGCAGCAGAGAGGTTTGCCAGAATTGCTTCATCGCCTTTTGTCGCGGTTATTGGAGGCTTCTCCAAGACAGAATTACCCAGCCCGTAGCGAGGAAGACTTAGGCCATTCACGATGTCAACCACGGGAGCGGAGTAGAGCTTGGCATACTCATCGTTCAGGTCATTTTCATCGACAACAAAAGGGAGCTTCTTGGGAAGGCGATCAGGGAAATACGAACGACTCCCATCTTTGAATTCAAGATATTTGCGCCCGTTGTCCAAGTCTGTTTTGGCATAGTTAGACTTGATGAACCCGCGCGTGCGGCGAACCATGTAAAGGCGCATCAAATCGCGCCAGTCGTCGGGATACTGGCTCTTTTCAAAAGCGGCGAGTGTGTTGGCTCCGCATTGAAACTTTCCTCTGAACAGCGCACGATCTACTTCTTGAAATTTGCGCTCCGGCCCAATCCCAAGTTCCTTGTCTGGCGGCACAAACAAACGCAACTGGCTGGCAAGATCGAGATAATCTTTGTTGTACGGTGTCGCCGATAGCAGGATGCACTTGCTGTCATTCTTTTGGATGTACTCTGAGATTGCCCTATAGGTCTTGCCTTCACGATTACGAAGGTTATGGCTCTCGTCGAGAATAATGAGCCGAAAACGGCGAAGATCCGGGAGTTGTTGCAATACCTTGGAGTAAGACAGCACCTTACACGATGGAAGCCGATAAGTATGGCAGTAGTCTTCCCACATCTTGACGAGATTCAGCGGGCAAAGAATAAGCGTTTCGAGAAGCAGTTCATCAGCCAGAACTCTGGCAAGAGCCGTAGCCATGAGAGTCTTGCCAAGGCCGACTACATCGGCAAGCAAAACGCCGCCGCGCTTCTGTACATGGTGGGCAGCTATCTTGACGGCCTTTTCTTGAAACTCAAAGAGCTGATCTCCGAAGTCTTTCGGGATGCCGTAACGAACGATGCCTTCCCGCGCTTCTTGAGAGAGATGGTAAGCCATTTTGACGTAGATGTGGTGTGGTGGAATCGGATCTGGACGTGCCCAACTTCGGTCGATGATGTCTGCAATTTCGTCGGAAATATCCAGACACCACTTGTCGCTCCATCGGTCGTCGAACCAACGGGCCAACTTCTCGCAGGCATCGTGGTCAGTCACATCGACGTTCAACTCACCCTGCTTCGACAGGCCTGCAAAGGTTAGATTGCTGCTCCCCAAAAAGCCGATAGCCGGACTCACTGGGTCATGCCGAAAGAGAAGATAAAGTTTCGCGTGCAGAGTGTGACGTAGATGAAGTTTGACAACCACTTTTTTGGCGCGAATCTGAGCGGCGAGTCTGCGAAGCCCAGTTTCGTCGGCGTTTGTAGGAGCGCCGAGGGTAAGTTGAAGTCGGAACTGCTCGGCGAGTGCTTTCTTCAGGCGGATAGCGGTCTGGTTGTCGAGCTCAGCATCTTGTTTGATGATGCCGTACGCACCGGCAATTTCCTGCTGGGGGAGCGTTTGCATTCCAACCAGTAAGCGGCAGCATTGGCCTTCGCCACCTGCCCAACT
>Ga0187876_1002938_pt1 | contig 12015 bp, 10 predicted proteins | sample June2016WEW_17_4_FD_133000 | JGI IMG/M metagenome (GOLD analysis project Ga0187876, IMG submission 133000) | Peatland microbial communities from SPRUCE experiment site at the Marcell Experimental Forest, Minnesota, USA - June2016WEW_17_40 | ecosystem: Environmental > Terrestrial > Soil >... | reverse complement strand
ATTCGCCCGTTCGCACTGAGCCCGGGGTTGTGGCGGCGGTCCGGGAACTGGTGCGCTTCGGATCGAAGCTGGGTGTAAATGGCGATGTGGTTCTACCGTCGCTCGCGAATGCCTACATGGTGGAAGATGATGCCGCTGCCGAACGCCTGGCGAGCGCATACCCCGACTGCCACTTTCTGACAGCGAAAGGTGAGCACTACCATCATCGTATGGTTTCAGGCGGCAAAGGTTCGAGCGCCGGGCCCCTGGCCTTGCGGCGCGATTTTCGCGAACTGGAGCGGCGAACGGCGGAACTCGAAACGCAGATCAGGTCGAGCGAGGCCGCTCTGGCCGACGCCGAGGCGCAAGTAAAACATCTGGATGCGCAACTGAAGAGCCTGACGGGCAGCAAAATGGAAGCGGAGAAGAAAGCCGTTGTCGCCGATGAGAAGCTTCGCCAGACGCGCGAGAGCTGCGACCGCACGCGGCGTCAGCTCGATACGCTCCTCGCGGAGGCCGCCGTACTCGAGCGCGAGCGCTTGAGCGTGGAGGAACGCCAAGCTAACTTGCGCGCCGGCCTGGAAACCGCCGGCGCCGCCAAGGGACAACGTGAAGAGGCAATTACCCTGGCCGCCCACCTGGCGCGCGAACTCCGCGCGGGCTTGGATCGGCTAGCTCAGGATATCGCCGACGCCCAATCGGCGGTCCGGGCTCTGGAGGAAAGAACCCGCGCGGCAGAGGCGGAAGCAGCGCGCCTGGGAGCAGCGGCGCAGGATTTTCACAACCGCCTGGCACGGCTCGCCCAACAAACGGAAACTTGGCAGCAAGAGCGCCAGCGCCTGGAACAAGAGAACGAATCCCACCAGCTTCGCCTGCACCAACTTCAACTCGAACTGGAAGCGGCGCGCATTGAGCTTCAGACCCTTGAGGAGGAATCCCGCAAGGTGCGAACCGAGCGCGATAATTTGGGCCCGCGTGTAGACCAGGTGAGGGCGGAACTTGAGGCCCGGCGCCAAAAGCGCTCCGAGGCGGAGGTGGCGCTCGCGCGCGCGGAATCTGTTTACGCCCATCACTCGCAGCAATGCCGCGATGAATTGAACACCGACCCTGCCACCCTCCTGGCGGAATGGGCGCCCGAAGCGGTTCTGGCCGGGGATGCCCTGCAAGTTGCGGAAGAGGAATTGCGTCAACTGAAGACGCGCATTGAGAATCTGGGGCCGGTTAATATGATGGCTCTCGAAGAACTCCAAGAAGCGGAAGAGCGGCTAACCTTCCTCGACACGCAACGCCAGGACCTGCTCTCTTCCATAGAGGACACCGCGCAGGCCATCCGGGAAATCGACCAAGTCTCTCGTCAGCAGTTTTTGGAAGCGTTCAAAGCCATCAACGCCTACTTCGCGGAATCGTTCCGGGTCCTGTTTGGGGGCGGCATCGGGGAAATGCGATTGGCTGATGAAAACGACGCCGATAGCGGAATCGACGTCGTGGCGCAGCCCCCCGGAAAGCGCCTGCAAAATGTGCTGCTGCTTTCCGGCGGCGAGAAGGCCCTGGTCGCTCTTGCCTTGCTCATCGCCATCTTCCGCTATACACCCAGCCCCTTCTGCGTTCTCGATGAGGTGGACGCGCCGCTGGACGAATCGAACGTCGATCGGTTCACTCGCATGATCCAACAGATGAGCCGCCACACGCAGTTCATCCTGATCACGCACAGCAAGCGCACCATGGAGATCGCGCAAATCATGTACGGCGTCACCATGGAAGAGCCGGGCGTCTCGAAACTTGTGTCCGTACGCTTTGATGCGTTCACCCGCGACCCTGTCGGGACGACGGCCTGAGAGCTTCGCCGCGCGCATGCGATTGTCCTCCCGCTCGCACTTTCGTGGTCATAAGGCGGCCATGATTGAGCTGCGCTTTCGATTATGATTCTGTAAGTTTATTTCTAGATCACGGAATGGTCACGGCAGTTTCGTTCGAGGCTGCACTCAGGGTAGTATCACTGGGACCTACCGTCCTCAGCACATAATAGTACGTTACTCCAGCCTTCACATTCGCGTCGACATCGGTGGTACCGCTAATCGGCGTGGAATTCAGCGGCGTGGAACTCTCCCCGCCGGAAGTCGTCCCCCGGTACACGTTATAGCCCGTGACTCCGGGGGTCGTGCTCGCAACCCAAGACAGAATTACGTCCAGGATTCCGGTGCCCGCCAGGCTCACGGACTGCGGGCTGCCGCTGACATTGTCAGTGACGCTCAGCGAGGCCGTGCAGGCGCCGATGATCGAGGGTGTAAACAAAATGGCGATGGTGCATTTGCCCCCCGCCGCCACCGAGGTACCGCAAGTGTCGGCTTCAGTGAAATCAGTGGCATTGGCTCCGGTAAAGGCTATCTTCGAGATGCTCAAGCTCGCGCTGCCCGTGTTGCTGAGAGTGATGACTTGAGAGGAGCTGATCACGTCCCACGGCTCGTTTCCAAACGAAAGGCTGGAGGGTGAAAGGCTGGCCACGGCGCTGGCGCTCCCCCCGGTCCCCGAGAGGGTAACACTCTGCGGGCTACCGGTAGCGTCGTCGGTGACCGTGACGGCGGCGGTGCGAGATCCATTCGCGGTGGGTTTAAATGTCACACTGATTGTGCATTTGGCTCCTGACGCAACGCTGGACCCACAATTATTCGTCTGGGCAAAGTCGCTGGCATTGGCGCCTGTGAGCGCGATGCTGGAGATGGTTAGTGCCCCGTCGCCAGAGTTGGTCAGGGTGAAGGACTGAGCTGTACTAGTCGTTTGGACAGCTTGGTTTCCGAACGTCAAGCTGGTGGGGGAGAAACTCACAGCCGCACGGCTTGAGGGACTGGCCGAAGACGCACTGCTAGCGCCGGTCCCGGAAAGACTTATTGTCTGGGGACTGCCGGCGGAGTTGTCCAAAATGCTGAGAGTTCCCGTTCGCGTTCCTTTCGCTGTGGGAGAAAAAATTACACCGATTGTGCAGATTTTACCAACCGCGAGGTTCGCCCCGCAGTTGTTCGTCTGAGTGAAGTCACCGTTGACGGTGATGCTCGAAATCATCAGGGTCCCGCTACCGGTATTGGCCAGAATGACTGTCTGCGCGCTGCTAGGACTCTCAAGCGGCTGACTTCCAAAGCTCAGACTTAGTGGAGACAAGGTCGCAGAAGGAGAGTCAAGCAGTGCGGAAAGAGGTTTCGTTGCACCCCCGCCGCAGGAAACGGATAATGTTATTAGTTGGACGCAGGCCGCCAATGCCATGACGGCGTTCATCCGCGGTCGCACGATCATGCAGTTTAGCCTGTAAAGTATTTTTAGCGCACGTCTGCTACCACTCTCATGTCAAACTCTCAACTCCCACGTTTTTTCACTGACTCGGTCGGGGCAAGGGTTAGCACGCAAGACGGTCTCTGCGGGTTCGTTCGAGTTCGCGTTCAAGGGTGTTACCCAAAGCTACGGCCATCACCACACCGTCGGACCTCGCCACCGCCGTAACATTCTTGTCCAGGTGTGTGGGACCAGTCATCGGCGTGGAATTCAACGCTGCGGAATTTTCCTCAAGGAGGGTAGCCTTTCGCGCGATGTATCCGGTTTAGCACCTACAATCAGACGTTTATCCGCAGCCTGTAAAGGCCCCGCTGGAAGCATTGGCAATTCTCGGGCCTGAAAGCCCGGCTCTCCTTACGAGATTCACACTACCGTGTCAAGCCACTATTGCACACTCGCTTTTCATGCGGACCTGCTGGACTCCAGATGATGTGTGGTTAGGTGACTCCCACCCAGTAATTAGTGGTCCGCCCTCCAAAAAATTCACCATGCTTTTTCCGTTGACAACTTTTCGCGTTGCTTTAGAATGACTGGGCTCTAGACGAAAACAATGCCCTTAACAAGACAATCAGTTTTGCTCGAAACGATTCTGTCCGGTGTCAAGCTTTTTTCGCGAGGAAAGGTCCGGGATGTTTATGAGCTCGGCGACAAGTTGCTGGTCGTCGCCACCGATCGCCTGTCTGCGTTCGATGTGGTGATGCGTGAAGGCATACCGGACAAGGGCCGGGTGCTGACTCAGCTTTCCTGCTTCTGGTTTAATCTCATCCAGGAAGAGATTCGGCATCATTTTATTACGGCCAAAGTGGCCGACTACCCTCCGGAGCTGCAACCCTTCGCGGACCAACTGGAAGGGCGCTCGATGCTGGTTGAGAAGGCGCAGACTTTTCCCATCGAATGCGTGGTGCGCGGTTATTTGGCGGGGTCAGGCTGGAAAGAGTATCGCAGCACGGGGCGCGTGTGCGGCATCAAGCTCTCCGCCGGCCTCGAAGAGGCATCGCGCCTAGAAAATCCTATCTTTACGCCTGCCACCAAGGCGCAAACCGGCCACGACGAAAACATCACGTGGGACGAAATGGCCGCGCATGTGGGGATAGTGGCTGCAGAAATGCTGCGCGAATTGAGCTTACGCCTCTACCGAAAGGGTCGCGAGTTCGCAGAGAGCCGGGGCATCATTATTGCCGATACCAAGTTTGAGTGGGGGCTTAAGGACGGTCAGATTATCTTGATCGATGAGGTGCTAACGCCCGACTCATCGCGATTTTGGCCCATGCACGATTATGCGCCTGGCAAAGCCCAACCTTCGTTTGACAAGCAGTTCGTCCGCGACTACCTGGAATCACTCCACTGGAATAAACAACCTCCGCCGCCTCCCCTGCCGGCCGAGGTGGTGGAGAAAACGAGTGAGAAATACCGCGAAGCTTACCGCTTACTGACAGGAGATTCCCTCCGCTAGGCGAGTGTGCCGTAGTTTGCGAGCGCGTCATGGGCACATGGAATTGGCTGGATTGCATTCTTGCCGCTATTGTCGTGGCTTCCATTGTAGCGGCCATCATGAAAGGGTTTGTCCAGGAATTGATCGCCCTGGCGTCGGTGGTGGTCGGCCTGGTCGTGGCGGCCGTCGGGTATAACCGCGCCGCGATTTGGTTCGAGGATCTTACCAAGTCGCACGAAATCGCCCTCGGCTTGGGGTTCCTGGTTTTATTCGTGGGCACGCTGCTATTGGGGGCGCTGGTAGGAGTAGCGGCACGGAAGCTCATTAAGTCCGCAGGAATTGAGTGGTTCGACCGTTTCTTGGGCGGAATCTTTGGTTTGGTGCGTGGAGTCTTGGTCGATGCGATCCTGCTCATGGCCATGTTGGCCTTCGCGATCAAACCGGACGCCGTGCAGCAATCGGCTCTGGCGCCCTATGTGACCACGGGGACGCGCGTCGTCGCCCTCGTCATGCCGGCAAATCTGCGCGCCCAATTCCAAGCTGGCTTTGATAAATTCCGTGAGGCGCTCATTCCGGGCGGCAAGGGATCAGAAAAACAACAACCCGCCAGTCCCACGAATTCCTATTGATCGGAGTGTTACTGTGAAAGACCAACTCGAATCCCTCATAAATCAAATGATTGACCGCGGGATTCTTTATACCGATGCGGTTGCAGAATTTGAAAAGAAGTTCATCAAACGGATGCTGGAAAAGAACAACGACAATCATTCCAAGGCTGCCGTGGCTCTCGGCATTCATCGTAATACCCTAAGCCGGAAGGTGGAAGACTTGGGCCTCGACCATCGGCCGAAGCGCCGGGCGCAGGTGGTCGCCCGCTGATCCCGTCGGCATCTCACACGAAAATCCCAATCCCCAGCGGCCGATTCTTGTAGCGGCGGTCGATGACCGCCGGTTTTTGCTTCAAGACGTGACACGGGCGTCCGCAGCTGTGAAATTATCGAATTCTGATTTTTTCGGCCTCGTGCTTTGATCAGCTTACAGACGAAGAAATCCGATTTTTTCAGTTATTTCATAGCTTCTCCCGCCCGTGTAAAGACAAGGCCGAGAGGGCCTTGCCACAATGCATGGGTTCTTTGACGGGAAATAATACAGGTGGGTCGAGGCAGGGTCAGCGGGCAGCGCCGGCGCCCTGCCTCACGAAATTCAGTTGCTCGTCGGCTTATGTGTCGTATGGTGAACTGTTGGCTTCGGCTTAGTTGACGGTTTGTCCGGGAGGTCCGAAGTAACCGCACCTACCAGGGTCAAAATCAGATTAGGCGTCGCCGTGTAAGAATCCGCCGTTCCTTTGAACGTCACCAGATCCCCCTTTTGCAGGTTCTTGACGTTGGGCTGGCTCGAGTCCTTTAGTTCGATATCGTATCCGTCTGCCGATTTCGTGCTGTCAAGCATGACGATATGGACGAGATAGACTTCCGGGTCGGTTCCCTTTTCCACACTCGCTACCGTGCCGCCAAGCCCTATGGATTGACCTTTCACACCATCCCACGTCTTCTGGGCTGTTTCGCCACCCAACTTCAGAGGGTAGGTCAGGGTGTTAAATGCATCGACCATGTTATTCCCTGTAGGCTTTGGCGCCTCGGCATGCGCGACCTTAAATCCGTCAGGCGGGTTGGGGGAAGCAGCGGCTTGCGTCATGATGTCGGAGAGTCCCGTATCGGTCCCACGGTAATTCACATAAGTCTGTTTTAGATATTTCTCCCACGGGTCCGCATTGGGGTCTTTTCCGGCCTTTGCCAAATCCACGGCGCGCGCGTAATACCAGACGGCGTGATCGTAATCCGGGGGCGAGGAGTAGAGATAGGCGAGGCCCATCCAATAGATTCCGTACCAACCACTGGGATTATCGTCAGTTGCCGCCTTCAGGGCAGTAATTGCATTCGGGTAGTCCTTTTTCTGGAGGGCCGCAAACCCGATGCAACTGTTGAATACGGAGCGAAAATCCTTCACCGCTGTCTGAAACTGCTCATCGGTAGCACCCGCGGGCTTCTGAAGCTTTTGCAGGACCTCCAACCCATGGTGGGCGTCGCTGTCGGCGCGCGAGAGCGCCGAGGTAGCGTCGGCTTGGTCAGGCTTGTAAAGAAACGGAAAGGTGAAACTCAAAAAACGGAGGGCCGGGAGGTTGTCAGGATTGGCCTGAAGCGATTTTCTGCCAGCATCCAACGCCTTGTCCATCTGGTTCGTCTGCTGGTAGGTCTGCATTTCCACTAGATAAGCCTGATCTTTGAAATCTGAGTTTGCGTACTTCTGAAGAAACGCCTCTGCCAAAGAGATCTTCTTATTCGGGTCTTTCTCGGTCGCCATGGCGTTGAAGGCGTCATATTCGTCCCGACTCTTCCATTGCGGGCCTGCTGCCGCGGCCTGAGCTGGCGCCTGCATGCGGTTCACGAGGGTCAGATTGACGGAGCGGCCGGAGTGGTTTGTGACCCCGGCGGCAGCGGCGCCAGTCGAAAGGCAGACCAGCATAGTGAGAGTCCAAAGCGCAGTGGTTTTCTTCATTGCAAATCTACCTCGATATTGGGATGGTGAATCGTTGGTGACCTGGGCGCACCCGTTCTCAGAACTTCTAGAGGCCCATGGGGCCTCCTGCACTAGAACTGCTCGTCGAATAACCTGTAATCCATCGGATGTCCCCTTCCAAATATCAATTCTCGATGGACTTTTCAAGTAAAATCTCACTTCGCGACCCAACCCATTTTCCCGCTTACTTGGATGCTAATACCGCACCAAGTGTCTCCCCACCATCTAACCGCGCTGTTGTTCCCCTGACGCAAGGGTTTCCGGCTTGGTGAATCGCCCTTCGCCCCCCAAGACGAAACCCGCCAGGGCTGCACAGTCTCCCTTGCGATGCGACCCTATCCCTTCTAGAATCGGCTTCTGATGGGCGACTTCTCCCCTCATGATGAAGGCTTACGCCAGCGGGCCGAACGGGCCGCCGCCGTTTCATCACGCGAGGAAATTGAAAGCTTCTTCCATGAAACCGCCAAAGCAGTGTTGATGGAGTTGGCGCGCAATCCCCATTTGCAGGAACGCGACCTGCTCCGCCTGCTCGAGCGCAAAGACCTGGCGCGCGAAGTCGTTAGCGAACTTGCTCGCCACCGCGAAGTCCGCCACAGCTACAGCGTCCAACTCGCCTTGGTGAGGCACCCCAAGACGCCGCGTCTGATTTCTCTGCCCCTCATGAAATTCCTTTATATCTTCGACCTGCTGCGTGTGGCGCAAACTCCTGGTGTCGCCGCCGACGTCAAGATCATCGCGGAAGAGACCATCCTCAAGAAGATTGAGGGCATGCCGCGCGGAGAAAAAATTGCTCTTGCCCGGCGTGGCACTGGACGTCTTGCCGCCAGTTTCCTTTACAGCCCCGACCAGGAATTGATTCGCAACGCCCTCGATAATCCCTTTCTGACTGAGGGCCACTTGTTGAAGGTACTCGCCCGCGACGGCCTGCCCCCCGCCGTTTTGCAACAACTGGCCCAGCACCCACGATGGTCGCATCACTATCATTTACGTCTTGCCCTCATTCGCAATCCACTGACACCCTTCGCCCGAGTGCTCGCTTTTCTCCCCGACATGGCGGTTGCTGACCTGCGAGACATTTGCCTGGACCACCGCATGCCCCAGCCCGTGCGCAAGTACATCGAGGCATATTGCGTCGCGCGCTTGAATAAGCAACGCCCTGCTCCACCCCGGGAATGACTTCCTAGATGCTTCCCCAGCTGCCGAAAAACTCGTCGGCGCAGGTCTTCCTCGCGAACCAAGCGGACTTAAGGGGAACTCTAGAAGAATCTCATAAGCGCTTGAAAATGCCCAGTGCAAAATTCTCCCGTGCAAAATTCTTCCGGGTTCCTGGGTGTGCGACATAAAAGTGAAAGCGGAGACCCCTGGATGTAGCGCCACTGGATGTAGCGCGGGCGAGACGCCCGCGCTACATCCGCTTTTTCACTTTGTATGCTGCACACCCCAGCTTTCTCCACCACTACCATTTCCCTGGGAAGCGCGCTAAGATACTTGCGTGCTGCGGGCACTTGGGAAGGCCTCTGGGGCAGACCCTTCTGTCGCCCGCTGCCATCCGTCAACTGACAGATGGTGGCTTGACGGTGGTTCTTCCCGTCCTGGCAACGACGTCATCCGAGGTATTGAGCGAGTTCGATTCCTGCCTTCCAAGGAGGAGCCATGGCTCTCAATCGACTGACAAAATTTTTCGCCGGACCCTCACCCCACCTGAGTCGCGAAGATGCGATGAAGGTTTTCAGGCGAGATCATTTCAAATGTACCTATTGCGGTCTCGACGGCCAGCGCGATTTCGAAAGCTGGCTGATCCTGACCACTGATCACGTCCATCCGCACGCCAAAGGTGGCGCGCGGAGCATGGACAACCTGGTGACCGCCTGCCAACCCTGCAATCTCCTTAAGGGCAAGCGGGTTTATAAATCTCTCCAGGAAGCAAAAGATTTCGTCCTCGCCAAGCGCGAGGAATGGCGGCAGATTTACCAGGAGCAGGTGAAGGCAGCGTGAGGGGGCGGACGGAAGACAGTCGGTTGCTCCGATTGACCCACGACCCGATCCTGAGATAGTTTTTGCCGGAGAGATGAGCGATTGGACGCTGCCGGGCGATCTTCCCAACCCCTCCGTTTCGCGCCGACCCGTCGAATGGAAGCGGGTGCGTTGTCTCCTATCGAATCGCTTTCTCCCGCATGGGACGAGACCCTGCGCCTGCTTTTTCGCCCGTTCCTGCGTCGCCGCTGGATCGCCTTGAGTGTGGTGTGTCTGCTCCTCGGGGGCGGCACCTCCACGGCGGCATTTCAGTGGGGCTTCGGCGCCCTGCCCATTGACCTTCATACTTCCGAACTGCTTCTCCGCATCCGCCTGGTTATTGCTCAGCACCTTAGTTTGATCGTGCTGGCCGTCGTCCTCAGCCTGGGTCTGGCACTCGGGCTCATCTACGCGCGCTGCGTATTCCGATTTGTGCTGATTGAGGCCGTCATCAAGAAGGACATCGCGTTGGGTGCGGCGTGGAAAAGCTTGAAACCCTTTGGCCGCTCCTACTTCCTTTGGCTGCTGGGAGTGGTGGGGGCAATAGTGGCGCTGGTCGCCGTAGTCTTGTTCGTTTCGTTCCGTTTCTTGTATTTCCTCAGTGAGGCTGGGTATCCGTGGTGGGTTGCTTCACTTGTGTTGGTGGCGGAGTTGGTGGCGGTCGTTTTCATAGGATTGCTGGTTGCCATCATCATCACATTGACCGATGATCTGGTGGCCCCCTTGATGTATGCCGACAGGATCTCCCTTCCCGCCGCTTGGGGAATCGTCTGGAGGATTTCGCGCCGCGATCACGAGACGTTTCTCTTCTACATCGCGATGCGTTTTGCGTTGTCATTGGGAATTAGCATCGCCGCGCTCTTCGTGCTTTTCCCCATCTTGATGGGTTTATCCTCCGGCGCGCTGGTCACGGCCGCGCTTGTCCTTCTCGCCTTGCGAGTGGTAGGCCTTGCGTGGGCTTGGAATCCTGTAACGATTTTCTTGGGCGCCCTCGCTTTGTGCATCTTCACGGGTCTGCTGTTCGCCCTGCTCAGCGTGGTGGGAATGCCCGGCCAAGTTTATTTGCAGAACTATGGCGTGCGCTTCATCGCCTCGCGCGTTCCTTCTCTAGGTGCCCTTTGCCGCGCCTCGGCCCCCGGGGGCCGGCGGCACTGAACCCCTGGCAGCGGCGGAACCTTCCTACCGGCAGTAATTTGCCTTGAGACGGGCGATAGATTCTTCTGCGACCAATTGAGAGTAATTTCCCAGTGCGACCATGCAGCACTTGAGCGACTTCGCTCTGCCCTACGGCGTTACCGGTGGCTAACCCGCGATGGAGCACAGCTAACAGCAAGGCATGTTGCCCGCTAACAGTACGGATGACGAACCAGTCGCTTCGCGAACGGTTTCACCTGCCCGAGAATAAGAGCGCGAGTGTCTCCCAGGTGATAGCCGTGGCTATTGAGGCTGGGATGATTAAACAGGATGAAAAAGTCGGCGGCTCTCGGAAGTACGCCCGGTATTTGCCATTCTGGGCCTGAGTTTATTTAAAATCTAGTGTGTGGGAGCGAGCTGGATTCATCCAAGCCATTAGATAAAAGGACTTGTCTATTTAAGCGTTTGCCCTTGCTCCGAGGATTCACCCGGCTTGATTCTCCGTACCTCATCACCTGTAATCGCGATCTGCACTCCATGCTAGCCCGCGCGACGATGAGCCAAAAGCACGGTTCGGTAAAATTAACCGGCCAACCCTTGCCGCACCGCTAAGTGGTTGAAAATCGGCGGGTTGGCCGGTTATGGCCGTAATACGTCCAAGTGGGTTGTTTCCGAGTGCCCCGTCGTGCGTGCAGAATCTCGGATTAACCCTGCCCAATCATCGATAAACACAAGGCGACCGAGGAGCTATTTCCCCGAACCCCGGGACAGCCGAACGCATTGACGGGGGAGCCGAACAGCTGCCCAGGAGGGGCTGCTTGACCTAATGAGCGCACCTACCGATCCGTCGGGGGGGTACCGGGCAACCGGTATCCCTAATGCGGCCAGCCCTCCAAGCGAGATACTTCGCTCCGCAATGCCCCGCTCAGGATGGGAGGCTAAGCGGGCCGGTTATACCTATTTCGGCTATACGGGGCTAGTCGCTCAGGACCACGCTTAAGAGGCCATTGTTAACCGTCAACGCGCCGTCGCCTGCGTAATCGACAAAGCCCAGCTTCCGGAACTTGTTCATGAAATGACTGACCCGCGACCGGGTGGTGCCGACCATTTGCGCCAGATGTTCCTGATTGATTCCGGGATGGACAGTTTCAGTTCTGCTTTCCTTGCCAAAATGCGCCAGCAATAAGAGAATCCGGGCCAGGCGCTTCTCGCTGGAGTTGAAAAGCTGGTCGACCAGATCCTCTTCATATCGAATGTTGCGGGTAAGCAGGTGCGTGACGAACAATCCCGAGATTCCGAGCTGCTCGTGGAGCAGACGCACCATCAGCGACTTCTCGATCCTGTAAAGAGTGCAATCCATCACCGCTATAGCCGTGGAGATGCGCAACGGCTGGCCGGCCAGGCATCCCTCGCCGAAGAACTCACCGTCGTCCAGAATAGTGACGATCGCTTCCTTGCCTTGTTGGGATGTCACCGAGAGTTTCACCTTGCCTTGGTGGAGATAGAACACGGAATCCGCAGGGTCTCCCTGCGAGAAGATCGTGCGGTTCGCGCCGTAT
>Ga0187876_1002925_pt1 | contig 12047 bp, 3 predicted proteins | sample June2016WEW_17_4_FD_133000 | JGI IMG/M metagenome (GOLD analysis project Ga0187876, IMG submission 133000) | Peatland microbial communities from SPRUCE experiment site at the Marcell Experimental Forest, Minnesota, USA - June2016WEW_17_40 | ecosystem: Environmental > Terrestrial > Soil > Wetlands... | reverse complement strand
GCCTACTGCGTGACCGGGCGAAAGATGGGAAGTGGGCGGTTCCCGCATATGAGGCAGAAGTTCTCTGGCGCGGCTCAGATAACCTCGACCTAGCATTGCTCCGATTGAGTGGCGATAAGCACTTAGAACCAAAGGTGAAGCCTGAATTCGCTTCGTATGAGCTGATTGGGCCGATTGGCGAGATTGACGCCGCAGGGTTTCCCGGAGCATGGGCTACGTCGGAAGAACCTTCTCGCGACTACACCGTTCGCGGCGGCCTCAGGATTGCGAGCCAGAATGGGCCATACGCGTGGAGCGTGCCGCCGGCAGACAAACCGGACAGCCCGCATGGCTGGAAGGGCATGTCTGGCGCAGCTGTGTGCCGAATTGGGACGGATGGAAAACTATATCTGTTTGGAGTGGTCCAGGAGATTCCGGCAAATTTCTCTGGCGGCCTCCTCGAAGTCGCACGTCTGTCGAATGGCTTCGAAGACGCAGAATTCCGCCAACACCTTCAGACAGCTCTGAATAGAGTCCCAAAAATAGTGCCGTTCTATTTTGAGCGGGCAGAAGCACCGCAGCGTCAATCCGCACCGGCGCAGGCGGCCTATGTTCAACGAATGTCAGACGCCGAGATAACAGCCGAGTTGGACCGTATTCGCAAGGGGCGTCACTTTTCGGGGTTCCCGATCGATGACACGGTCACCGCATTTGCGCAGCGTGTCGACGTCGCCGAACTTTCGGGGGGCTCGAGCCCGGTTCGTGCCGTCGCGCTGGCTTGGTGCGCACGCCTCTCGGCCAAGAAGCAATCGCTCGAACAGGCAAAGGTGTGGCTCGCAAGATCAAAGGCCTTGGGTGATTGCGAAGACGCCGTGTTGGCGGGTGCTTTCATTGAAAGCCTGCGCGACAAACTCGCAGCCTTAGCCATGTTGGCCAAGATTAAATCCAAGGCCGCGCGAACGGCAGCTTTACGCATCGTTTCCAATTCTGACGGTTCAGAGAAGGCGCTGGATTGGGTGGCGCAATGTGGACTTGATCTCGATGAATTCGACGCGGACGGTAGGTTCGTCTTGATCATGCACGCTTTGCAATTGGGTCGCTGGGACGACGCACAGCGGGATGCCAATCTAATTAAGGATGAGGACTTCGCCGAATCCCCGCCTCTCCAATTTGCGGTGGCAATGGCCTACCTCGTGCAAGCGGTTCCGGAAGAATTCAGAATGACTGTCCTTCAGCAGGTCCCATTTCAAGCCTTGGACTTCCCCCTCGCTTCTGACGCGACCTCCCTTTCGATGCGGCGCCGGGCACACGAACTTTTTGCGCTGACGGCAAGTTCGGCGACGGATTTGGGAGCGTCTGCCGCGGCTAACCTCGCCGCGGACTATGCTTTGTGGCTCTCCCTGCGTGATCCTGACAGTCACGCTGACGCAGCAGCCGCCTTGCGCGAAGATATGCGTAATCCAGCTGTCGCTTTGCGTCGCATTTATCTTGCGCTGCAATTCGGCGTCACGCTGGACCTAGCGTCCATTGAAAAGGAATTGGATCGTCGTCTCGCACTTTCCGGGAAAGGCTCCGCGGACGAGGCGATCGCGCGCCTCTCATTGGCCCTGACGCGACCGACGCCGCAGGAAGTCGCGGATTACATCGCCAAGCATCGCGATCAGCTCCACGCATACCTCACCAAGAGCTCCGTTTATGCGGTTGAGATTGAGGCTTTAGCCCGGGCTGACCAGATTGGACTCGCGCAGCTCCGTCTCGATGAGGCCATCACCGACGGCATGCCGAAACGCGAGGTGCGGCTTCTCCAACATCTGATCGACAATCACGAGTCATCAGATCCCGCGGCTGCGGCTAAACAGTTGTTCGAGGCGACAGGCGATCTGCGCGATCTATTCAACCTGACGACCTTTCTTGAGCGGCGACAGTCCTGGGCGGAAATGCTCCCCTATGCAGAGCGGTTGTTTGCGCGAACCCATGCATTGGAGGATGCGAAACGCGTTGCGCTGGCGCTGAACGCAGTGGGACGGACTGCTGATCTGCATGCGTTTCTGTCAAAACATTTTGAGCTAGTATCGCTCTCGAGCACACTTCGCACCCTTTGGGCGTGGTCTCTCTTTCGTGCGGGACAGTTGCGTGAGGCTACGGTTGTTCTGGAGCAACTAACCTTGCTTGGAGAGTCAGAGCAGGATCGAGTCCTACGCGTTCAGCTCGCGATTGTATCTGGCCAATGGGATAATCTCGTTGCGTTTACCGACTCGGAATGGACCAATCGCGACCTAAGAGACGCAAGGGAACTCTTAACGGCCGGGCAGCTCGGTCAAGCGGTCGGTAGTCCCTTGGCCAAGGACCTCATCATAGCCGCGGCTGCCAAGGCGCCTGATGATGCTGAGGTTCTAGCGAACGCATATTTCCATTCAACGGAAGCTGGCTGGGAACGCAGCCCAATCAGCTCGGGTTGGCTCCGGCGGGCGGTGGAATTGTCTGGCGACAGCGGTCCTCTCAGACGAACGTCGCTGAGGGAGATTCTGGACCAGAAGCCCGCGTGGGAGCAACACGTGGTCAGCGTCTTGGAGCAGCTGACCAAGGGAACCGTCCCGGTATTCGGTGCGGCTCACGTCCTTCGTCGCTCTCTGACTGACTTCACTTTGACGCGTTCGATTGGAAACGCGAGGGAGAGTGATCCGCGCCGGCGGCAGCCGGTTTTCGCCTTTAGCGGAGCGCGGACTGGCGGCGTAGCGCCGACGATCCGATCGATCGGTGTAGACGTATCTGCCTTGCTCACCTTGACGCGATTAAATCTGCTGGACACGATGTTGGCATCTTACGCGGATGTCGCAATGCCGCATTCAACACTAGCGTGGCTATTCGAAGAACGACAGAAAGTCGCGTTCCATCAGCCAAGCCGCATCCGTGACGCCCATGAGCTTCTGCGCCTCGTGGCGAATAAGTCGCTGTCTGTTCAGGCTCAACTACCGCTCCGCGGCTATGCGCTTGCCCGAGAAATCGGAGAAGAACTAGCCGAATCCTTACTGTCGGCCAGTGCGAAAAACCATTCCAGCGAGGCGCCGACACATTTTGTTGTTCGCTCGTCGCCGGTTCCGCGCATCGGCTCCCTAATGGAGGAAGAGGCGGATTTGAGTGCCTTTTCCGCACTTCTGTGCAGCTGCCAGCTGATTGTTCGAACGCTGAAAGCGCGAGGTTTCCTGACAATCGAGGAAGAGACACGGGCAAATGACTATCTAACCCTCCACGAACGCCCTTGGCCATCCGACCCCTCCCCCCCGGTTGGGAGCGTTCTTTATCTTGATGGGCTTTCCGTCACCTATCTACAGACAGTCGGGGTCCTCGGGAAGCTGCGCGAGGCGGGCTATACAATCTATATTCATCAGCGCATCGAATCGGAGGCCCTGGCACTCATAGAGATCGAGACACTTGCTGTTGACCAACTTGAATATCTTGAAAAATTGCGGTGTACCCTCGCCTCCGGCCTTACGACAGGAAAAATTCGGCTGATGCCGGCCTTTGATAATGAGAGCTTTGATGGAGTGCGGCAACATCCCACATTCGGGCTTCTTGCCGCCGCTGCTGACGTCGACGCCATCGTAATCGACGACCGATTTGTGAATCACCACAAGGTGATGGACACCAAAGATCGTCAAGTTTTTGTCTTCTCGTCGTTAGACCTGATTGATGATTTAACCCGGCGCGGAATCTTGACCGAACAGAGTCGCCTCGAACATCGAACGTCGCTTCGGCGAGCCGGCTATCAATTCGTGCCTGTCGAATTGGACGAACTAAGGCATCACCTGAGTAATGCGCCAGTGATCGATGGAGCAATGGCTGAAACCGCAGAACTGAGGGCTATTCGTGAAAGCCTCCTTCAAGCGCGTATGAGCGGGATTCTGCAGATCCCAGGCGAGGTTCCGTGGCTTCATGAAAGCACGAAGGCGGGCATTGAAGCGCTTAAATCTGTTTGGCAAACACAGCCCGATATCGCTATGACCGAGGCGATCTCAGACTGGCTCTTATTTCTAATCGACATTAGGGGGTGGGCCCACGCAGCCATACCCGGCAATGAACGCGGCTTCGCGCTCTATGCCCATGCAGCTCATATCCTGAGCATCATGTCACCGCCAAATGGAATATCCGCGTCGGTTCGTGAGGCCTTCGACGAGTGGCTGCAAAAGGGCGTTCTCGATAGCATTCGTTCGACGGAACCCGAAATACACCACTGGCTATTGGCGCGCGCAGAGGAGCTTGTAGCGCGGTCCGTTAACAGCGCATTGGCCGCAGTGGAAGAGTGAGATGGAGAGAGAAGCTTACATTCGCAGCGCCCTAGCACGGTCGGCCCTGCAACTTTTGCCACCTTCCATTCGGGAGGAGTTGATTGCCGAACGTAAGATCGCCCAACACTATGGACTAAGTGTAGATGCTGTAATCGCCTTAGGCGACGCTGGCGTGTCGTTCGAGCGGTCAGTTCTTTTCGATTCAATTCGAACTCGCCTCGACACGACCGATGCTGGCCACGCGGTCCGCGACCTTGAAGGAAACGAATGGGAGGTGTTGTTCGAGGAACGTGATGCTCCGCAGCTTGTATTGCAACGTGGAGCGCAACGCTTACTGCTGCCAAACCTCCAGCTCCTTTCGGCCAATGCTGACACCCGTCTTTCCGTCTTTGCTCGCGCCGCGACGCAGGTGAATCTTCCGGGCGCAGATGTGGAGCGATGGCGGAATTCTTTGGCGCGCGCGCCGCTCGATGATGAGGATGTCAGGTCCTTGACTATGGACCTCGCGGAGACGCCGAGCGCGGTCATGTCTTCGATTTCTCAGGAAGTCAACCAGGGTCGAGCGTCAATAGATGTCCTGGTGCCGAGTTCGACTCGGTATTACGAGCGCCTTGCTGGTTTGTGTGTAGACGACATGCCTTTGGAGGAGTACCGAAACGAAGTACTTGTGGGACACATCGAAAAACTCGTCGCATGGGACGTCGTCGAAGGGCTCAAGTGGGCGCTTTTGCTCGGATCGCATGTGTCGATCAGCACGCTTATAGGTGCGGCTTCGATTTCGTCGGAGACTTGGAAGACCGTTTTCGAATGGGCAGCTCAATCCGGCGACCTCTTGTCGCGGATAGTGGCTATAGAAATCGGGTTAGCCCGGGTCGACAGTGATCCTTCAGAACGTAGTGCGTTGGCCGCCCTCATCGATTCCGTCAGGGCTTCATGCGGAGAAGGCATGAAGGAACGGTGCAGGCTCTTTTCCTCACTCGTCCTGCTTGTTCATGGCCGCATCGCGGAAACCCGCATCTTTGCTTCAAAGCCACCGTTCTGGCGGAAAATGATCGCGGTCGCGCAGGCGTCCCTGATCGAACGTTGCATTTTGACCGGACAATGCGAACTGAAGGGATTACGCGACTGGGCCAACCAAGTTGGGGCATTCTCTTCGCACGCACAGCTCTTGGGTGACATGCGGTTGGAGCCACGCGCGATCCCCGAATTCTTCACGCCGGAGCAGTGGGAACAGGAATTCTATGGAAGGGTATTTGGCGCTGCCAACACCCATGCGGTGTCGGTTACTGCAGCTGGGTGGGCACCAATACTGCTCGATGACATCGATGGAAGCTTGCGACACTGCGTCGACCCGTTGCGAGCCTTCTTGCCGGGGCCACTTGAAGGAAATTTGAGGCCGCCATTGGAAATACCCTTACCCGAGAGATCGATGCTCGAGGCGCAGCTTCTGGTTCGTCCGCTGAGTCTCGATCCGTTTCTGGCGCTGTGCAATGTGGCTCTTTTTTTCCACATCCCCCGGGAATTAACTGACAGGGCTGCGGACGCGCTTGCTGATGCCGTATACCAGCTTACCTGGCCTCAAGATGAGGATAAGTCGTATGCATTGCTGGCGGGGCTAGCCATTGCTGCAGCTGTCTCACGAAGCACGCGCTTAGCAGAAGCGGTCGTTATCCTTGTTCGCATCAATCATCGTTTTCATCCCGATAACCTCAATGTACGTGAGTCCTTCCGGATCTCTGGGATGGCCTGCGCTGCGTACGAAGATTTGCAGGAGTGGAGCAAGCAAATCGGCAACGTATTAGGGGAGGCGGCCTACGGAAAACTTTCCCATGATGATGCGCAATGGTTATTGGCCACCGCCCACGAATTCTGTCATTTGTTTCCGGAATTATGGGCTACCTGTGGTCGACCGGAAGCGGCGCTAAGGGCCGTGCTTCAATCATGAGCTGTACCATTTTACTCCTATGCTAGCTGCCACTCTTTGGCGTTATAGAGAACTGCCGCCTGGGTCGCAAAGATTGGGTGTCGAACTTAGGTCAAACTTTGCTGTTACTCGCAATCTTCTTTCTTACGTTACAGCTCAGGGCCCCCCAACCCTTTCGCCAAGGTCTTCCTCAGAGTTGCTCTTGCCACGCCCAACTCCTGTGAGGCTTTCCTCTCCCCCAACTCGTCATTTGCGTGGCTTCGCGGTCGGGCTATGGAGCCAATCCATTTCGGGTGCAATGGCAGCGGGAAACTCGCGCCGACGAATTTAAGCGGATGGAATTTTCGATTTCGAAAATCACATCGAAAATCGAGAATTCAATTTCGACGCTGGAAAAAGCCGTCCGGCGCAACGATGCTTGGAATAAGGCCATGGAAATAGCCTATGCGTCGCTGACCACGTTGGATAAGGGCCAATTCGATTCAATTCCCGCACTGCGCGCCCTGGAGGCCAATGCAGCCGCCGATTATTTCCGGGCCTGGAAGGGCATGTCAATCAAATGGCGGGGAATTAGCCGGCGTCCAATTCCTGATTCTTGGAAGGAAATTGGCCAGCGCACGTCGCCTTATCAGCTCACCGGCAATCGCAATGCGGCGCATCCCCTCAATGCGATATTGAATTACGCCTACACGGTATTGCAGAGCCAGTTGCAAATTGAGGCAATTGCCGAAGGCTATGATCCCACTATCGGCATCATGCATGAGGGCCGCAATGGCTCGACCGCGTTCATATTCGATTTGATAGAGCCGCATCGGCCTTTGGTGGATCGGAAGGTGTTGGAATTCGTCAAGGGATACGTGTTTGACCCGGCGGATTTCGTGACCCGGTCGGATGGCGTGTGCCGGCTCAATCCGGAGATGGCGAGGTGCGTGGTGCGGTTGCTCGGGGCAAACTGAAACCAAGTCATTGTCTCGGCAGATGTTTCAACCTCGCGATCCTCCTCGAAAGCCAATTATGGACATTCTTTACGCTTCGGCTATGGTTTTTGTGACGGTAGGTGCTAACGATAGGGCTTCATCAGATGTCCCGACTCATTAAAATTGCGGATTCGGGCGGCCCTTTGCGAGCAAGCGTGATTTTCATTCACGGCCTCGGCGGTCACCCCTACGATACTTGGCGCGGAGCGCCCGATGACGACAGCTTCTGGCCCCTTTGGCTCGCGCAAGACGTTTCGGGACTTTCGATTTACACGGTCGGTTATGAAGCCCCACCGACCAATTGGCTCGGGATTTCGATGCCGTTGCAGGATCGCGCTGTAAACATTCTTGAATTTCTTGTCAGCGAGCCGGGATTAAAAAATGGTCCAATCTTTTTCATTTGTCACAGCCTCGGCGGCTTGCTTGTTAAACAAATGATTTTAGACATGCAGTTGCAAAAGGAGTCCTATCCTGATTATGCGGATTTTTTGAGCAGAGTGCACAAAGTTGTCTTTGCTGCAACACCTCACACTGGGTCACAGCAGGCAAGCTTTTTAGAATGGTTGAGCTTCTTGGCCTGGCCTTCAACGATTGAGAGCGTGCTGGTAGCTAACGACCCAGCACTACGCAGTATAAATTTTCAATATCGACAATTGGCACAGAGCCGCAAGGAGACTTTACGCCATTTAGTGTTTTATGAAACACTGGATACCGCTGCAGGCAGAATTGTCGATGAGGCCAGTGCCGACCCCGGACTGCCTGACGTTCGACCAATTCCCGTTGACGCGGATCATATCAGCATTGTGAAACCTGTGAATCGCGCCGAGCTTCTGTACATTCGTACTCGGGACTTCATTTCGGAAGCTCTCGAAGGAAGCAGTGATGTAGGTCCTTATCGACCGTTACAATTGCCTCTCGTCAGCTTAGACCATCCGTGGAACATCTTACCTAAAGCAATAAGACTTGCTGCGCTCGTAACCGTGGGTGTGCTGGTCCTCAGGGGGTCAGGGAAGTTTAGCCGTAGGGATTTGCTTCAGCTCAACAAGCGGATCGACGAGCAGCACAGGCTTATAGATGAGGGCGCGGTGAAGCGTCACAAGGAAACATTAGAAGAAATCAAAACTCTACAAGTTGCACTCGCCGAAGAACGTGGTGTCGCTCCGGAGGTTTTGACCCCGTTGTTTGAAAAAATGGGATTAGTTGGTCTTAGTGTGGCTGAGATGCGAGAGAAGGCACCAGCCGCCATCAAGGCACTCATAGCGCTCTCCGAACGAGGAGTGGAGCCCTCCAGCGAGGGTGCTGATATCGACAGCACGATTAAAGCTTCGAGAGCTAAGCTCGCCGGGCTCGACATCGCTGCCGCACAGAGTATCCTTGATCAAAAAATCGCAGAAGAAGAACGGGCTCGTAAGCAACGGCTGGTCCCGCTTTTTGTGGAAAAGGCAAATATTGAGAGGTTGAGCTTCGATTATGAGGGCGCGAAGAGCGCGCTACAAGAGTTGCTCAAACTCGATATGGATCGTGTACAAAGCTGGGTCGATCTCGGGGACGTTTGGACAACTATCGGGGACTTGGACGAAGCGAGTAAGGCTTTTCAGATGGCCATTGCTGCTGCGCGAAGAAAGGGTAATGAGCTCGACCTCTCGAAGTCGCTCAACAGGTTTGGCAACATTCAGGTTGGGCTAGGTGATCTGGAGGCGGCCCTAAAATCTTATTCCGAAAGCCTCTCCATCATAGAGAAGCTCCTCCAATCCGACCAAAATAACACTGAATTGCGGCGAGACATGTCGGTTTCCCACAATAAGATTGGAAACGTCCGGATCGCACAGGGGGACCTCCGAGGAGCCCTCAGCTCCTATTCCAGTAGCCTTGCCATTGCAGAAGGACTGGTTAAATCTGACCCTAGTAACATGGAGTGGCAACACGATCTCTCAGTCTCCTACGATAACATTGGGGATGTTCAGTTAAAGCAAGGCAATCATGAAGAAGCGCTCAATGCCTATTCTCGCAGTCTAGTTATCTCTGAGAAGTTGGCTAGAGCAGAACCAAACAACGCCAAATGGCAGCATGATCTGTCAGTGTCATATAATAAGCTTGGCAGCATACAGATTAGACAGGATGATTTGAAGGGAGCGCTCAAATCTTATTCGGACAGCCTTGCAATTAGAGAGCGGCTTGCCAGATCCGATCCTGGCAACGCCAGGTGGCAGCGCGATCTGTCAATTTCCTTCGATAACGTCGGCGACGTGTTGCTCAAGCAGGGCGATGAAAAGGGGGCACTCAAATACTATTCCGATAGCCTCTCAATTAGAGAACGCCTCACCTCTACCTATCCAGAGAACGCCACATGGCAGCGAGAGCTTTCAGTTAGTTATAGAAATCTAGCTGAAATATACAGAAAAATGAATAACGTATCAGGAGCTCGGGAAGCGCTGGTCAAGGGACGCACAATCATTGCAAACCTTTTGGCAGACCACCCAGACTGGACGCAATGGAAAGAGGACTTAGCCTGGTTTGATAATCAAATTTGCGAGCTCGATAGAACATTAAGCAACGTAAGTTTGGGACCGGCGGAGTAAAGAGCCAGACAGTGTTTCGGTCGACGGCGGGCAGTTAGCGATACTCGCAAACATCGTCTTGCTTTTATGGAGAGTGTTCCACGTCCGCCCCCCGTCAAGTTCCCGCGGCCACACGTCCAGACCAGTGCGATCTTCGAAATCCGTCTTCCCCAAAGAAGGTCACGCTCAATCTCGCGGTCGATCCGCAGCGTAGGGAGAAATCGTCCGTCGCAAATCGCTGGGATGCGTAAGCTGAGCTGCGACGCAACGGGTGGTATATTTTTCCGCTATCACTATACCCCGTTGCGAACAAAACAAGAAATGTGGTTCAGTAAGTTGCGTTTCCCACCCATCGATTCGCAAGCGACGCCCGTGGCCTATCTTGAAAAACTCAATCCCGAACAGCGACGGGCCGTCGAACACGGCGTCCGCGGGCAGGACTGCGCGCCGGCGGGGCCACTGCTGGTCATCGCCGGCGCGGGATCTGGCAAGACCAACACGCTCGCCCACCGCGTCGCGCATCTGATCGTCAACGGCGCCGATCCACGCCGGATACTGCTGATGACCTTCTCCCGTCGGGCGGCTGCCGAGATGACGCGCCGCGTCGAGCGCATCTGCGCGCTGGCGATGGGAGCCAACGCTGGCATCATGACCGACGCGCTCACGTGGGCCGGCACGTTCCATGGGATCGGCGCGCGGATATTGCGCGACTATGCGGAGCAGATCGGCCTTGATCCCAGTTTCACGATTCATGACCGGGAAGATTCCGCCGATCTCATGAACCTCGCCCGCCATGGGCTTGGCTTCTCGAAGACGGAGAGCCGGTTCCCCACCAAGGGAACTTGCCTCGCCATCTATTCCCGCGCCGTCAACGCGGAACTGCCGCTCGACGAAGTGCTGCGGGTCTCATTTCCGTGGTGCGCCGGGTGGAGAGCGCAGCTTCGCGACCTGTTCGCGGCCTATGTCGAGGCCAAGCAGGCGCAGAACGTCCTCGATTACGACGATCTGCTGCTCTATTGGGCGCAGACCGTCGGCGAGCCGGCGCTGGCGGAGGACATCGGCGGCAGGTTCGACCACGTCCTGGTCGACGAGTATCAGGACACCAACCGTCTCCAGTCTTCGATCCTGCTGGCGCTTAAGCCGGGTGGGCGCGGGCTCACCGTCGTCGGCGACGACGCCCAGTCGATCTATTCCTTCCGCGCCGCGACCGTTCGCAACATTCTCGACTTTCCGAGCGCCTTCAGTCCCGCCGCCGACATCGTCACGCTCGACCGAAACTATCGCTCGACCCAGCCGATCCTCGCCGCCGCCAATGGCGTGATCGAACTCGCCCGCGAGCGTTTCACCAAGAATCTGTGGACGGAGCGCCAGTCGGCGGAGCTTCCGCAGCTCGTCAGTGTGCGCGACGAGGCCGACCAGGCCCGCTATATCGTCGAGCGCGTGCTGGAGAACCGGGAAACCGGCGCGGGCCTCAAACAGCAGGCCGTGCTGTTTCGCGCCTCACACCACAGCGGCCCGCTCGAACTGGAGCTGACCCGCCGCAACATTCCTTTCGTCAAATTCGGCGGCCTGAAATTCCTCGACAGCGCCCACGTCAAGGACATCTTGGCCGTGCTGCGGTTCGCCCAAAACCCGCGCGACCGGGTCGCGGGTTTTCGGCTGATGCAGCTTTTGCCCGGCGTCGGACCTTCTTCCGCGCAGCGCGTCCTCGACCTGATGGCGGAGCGGTCCGATCCGGTATCGGCTCTGTCAGATATTCCGGCGCCGCCGCGCTCGGGAGACGACTGGACTGGGCTCGTCGAAACCATTCAGCGTCTTCGCTCGGGCGAGGCCGGCTGGCCTGCCGAAATGGAATGCGCCCGCTGCTGGTATGAACCGCAGCTCGAACGCATTCACGAAGACGCAACAACCCGGCTGGCCGACCTGCTGCAACTCGAACAGATCGCCTCGGGCTACCCGTCGCGCGAGCGGTTCCTCACCGAATTGACGCTCGACCCGCCGGACGCCACCAGCGATCAGGCCGGCGCGCCGCTTCTCGACGAGGATTATCTAATCCTGTCCACGATCCATTCCGCCAAGGGGCAGGAATGGAAATCGGTCTTCGTCATGAACGCCGTCGACGGCTGCATCCCTTCGGACCTCGGCGCCGGCACTACCGCGGAAATTGAAGAGGAGCGGCGACTGCTTTATGTCGCCATGACGCGGGCGAAGGACAGTCTGCATCTTGTCGCGCCGCAGCGTTTCTTCACCCATGGCCAGCATGCTCAAGGCGATCGCCACGTCTACGCCTCGCGAACCCGCTTCATTCCGGCGACGCTGCTGC
>Ga0187876_1002919_pt1 | contig 12059 bp, 8 predicted proteins | sample June2016WEW_17_4_FD_133000 | JGI IMG/M metagenome (GOLD analysis project Ga0187876, IMG submission 133000) | Peatland microbial communities from SPRUCE experiment site at the Marcell Experimental Forest, Minnesota, USA - June2016WEW_17_40 | ecosystem: Environmental > Terrestrial > Soil > Wetlands... | reverse complement strand
TGTAACCGACGTTCTTCTTGATCTCACCGGCTTCGGTGCGGATGTCGAAGCCCAGACACCGGCCGGCGCCGCCGTCGGGCCGGAGCAAGCCGCAGAGAATCCGCAGAAACGTCGTCTTGCCGCTGCCATTTGGGCCGAGGAAGCCGTAAATCTCACCCCGATGCACCTGCATGGGAATGTTGTTGACCACGGTCCGGCCGCCGAATCGCTTCGTGATGCCTAGGACGTCAATGACCAGATCGGGGGCGTTCATTCTCTACGGCAAGCACCAGGTGTTGGATGTTTCATTTCACTTCCACATCCACCGGCTGGCCCGGCCTCAGTTCCGCGGCGTCGGCTGGCGAAAATGCCGCCTCAATCATGTAAACCAGCTTCGAACGGTTCTGGCGGCTGTAAATCACCGGCGGCGTGTATTCGGCCTCGGTGGAAATGTAATTAATGGTGGCCGAATACGAACGCGCACCGCCATCAAAGGCAACGCTGACAGTCTGACCGGCCTTGATCTGTGGCAGCACCGCCTGGGGCACAAAAAAACGCACTTTGACGTTCGTGGGCGGCAACAATTCGACGACCGGATTGCCCGCCGCCACCCATTCACCGGCCCGGTAAAGCGTGTCCTGCACCAACCCATTGGTCGGCGCGAACTGCTGCTTCTGGTCAAACGACCACCGCGCCCTGGCCAAAGCCGCGGTTTGCGATGCCACCTGCGCTTCCGCGGCGCGGATCGCATCTTCACGCCCGCCCAGCTTGGCCGTCTCCAGATCGGCGGCGAGCTGGGCCACCTGGGCACGGTCGGCATCGCGTTGCGCGCGGGCTTGGTCCAATTCTTCCTTCGATATCGTGTCGGACTGGCCGAGTTGCTGCCGGCGGGTCAATTCCGCTTCGGCCAATTCCAGGTTTGCCCGGGCCCGCTGGACTTGCGCCTCGAGCGAAGCGATTTCCGTTGGCCGCCGGCCTTTCCTTAAATCGTCCAGTTGCGACCGGGCTTGGGTCAGGTTCTTTTCGGCTTGCTGCACGGCGTCGGCTTCCGAGCCGCGCTCCAACGCAAACAACAATTGCCCGGTCTTGACCTCCTCACCGCGCGCGACGGCGAGATGGCTGAGCGCGCCGCCCAGCGGCGAGGCTACATACACATATTCCCCTTCGAGATAACCTTGAAATTCATCCGCCGAACCCGGTCCGCAGCCGGCGATCAAGGTCGCGGCGAGCGCCCATCCGCCAAACAGAATCGTGCCCGTTCGCAGTCGCATGGCGGGAAATGAAACAGAATTGGAAAAATTTGCAAGTTTGCGTCGGAGTGCCCAAAACTGATAGCTTCATGGCCGCATGAAGAAACTGTTTTTCTGCGCCTGGATGCTCGTTTGCTGGGCCGGCAGCGCTCCCGCCCAGACCAATACGGGCGCCGGCGTGCCGGACTGGATCACGCGTCCGTTGTCGCTGGCGGACGTTCTGAACCTGGTGCTGCAACAAAACGCCACCATTCTCAAGGCCAAAAACGATCTCGAAGCGTCGCAGGGCATCGTGGTGCAGACGCGGGCCGTGGCGCTGCCGCAGGTGCAGATCACCGGCCAATACAAGCAAAGCGAGCGCAGCGCGATTGAAGGCATTTCCGCCCCTCCGAGCAGCCCCATACCTCTTTCCATTATCCCGCCGGACCAGAACTGGAACGCCGGCGTGCAAATCGTCCAGTCCATTTACGAAGGCGGAAAAATGGTCGCGGCCTTGCGCGCGGCGAACGTCACGCGTCAACAGGCCCTGGCGCAGTATCAAACCGTGATGGAGGACACCCTGCTCTCGGCCCGCATTGCTTATTACGACGTGTTGCTTGCCGACCAGCAAATTACCGTGCACGAGGCGTCCGTCAACCTGCTCCAGCATGAGCTGGAGGACCAGCAGCGCCGTTTCGACGCGGGCACGGTTCCCCACTTCAACGTGCTGCGCGCCGACGTGGCCGTGGCCAACGAGCGGCCCAACCTCATTCAGGCGCGCAACAATTATCGCATCGCGAAAAACAACCTGTCGAACCTGCTCGGCTACAACCTCCCGCGCCAAATCTGGGAGGACATCCCGCTGGATTTGCGCGATGTGCTGGACGCCGCGCCGTATCCAGTGGACCTGCCCACCGCGATTCAACAGGCGCTGGGCCGGCGCACCGAATTGATCGCCTTGCGCAAGACCACGGAGTTGCAACGGCTCAACGTCGTGAACGCCAAGGCCGGCTACAAACCCACCGTCCAGCTTTTCGCCGGTTATACGGGGAATAATTCGCAATTTATTGACCCCACTGATTTGGGCTACACCATCAACGGCTGGAACGCCGGCGCACAGGTGAGTTGGAACATTTTTGACGGACTCCTGACGCACGGCAAAGTCGTTCAGGCTGAGGCGCTTTACGCGAAATCAAAAACCGACGTGGAAGACGAATCACGTCAGATCGAGCTTCAGGTGCGCACTGCCTATTCCGACTTCATCGAGGCCCGCGAAGTGTTGGAATCCCAGAAGACCGTGCTGGCCGAGGCCGGGGAAGCGCAGCGGGAGGCCGATGCGCGCGCCGCCGCGGGCACCGGCACACAATTGGATGTGCTCGACGCCCAGACTTCCCTCACCCAGGCGCGCACCACGAACGTCCAGGCCTTGCATGATTACGACACCGCCCGCGCCAGGCTGGAGCGCGCCATCGGCGCCGACCTGGCTTCGCAGACGCCCAAATAATCGCCTTGCCATTCGCCATTCGTCGTGCGAGTTCGCCAATTAGGACACTACCGGCCACCGTCCACGCTTGACGACTTCACCCGCTTTGGTGAACTTTGTGCGCCGATGAAAAAAATCCAACGGGCGCTGCTTTCCGTCTCCGACAAAACCGGCTTGGTTCCCTTCGCGCAAATCCTCGCGGCGGCAGGCGTTGAACTCATTTCCACCGGCCGCACCGCCAAAACCCTCCGCGACGCCGGCCTGGCGGTCAAGGACGTGAGCGAACACACCGGCTTTCCCGAATTGCTCGATGGCCGCGTCAAGACGCTGCACCCGAAAGTCCACGGCGGGCTGCTGTTTATCCGCGGCAACGAAAGCCACGAAGCCGCCATCAAGGCCCAGGGCATCGCGCCCATTGATCTGGTGGTCGTCAACCTTTATCCCTTCGAGCAAACCGTGGCCAAACCGGAGGTGAGCCTACGCGAGGCCATTGAGAACATTGACATCGGCGGCCCCTCGATGCTCCGCAGCGCCGCGAAAAATCACGACAGTGTAACGGTGGTGGTGGAGCCGGCGGATTACGCGGAGGTGGCCGGGCAAATCCGGGACCACGGTGACACCACGCTCGAATTGCGCCGCCGGCTGGCCGCAAAAGTCTTTGCCCGCACGGCCGCCTACGACGCCGCCATCGCGGCGCATCTGGCCAAAACCTTCCAGGCGCAAAGCGAGGGCCTGCCCCATGCGCTGTTCATCCACGCCCCGCTGGCGCAAGGGCTCCGTTACGGCGAAAACCCGCACCAAGCCGCCGCGCTCTACGGACATTTTCGCGAATATTTCCAGCAATTGCACGGCAAGGAACTTTCCTACAACAACATTCTGGACCTGACGGCGGCGGCAAATTTAATTGCCGAGTTTTCCGGCGACCCGCCGACCCTGGCGATTTTGAAACACACCAACCCCTGCGGCGTCGGCCAGGGGAACCACCTGCGCGAGGCCTGGGACAAGGCGTTTGCCACCGACCGCCAGGCGCCGTTCGGCGGCATCATCGCCGTCAACCGGCCGCTCGACGGCCCGTGCGCCGAGGTCATCGCCGAAATTTTCAGCGAAGTCATCGTGGCGCCTGATTTTTTGCCGGAGGCGCTGGCCATGTTGCAGAAGAAAAAAAATCTGCGGCTGCTCAAATGGTTGAAATCGCCGGCGGCGGCACAGCTTTGGGACGTGCGGAGCGTGGGGGCGGATTCGTTCCTGCTGCAACAACGCGACGTCAAGCCGACGGGGCGGGCGGACTTGAAAATCGTGACCAAACGGACGCCCACGGAGGCGGAGTTCAACGCGATGCTCTTCGGCTGGCGCGTCGTGAAGCACGTGAAGTCAAACGCCATTGTTTACGTGGGGCCTGATCGGACACTGGGTGTGGGCGCGGGACAGATGAGCCGCGTGGACGCCAGCCGCATCGCCGTGTGGAAGGCGGGCGAAGCCGGGCTCCCTCTCAGAGGCAGCGTGGTTTGCAGCGACGCCTTCTTCCCGTTCCCTGACGGCTTAATTGCCGCGGCCGAGGCGGGGGCCACCGCGGCCATCCAGCCGGGCGGCTCCGTGCGCGACGCCGAGGTCATTGCCGCCGCGGACCAGCGTAACATGGCGATGGCATTCACCGGCACGCGGCATTTCCGGCATTAGCATAACGTTTATTCCATTGCGAGCAGCCAGTAGATGAGGACGAACTGGCTGGCGGTGACGGCCGCCACCAGCAGCCACACCCAAATTTCTCCCGCGCGCCAGCTTCGTTGGCGGGCGGCCGCCAGCCAGAACTGGAGCTTGACCGAACCGAGCGTAACCACGTCCCCGTTGCGCAGCACGGCGGTTTGCTGGAGTTCGCCATTAACCGAGGCCAGAGCGTTGGACACGGCCGCGATCGTGAAGCCTTTCCCCCGTTCCAGTCCCAGGGTCAGGTGCCGGTCCCAAACCCCATCGTCATCGAGCGCCAATTCGTTTTCGGCGGAACGCCCCACCCGAAAAGGAAAACGGCGGACCACCAATTGGCGGCCCGCCTGCCTGCCGGAAAGCACGTTCAGTTGCACCATCTACCAGATGCGGCGGTGGACATAAATCGAATCGCCGGGATAAACCGCCGGGTCTTCCGCCTTGCCCGACCGCACACGGTCCACGTTGACTTTTATGATCTGCTTATTGGCCCGGGTGAGCACGACATTCTTATGATTGGCAAATTCGCTAAAATCGCCCGCGGTCGCGATCGCCCCGCTGACCGTCGTCTCTCCGGCGTAAACATAACGGCTGGGGTTCTTGACTTCACCGCTCACGTAGTACACGCGTTCGCCGATGTTCACGGTGACAGTCAGATGCGTGTAATACCTCGGCACGTAAAGGTCATGAATATCATTCTGCAATTGGCTCGCCGTCTTGCCCGCCGCCTTTACCGGGCCAATGTCGGGCATGGTGATGAGGCCCTCTTCCGAGACCACCTCCTGATGCGGAGGAGTAGTGTCTTGTCCCGGAATGCCTGCCAAGGTTACGATGACGGTGTCACCCATGTGCAACCGTGCGGCGTTCTCGGCCGATGCGGGACCGCTGTTCGGCGACACGGGCTGGTCGAAGAAAGTAGGGTCGAGTTTCGGTGAGGAGCATCCGGTCAAGGCCAACCCGGCCCCCAGACCGCAACCCAGCAACAGCCCAACCGCCAACCAAGCACAAATTGATTTCATTGCCCTAATCCTCGCCCAAAATCCCGCCCACAATCAATACTTTTGTTTGATGCCGGTCTCGTCCTTGCCACCGCCGGCCGTTTCCGCCGGCTTCCCCTCGTCCCCCGGCTGGGTCTGGGCGTTGCTGTAATAGTAATAATCGTGGTAGTAACCGGTATAGTAGTAATAATAACTCTCGTCCTGGGAAACGTTGATGTTGTTGAGCACGATGCCCATGAAATTGCCGCCCACCTTCTCGACCATTTGTTTGGCGCGCAGGTTCATCGGCTGGGGATACCGCCGGTATTGTATGACCTGCAGGACCAGGTCCACCTCGCTCGCCAGCACGGACGCGTCGCTCACGCCCAGAATCGGCGGTGAATCGAAGAAAATGAAATCGTAGCGCTGCTTCAGTTCGCTGACCAACTGCTTCATTTGGGCCGAACCGAGGATACCCATCGAACTATTGGGCAATTTCCCGCTGGCCATCAAGTCCAGGGTGGGCACGCTGGTCGTCTGCACGACTTCGGCCAGGCTGTTTTGCTGGAGCAGGTAATTGGTGAGACCGATATTGTTGGCCACGTGCAGCATTTTATGGAGGGCTGGCCGGCGCAAATCCGAATCCACCAACAGCACCCGCTGGCCCGTATGCGCAAACACCGTGGCCAGGTTCACCGCCGTCGTGGATTTCCCTTCGCCCGCGCCGGCGCTGACCACGACCACGCTGTTGAGCTTCTCGTCCTTGCGCGAGAACAGCAAATTGGTGCGCAGCACGCGGTAAGCCTCGGCGTGTTTGCTCTCGGGGCCTTCGTCCATCAACAGGCCCACGTTCTGCGGTATCACCCCCAGCACGGGCGCCTGGAAAGCGCGTTCGACGTCGTCAATGGTCTTGACGCTGGTGTCCAGGTATTCGATGAAGAATGCCAGGCCTACGCCCATCAGCAGGCCGAAGATAAGACCCAAGGCAATATTAAGCGTTTTGTTGGGACGCACCGGCGCGTCCGCCGGCTCGGCTGGATCGGTAATCGTCACCATCGCCGTTCTGGGAACCTTGAGCGTGAGCTGTTCCGCTTCGATTTTTGCGGCGAGCATTCTGTGGAAATCCACCTCCTGCTCCCATTCCCGTTTTTTGTCCCAATACGGCATGCCGCGGAGGGCTTCCGCATTGTCTTTTTCCTTGGCGCTTTCCACTGTGTTGCTGACGAGCATCAATGTAGCTTCCTGGTTGCTCACTTGATTTTCCAAGCCCACTATCACGGCGTGGACCTGGTCGTCAATCTGCTGGTTTAAAACGTCAATGTCGGATTGGAGGCGGGCGATGGCCACATTGTTGGACGCGTAATCGTTGGTTAGGACTGCATAGTTTTGCTCGGCCATGTTCAGCTTGTCCAACAATCCGGGCAGGGCGGTCTCCTGCGATAACAACTTTGGAATCACGTTGCGAAGATCTTTTGCGGGGAGCGCCTGGAGTCCCTTCAGTGTGGTTTCAACTGAAATGCAAAGCCTTTCCTGTTCGATCTCCTGTTCGTTATAGCGCTGCAGCGTTTCCTGCGTGAGCGTGGGTGTGGGGCCGAGCGAGTTGGGATCGTTGTCCGTAATGCCCAACGTCCTGCGCAGGTCCTCCACGTCTTTTCGATCCGCCTGGATCTTTTCCTCGTCCGCATCGAACTGCTTTTGCAGCGCGTCAATCCCTGTGGCAGCCAGTTGTTGCCACTCCTGCTGGCGGTATTCCCGATACGCCTCGGCCACCGCATTGGCCAGATTGGCGGCGTCGTTTTTGTCGTCGCTATAGACCGTGATGGTCAGATACTTCGTGTTACGCACCGTGTCCAGGTGCATGCGATTCTTGAGAAATTCAATGGCTTCGGTGGTCTTGAGCGTTTCACCCCCGAAGTATTTCTTCCCCCAAACCGTGTTCAGATTCAGCTTGCTGACGACATTGCTCAGGACCACCTCCGATTGGATGAGTTCATACGTGGTCTGCAGAAAATACGGGTCGTATGGGGCAGCCGACACGGACGGGGTTTCCGGCGTGCTCACGTTGCTTACGTCCGGCTGCACAATGATGCGCACCGTGCTGGCAAATTGCTCGGGCAGAATGAAGGTCACCGCCGTGGCGATGATGGCGGTGATAAGAAAAACGGTGATGATGATGGCCTTGCGGATGCGGATGATGCGCCAATAATCCAGAAAGTGGAGCTTGGCTTCCTGCGGTGGCGGAGTTTTGGCTGGGTCCATAGACAAAATAAGAAATGCCGGGGTTTATGACCGGATTCCCGTGAAAGTGTTCAAAACATTCAATCGAAATTGCCGGCCTAATACGTCACCGTTGCCCCCAGATAAACCCGATTGCGCACGTAAGCATACCCGGGGATATTTGACTGGAGGTTGTCGTAGTTGTAGCCGGCATCGGCCGAGAAGTGCTCAGTGAAGGTGTACGCGAGGTTCACGCCCAGACTGTACCAGGTTTCCGCCATGCTGTCATATGCGCCGCCCTCGAAAACACCGTATTGCACGTTCCCGATGACCGTAGCCATCAATTTGGGCGTGATCTCCTGATTGATCGTGGCAAAAACGACCGAATTCTCCTGGTCCGCCGTCATGCTGCCCAGCTTACCCGTCACGAGGGTGCTTTGGGTGGGAGTCACAATGTCTGTGGCGCTGCGCGTTTGGTTGAATCCAATCTGTGCGTAGCTGCCGGGGAGATAGGTATAAACCAGCGACAGGGTCACGTAGGGAGCCCAATCCGCCGAGTACAGCGGGTCGTTGTAATCATCCGTATATTGCGCCCCGGCATTCACGGAGAAGTATAAGTTTTGCAACAGGTATTGTTGAACGCCGAGGTATCCCGTGTACGTGCGCGCGTCGCGAGCGCGACTGTAATAAAGCGGATTGCCGGTTTGCACACCAAGCAATGGTGAGTAAGCAATCGGTTCATTCCCCAGGTAGTAGTCTTGTTCAAATGACCCCCCAATTATGCCAATGGTTTCCGGCGTCAGTTGCCAATCCAAGTTCAACCCAACCGTATTGTCGTCGCGGTTTAGCAAGCCGGCGAGACTGGCGCCTTTTCCCGTTCCGAAAAAAGGAAATCCAGGCGGAAGAACATCGTTGATGCCTGCCCCATGGTTCTCGAAATCATAAAAGCTGTTTTGGTAGGTCAACACGCTGCTCAACAACTTCGTCCATTGGGTGGTCAGACTGAAATTGGCCACGTTGGCAAGGTTGTTGCCATCCACCCGGAACGGGGTTCCCGCCTGCAGCAACTGTGGCTCCTGGCCCACGACGGCCGTATCCTCCGCCGTCGCCTGCCACCGCTCGGTGAAGGCATGGTCCAACCACAAATCCAGTTCGTGGCTCTGGTCAATCGGATCCTGCCCCAGATTCTCGCGTTCGGTGTAGTAATACAAACCGTAGATGTAGCGCAGCCCCAGTTCCGTCTGCTGCAAGGGCATCGAAAGCTGCACTTCCGGCGAAACCTCAAAACCGTAGCTGCCTTTGGTGTTAGGGGCTGTGGCGTAGTTGGAGTCGTAAAAACCTCGCAGTGTGCCCGAAACGCTCCACAACTTGGTCGTTTGCATGGGGCCTAAACCCGGCGCATAATCGTCGGCGTACAAACTGGCAGTTCCCAATGCCACCAAACCCACGGACACAAAAAGTTTCTTCATAAGGCGCCTGATTTTAAAGTTAGACCGCTAAAGCCATGAGCCATTCAAAAAATACTTTCAAAAACCACTGATGATGAGCCATTGTGCCAGCCTCTGGTTCCGCAGTCAAAACAATTTTTGCGTTTTTTTTATGTCAGCCATTTGACCCAGGCACGCACGCAAAATACGCGAACACAGTCACTTGCAAAGGTCCGACCTCAGCCCAGACCGGCGGCCCCGCCAGCCAAGAGTCCAACCAACGCCTCCGGCCGGCGTCATAAAAACCCTTTGGCATTTGGCCGTCAAGCAGGCCGCTGTTTCAGCTCTGGTGGCGTTTTTGCGACAATTTTTTCGTCAATGAACTCAGGTTGAGAGTGTTGATCACGTCGGTTTGTTCCAGCCAGCCTTTCCGGGCGATGCCGGCGCCCAGCCGCAGAAAGCCGGCCTGTTCGTTCCGGTGGGCGTCCGGATTGATCACACACTTGACGCCCTTGCGTTTGGCCTGTGGCCAAAGCCGCCAATCCAAATCGAGCCGGTGCGGGTTGCAGTTTAACTCCAGCCACGTTCCGGTGGCTGCGCAGGCCTCGATCACCGCCTGAATGTTCACCGGATACGGCTCCCGTTCCAGCAGCAGCCGTCCGGTCGGATGCGCGAGCATATGGACGAGTTTATTCTCCGCCGCCCGGATCAGGCGTTTGGTGTTTTCCGCCTCGTCGTTGGCCGGTACGTGCAGGCTGGCCACCACCACCTCCAATTCCGCCAGCAGCTCGTCGTCAAAGTCCAGCCGGTCGCGCAATATATCCACTTCCGCTCCCGCGAGCAGGCGAAAGTCGTCTCCGCGCCCGGCCAGTTGCTCGTTGATTTTTTTGATCTCCTGCATTTGCCGCCGCAAGCGCACGCCGTCCAGGCCGTTCGCCTGGAATGATGATTTTGAATGGTCGGTGATGGCCCAATATTGCAGACCGAGGTCTGACATGTACCGCGCAATCTCTTCCAGCGTGTTGTGCCCGTCGCTCCAGGTCGAATGGTTGTGCAATGAACCTTTTAAATCGCTCCATTCCATGAGCCGCGGCAGGTGGTTTTTCTCCGCGGCGTCGAATTCGCCATGGTCCTCGCGGAGTTCAGGCTCGATGTAGGGCAGGTCCAACTGGCCAAAGATCTCGGCCTCATCCCGGCAGCGCACCAGCAGTTTTGGATCGCGCGTTTCTTCCTTGGACTTGAACAGGCCGTATTCATTGAGCCGCAGGCCGCGCGCAATCGCCCGCTGGCGCATGACGATGTTGTGCTCCTTGCTGCCGGTGAAATAAGCCAGCGCAAAGGGAAATTCCCGGTCGCTCACTACGCGCAGGTCGCATTGCAGACCACCCGCCAAAATCACGCTCGCCTTGGTCTCGCCCCGGGCCGAGACTTTGATGACCTGCGGCAGCCCCGCAAAAAAGTCAATCACCGCCGCCGGATGCTTGGACGACGCCAGCAAATCCAAATCGCCAATCACCTCCCTGGAACGGCGCAGACTGCCGGCAGCGCTGCAACGGATCACCTCCGGATGCTCGCGCAATGTGTCCAAGAGCGGTTCCGCGGCGCGCACCGCGTCGCTCAGCCAGTGTTTCGCAGCGTAGGCTCGCCGCCGCGCGATCCCCTCCAATAGGTTGGCCTGCGTCTTGGCGCCAAAGCCATCCAATTCCGCGACCCGCCCCTTTTGACAGGCCTCCTCCAGCTTGGCTATCGAGTCAATTCCCAATTTCCGGGAGAGCGCCTGGATTTTCTTGGGCCCCAGGCCCGCTATCTCCAGCATTTCCACCAGGCCCGGCGCGATGGACGCCTTCAATTCCTCGTAGTATTTCAGTTTTCCGGTTTCCACCAGCTCGGTGATTTTTTGTTCCAGCGCCTCCCCGATGCCCTTGATTTCGCCCAGCCGCTTTTCGGCCACGATTTTGGCCAGGGGTTCGTTGAGGCTTTCCATCACCCGCGCCGCATTGGCGTACGCTCGGGTCTTGAAGGGATTTTCGCCCTTGAGTTCCAGCAACACTCCAATCTCGACCAGGATTTCCGCGACTCGGTCCTTGTCCATGCGTCCAGCATGGCGGGCGGCGTTGGCGATTGCAAGCGGGGACGATAGGGCGTGACTGCGGAATTAAGGATTGACAGTCCCGTGCCCTTCACCAGACTGGCGGCGCTGGTAACCGGCACCTCGGTAAACTCTCCCGAATGAAGCGAGACAAAACGGTCAAGAAGGTTTCACCCGCAAAGGCGGTGCCGGCGGTTCCACCAACGCCGCCCGGCCCCCGCCGGCAGGTCTTCGCCACCCTGTCCGGTTTGTGGCGAAAGAAATCCCTGTGGCCTTGGGGAGCCGTGGAATTGATAGTCGCGATCTCGCTGAGCGTGGCCTATTACTATCTGGTCAAAAGCTTCGCCTTCGGGGTCCTGCATAATTCCACCAATCTTTGGGTCTTCTCTTCGTGCTCGGTTCCCAATTTTCACCTGAACCAATTGGGCGATGTATGGCGCGGACGCCTCTCCGGGCTGTTGCTGTCGGGCTGGCTCTTCGATTGGGTGGTCAAAAATCCCAACGCCCTCCCGGCCGAACAGTATAGCATCCTGTTCGCGGCTTTTCAGGCCGTATGGCTGTTTCTTCTGTTTTTGGTGGTCATCCTTTCCCTGCGTTATTCGTTATTCATCAACCTCGGCATTTTTGCCGGCCAGATGTATGATTTCTCTCCCGCCTCGGGTCTTTATTTTTATCCTTGGGATATCCCGGCCACACTATTCTTCACACTGGCCCTGCTTTTTTTCGAACGCCGCCAGATGTGGTTGATGGTGCTGACGGCTTGCGTCGGCGGCTTTTTTAAGGAAACGGTGGTCGTTTGCGCGCTGCTGCCCTTGTTCGCCCGCCAATGGAAATGGTGGAAGCGATGCCTGGTGGGCGGCCTTATCGTTGCCGTTTACGTGCTGGGCAAGAAAATCATGTTGAATCACTTGCATCTGCCCGCCGCCGCTTTTTCCATGGGCAACGCCAAGAGTCTGG
>Ga0187876_1002917_pt1 | contig 12060 bp, 18 predicted proteins | sample June2016WEW_17_4_FD_133000 | JGI IMG/M metagenome (GOLD analysis project Ga0187876, IMG submission 133000) | Peatland microbial communities from SPRUCE experiment site at the Marcell Experimental Forest, Minnesota, USA - June2016WEW_17_40 | ecosystem: Environmental > Terrestrial > Soil >... | reverse complement strand
CTGCGTCGACTGCCTTCTCCCCTTCGCAGACCACCACCGGAGCGATCGGCCGTCTGGCGAGGCTCTGCAGGCCGTAGAGCGGGCGCTTGGGCGCCCAGCTCTCCCACCGCCAGGCCGTCCTACCCTGGACATGTGCAGCAAATGTCAACGGGCGGAATACTTTTTCGCCGCCGGCTGTATCGAACCGATCGACATAGCCGAGCAGCCCCCCGGAGGCGTCGGTGTACCGCCAGGTCGCGGTCGGCTTGCCAAGCTTGAAATGCTCGGCCGGCCGTGGCGGCGCGTCATCCGGCACAGGTAACACCGGCCGCCATTCGGATTTGCTCGCGCCGCTCGCGGCCGTCGACGGGCTACTAGCACGCCCGATCGGTGAAAATGGATCACCCGTCATAAGGATTGATCCCCATCATTTCGGCAACGCGCACCGCCGCTTCGCGCTGACTGATCTGAAAAAGCAGCGCAGCGAGAGAGATCAGATCGCCACCGCGATGGTTTGTTGCGAAGTCCGCCCAGGCGCCGGTGCGCAGATTCACTTTGAATGATCCCTTGCGGTGGTCGACGCGTGTTGGATTAATGGCGACCCACTCCGCACCTTCACGGCGACCCTCAGGCAACCAACGCATCACGATCGCGTCCGCGCGCTCGAGCGCCGCATTGGCGATGCGCTTGAAGCCGACACGGCGCGAGGGTGAGGCGGCCATGCTCACACGATGCGTCGGGACTTTCCGAAGTAGGCCAACAATCTGGCCTCATCGGTGAATTCTTCGTGGACCGTGAAGAAGCGCGGCTCGTCGCTATACTGCAACGCAATGTCCTGCACATCGTCGATGCTGCCGGTGACAGTGACCGGGGTTACGTCGGCAAACGTCTCGTCGGTGGGTTGCCGGTAGAGTTGAACAAGCCAGGCGATAATCGGAATCCGATATAGTCCCTTCGAATTTCCCGCTTCATCGCAGAGCGAAGTCACGACGACCCAACCTGGCTGCGCTGGAATGACTGTTTCGCCCAAAGGTTTTGCGGTGGTGCTCATCGGCCAGCCTCCTCCCGGGCGTTCGCCTCGGCGATCGAAGTGACGGTGTTGGCCTCTTGAAATTCGACAAGCGCCCGGCGCCGGTAGCGGACGGTTCGCGAGACTTTTACGTAAGCTGGTCCGATGCCGCGGGCGCGCCAAGTCCGCAGTGTGCTGACGGTGACGGCTAGGAATGTTGCCGCTTGGTTCTCCGTGTATGCGGCATCAGGATCGGAATTGATCGCCGGCGGCCCTGCGATCAAATGTTGTTTGATGTCGTTCATTGTTGCTCACCGATTCGCTAGACAATGCGACGGCGAGCATCTGCGAGGGAAAATTAGTTTTCAAAGGACAAGTGCGGACATGTCCGCCGATGTCCGATATCCGAAAAGAAACTTCAGCGGCGCGGCCGAACGATCGGGACGATATTTTGTGGGCGGTTTTCGAGGGCCACCCGCTCGAAGTGCCGTCCAATTCCCTGGCGGAGCGAATCTAGACCCTGCGCGGTGGATCTATCGGGGAATTCGGGCGCCACCAAATGCGCGAGCTCCGTGTCGGTCTTGCCCTTGCGATCCAGCTCGAAGCCGTATTTTCGCAAAGATGCGGCGATGGCTTCGGCCACTGGCCTCTTGGTATGCTTTGCGCGGACCATGCGCCGCTGCGGCTCTTGCAGTGCGCCAGCCGCAGCAGCCTTCTGAAATACACGGACGAATTCGAAGCGCCGGCCGCCGCTGCAGGCGATGATCCCCTTCGCCCAACTGACGAGCCGCGCGCGATCGAGCAGCGCATCGGCGATATCGACGTAGCTATGCTCTCCCTTGGGAATGCCACGAACGATGAACCCGGGACCTTTCATTCCGTCCAACACCGCATCCCAAACAGCTTTGGCCGCCGCCTCGGCAGCCTCAATCAAAATTACAGATGAACGCGGCTTGGCCGGTCCGGAATAACCGGCCAGCCGGCTTAAAACACTCCCCCGTCCGCCGGCGTCTGCGACTTCCTTTTCCGCCTTTCGCCAGGCTTCATAAGCTGGGCGGTATTCGCGCCGCGCGAAGTCTAGAAGGCTCAGCTCTTTCATATCTTCAGGCTCAGCGTCCCGCATTGTGGCGTTTATCCGCGACGTCGCGCTGGGATCTGGGTTTGTCTTGTTCTGCATTTCGCCCGTTCGTCACACAGGTTCTAAAGTCGGTATCGCGTTGATCTTCCGGCCGAGCTTTTGCTGAGCATGCCAGAGGTCATAAGCTTGCTGCATTCCGATCCACAGCTCAGGACCGTTGCCGCATAGCTTGCCGACGCGGATAGCCATCTCGGGCGAGATCGCCGCCCGCTCAGCTAAAATGCGATGCAATTGTTGCCGCGTAACACCTAGATGCTGCGCTACCTCGCTCACACTCAACCCAAGCGCGGGAAGGACATCTTCACGCAGAATAGCGCCCGGGTGAGTTGGGGCGCGCTTCGGACGATGTACGTTCAATTCAGTCATTTTAGACACTGTCTGTTCTCTACGAGACCCTGGCGGGGCTAACGTAAGCCCGCATTTAGGACCTCAATGGTGGTAGTTCTCTAGATCCACTTTTGCAGCGTTCTCCCCATCAAACTCAAAAGTAATGCACCAAGGTCCATTTACATGGACGGAATAGCGGGGCGGATCAAACCCGTGCAGCGGGTGGAAGTCGAACCCAGGTACGCGCATGTCTATAGGATTTCTCGCGCGGTCCAGGGCGTCTAATCGCCTGATGATGCGAGTATGCATCGCCTTCTCGATTTTGGCAGTCTTGCCGTCCTCAAAAAGTTCGCTCAGACCCTTGTCGCGGAAGGAAGCAATCATAGTGCCTTCTCCAGTTAATAAACATCGCCATGCTCACTCTCCGTGGTTTAGTGTTAAAGATCAACATGCTAGATGTGTACTGTCACTTTACACGCTACATAATATAAAGATCGGCCCGGGAATGTCAATTCCCCGCCTCACCCATCGCTTTTTGTGCGCTATGCGCGCACAAAGGCTGCGGCGCCGCGCTGCTCCCGGGACCTAGCGGGCCAGGCTCGGCATGTTTGGGTAAAACGGTTTGTAGCAACAAAGATGCTCAGGGGGTCAAAAATCATGAAACGAAGAGCATTACTTCTATTTGCCAGCGGAGCCGCCCTTGCGCGACTGATCGACCCTGCCGCGCGGCACAAACAACGCCAGCTCAGAAATCGCGCACGTATGTGGTGTTTCAAACCGCAGTGTCGGCCCAGACAATTAACCAGCTTATTGCCACGGTAATCAAAATTGAAACCGAAGAGCGCCTCGGCCTTCTCCAAGGTGCGGGCGCCTTTACCGGTCACCTTGGCGATCTTGGCTATCATACGACCCTTTCTCGGCTTCAACACTTGGCGCAACTTGCGCGGAGTGTTCGGCCTTGCGACCGGGCGCAGATCTACTTAGTTATCTCGACAAATGGGGGCGAGGTTCCGGCCGGAATTACCGCCTACAATTTTCTGCGATCCCTTCCAAAGAGGATCGTTACTCACAACATCGGAAACATCGATTCAATCGGAAATGCTGTTTTTTTGGCGGGCCAAGAGCGCTTCGCGAATGCACACGCAACTTTCATGTTTCACGGAGTGGCACAGCAGCTTTCGAACCCTACGCGTTTGAACGCTAATAATTTGGCAGAGATGTTGGGCTCTGTTAAGTCCGACGAAAAGAGGATCAGCGACATCGTGCAGGAACGGACGAAGATAACAGCCGCCATGGCCAATAAATTCTTCGGCGAGGCGGTGACCATAGACGCGGCGGAGGCATTAAGCGTTGGCATCATTGATAAGATGTTGGAGCTGCAAATTCCGGCGGGGGCACCGATTATCCTGCAGCCCCAATGAGGTTTTTGGGAACGCGACGCTAGCGGCATGTCCGGATGCCGTGAGCGGCGCGATCATGATCCGAAGGGATCAGGAGCGAGAAGTATCTGCCCGAGTGTTTTTGCCGTATCCTGAGACTTGCAATGGATGACGCGTCTGCGCATGTCGCCCACCGGCGGGCGTTCATCCTTCAGCAAGTGGTAGGCGACATCATGTGGTTTGGTGTCGTTCCACCACACGAGATAGACCTCATAGCCGTCCGCAAACCGATTTTCGGCCCATTTCTTGTAGCCGGGGTCGTCCCAACTGATTTCCTTACAAGCGAGCGCGTAGCGTCTTTGCAAGTCATAGGCCAGATCATCATCTTCCTTTGTCATTTTAAGCCTACGTGTTCGATACCCTTGGGCTGTCGAGCAGATTGACATCAATCAGCATCGGCCCCCCAAGCCTCGCTGGCGCGTCCCCGCCTGCCCCGCTCCTACCCTAGCGGCGTGTCCGAAATAACGCGCGCAGCACCACGGCGGGCCGAACGCGCGATTTCGTCCGGCACGTGCGATGCGAGGGCCCATGCGATCGAATCGAGCAAGGTGTAGTGATCCTCATCATCGGGCATCAGATCGTCGCGGCACTCGATTGCATAGGCAACCAGCGCGAGGGTGCCGGTGATTGTCGCGGGGCGCATTCCGATCAAGGCTTCCCCTGCCTTATAGGCCGCATTGCCGGCAGTGGAAAAACGCTTCTGCAGGCTTGCCAAGCCAGAGGCCTTCTGGGCCTCGCGAAGGGCGCGCTTATCCGCCTTTAACGCCGCATGCCTGTCAGCGAGCCAGACCGCGCGATGTTCTTTCGGTATGTCCCGCGCGGCTTCGTTGATTTGCGCATGCGAGTTCGCAAAATGCATTTTTCCCGTCGGCACTCCCTTTTCGAGGCGAATGACGACGCCACCGTCGGCAAACTTTTCGCTGGTCGCCTTGCTGTCAAGCTCGGGATAGAGCGCGACATGGGGGGCGCGCGTGATCTCCTTTGGCAGCCCTTCCTCGAGTTCACCGAGCTCGTTAACCACGGCTCGATAGCGCGCCTCCAGCCGGCGGTGCTTCTCGATCGCGGCGAACACCGGATCGCTGATCGGAGAAGCCGCAGGCTCGAGCGCTTCGGCTGACGAGGGCGCTACGCTGGCAAGCGCGGCGATCGGCACTGCGGCGGCGCCGGCAAGGATCGCGCGGCGAGTGGGGCGAGTGGTCATGGCTGCACCGCCTTTCGGCCTTCGAGCACGCGATAATACCGCTCCCTGAAATCATCGATCATTCGCTGCAGGTGGTAGGCGCTGAATTGAACTGCCTCCGCCTGGTCGCTGGGGATCAGGTAGTGATCCTTCGTTCCTGGCATCGGGCTATCGATCGGGCTATCGATCGCGACCTTCATGGCCGAAGAAAGCAGATAAGCCATGTTGGCAAGATTATTGACGTCATGTTCCAAGCACCCAAGGCCTTCGTCTTCGTCGACGACGCGAATATTTGGGCTAATCGCAGACATGATGATCTCCTAGCTGTGTGTGAATGCACCGCCGGCCAGGCGGAATGCCGCTTCGATTTTTGCTATAAGAGTCGATTCGGTCATGTGACGCGCCCTGATCCGGTGCGTTGCGTGGCAAGTAGGGCGGCTCGGTTCGCGCCGGGCCGCCCTGCGCACGAATCAGCATACGCCGGAAAGCGGCGGAAAGGAATCCCTGTCGAGACCAGGAGGAGCTTCCGAAATTGAGCGGATATTGGCAGTTTGAAACTCCCCGCGGCACCTTCCGTATTGTGCCGCAAGATGGCTCATTTCACCCTTTCTTCGAAGACGAAGACCTAGGCGCGTATCACACGGTTGACGCCGCTTTGGACGATCTTGTCGGCGGACATACTTTTTTTCCTTCTAGCGGCATCGATCCTTCGAAGTGCGGGTTGCCTGATGAAATTTCCGAATGGACTTTCATCCAGACCAAATAGAGCATCACGCATATTCGGCCCCTACCACCACGAAGCCGTGTTCAGCCGCATCGGCAATCGCATCCGCCAGCCTGCCGCGCAATTTCATCGGCGACCCGCCCCCCAATCGATGTTCACAACCACGAGACCACATTCCTCCGCCTCCGCGAGCGCCACCGTCAGCTCGCTGTAAAGTCGCAGGGGACTGTCGTCATCGTCATAAAGCACGCACACGCGTGTTTCAGGACCCACCTTCGCTTCCGCAAGAGCTTCAATCGTGTGGGGATAATCGGCGAGCGCGCCGGGGATCTCGTCGGCATGGAAAAATCGCACGTAAGCGGTCCGCTCAACCGCCCAACTTTGCCAGTGCACAAGCGCACCTTGAAACGTCTCGATCACTCTCAGCCATCCTGATCCGCCGGCACCATTGCCCGGCCGCGATTTAGTTTCACCTCTTTGAACAGGCCGTCGAAAGATGTGGCGACACGCGATCCCCGCGGCAGTCCGGCAAAACGGATATCGAGCGACGCCGAGCCTTTGATCTCACCGCCACCGGCGCCGCCGACCAAGCCCGATTGCTTGCCGAGTTTTAGAAGATCACCACCATGCCCTCGATGACCGAAATGATCACGCAAGGCCTTGCCGTGTAGGGCGAGATCCTGCGCCGGCATGTTCTGAAAAAATCGTCGCGCCGAGGCCGCGCGGCCGCCTTCATTCGCCGCCCAACCCGCCGGCTTCTCATAGCCGCGCGAATAGATCACTGCCGCCTCTTCGGCCGAGCGGGCGTTCTTCATCCGGTTCCAGACGCCCGGATAGTTCTTTTTCAGATTCTCTGCCGCAAACACTGACTGCAGTTTCGGATCGCGCCAATCGGCGCCGGGATGATGCTCCTGCAGCCAAGCGGCGTATTTGTTCCATTCGGCGCCGCCCTCTTGATAGAGCCCATGGGCGAAATGCGCCTCGCCACCCCAGTGCGGCTGATCGGCATGGCGCAGCCACGGCTTAAAACCGCTCTCCTGTTGCACGTTGCCGAGAATGCCGGCGACGCCGGCTTCCGACATGCCCGCAGCGCGCCAAGCGTCGGCCACCGTCGACACAACGCCGCTGCGACCCTTGCCGCCGTCGCCGGAAGGAACAACGCCAGGACCGACGCCGCCGCCGCTGGGGGCGCCATGGCCGCTGGGGAGACTCGCGCCGCCGGGCTCGCCGCCCGCTGATCCTGGCGGGAAGAGCGACGCAAGACCGACCGCGCCCGGCAATCTCGACGCTGCAGCTCCGCCACGACTGCCGCCGCCCAGGCCGCCGGCGCCGCCAGTGTCTCCTTCGTTCTCAATCTGCCACTGACGCAGCGCCTCGAGCACCCCTGTCTTAGTGCCCGTCGCGATCGTCTCCTTGGCATCGCGCGTCGCCGCAAACTGCGGCGCGATCTCATCCGGCTGATAGGAAGCCTTGATCAGCTTCGCGGTTTCGTCTGGCACCCTGATCGCATTGCGACCGACGCCGTATTGTTTCGTGCCGGTCTGTCCGGGCGTGTAACTCTCCTTATGGAGCAAGCCCTCTTTCGGCACTTCAATCGGCGCGCCGGTGACAGGATCGAAGCCCATCAGATCCGTGCCATAAAGCCCGCCGCCTCCGCGTTTCTGCCGGTTCACATCGGCGGCCACGGCGCCGGCGCCGAGTAGGCCGAGTACCCACGCCGGCGGGCTGCCTAGGCTGGCGATCGCACGCAAGGGAATGACTATCTCGGCGACCCACTTCGCCAACTTGATCGCCACTAGCCCCTCGGCAACTGTCTTCCAACCCCCGAGCTCTTTCACGAGCTCATTGACGCTAGTCGCGGCTTCCTCGACGTCGGTGCCGAACTTTTTCCAATCCTGGCTCGACATCCAAGTGGTGAGATCGCGCAGCGACGCGGCGAGGCTTTCGCCGTTGGCGTCGACGAACAGTTTGATCTTGTCGGTGACCTCGGTCAGCACCGGCGCCAACGTGCCGCCGATGCTGACTTTCAGTTTCTCGACGGAGTCCACAAGCTTGTCGATCGCCTCTTGAAAGGCCAGGGCGCTCTTTTCGGCCTCAGGACCGAGCGTCCCGATGTTCTTTCGGGTATCCTCAATAGCCTTCCGCAGCTGGTCGCCCGTAAGGTTCGCAAAATTCTCAGGCAGCTCCAGCATGCGCAGCCATTTGCGCTTGTCCTGCTGGGTCGGAATGCGATCGAGGAAACCGAGCGCCTTCGAAAGAGCCTCTTGATTGTCCATGCGCGACAGACTGCGCAGGAAGATGTTGGCGGTTTCGTCCCATTCCCTGCGCCAGGTGTTTAATTCCTCCGGGGCCATGCGGCGCAGGTTCTGCATGTGCTGGGCAAAACCGGAAAAGCCCTTGTGCATCGCCTCCTGCGTGGTCCCGAGCCGCCGCGCCAGTGCATCGAACACTCGCAATTGATTGATGGTCAGCCCGGTCTCGCGCGACAGGAAGGTCAATTGCCGCGTCGTATCGGCAAAGCCGACGACCGTGTCTTTCAGCAGCGCGATCGCGCCGGCGACCGACAATGTGGTAATGCCGACCGCCGCCAGCGCCGGCGTCACGCCGGATTTGATCCGCTCCTCGAATTTCCCGACCTCTTTGTTGAGGGTGTAAAAGGCGGCTTCGTGCTTCTTCGCGTAGCCGACGCCCTCGCCGTGCGTGCCCTTGACCTCGTCGGCAACTTTACGCAGCGCCTTCTGCATCTCGCGCAGCGGGCCGCTATATTTATCGACCACCTCTGCGGCGAGCCGAAGGGTCTCTTGATCTGCCAAGGATTTTCTCCTGCGTTACGTCGCTTTAGGATGTTCCTATTTCGACCGTCTCACGCCCCCTCGCTGGCCAACGGCATGGCGACGCCGCGCGGTTGAGCGTAAGTTTTTTAAACATTCCCTCGATCGATCCTGCGGTCCGAATGCCCCCCGGCATATTTTGGAAATCCACCGTGAGGGAGCCCGAACCTGTTACTTCGTGACGCGTCGCGCCCGCGAAGCCCGCACGGCGGGCCGCCTGCAGTAGATCGAGATCGGACCGCTTGCCCTGTTGTAAGAGATCGCCCTGCCAGCGGTCGTTAAAACTATCTACCGGGCCACGAAGCTTCGCGATGTCGCGCGTGGTAAAGTGTGGCATTGCTGCGAAGCGTGGCACGTCGCCGCCGGCCGCCACCTGACGCTGTTGATTTTCGCGAAAGAGTCTGGCGCCTTCGTGCCCGCCGGGACCGCCGCCCCAATCGTTATAGATCGCACTGCGCGAAGCGCCGGGCGGATGAATTCTACCACCAGGCCAGCGAGCGTTAGGATCGCCATAAGTGCCCTGGTCGGTCGCCCCCTGCAGTCTATTTTCTCCGCCCCAAACTCGATCGATCGCCGCTTGGATCTTCGGATCATTGTTTGGTCTGACCTGGCCTCGATTCATCGGCCCGTAGAAGCCGCTGTACATCAACGAGCGGATGCTCTTGTGCGTATAGGCCGCGCGATTTGCCAGGGCCTCAACGACACCTTCCGGGTCGTGAGCATCTTCCGCAACCGCCAACCCTCTTAACGTTGCCGCCAATTGAGGATTGCTCTTCAGCTCTTCGGCCATTCTGGCGCGTTGTGCTTTAAGGAAAGCACTACCCTTCAAGCCCGCGCCGGCACCGACGTCAAACTCACCGCCTGCGCCACTTGTGAAAAACTCCGCTGACGCGCCACGCCAGCGGCGTAGCTGTTCCATGTTGTGCGCGAACGCCTGCTCGCCGGCGCGCATCGCCTCCGGCGACGTTCCGACCCGGCTCGCCAACGCATCGAGCTCGCGCAGCTTCGCGATCGAAAAGCCGGTCTCCCGGCTCATGAAGGCGAGCTTCTTTGTCGTCTCGCCGAAGCTGTTCGTCGCCTTGACCAGCGCGGCGACGGCACCGCCTACCGAAAGAATGGAAACGCCGGCCGCAGCAAGCGCCGGCGTGAGCAGGTTTTTTGTTCGATCAGCGATATCGCGGACGGATCGATCAAGACCGCCGTATGCCTTTGCCTGATCGCGGACGTGCGCGGTTGTGGTTTGATGCGTGCCCTTCGCAGCGTCGGCAAGCGAGCGAAGAGATTTATTCATGGCGCGGAGCGGACCACTCCACTTGTCGACGATTTCCGCCGCCATCCTCAAACTTTCGTCTTGCGCCGACATCCGTCGAGTCTCCCCTTAAGCCGCGCTTCGCACGCCGCACGCCCCTCGTAGGGCCCGTTCACCGTGGTATCCGCGTCGACATCGCGCGCTTGAGGGCGGCGGGAAATGACTGCCGGAGCTCTCTCAGCATTGTCGTCCCAAAAATCTCATAGAACGGCATGTCTTTACGAACCGCCACGGATCTCCTGAAGACATACATCAAACGCAGGTGCCGCAACCCGCGCCCATAGCGGACCCACAGCGCTGCGCCCTTTCCATGCAGATTGGCAACGAATGAGTTCGAGAGCGACCGCGGCCACTGGCTCCTTGGTACTCCACGCGCGCCGCGCCGGATATTCCTCTGGGCTGGAATTGCGAAGCTGCCTTTGGCCTGCTTCGTTCCGCCAATGCCATGTAGTTTCAAATGCGCCCTGCCGAGATCGTCATAAATCTCTACCCGCAGATCGTGTTTGGTTGCCGGTTTGACTTGCAGCGCTCGCTTGATGAAGCCAGGATTGCGTTGGGTGATATGTCGAGGCCACTCGTCCACCAGGGCTTGCTTAGTGATTTCGGCGGCCTCGGTCAGGGCGAGAGCAAGCGCGAACGGAATCTGATCGTTAGCCCCGTCCAGTTCCTTCGCCCGCCGCTCGAACTCTCGCACATCAAACTTGATTTCAAACATTTACTGCTCCCGGCTCACAGTCAGGTCCTTGGCCTGATCGCGCACATGCTGCGTATTTGAGACATCGATTCGAAATCTTTCCTTCGTTAAGTTCCAGGCCGTTCATGCGCCCCAACAAGAGAAGTGCGAGCCTCGCAGCTTTGAACCCCGGTTATGACCCTCGCGTTCGGCGGGGCAGCTGCTTTTCGTTTTTGGATCGGCTCGCGGGAATCCTCAAGGATGCCGAACGCGGAGCTGCTAAATCTCCTAATCTTGATGCCTAGATCGTGATGCTAGATTGCGAGCTTGGGACTCGAAACCGCGGGGCGACAGGCCGAAGGAGCTGCCCATTCAAGACGTTGCGCCAGGCGTCCAATCCTTCCCCTTTGCGAACGCCGTGGGCTTCCAATCCGAATTCCCAAACCGTCCCCAGCAATCGATCCCCGACGACAAATTTTACATCGCCCGCTGCGACAACTGCCGCGATGAAATCCTTGCCCGTCACGTCGACCGAAATGGAGCGCCCCTGCAACCACTGTCGACATTCTTGCAGAAACCAACTAAGCGCGTATTTCGAATTCGGCTTTTCGGCGCGCCGCTTGCTGCCGACGTAGCTCAGTGCGGCGCAGAACGCATCGAGAGATCGCTCCTCATTAACGCCGTCCGGTGGCTGAAGTTGAGGAAAGCGATCGAGCACGATGGCTCGCAGTCTTTGCGCCTCTTCTCTGCTTGGCGCAGTGTCCACCAAAGGCTGGATGGGATATGTTGTGAGCGGCCGCTCATCTCTGATCTGCCGTCGCGGCGGCGGAGGCCTCAATAGGCCTTCCAGCGCGGCAACGTTTGCCTTGAGCGCGCCCAGCGCCGCCATGGCTTCTTCGTCGGCTGCCTTGGCTTCCAGCACGACAACACTTGCCTTGAGCGCGTCCAGCGTCGCCAAGATTTCTCCGTCGTTTTTCATGACTTCAATTCTCCAATCGCAGCCTGATCGACTAGGAAGCCGAGCCCGCGCAAACGTTGGCATTCGGCGACCGGAAGCTCGATTTCCTGTCCCGGACCAAAGACCCGATAAATCGGGCCATAGACCTTGTTGCCTTCGCGGTCATGGCCGACGAATTTGACTTGGCCAGGCACCGAACCCATGATGGTCCGTCCCCGAGCAACAACGGCAATCTCTTTCGGTCCGACAATCTCAGACAACACCGCAGAGGGTGCCGGTTGCACCACGCCTAACGATAGCGCCAGGTTAGGGTCGACTCTTTTGAGCCCTGTCACATTCGCCATCACGGTGCGACGCTGCCGCTGATCATCCATTTTGTTGCTCCGCGATCTCGCCTCGGCGCTGGCGGCCGGCATTCAAAATCATCGAGGCAGTCTTGTCCGCCGGCGCGGGCTTTTGTTGCTCCGCGATCTCGCCTCGGCGCTGGCGGCCG
>Ga0187876_1002915_pt1 | contig 12063 bp, 10 predicted proteins | sample June2016WEW_17_4_FD_133000 | JGI IMG/M metagenome (GOLD analysis project Ga0187876, IMG submission 133000) | Peatland microbial communities from SPRUCE experiment site at the Marcell Experimental Forest, Minnesota, USA - June2016WEW_17_40 | ecosystem: Environmental > Terrestrial > Soil >... | reverse complement strand
GGCAAATCTTCCCTGCGCCGCCCTTCTCTGCCAGCAGTCCGCGCGCCAAACTGTGGGTTTCCTCCTATTTCCAGCCAATTCCGCCTTCTTTCGGCGGATTTGTCCCGACTCAAGCCGCTTTTGTCCTGACTGTCCCGAAACTGACCGCCCGTTTACATCAACTCCCGGGCCCGCGCCCGGGCTTCATCCAACAAGACCGCCACCAGCGGCGTCGCCCGCCCGCGCCAAAGCGTGCCGAGGGACACCGGCGGAATCTCCGGCAACGGCAGCGCCCGCACCTTGGACGAAAGCGTCTGGCGCGGCAGCGCAACCGACAGGCCGATGCCCAGGCCGTTGGCCACGTAGGTTTCAATTAATTCCGTCGAGCTGGCTTCGATGGCGGGAAACCAGTCCACACCGCGTTTGGTCAGCCAGTTCTGAAACTTTTTGGGAATGGCTTCTCCGGGCGGCAGACAGATCAGCGGCTCGTCAATCCGGTCGCGCTGCCACAATTCGTCCGCGGTGCGCACGCGGCTCCCTTTGGCGACCAGCAGGATCAGCGGCAGTTCCAGCAGCAACAGGAAATGGCGGCCGGACCTTTTCGCTTCAAAAACTGATACCGCCAGGTCAATCTCGCCGCGGTCGAGCATCAATTCCAAGTCGGCCGGATACCCTTCCCGCAAGGACACGCGCAGTTTCGGAAACCGCCGGCGCACGTTGTGCAGCAAATCCGGCAGGTGATCCCGCAGCACGATGGGCGAAGCGCCAATGCGGACGTGCTGTGCCTGGCCCCCGCGCAATTCGACGGCCACATGCTCGAGGTTGCCGAAGAAGGGCTGGATGAACTCGTAAAGTCTTTCCCCGGCGGGCGTGAGTGCGAAAGGCCGCCGCCGGAACAGCGGCGTGCCCAGGGATTCTTCAAGTTGGCCAATCTGGGAACTCACGGCGGGCTGTTGGATGCCGTAAGGAATATGACGTACCGCAGGCATGATGCCTCCGTGCCGCGCGACGTAGTAAAAAAGTTCGAGATGATGAACATTCATAACCCTGACACCCCTGACACCAGCCGCGTGTCGCGAGTTTCAACCAGCCGCATTCCCAACGCAAGCCCGGAAATTCGCTGGCCGCCTGCTGTCCCCTCTCCGCTCCCATCGGATGGGAGGGGAGAGGGTCAGGGTGAGGTGAGGGCTCCTTTTCATTCGATGTTCGACGTTCGACGTTCGATGTTCCCCGGCTCATGGAGAGAGTGCCCAAGGCCCCTGACATCGCCGCCCCAAGCTTCCTTCGTGCACGGCAGGAAGAAACAAAATTGACGCCCGCGCGGAATCCGCCTACGGTCGCCGCCGGCAAATGGTCCCACTCTTAAGGCTCTGGCTTTGGATCTCCGTCTTCGCCACGCTGGCGGGCTGGACGTTGTCGGCGCTTGTAGAATTGAACCGGGCGGGTTACGCCGCCGCCCTTGGCTTGTTCGCGATATTCGTAATTCTCCGGCGGAAGGATCTGCAACCCGATTCGGCGACTCATGGTTTCCATGGGCGGAAATGGCTTCGGCGGTTCCGCCGTCCGCTGCCGCTGGGTTTCGCGGCGCTGGCGACACTGGTTTTTGTGGGCGGCGCGCTGTATCCGCCCGGCAACTACACCGGCCTGAATTATCGCGTAGCGCGGGTGCTGCAATGGCTGGCGCAGGAGCACTGGCATTGGATCCACACGAACAATTTCCGGATGAACGACCGGGCCTGCGGCATGGAATGGCTTTCCGCCGGGTTGTTATGCCTCACCCGGACCGACCGTGTCCTGTTCCTGCTCAATTTCCTTCCGTATCTCTTGCTGCCCGGACTCTTCTTCAGCGTCTCCACACGGCTGGGTGTCCGCGCGCGAGTCGCCTGGCATTGGATGTGGCTTCTGCCCACCGGCTATAATTTCCTGCTCCAGGCCGGCGGCATCGCCAACGACACCTTCCCCACCGTCTATGCCTTGGCGGCACTGGACTTTGGCCTCCGCGCCTGGAAATCCCGGCGCGCCGCCGATTTGTGGCATTCCATCCTGGCCGCAGCCTTGTTGACCGGCGCCAAGGCCAGCAATCTGCCCTTGCTCCTGCCGTGGGCGCTGGCCATTTTTCCCCTCGTTCCCCTCCTGCGCCGCAAATTCGCCGCCATGGCCATCGTGATTATCCTGGCCGCGGCGGTGTCCTTTCTCCCGACTGCCATTCTAAATTTCCATTATCTCCATGATTGGTCCGGATTGTCCATCGAGGATACCGGCATGAACATGAACCATCCCCTCGTAGGTGTCTGGGGCAATGTCCTGTTGCTGCTCCTCAACAATTTTTTGCCGCCGCTCTTTCCGCTCGCCGGCTGGTGGAACCTGCATGCCTTGAACCTGCTGCCGCATTTTCTGGCCGCACCGATGGTGGCGAATTTTGAACATGGATTCCTCCAGTTGCCCGAATTGCAGACCGAAGACTGGGCCGGCCTGGGGTTCGGTCTTAGCATCCTCCTGGCCGTTTCCGTTTGCGTTGCGGCTCTTTATCGCCGGGCCGGGCTGCCGGTCTCCAGCAACGTCCAACCCGTTCCCGCCGGCTGGCGTCAGTGGATTCTGCTGGCGCCGTGGCTGGGGTTGCTGGCTTACACCATGAAATCCGGCATGGTCACGCCGCAACGGCTGATTGCGCCGTACTATCCGCTGCTGCTGCCCCTGCTGCTCGTTGGCCTGGGCCAGGCGAAAATCGTCCGCCGCCGTTGGTGGCGCACCAGCGCCGCCATCGTCTGGGGCCTGGCTCTCATGGTCCTGGTGCTGACTCCCGACCGCCCTTTGTGGCCGGCAAAAACCATCTTGTCCAGCTTGGCGGCGCGCCACCCTCGTTCGCGTCCCATTTCACACGCCCTCGCCGTTTACACGGTTTACGCCCAACGCTCCGATCCGCTGGCCGGCGTGCGCCCGTTGCTGCCGCGGGATATCAAGGTCGTCGGCTTCATCGCCGATTCGGATGACAATGATTATTCGCTGTGGCTCCCGTTGGGCACGCGCAAGGTACGGCATTTTTTGGCGGATGACCCGCCCGAAGCAATCCGGAAAGCCGGGGTCGAGTACGTGGTCGTCGGCGGTCTCAACCTGCAAATGTACGGCATGACGCTTGACCAATGGCTCGCGAAATCCCGCGCCCAACTCGTGGGCAGCATCACCGTCACGGAGAAGGTTTCCGAAGGCCCGCAGCCGTGGTATGTCGTCCGACTCATGCCGCCGGCGGGCGGATAACACATTGTGGCGGCCGGTCCATCGAGCCAACCGATGTCCGGCGAAGTTTTATCAATTAACGCTCCTCGGCCCGGCTGGCTAGAATAGGTTCGCGATGAAAAGCAACTTCAGATCAGCCTTTGGCTGCCCGCCGCAAGGAGGCATAGCATTCGGCCATCAAAATGAAAAATACCGCGTCGGCCACGCCGAACAGCACAACGAAGATCACATGGGGAATATTGCCCAACACCCAATAGTAAAATGCCGTTGTGGAGTAGGCCAGTTTGTAAAGCGTGCCCACCAGGATCAAATCGCGGTTTTGCCGCAGGTCACCGCGTGCAATCAGAAAATAGGCGATGCCGATGACAAACACAAAAGCCCCCAGCAGCGTGAGATAACCGCTGAAAGAGGGCAACTTTTCCCGTATGCCCAGCGCCTCGAAGGCCCGCGTGTGGAAAATGGCAAACGTGATGCCCAGGAGTACGTCGTAAATGCCGGCAACGGTGAACAGATACCGATAATACTTTTCTTTGGTCGGGTTCATAACCTAAAATTCTAATGTTCAGACCTGCAAAGGCAAATGAAATCTGTCGCCTATGAAATCTAACCTTAATCTGGTTGTTGCCTGGCTTTGGATCCTGCTGGGCTTTGTCTCCGGCATGCTGCTCGGCCTGTTTTTCCGCGGTGAACAGTGGCTCGGCGGTTACGGCGGCTTCAAACGCCGCATGTACCGGCTCGGCCATATCTCGTTCTTCGGCCTCGGGGCGGTGAATCTGCTGTTCTGGTTGACGGCGCAAAGCCTCTTTCCATTGGCGCCGCTGGCCGCGGTGGCGGCGTGGGCTTTGATCGTGGGCGCAATCACCATGCCCATTTGCTGCGTGGTTATGGCGCATTTTCCCAAGGCCCATTCCATCTTTGCCGTGCCGGTGCTAACCCTGATCACCGGCGGTGTCCTCACCTTGCTGGAGATAATCAAATTATGAAAACAACCAAACGCATCGGATTCATCGCCATGAGCGGTGTGCGCGCGCACAACGCCGAACTCACCCAACTCGGCCTCACCCTGCCCGGATTCGTGGACCGGAACAAAATCATCGCCTCGCTGCCCAGCCTCGGCTTGCTCACGCTCGCGGGCTTGACGCCGCAGCCATTTGAAATCGCCTATCACGAAATTGCCGATCTCAAAAAACTGCCGGCCTTGCCGGCCGATTTCGATCTGGTCGCTCTCAGCACGTTCACCGCCCAGTTTTATGAAGCGTGTGAGGTCGCGGATTTTTACCGCACGCACGGCGTTCCGGTGGTCATGGGCGGCATCACCGCATCATCCTTGCCGGACCAGACCAGGGAACATTGCACCAGCGTGGTCATGGGCGAGGGCGAACTGCTCTGGCCCGAATTGCTTGCGGATTTCCAGCGCGGCGGGTTGAAACCGTTTTACCGCACGCCCCGTGAATTCGACCTGGCCGACGCCCCCATGCCGCGTTTCAACCTGCTGAATCCCCGCCAATACAATCGCCTGACCATCCAAACCAGCCGCGGCTGCCCGCACCGCTGCGAATTCTGCGCCAGTTCCATTTTGCTGACCCCGCGCTACAAAGTGAAACCGGTGGAAAAAGTCATCGCCGAAATCCGCGAAATCAAAAAAATCTGGCCGCGCCCGTTCATCGAGTTTGCCGATGACAACAGCTTCGTCCACCGCGCGCATTACCGGGCGCTGTTGCGGGCATTGGCGAAAGAAAAACTGCGCTGGTTCACCGAGGCGGACGTGCGTGTGGCCGACGATGCCGAACTGCTCGGTCTCATGCGCGATTCGGGTTGTCAGCAGGTCCTGATTGGCTTGGAAAGCCCGCGCCGGGCGAGCCTGCGCGGCGTCGAGTTGAAAAACAACTGGAAGCTGCACCAGCAGGATTTTTACCGGGACGCCATCGCGAAAATTCAATCCTATGGCATCACGGTCAACGGCTGTTTCATCCTCGGCCTCGACGGCGACACGCCCGGGGTATTCGACGACGTGCTGGCCTTCGTCCGCGAATCCGGGCTCTATGAAGTGCAGGTGACTTTTCAAACCCCGTTTCCCGGCACACCGCTTTACGCGCGGCTCAAGCGCGAAGGGCGCATTCTGCGCGACCGGGCGTGGGAGCTGTGCACCTTGTTCGACATTAACTTTCAGCCGAAAAACCTGAGCGTGGCCGAATTGCAAGCCGGTTTCCTGAAACTGGTGAAGCAGCTTTACAGTGCCGAAGAGACGCGCGAACGCCGCGCCCAATTCAAACGCCGTTTGAAAACTTCGCCAAACTTTGGCCGCCACGCGGCGCAACGGGAGCAGGCCATGGCGGCGTAAAATGTGATTGACCGGCGCGACAATTCGGTTCAAAAAAGCAAAATCCCTGGAACGCATGAAACACGCCGACATCCAGAAACTTCACGACCTCGGCCTGATCACCGGTGAACAGCGCCAGAAAATTATTGAGCACTTTCGGCTCAAGGAAGATGGCGGCGGCAGGTTCCTCGCCATCATTTCCATCATCGGCGCGGTGTTGATCACGGCGGGCATCATCCTGCTCATCTCCGCGCATTGGAACGAAATTTCCCGCGGCGTAAAAATCGCCGGCGGTATTTTGCTCATGCTGGGCTTCCACGCCGGCGGCTGGTGGTTGCGCGAAAGTCGCGGCACCTACCGCAAGACCGGCGAAGCGCTCCACTTGGTTGGGTCCGGCCTGTTTCTCGCGAACATCGCCTTGCTGGGCCAGATCTATAACATCGTGTCGCGTCCGCCGAACGCGTTTCTTCTCTGGTGGATCGGCATCGCGCCGTTGCCGTGGCTGCTGCGATCGAAGGCACAGCACGTTTTGCTCTTGCTGGCGTTCGGCATTTGGTTCGGTTTCGAAGTCAATGAGCGTGACAGTTTCATTTATTGCGATTCGGAGCGTCAGACATTGCTGTACGCCGCGCTCGGCCTTGCTTGCCTCGGGGCGGGGTGGATGTTGCGGCCAACCGCCTTCAGGGATTTTTCCGGCGTGACGGAGAAGGTTGGCCTGCTCGGATTTTTGACTTTCTGTTATCCCGTAACATGGAAGGATTTTTTCGGCGGTTGGGACAATCCTGAAATCCCAAAATGGATTTTCCCGGTGCTTGGCCTGGCAGCCCTGCTGCCGGTCGCCATCGGCATTAAGAATCTCCGAACGCTCGATCGGCAATGGCGTTGCACCTGGTTCGCCGCGCTCTTCGGGATGGTGATTTTCGCGGCGACGGTGTGGTTTGGCTGCTGGCAATTGGATTACGGCGCCACGCACTACTTCTACTGGAGCGAATCGTGGAGCTACCCTCTGGGCACCTCGGTTCTCTTCATTTTTTGCCTGCTCCAAATCCAAGTCGGCTTGCGGGAACGCTCACAATTCCTGGTAAACCTCGGCATCGTCTTCATCGGACTCGACATGCTTGCGGCGTATTTTGATTTGTTCGGTTCGATGGCACGCACAGGCGTCATGTTTTTGATCTCAGGCGCTTTTCTGATTGTCTTTGGCGTTTATCTCGAAAAGAAGCGCCGCAGGTTGATGAAACAAATCAAATCCTCAACGCCCCAGGAGGTCCAATGAAACTTAAGCTCCTGGTTCTCGTCCTCGCTCTGCAAACGGCTTGGTTGCTCGCCACTGTCGCCAACCAGGAATTTGCGCTCTCCCACGGCAAAATTATCTTGCTCGAAACTCACCTCGTGGGTCCCTACGATATGTTGCGCGGGGACTACCTCATATTGAACTACAAAATCAGCGACGTGCCGGCCACTTTGTTTGTCCCGCCCGTCAAAAACGATTTGGTGCCCGGCACAAAAATCTTCGTTGCACTCGCTTTGGGCACGAATCAATTCTACGAAATCACGCGCGTCAGCACCAACGAGTTCACGCCGGCGCCGGACGAAGTGTTGATGCGGGGCAGGAGCGACTATCGTCTGCGGAACGCGACCAATTCGATTCATGTAACTTACGGTATCGAAAATTATTTCGTCCCTGAGGGCAGCGGAAATCCACTGGGTAAATTGACGGTGCAAGCGATCGTGCCTGCATCCGGACGGGCGCGGATCAAGAACGTTTTTCTGAATGGCAAGCCTTTCACCCAAGCGATGAAAGGGGAAAAGCAACAGTAGGCCGGTTCAGATTAATTGGTGTGTCTGTTTTGCAGCGCCTCCCTTCCCGGTTGCGGCAACCCGCCGGTCGGACGCCCGGGCCACCGCGCCCGCTTCAAGCCGACATGGCTTCCAGCTTGATCAACTTGCCTTCGGGATGGCTGATCGTGAACACCTGTTTCTCCTCCGGCGTTCCGTTCAGCACTTCGTGGATGGCTTGCAGCATCATCGGGAATACTTATCCCGGAACAAGAGGATGCCTGCCTTTGCGGTCGGTTGTGCTGCGGCTTGAGACAAGCCACGCTCCCCGCCGGGTTTTTCCAAGGCGCTCCCTATTTGTTCCATCGCACCGTCGCCGACTGCAACTGGCTGGAATTGCCGCCGAGCCGGATGATGAATTTGCCCGGTTCCCAATCGTATTTCAGTTCGGCGTTGTAAAACTTCAGGTCCTCGGGGGTGATGTGGAACGTCACTCGCTGGGTCTCGCCCGGCTGCAACAGCACTTTTTGGAATCCCTTCAAATCTTCCACGCTGCGCGTAACACTGGCCACCGGCTGGCTGAGATACAGTTGCACCGTCTCCTCACCGGCGCGCTGGCCGGTATTGGTTACGTCAATTGAGGCGACCAGCGTTTCATCACCAACGAGGTTGGTCTCACTTAGAGCAACCTTCCCGTAAGCAAACGTGGTGTAGCTAAGACCATAACCGAACGGATACAGCGGGCTGTTGGGCACGTCCAGATAACGGGACGCATTTTTATTTCGTGGGTTGCCCTTGTAAGGACGCCCGGTGTTGACGTCGTTGTAATAAATGGGGATTTGACCGACATCGCGCGGAAAGGTCGCCGTCAGTTTCCCCGAGGGATTGTAATCGCCAAACAGCACGTCGGCGATGGCGTTGCCCGCTTCGGTGCCGCCAAACCAGGTTTCCAGGATTGAGCCGCAATGTTCCGCTTCCCAGGTCAACGTCAAGGGCCGGCCATTCATCAGGACCAACACCACCGGCTTGCCCGTTTTGACCAGCGCCTGCAACAGCTCTTCCTGGCTGTCCGGCAGCCCGATGTGCGCGCGGCTCGTGGCCTCCCCGCACAGGTCGGACGGTTCCCCCAACACCGCCACCACCACGTCCGCTTTATTGGCTGCCGCCACCGCTTCCGCCAACATCTCTTGCGGTGATCGGCTGTCCACCGGAAGGGTTTTGCCGAATGCTTTGAACGTGGCCAGCAACGCAGGATCATCAATGAGATTCGCGCCCCTGGCGTACAGGACATTCACGGCCGAGCCCACCACGTTGCTGATGCCGGCCGCCACGCCAATGACCTTGCGCCAGTCGCCGCCGTAGGCCCAGCATCCCAGCAGATCGCGTTGGTCATCCGCCAGCGGGCCAATCAACGCAACGGTCCCGGATTTTTTCAGCGGCAATATCTGCTGGTCGTTTTTCAGCAGCACGAACGATTGCTCCGCCAATGCCCGCGCGAATTTCCGGGATTCCGGCGTAAGCACTTCCTGGCGCACCCGTTCTTCCGAGCAGCCGTGATCGGGATTACTGAACAAGCCCAGCCGGTACTTGGCCTCGAGTATTCGCCGGCAGGCCTGGGCGATCATTGACTCCGGGATTTTTCCGTCCGCGGCCAACTTCGGCAATTGCTTTATATAAACATCGCCTGCCAGGTCCATGTCCATCCCCGCCTTCAGGGCCAATTCGGCATCCGTCGGCAAATCGCCCAAGCCCCAGTCGCTCAACTCGGGGATGGCCCCCGAATCGCTGACCGTAAAGCCCTTGAACCCCCACTGCTCCCTCAGCACCTCCGTGAGCAGCCAGTGGTTCGCCGTGGACGGCACGCCGTTGATGTCATTGAAGGACGGCATGACGCAGCCCACGCCGGCTTCCACCGCCCCGCGGTAGGGGGGCAGATAATAGTTGTACATCCGGTAGGGGCTCATATCCACCGTGTTGTACTCGCGGCCCGCTTCCACGGCGCCGTACATGGCAAAATGCTTGACGCAGGACAACAGGGCGTTGCTCCGGCTCAGGTCGTCGCCTTGGTAGCCGCGCACCATCGCCTGGGCGATCTGCGCTCCCAAGTACGGGTCTTCGCCCGCGCCTTCGGCGCCCCTTCCCCAGCGCGGGTCCCGGCAGATGTCCACCATCGGCGAGAACGTCAAGTTCATCCCATCGGCGGTGGCCTCTGTGGCCGCTATGTGCGCGCTCTGCTCAATCGCCTTTGGGTTCCAAGTGCACGCAAGCCCCAGCGGTATCGGAAAAATCGTCCGGAATCCGTGGATGACGTCGTTGCCAAATAACAATGGAATGCCCAACCGGCTCTCGTGGACAGCCAGCGCTTGCAGCTTCAGGGCCGCCGCCGCTGCCGAGCCTTTGACCCCGCCCGCCAAGCCGTTCCGAATCTCTGTGGCCACCGTCGTGCTGGTCTCCGGCGCGCTGACATCAACATAATTCATCTGCCCGATTTTTTCCTCCAGCGTCATCCGGCTCATCAGATTGTCAATGAACGCGTCCATATTGGTGTCGCTCACGGGCGGTTGGGCGCAAAGCCATCCCGATATCAGCATTCCGAACAAGGTTGCGGGCAGTTTGGTTCTTTTCATTTGCAGTTTGGTTTTTGCTTCCGGCCAGTATCCGTTTCAATGGCAATCAGCGGATGAAACCTTGGCACAGCCCGCCAGTCTCTGTCACGACAATTCCCTGGCCCAATTCACTGGATTTGATACCGGAAGAATTGTGGCGGGGCGGCCGCCGGGATGGGGATGAGGTTGGTGATGACGCCGCCGATTCCCTGGTTGGTGGCCAGGGACGTCCAGTTGGGCGCCGCCAAAGACGGCGTGGATTGCAGGATGTAAAGCGAGTTGGTCTGCGTGTAGAGGTCGAACGCCAAATTGCAGCCGTTCAGGCTCAATCCCACGTTCGGCGGGTATTGCGGAACCACCGTGACGGTCACGGAATCGGTATATGTGATGCCATCAACGCCCGGCACTTCCAGGACAATCACGTGCTGGCCGGGCGACAGCAAAACCTGCGCGTTCGTCCCGGAGGCAATTTGGTTGGTGCCTTCCCACCACGTGAACATTCCCGCCGGCCCGCGATAGATTTCCGTCTGCGAGCCGTCCAGCGTGCAGGCTTCGGGGGCGGCGGGGTTGGGGTTCACCAGCGTCTGGTCCGCACCCGCCCACAAGCCCAGCGCCGGACCGTTGGTGGCCAGCAATTCGATTTCGCTGCACGCCAGCAGAAAGGCGCCCACGCCGTAATCTTCCGTATTGGTTGCGCAGACGGGGCCCGGCTGGGCGGCGCTGGGTTGCACGTAGCCAACCAATCCCTGCCCGTTCAGCGCCAGATTCGTCAACCCATTCCACGCGAGTATCACCGCATTGCTGTACTCTGCCGCCGGCAGCAGGCCGCTCCGTATGCCCCAGGCCAGCCCGTAAGTGAAAAATCCCGTGCCGCTCGTTTCCGGACTCGGAAATTGCGCGGGATCAGTCAGGCTCGTGCGCCACATGCCATCCGTGCCCTGCACCGCCGTGAGCGCCGGCGCCATCGTTTGAAACATGGTCAGAAAATCCTGATAGTGCGGCCCGTTGGTCGGCATTTGCTGGAGCACCCGCGCCAGCCCCGCAAACACCCAGCCATTGCCCCGCGACCAAAAAACCGGCCCCCCGTTGGCGTTGGTCGCCAAGGGATAAATGTAGGTGGCGTCGCGATACCATAGCGAGGCGTTCGTGTCGAACAAGCCCAGCCCATTCTCCATGTAGTCATACATCTCCCACAGCTTTTCGTAATAATTCGTATTGCCCGTCAGATTCCCCATGCGCGCAAACGTCGGGCCGGCCATGAAAAATGCGTCAATCCAATACAATTGATTCGTCTCGGGCGACGCCACCCAGCCATTCACCGCGTTGGTAATATCGGTAAGATCGCTCAACTGCGGCGCCAGGCGATAAAGGTCAATATAAGTTTGGCCGCAACAATACGCATCCGCGTCATCCGGTCCTTCGGGACCAATGAGCCACTGGTTCGCATCGCCCCAATCAAACGCCCACGCCAGATACGACCGGTCGGTCAACACCCGCGCCACCCGCTGGTTGCCCGCGAAATACGTGGAACGCGCCCAGTCCGAATCGCCGGGGGAATTGGTCGTGAAATTGTTGGTGATCCAATAATCATTGGCGCGGTGCATGACCTCCGCCACGCTGCCCGCATCAGGCCACGCCATTTGCCCGTGCAGCGCCATGCCCGTCGCCATCAACCACGGAAAAAATGCCAGCCGCCTCAAATTCATGCGCTGAGCGATACCGGGCCGCGAAACAGGCGCGCCTTTCACGCTGCAAACTAACCCATTCCGCCGCCCGCGCCACCAGGGAAAACCGCGTCCAAGGGATGTCAAACCCGGAGGGACGAGCTATGCGAGTCCCCAACCGCCGGTAGGGCGGACCTGCCGGTCCTCCGCTATCGTTGCGCTCCTTGTTCCGGGATTACTTCGAAGGACCTCCCGAGTCCATTATGAGTGGCTGAAAGCAGCCATCTGAACGGTTGAAGCGTGAAGCGCGAAGCCGCCCCGGAAAAGCACACGCTGAGCAGGCCGGAACTTTTGGACTGCGCCGGCAAAGCGAAGCGGCGACGGCGCTTTCGCATGTCGGGGCTCATGGATCGGCGCAGCCGCGTTGGGTTGTAGTGCCCGCCTGAAAAATTTCTGGTTTCCCTGCCTGCCTTTCGCTTTT
>Ga0187876_1002914_pt1 | contig 12066 bp, 8 predicted proteins | sample June2016WEW_17_4_FD_133000 | JGI IMG/M metagenome (GOLD analysis project Ga0187876, IMG submission 133000) | Peatland microbial communities from SPRUCE experiment site at the Marcell Experimental Forest, Minnesota, USA - June2016WEW_17_40 | ecosystem: Environmental > Terrestrial > Soil > Wetlands... | reverse complement strand
GGGCCAAGGTCTCCATAAGTCCGTCCATGAAGGAGGTCAACTCCTCAGGAGTGGAATTCCGCTTCCCGATTTCGCCGATCTCGCCGCCCAGCGTCAGAGTTATACCCGGCGGTTCGATCGAGCGAAGGTAAGCGGCCAAACTTGCTGTCGCCTCAAAGTTAGCCCTCTGCTGCTCATGGACGCCGGGCTTGTCGAGGTCCACCAGGGTGGACGCATCGATATCAATGTTGTAATACCCTGCCGCAACCGACTCCTGACAGAAGTCGCGGACGCCTTGCAACTCCGACTCCGGGTCTTTCGCGAATTTGAGGGCGTTGACCTTGTAGTGGTCGCCCTGAATGAACACCGGGCCCTCAAACCCCTCGCGGATCGCCGCCGCGATAATCACCGTGGCATACTCGGCTGGGCGTTGGTCGGTGTAATGACTCTCGGTGCGGGAGAGCTCAAAGATGAAGGCGCCGACCTTCAAGCGGAGCGCGGCACGAAAGACCGCGCGCGCCACATCGTAGCTTAGGCCGCGGACATTAATGGCGGGAACTGTGAAACCCTTGCATTCCTTGCGGGCACGGGCCTCATAGAGGCCCTGGATGGAGGAAGGCACGACGCCAAGCTCCAATCCGGCGCGGCGAATGATCCAGCGCGCCCCGCTGCGTACCTCTTCAGTTTCTCCGAACACCGCGCTCGTGACCAACTGGTCAAGCGTCTGGCTCACAAATTTCTGGGGATTCCTGAGAACAATAGTTCCGCCATTGGAAAGTTCGAAAACTGACTTATGCCGGGTTAGCAATTCTCGTATGGAACGTGCACTCATAGCAAGCCTCCGCAAAGCGCCAGCCCTAGGCGCAATCGCATATTATAGCAGAGCAAGATGACAAGCAAATTGGGAGACTTTTGCGCGGGAAAGAAGTTGTCATCGCCCAGCTATGTCATTCTGAGCCCCGATTTGTCGGGGCGAAGAATCCCCGTGGTTCATTGGCATCTCTATGTGCCTACCGACTGAAGATGCTTCGCCCCGCCCAGCTTGACAGGGAGATCATAGGCTCGCTATCACATGTTCGGGAGAGTCGATCCGGATTTGCGACAGCAGCGCGGGAAGCAATTCGTAGCCGGCGCGTCCTAAGAAGTACGCTCCGCCCACTTGGCGTTCCTGAAGATCCTTTTGGGGCATAAGAAACCGCGCGAGAGCCTGTGCATGCCGGGCAAGCAACTCGGAGCGCGACAGGCCGGCACGGCTCACCTTCCCGCGCAACCGGTCCATTTGGTAGAGGATCTTTTCCTGGGCATGTTGCAGGGCGTCGAGCAACGTAGGATCGAGCCGCTCAATGTCGCTTCGGAGGCGCTCCAGCAGGCCAGTCATGTCCGCTTGCGCCTGCGTGAAGCGCTCTGACCATCCCTCCGCAAGCCCTGCCGCGGCAATTTTCCCTCCCAGGTGCTGTTCTCCCAACCATACGTCCTCAAGGCTCAACTGGTACTTCTCCAGCAATCTCTGGATGCGATGGTCCACGAGCGTGAACGAAGCTCGGGGGAAAACAACAGGCTGTGGTCGGCCGAATGCCTGGTACAAAACTTGTGCCTGGGCAAGATAAGCCAGCTCGGAGGGACCTGCAACGTAAGCGACGGTGGGCAGCAAAGTATCCTGCACCAAAGGCCGCAATAGAGCGTTGGGCGAAAACGCTATGGGTCCAGCGGAGAGCTCCTGTCTCAACTCTTCAAGACGGGTGTGCCCTTCCCCTTCCACCGAGTATTCGCCGTCGCGTTCGTGAACAGGCAGCCGGCTGCCTTTCCGGGTGACGAACACCAGCGTCGAATCCTCCGCCACCTTCACCTGGGCATGATAGCCGCTTCCGATTAACACCTGGGAGCGCTCGAGCAGTTTCCCGCGTAGTTCGGATGCGCGTTCGAAGGCCTGCTGGTATACCTCAGCGCTCAGATGGTGAACGGCGGGGTCAAGGGGATTCAGCAATATCACTCCCCAACGGCTGAGCAAACGCGCCAGGAATTTCCCGAAGGCCTCAACCCACGTCGCCCCCGGCGCGTAGGTTTCGCGCAGGTCCTGCAGCAAGGCTTGGCTCGGCGGCCCGGCAGGAAGACAGCCCTCCAGACGCGCCAGGGCTTGACTGGATTCGCCAGTCAGCCGCACGTTCCCCACCGGCGACCGCGGGCTGGGCGAATCCCCGTGATCGGCAAGCGAGATGAGGTTGTATTCGTCATCCAGGATTCCCACCTGCGCCACTTCTGCCAAGTCGTGGTCCTGAGATGCAAGCCAAAAGACAGGCACGACTGGGATTCCCTGCTCGGTGAGGTAGTTTGCCAGACGGACCGTAGTCAGGGCTTTGAAGAGCGTAAACGCCGGCCCACTGAACAAGCCCACCTGCTGGCCCGTGACCACGGCAAAGGTGCCACTCCTGGCCAGTCTCTCCAGGTTCTCAAGAGTGGCCGCGCCGCAACCGAACGCCTGGTTCTGGCGAGTCAGGATTGCGCAGAGTTCCGCCCGCTTCCACTCGAAGCCGAGCAATTGCGAAGCCACACTTTGGTAACTGGAAGGCGAGTAAGGGGGAGCGTTGTAGAAGCGCGACACCCGGTCAAAATGATAGAGGTAGTCGAGAAGCAGCGCGCTGGAGTGCGGAACCTGTTGGTAGGGAACGGATGCGCTTGTCATAGGGATCGTGGATTTGTTCTCTTGCTCCATATTCGGCTTGTGGCTTCACGTCGTGTCAGTGCGATGTCATCCTGAGGAGTCCCGATCCGATCGGGACGACGAAGGATCTCCGCGGTTCCCCGACCCAACAATTGCGGCGATTCTTCGCTTCGCTCAGAATGACAACGATCAGTAGTCCGTCCGCCGCCACCTAGAACTCGAGCCCGGCCCGCGCCTCGTGGAGTGCTTCCTCCACCGCGATACGTGCTTCGGGGCCCAACGGCGCCAGCGGGGCGCGTGGGACGCCTCCGGCGTAGCCGCTCAGGTCGAGCGCCGCCTTAATGCCGGGGACGCCATAAGGCACGGCGATCTTACGGGCAAGCGGGAGCAGTCTCTCCTGGAATTCCAGAGCGTCCTTTTTCTTTTTCTGCCGGAAGGCCTGGTAGAGGCCCACGCACAGCTCCGGGGCATAATCCGCCTGGCTCAGCACCGCGCCCACCGCTCCGGCGCGCAACGATTCATACAGAATCGACACCGATCCAACCAGCACTCGAAAGCCCGGACGCACTCGCCGCAATACCGAGCGCACAAACTGCAAGTCCCCTGAGCTTTCTTTCAATGCCACCACGTTGGGGATTCGCGACAGCCTGCCGATGGTGGAAGGCTCAACGTGGAGTCCCGTGAACTGCGGGATCGAGTAAACAATCACGGGCCGATCGACCTTTTTCGCGACGGCCCGATAATGCGCCTCCAGTGTGTCCGCGTCCATCTTGGATTTGTAATAGTTCGGCGTGATGACCAGGAGGGCGTCAGCGCCGCGCGCTATAGCTTCCTGGCCGAGCCGTATCGTGGCATCAGTACTCTCGAGGCCGACGCCCGCAATCAAGATTTCAGGCGGCTGCACCACACCTCGCGCCACTTCCACCAGCCGCAGCCGCTCATCTTCCGTCAGGTACGGAGCTTCCCCGGAGGACCCCGCCACCAGCACTCCGGCAAGCCCTATTCCAGTGAGCTTCTGAACATTCTCGCGGAACAATCCTTCTTCAATCTCGCCGCGCTGATTAAACGGCGTAACGACGGGAGGAAATATCCCTTTGAGACCTTGGATAATCTCTTTGCGTGTCATGTTTTTCCAGCCCTTTTCCCCGATGTCATTCCGAGTGGTAATGGGTCTTCGACCCACCCACAGGAATGAAAATCATCTACGTCGTCGCCCCCGCGAAAGCGGGGGCCCATCGTTGGCCTGGAACACGATGGATTCCCGCTTTCGCGGGAATGACGTGAGTCTCGGCGCTCACGACTGTCTGGCTCCAGCCCTGCTCTACCTCAGAGCCGGGCGCGATTCCTCGCTAAGCTCGGAATGACAGACCTCGTGGGCCTTTTGATGCAACTCTTGCAAGCTTGCCACCCACACCTGCCCTTTTCTCAACTCCCGAATCCCTGCGATCACCGCCCCGGCAGCGGACAGAGTCGTAATGCACGTCACGCCGTGCTGAACTGCCGCCCGTCGGATCAAGCGATCGTCCTGGCGCGAGGAGCGGCCCAGCGGGGTGTTGATGATCAAATCAATCTCGGCGCTCTTCACCAGGTCCACAATGCTCGGGCGTCGTTCCGTGACCTTGAAAACCCGTTCCACCGGAATCCCGCTGGCGCGCAGCGCCTGAGACGTGCCTAGTGTCGCCACCAGGCTGAATCCCAGTTCCGCCAGATCACGCGCGATGGGAATCACCAACGGCTTGTCATGATCGTTCACGGAAATGAAGATGCGCCCGGAAATCGGGATGCGGTTGCGCGCGGCAAGCTGCGCTTTGGCAAAGGCCAGGCCGAAGGAGTCCGCCACACCCATCACTTCGCCGGTAGATTTCATCTCGGGCCCGAGGATTGTGTCCGCGCCGGGAAGCTTCTGGAAGGGAAAAACAGGAGATTTCACAAAGGCGTGGCGCACCGGCAGTTCCGGTTCGAGACCGAATCCGGCGAGTTTAATCCCCACCATGAGGCGCGCGGCGATCTTCGCCAGCGGCACGCCGGTGGCTTTGCTCACGTACGGCACGGTCCTCGAGGCGCGCGGATTAACTTCCAGCACGTAAACCTGGCCGTTCTGGATGGCATACTGGACGTTCATCAGGCCCACGACGTTTAGTTCCTTGGCCAGCTTCACTGTGTACTCGCACAGCTCGGAATGTTGCGCCTCGCCGATGCTCACCGCCGGCAGCACGCAGGAACTGTCGCCGGAGTGAATTCCCGCCTCTTCGATGTGCTGCATGACGCCCGCGATGACCACGTCGGTCCCGTCCGCCAGCGCGTCCACGTCCACTTCCGTAGCGTTTTCCAGGAAGTGGTCCACCAGGATGGGGAATGCGCGCTGAAGTTCTTCCGCACGCCGCACATAATCGCGCAGCATCGCCTCGTCGTACACAATCATCATGGCCCGCCCGCCCAGCACGTACGAGGGTCGCAGCAAAACCGGATATCCGATTTCGCGCGCGATCGCCACGGCTTCTTCGGCGTTCATGGCGGCGCCATTGGGCGGCTGGAGGATGCTCAGGTCGGCAAGCAGTTTCCCGAAGCGCTTGCGGTCCTCGGCCAGATCGATCGACTCGGGTGAGGTGCCGATAATCGGCACGCCCGCAGACTTGAGTGAGCGCGCCAGGTTGAGCGGCGTCTGTCCGCCGAACTGCACGATCATGCCCGAGGGTTTTTCCTCGTCCACAATCGCCATCACGTCTTCAAAAGTGAGCGGCTCGAAGTAAAGGCGATCCGACGTATCGTAGTCGGTCGAGACCGTCTCGGGATTACAATTCACCATGATCGTCTCGAAGCCTTCTTCTTTCAGCGCATAGGCGGCGTGCACGCAGCAGTAATCGAATTCAATTCCCTGCCCTATGCGGTTGGGGCCGCTGCCCAGGATCATGATCTTCCGGCGTTCCGTGGGTTCGGCCTCGTCCTCATCTTCATAAGTGGAGTAGAGGTAAGGGGTGAAGGACTCGAACTCCGCGGCGCACGTATCGACCCGCTTGAAGACCGGATGAACGTCCAGCGCCTGGCGCCGCGCGCGCACCGCTTCCGCCGTGCAGCCCCACACTTCGCCCAGGTGGGCGTCCGACACGCCGTGACGCTTGGCCTCTCGCAGCACCGAAGCCGGCGCAGTCCCAACCTCGAAGCGCTTCAGCTCGTCCAGCAGACTCACGATTTGTTCGAGCTGAGTCAAAAACCACGGATCGATGCGGGTAATTTCCGCCAGGCCCTCGACACTGTAACCACCTTGCAAGGCGAAGAGCAGGTACCACAAACGCTCGGGATGGGGAACGGTTAAGCCGCGTTCGAGTTCGGCCGGAGCGTCCGGCGGCCGCGGCGTTTTCCTGCCCGTTTCGAGCGACCGCATGCCTTTCATCAGCGCTTCTTTGAAGGTCCGGCCGATCGCCATCACCTCGCCGACCGACTTCATCTGCGGGCCCAGGGTGTGATCGGAGTCGGGAAATTTTTCCGCCGCCCACTTCGGAATCTTCGCCACCACGTAATCGATCGTCGGCTCGAAGCAGCAGGGCGTCTTCTGCGTGATGTCGTTGGGAATCTCGTCCAGGCTGTAGCCAACGGCGAGGCGTGCGGCGATCTTGGCGATGGGGAAGCCCGTGGCCTTTGATGCCAGCGCTGAACTGCGCGACACGCGAGGGTTCATCTCGATCACCACCATGCGCCCCGAATGCGGGTCGACGGCAAACTGGATGTTTGAACCGCCGGTCTCGACGCCCACGGCGCGGATGACCTTGAACGCGGCGTCGCGCATGATCTGGTATTCCTTGTCGGTGAGCGTTTGCGCGGGCGCCACGGTGATTGAATCGCCCGTGTGGATGCCCATCGGGTCGAAGTTCTCGATCGAGCAGACCACCACCGCATTGTCCATGTGGTCGCGCATCACCTCGAGCTCGAACTCCTTCCACCCCACCACCGATTCCTCCACCAGAGCCTCGTGCACCGGGCTGAGCTCCAGTCCGTTCCTCACCGTCTCCGACAACTCTTCTCGGTTGTAGGCCATGCCGGCCCCCGTCCCACCCAGCGTGAAAGAGGGTCGAATAATCAGTGGGAAACCAACTTGCTGCGAGAAGCTGAGCGCGGCGTCCACGTTGTTGACCAGGACGCTTTTGGGCACGTCGAGCCCCACACGCTGCATGGCGTCCTTAAACCACAGCCGATCCTCGGCCATCTTGATGGCGTTCAGCGAGGCTCCGATGAGTTGCACATTGAATTCGTCGAGTACGCCGCTCTCAGCCAGCTCGACGGATAAGTTCAAAGCCGTCTGACCGCCCACGGTCGGCAAAAGCGCGTCCGGCCGTTCCCGCGCGATGATCGCCTTCAGGTATTCGCAAGTGAGGGGCTCGACGTAGGTGCGGTCGGCAAATTCAGGGTCGGTCATGATGGTGGCAGGGTTCGAATTCACCAGCACAACTTCATAACCCTCCGCCTTCAGCGCCTTGCACGCTTGCGTCCCCGAGTAGTCAAACTCGCACGCCTGGCCAATGATGATCGGGCCGGAGCCGATGATCAGGATTTTGTAAAGATCAGTGCGTTTAGGCATTATGACTCTAGATTCGATGAACTGCCTCGTGTTCTATTCTCTCTGTCTCGCGATTCAGTGCCGCTATGTCCTCCCCCGCGACGGCGATGCTCGGCGGTTTGAACTCAAGCCCGGCAACGTGGCACAATTTCTCGCACGCGATGTAAGCAGCTCGGGTCAAACCTGGAAGAGAATCCCTAGCGTGGCCACAAAGAGTTACTGCCTTCAGATTGTCAGAATCTTCAAAACGCAGTTGCCCGTACCTCTCGCGCTCCGCCCGGTAATCTTCCCTTAGAGCAAGAAACTGCGCTGCCTTGCTGTAAAAGTGCACGATCGCCTGCACTACCTCGTTTGGAAGGTCGCCGAGCCTTCCTGCATTACCTTGATACACGGTAAACAAAGAGGAAGGTATTCGAACGACCTCAAGTAGCTCTCTCCTTCGCAGGGCCTCTTCGATGCGACCACGAACCCCGCCAAGGTGATAGAAGTAGAAATTATCTATTTCGAAGAGAATACCTGTCGCAACGGCCTTAGTCTGCCTTTCCCGCTCCCCTCGTTCCGCATCGCGCTGCGCCTGTATCTGGTCCTGTACATGCTTCGATGAAGATCGTACCTGCCATATGACCGCTGCAAGGGCGACGAATACCCCCACGAGTGTGGCGACGCCCTGGAACGTAGGCGCCCAGTTGCCGCCTCGAAGCCAATCATGAATCCAATGCCACATTTTCGTGTAAAGGCAATCCGCAGCTTCAGGGGCTAAAGCCCCTTATTTGGTTGCCACCTTTACGGCGGGCCTAAAGGCCCGCCCTTCCGACCGTCCATTCGATTCTCGTCGTCCAACAACCTGGAAGGGCGGGGCTTTAGCCCCGCCGTCAGCGCGCCGCCCGACTAAGGGGCTTTAGCCCCTGAAACCACTGGCCACGCATCGAGGCGATATTTCCCATTCAAGGAGCAGTGCGGATAATCCTTGGGCTCTTTCACCAAGCCCGCCTTAACAGGGTTGGATTGAATATAGCGCACATGAATTTCGTAGTCCTCCGGATCGCGAACCCCGTGCTCCGTGAATCCCTCATGCCAGACAGGGAATTTCATGCGAAGGGCCTTTCCAATTTCAAAAGACGACCCGCCTTTGATAAGTCCAATCGCCTTCTCCAAAGACGTGGTTTCTCCGGGAGTCAAGAGAACGTGAAAGTGCTCAGGCATCACGACATAATCGTGGACACAATAGTGTCCTTTGTCGCGGTATTCAAATAGCTTCGCTTCGACAAGCTCCGCTGCTGTGCTCTTTAGAAAGATCTTGCGCCTTTCCCACGTGTCAGTCGTAACGAAGTACGTCGCTCCGGGTTTTGTTCGGTGTTTCGGTCTAGCCATAGGCTTCAGGGGCTAAAGCCTCTCGTTTTAATCGCTCCGTCACGGCGGGCCTAAAGGCCCGCCCTTCCGACACGCCAACTTAGAACTTCAACCGTTACCTCAATAATTCGCTGTTGGCAATTCAAAATTAACTATTTCTTGAATTCTTCCATCATCTCTGCGAACCGGTTGAAAAGGTACGCCGAGTCGTGCGGGCCGGGCGAAGCTTCGGGGTGATACTGTACGCTGAAAAGCGGCAGCGACTTATGCCGCAGGCCCTCCAGCGTCTGGTCGTTCAGATTCATATGGGTTAAGGCGACTTCATTCGCATTGAGCGAGTCGGGGTCAACCGCGAAGCCGTGATTCTGCGCGGTAATTTCCACTTTCCGGGTTTCCAGATTCATCACCGGCTGATTCCCGCCGTGGTGGCCGAACTTGAGCTTGTAGGTTTTCCCTCCCAGCGCTAACCCGATAATCTGATGGCCAAGGCAGATTCCGAAGACCGGCACCTTACCCATGAAACTTCGCACGGCCCGCGCCGCGTACTCAAGAGGCTCAGGGTCGCCCGGGCCGTTGGAAAGGAACACCCCATCGGGTTTCAGGGTCAGAACGTCTTCCGCCGTCATCGTTGCGGGCACCACCGTTACGCGGCAGCCCACATCCACGAGCCTGCGCAGGATGTTCTGCTTGATTCCGTAGTCGTAGGCCACCACGTGATATCGGGCTGGCCCGGGTGTTTGTTTACCAGCCGCGAAAATGTCCCGTGTCGGTTCCGTCCACTGGTAACGCCAGAGCGTGGTGACGCGGCTGGCCAGGTCGAGCCCCACCATGCTCGGCACAGCTTTGGCTTTGGCTATCAATGCGGCTTCGTCGAAATCAATCGTGGATAGCGCTCCGCGCTTAGAGCCATGTGTGCGCAAGTGACGCACCAGGGCGCGCGTGTCGATGTGAGAAATCACCGGGAGATTGTATTCCGCAAGGAAATCCGACGCCTCCTCAACTGACCTCCAGTTGCTCGCCAGTTCGCACAGTTCGCGCACTACCAAGCCTTCCGCGTAGGGACGCGCGGATTCCGAGTCCAGGGGGTTCACTCCGTAATTTCCGATGTGAGGATACGTCAGAATAACAATCTGACCGGCGTAGGACGGGTCGGTCAGGATTTCCTGGTAGCCGGAAAGCGAAGTGTTAAAGACCACTTCGCCAAGGCATTCGCCCGAGGCGCCGTAGCCGCGCCCTCGGAATACTCTCCCATCTTCTAAAGCAAGAATCGCATCCATAAGAGTCCACAGTCGACAGTCAACAGTTCACAGTCCAGAGCGCACAGCTATGAGTCGGTCGCCCGGGGAAAAGGCTTACTTCGAATCCCAGGAGAAGTAAACTGTCGACTGTCAACTGTCGACTCTTATTGACTGTCAACTGTTGACTGTTGACTGCTTTTCACTCCAACGGTCCAAACTCGCTGAAAGGCCAATACACGAAGACGGCTTTTCCGTAAATGTATTTGCGATCGACGGTTCCCCAGGCTCGGCTGTCGTTGGATGAATCTCGATGGTCCCCCAACACGTAGTAGTGGTTCGGCTCGACGTGTACGGGCGGGTAACTTTGGTGATCCAGGTAATACGATGGGAGGTAGGGTTCCGCCAGAGCGGTCCCATTCACCAGCGCCCGGCCTTCTTCGATGCTTACCCACTCACCCGGCAATCCGATGACGCGTTTGATGTAGGATTTCGACGGATCCAGGGGATACCAGAAAACCACGATATCACCCCTGTGGATAGGCTCGAACCGGTAAACAAATTTGTTAATGAAAATGCGCTCGTGGTTCTCCAGTCGCGGCATCATGCTGGTTCCCTCGACCTGCACGGGCTGGTAGAGGAAAACAATAACGATGAAGGCCAGCAGAATGGAGAGGATGAGGTCCCGCAACCAGTAACGAGTCTCAAAAAACCGGCGTCGCGGGCCTCGCTGATTCTCCCGTTCGTCGTTCACTCCCTCTGGAGATGTCTCTTGTCGCTGCATTGTCTTCTCTTCGATTCTATACCACATGAGCGACGGCGGGCAATTTTGGATTTTGGATGGTAGTGTCTCAGATTGAAGGGGCATGGCTATCTTGGCCATGAAATTACACGGGCAGGATGCCCGTATCACCTCGAACGGAGACACTGCCTTTTGGATTTGGGGTTTTGAATTTGAGTTCTTGAATTCCGGATTCCGTTTTCAACGGCTGCACCTTGCCTGGCGCCACCTGTTTGCGGTGCTACCGGAAAGTGTCCCTGGCTCTCTCGGACGAATTGCGCTCCAAGGGTTGATTGTCCACCCGTACCGCCGAGTTCAGCATTTCGAACACGCGCCGCTGCTCGCGCGACAGCCGTGTGGGGGTGACGACGTAGACCGAGACGTACAAATCTCCCTGCCTGCGCCCGTCGACACTGGGCATTCCATGGCCGCGCAAACGGAATACCGTTCCGTTTTGAGTTCCTTCCGGGATTCGAAGCCTTTCCTGACCCTTCAGCGTGGGGACCTTGATTTCCGCTCCCAGAGTCGCCTGGGTGATGGAGATGGGAATAGTGTAGTAGAGGTCGTTGCCCTGGCGGTCGAAATAGGCGTGCTCGCGGACCCGCAACACCACATAGAGATCGCCGTGCACGCCCCCCATCTCGCCCGCTTCACCCTCGCCGCTAACCCGCAGGCGCGTTCCCTCTTCAACCCCAGCCGGGATTTTGAGGCCCAGAACCTTCTCCTCGTGAACGCGTCCCTTGCCTATACAGACCGGGCACGCCTCGCGGATTACTTGCCCCATTCCCTGGCAGTGCGGGCAAGTGCGCGAAACCGAGAAGAAACCCTGCTGGTGCCGGAGTTGCCCGCGCCCGCCGCAGGCTGGGCAAGCGGTCGGTTCACTGCCTTTCTTTGCACCGCTGCCACGGCATTCGGTGCAAGTTTCCGACCGGGGAATCTTGATTTTGGTCTCCAGCCCCTGGGCTGCTTCTTCGAGAGTAATCTCCAGGTCGTAGCGCAGGTCTGGGCCGCGAGCAGCGCGACGGCGTTGGCGAGGACCTCGTCCAAATCCTCCGAAGCCGAAGAAGTCGCCGAACAGATCCTCGAAGTCCGAGAAAATCGTGGAATTGATGTCAGGCGTCCAGCCGCCTGAGGAGCTAACGCCCGCGTGGCCGAACTGATCGTACGCGGCCCGTTTCTGCGTGTCTGCGAGTATGCTATAAGCTTCCGTGATTTCCTTGAATTTCTCTTCTGACTCTTCCTTGTTGTCGGGGTTGCGGTCAGGGTGGTACTGCATGGCGAGCTTGCGGTAAGCGCTTTTGATGGTTTGCTCGGGTGCCTGGCGATCAACACCCAGGACCTCGTAATAATCTCGCTTATTGTTATTCAACGATCAACCTCACTGAGCGTCCGACCCCACTCAACCCTAGCCCATGCAAGTCATCCTGAGTCTGGGCCTGTCGAACCATCCCGTCGGCTGTCATTCTGAGCGAAGCGAAGTCCGATTTCGGGACCCCGATGGGGTCCATCG
>Ga0187876_1002904_pt1 | contig 12095 bp, 7 predicted proteins | sample June2016WEW_17_4_FD_133000 | JGI IMG/M metagenome (GOLD analysis project Ga0187876, IMG submission 133000) | Peatland microbial communities from SPRUCE experiment site at the Marcell Experimental Forest, Minnesota, USA - June2016WEW_17_40 | ecosystem: Environmental > Terrestrial > Soil > Wetlands... | reverse complement strand
TCAGGACAGGGGGTACAAGTTGACCGAAGTGCGCCTTCGGCGCATCGCAGACGTTCAATAGCAACGTCTGCGCCAGCCCGAGATAACGATCCTTTGTTTTCATAGACATTCTCGCTTTGTTCCATAAGTTTTGGTGTGCGGCCGCCAGGCTTCGGCAGTCGAGTAGGCGGAGGGGGACCGGAAGACCGGGATCCGGCGCCGGAAAGGGACAAAAGCGATGTCTGTCATGGCTGGGTCCCTGATCTCAACCTAAAATCATAGCCTACTATCTTCCGCTTGTCAAGAGACAGGTTGTCCGAGTAAGCTCATGAGCATGGCGGAGCATGGCGCACCCCTGGCGGGGCTGGTGCTGGAACCGGCCGAGCTTCTGCACCAACTGGAGCGCGAGCGGGACCGGCTGCGGCTGCTGCTGGACCTCAACAACAACATTGTTTCCATTCTCGACCTGCGGGAGTTACTGCGCGCCATCTCCACCAACGTCCGGCGCGTGATGCAGTGCGATTACACCAGCGTGACCTTGAGAGAGCCGGGAGAGGAGCGCCGGCTGCGTGTCTATGCCCGCCACTTTTCGCTCCCGGACTCCGATCATGACGAGGAGATCGTGATTCCAATGGAGGGAACGATTTCCGGCGAGGTCGTCGAATCCGGCAAGGCGATGCTGCTGGACGGCAAGGATTTCTCACGATTCGCTCCCCAGAGCAATCCGCTGATCGCCGCCGGGTTGAAGTGGGGCTGCTTCCTGCCGCTGATCAGCCACAAGCGGGCGCTGGGCACGCTGAACGTGGGCAAAATACAGGCCGACGTTTTCTCCGCGGAAGACTTGGAATTCCTCCGCCAAGTGGCGAACCAGGTGGCGATTGGCGTCGAGAATGCTTTGAACTACAGGCAAGTCAACGAGGTCCGGGAGAAACTGGCCGAGGAGCGTGTCTACCTGAACGAAGAGATTCGCGCCGATCGCGATTTCGAAGACATCATCGGCGACAGCCGGGCGCTGAAGGATGTTTTGGGCCAGGTAAGGATCGTGGCGCCCACGGACTCGACCGTTCTAACCTTAGGCGAGACGGGCACGGGAAAAGAGCTGATCGCGCGGGCCATCCACAGTTTGAGCCCCAGGCGCGACCGCACCTTTGTCAAGGTGAATTGCGCGGCGATTCCCCTGGGCCTGCTGGAGAGTGAGCTTTTCGGACATGAGAAGGGCGCCTTCACCGGGGCGATCGCGCAAAAGGTCGGCCGTTTTGAGCTCGCGCACCAGGGCACGCTGTTTCTTGACGAGGTGGGCGATATCCCGCGCGAATTACAGCCCAAATTGCTGCGGGTTCTCCAGGAACATGAATTCGAGCGCCTGGGCAGTTCGCGAACCGTGCGGGTCAACGTGCGGGTGGTGGCCGCGACCAGCCGGAACCTGCTCGAGATGGTGGACAAGCATGAATTCCGCAGCGACCTCTATTACCGCCTGAATGTTTTCCCCATCACCATCCCTCCGTTGCGCGAGCGCCGTGAGGATATTCCCGTCCTGGCACGCTACTTCGCGGAGAAGTATGCGCGCCGGATCAACAAGCGGATTGAGACGGTTCCCGCCGAGGTGATGCATGCCCTTCAGCAATATCAATGGCCCGGCAATATCCGTGAGCTGCAGAATTTCATCGAGCGCGCCGTGATCCTCTCCAAAACAACCACTCTTCAAGCACCGTTGGGCGAATTGGAACGGCTGGCGGATCGAGGTTTCTCCCCGCGTGTGCGTACCCTTGTGGTGACTGACCGCGAGCAGATCCTACAGGCCCTGAACGCGGCAAAAGGCGTTTTGGGGGGGCCTGGAGGCGCGGCGGAACGCTTGGGACTGAAGCGGACCACTCTGCTCTACCGGATGAAGAGGCTGGGAATCGAGAGATCGGGTGATCGGGTGATCGGATGATCGGGAGAACAACCTATTTGCGATTTCTGATTTGTGATTTGCGATTTGGCGGGTCGTGAAACCAGCTTGGCGCAAACTCCCTCATTCGTGGGCTATCTCCAGCTTGCCGCGTTCTTCCGCTCATCATCAACCCTAGGTTCTCCCAGTCAACCAGTTCATCAATCGCAAATCACCAATCGCAAATCACAAATCTTCCGCGACTCCGATTTGGGCTAGATGATGCACCAGATGTGTCAAGTAGTCCCTGGCTAAGTACTCCAGCGTGACCGGGCTCCCCGACCCGATGCGGCAAACGGTGTCCAGCTTGGAGGGCGGCAAGTGGGCTATGACATGAGCAAGGTAGCGGTTGTAATCGGCCCAGAGCGAGACAAGGAGAGACCAGGCGGCTTCTTGAAAAGCCTGTACACGCGCGTTTCCAACCTGGTCGTACGAAGGGAAATCCAAAGAGGCCTGAAGCGCCGCTCGGACGAACCGTTGGTGGTTGTTTGACGCCGAATCAACCAGGTGTCCGAGAACGTGTTTTCGCGACCAACCGCCCGACAATATGGGCTTGGCACTTTCCAGCTCACCGATTGCGCGCAGCCTTGGTTCGGCCGTCTCGACAACGCGCAGCAGATTTTCGCTTAGGTCCTTCATTTTGCCGCCTTGATCTGACTATTATCCCTTATAACGAGTTCACGGTGGTTGGGCTCAAGGCTGCGGTAAACGCGGACGACCTTACTTATGGTCTCTGTTGCGCTCCGGCGCCGTCATTGCACAGTGGGTTTCAGGATCACCTGGTTAGACTATGGCCCACTCACTGGGATCGATAAACTCGCGCGTGGCGCTGGCGAGGCATGACCATATGGGGATGTAATGAGCGGGCAGAATTTTCTGCCCGGTGAACATGATGCTATCCGTTGCGCCCTTTAGTTCTACCACTCCCGTGCCCTTGGCATCAAATTTTTCGTATTGCTTGCTATCCCTTCCGAACTGAGCTTTGATGATGTCCCGCTGTTTGAAAAAGGCTTCGTTCGCCTTCTGCATTTCGGCCGCATTCACCGCAGTTCCTTGCGTCATGAAAAAAGGCGAGGCAACACCGGCCTGCTGGGTCTGATAGGCAAAGTTCTTCTGCATCTGCTGCAAACGCTTCACGTTATCCGGCGCGGTATCCTGCATGGATTCATTGAGAAAATGCTTATCCGTGCCTAACGGGTTGAGCTGCTTCGCATTGACCGCGGAGCGGTTAAACGTCGAGGGCACGATATCGTCGAGTTCCATGAGGGCCTTGATTCCCGTGCAATTGATGCCGGTGTATTCGTCCGGGCACCCAAGCATGTGGCCGAATTCGTGCGTGATCACGATGTAATGGGTCGGTATGCTCCGCGTCGACTTGGCGGGCACGTGGACGAACAGGCACACTCCGCTGAAAGTCTTGGGGTCCAGTCCCTGCTGCCTCAGAATGGCTTGGGCGGCATTTCGACTGGCCGACGACGTGTCGGCGCTGAAAAACGAACTGCCTCCCAAACGCAACTTCAACAGCTTGCGAAGCGCCTCGGCGCGCTTATTGCCCGGATTGCTAAAAACGTTTCCCTGAGGGAAGCCATAGATGTTGCAGTGGATTCCGCTGACCTGGTCGCTTGCAACGATTTTGCCGACCCGATCGGCAAAGCTATAGAGCTTATCCCGACTGGCGGTATCCACATTTTCATCCTTGCCGCTGATGGGAATAACTGACAGCTTACTCTGCTGCAGAGTATCGGTGAGTTGTTTCTCTTTGAAATTGAAAATTTGATCGCCCATGAAGTCGTCGCGGGTCTCGACGCCCCAGTTGGAGAAGTTTGCCTTATAGGGCCAAACGGTAGCCCCATGGGTGCAACCACCACTCCAAGCTGTCTCGTGGTTTCTCTCCACTTTGCGGCATTCGATGATGTATTGGGGGTCAAGGGCAGTTTCCTTGAATTTAATATTCACGGATGCCTGGAACTCTTCCCAGCCGGGCCGCCGGCACTCAAAGCGGTACCGATTTGACCATGCCTCCCGGCAGACTCGCAAGGCCTTGCCCGCGAAGGCCGCCTTTTCCTCGGGTTTCCAATTAATATATGCGCTTTGCACCCCTTCGCCTTCGTTCAGCCATTCGAAACGCACCCTTACCCTCACGTCGACGGTTCGTTGGCCGATGTTGTAATCGAAATCGAAAAGTCCGATACCGGTCGGTGGCCGGTAGTTCTTCACCGAAAACGCACCCTTTGCGGTGAACAATCGCTTGAGCCTCGCGTCCACTTTCGCCTGCAGTTCACTCACCATCGCCGGGTTCCCCATCGGTTATGTCCTCCAAAGTGGGATCAATATGGTCAAATTGGTCTTGCTGATTTATGAAGCGCAGAGCAGGGCAAACCACGCCCCAGTCTGCGCCATCACGCTTCACCGATCCCGGGCACGAATGCCGCCGCTGGCCACGCCGCCGGACACAGGCCATGGCGCATCGGTTAACTCCTCCCACGCCAGCATTTCCGCTTTGAGTTTTCGCCCTACTCGGAATGTACACCCGTTCGCCTCTAACTTGCAAGGTCCAATCGGGCTTTCTGGACAATCAGACCGCCGACCAATCGCAAATCGCACATGACAACTCGCAAGCAACTTGTTCTCCCGATCAGCCGATTACTCCCTGCCTGTCAAAACTGACGTCAAATTGCCTTTGACACTCGCTTCTGCCGCCGATTGCGTCTTCCGAATTCTCGATTAACCCATAGATTTGATTGTGGTTATACCTTCATGACGAATCGCATCAGGCTTGGCACCGCATTTGCTACATTATCACGCTGCAGGGGCTGCCACGCCGGGCAAATACAATGGCTGCACCTACGGCATCGCGGCTGGAATTATGTGGATTGTCAGGTTAGCACTACGGAGGCCCTACACCTTCATTGTGGCGGCAATTGCCATAATGATCTTGGGCGTCTTATCGATCCTCAGGACTCCGAAGGACATTTTCCCCAACATTAATATTCCTGTGGTGAGCGTGCTCTGGAACTACAACGGCTTGTCGCCGGAGCAGATGGCCAACCGGATTGCGGTGGTCAACGAACGCGCGCTCACGCTCACTGTCAACGACATCGAGCACATCGAGTCCCAGTCGCTGAGCGGGGTGGTCGTCATCAAGATCTTCTTTCAACCCGGGGCCAACATCTCTACTGCGCTGAGTCAGGTCACCGCGATGTGCCAGACGCAGCTTCGGCAACTGCCTCCCGGAACCACGCCACCTTTGATTATTCAGTACAGCGCTTCGAGCGTCCCCATTCTTCGGATAGGTCTGGCCGGGCAAGGGCTTTCCGAGCAGAGCTTGTTTGACCTGGGCGCCAACTTCATCCGCGTGCAACTGGCCGACGTGGAAGGCGCGGCAATCCCCTGGCCTTATGGAGGGAAGCAACGGCAGGTGCAGGTGGATTTAAACACGGAGGCTTTGCAGTCTAAAGGCCTGTCGCCCGCTGACGTGGTGAACGCCATCAGTACGCAGAACCTGATCCTCCCCTCCGGAACCTCCAAGATCGGGCAATTCGAATACGACGTGGAGACGAACGGCAGTCCGCTGACCACTGCGGAACTCAACGACCTGCCCGTCCGAACGACCGGCAACACGGTTATCTACGTCCACGATGTCGCCCAGGTGCGCGACGGGTTTCCGCCTCAAACCAACATTGTCCGTGTCAACGGCCAGCGCGCGGCGCTGATGACTGTGCTCAAGACGGGCAATGCCTCAACTTTGGACATCATCTCTAAAATCAAAGATGAGTTGCCCCGTATACAGAAAGGCTTGCCGCCTCAATTGCAAATGCATTACTTGGCGGACCAGTCGCTGTTCGTCAGGGCGGCGATTCAGGGCGTGATCCGCGAGATGCTGATCGCCGCTGTGCTCACCGCCGCCATGATCCTGCTTTTCCTGGGGAGTTGGAGGAGCACGGTGATCATTGCCGTCTCCATTCCCCTTTCTATATTGACCTCGCTCATCGTGCTGAGCGCTTTAGGGGAAACGATCAACATCATGACGCTGGGCGGTTTTGCCCTGGCGGTGGGGATTCTGGTGGACGACGCCACGGTTGAAATCGAGAACATCAACCGGAACATCGCCATGAACAAGGAAGTCCTGACGGCGATTCTGGACGGCGCGTCGCAGATCGCCGTGCCGGCTTTTGTCTCTACACTGGCCATCTGCATTGTGTTCGTGCCCATGTTCTTCCTCACCGGGGTGGCTCGGCACCTGTTTATTCCGCTGGCCGAAGCAGTGAGCTTTGCCATGCTGGCGTCTTATCTCCTGTCCCGAAGCCTGGTGCCCACCATGGCGCGCTATTTGTTGCGCGGGCACGAGCACGACGCGGACGCGGCAAGCCTGGAGGCGCAGGCGCAGCGCCACCTACTGGCGCGCCTGCAATTGCGCTTTGAGCACGCGTTCGAGCGGCTGCGGGGAAAATACCGGCGCGGATTGGAGGTCTGCCTTCGGCACCGGGGCAGACTGGCGCTGGGCGTGTTGGGGGCGGCACTGGCCTCCTTCCTGCTTTTTCCCTGGCTGGGCCAGGACTTCTTCCCCAAGGTGGACAGCGGTCAATTCACGCTGCACCTGCGCGCGCCCACCGGAACCCGCATTGAAGAGACGGCGCGCCTTTGCGACATGGTGGAGGATACCATTCGCCAGGAGATTCCTCCCCAAGAACTCACTAGCATCATCGACAACGTCGGATTGCCCTATAGCACCGTAAACCTTGCCTACAGTACTTCAGCGCCGATTGGCACGGGCGACGCCGACATCCTGGTTTCGCTGACGCACGAGCACCATCCCACCGCCGAATACCTCCGGCGGTTGCGCCTGCGCGTGGGTCGAGAGTATCCGGGAGTATCGTTCTACGTGCTGGCTTCCGACATGGTCAGCCAGATTTTGAATTTCGGCCTTCCCGCTCCGATCAACGTGCAGGTCGTAGGCCAGCAACTTGTTGCCAACCGGCGGTTCGCGGAGTCGCTCGTGAGCAGAGTCAAACTGGTTCCGGGTGTGGTGGACTTGCACATTCAGGAACCTTTCAACTTGCCGCGGTTGCAAGTGGACATCGATCGAACCCGGACGGCCCAGGTGGGGTTCACTCCCCTGGATGTGGCAAATAACCTGTTGGTCTCTCTGAGCGGGAGTTTCCAAACCGCTCCCACGTTTTGGATGGACCCCAAGACCGGGGTAAGTTACAGCATTACCACGCAAACCCCGCAGTACCGCGTGGACACTCTTCAGGATATCGAAAACATTCCGGTCACCAACTCGAGAGGCGCAGCGCCGCAGATCCTCGGCAATCTTGCCTCGATCAGCCGCGGTTCTTCTTTGGCTGCCGTTTCGCACTATAACGTTCAGACGGTCATCAACATTTTTGGTTCAGTGCAGGGGCGGGACCTGGGAGGAGTGGCGCGCGAGATTGACCGCATTGTGGAGGAGAGCCAGAAGGAACTGCCGCGTGGTTCGCGAACCATCGTGCGCGGGCAGATTGATACAATGCGTTCTTCGTTCGTCGGACTGCTGGCCGGGCTGGCCTTCTCGATTGTGCTCGTCTATCTCTTGATCGTGGTGAATTTCCAATCCTGGCTGGATCCCCTGATTATTATTTCCGCGCTGCCCACGGCCCTGGCGGGGATTGTCTGGTTTCTGTTCGGCACCCACACCACGATCAGCGTGCCGGCGTTGATCGGGTCGGTGATGTGCGTGGGCGTGGCGACCTCGAACAGCATTCTGGTAGTGAGTTTCGCCAAAGAACAAATGGCCGAGGGCCGGAATGCCACGACCGCCGCGCTGGAGGCCGGCTTCACGCGCTTCCGGCCCGTCATCATGACGGCGCTGGCGATGATCATCGGCATGGTGCCCATGGCTCTGGGATTTGGCGAGGGCGCGGAACAGAACGCTCCGCTGGGCCGGGCGGTGATCGGCGGACTGCTGTTCGCTACCGTGGCGACCCTGTTCTTTGTTCCCACGGTGTTCAGCATCATTCATGGGAAATCGGATGATCGGGAGCATTTGTGATTTGCGATTGGTGATTTGCGATTTTCCGAATTTCGATTTTCGAGTATCGAATTTCGAGTTTCGGCGTTCGAAGTTGCGGAGGATGGAATGGAAGTCGAGGAGAGCATAGAACGCGGCGAAAGCCGCGGCGAGGGGCCGCCGGCGCCGGGTCGAGGACCCAAAGCCGGCGCCGCCAAGACCATCGTTTGGCTGGTTCTCGTCCTCATTGTGGCGGGCATAGTTGCCTATCGGGGAATTTACACTCGAGTCCGTGCCGCGGCGGAAGTGAAGACCGAAACGCGCGAGCTTGCCGTGCCCTTCGTTTCTGTGGCGCGCCCAAAGCGCGGCGCCCCGCAACAAGAGATCATCTTGCCGGGCAATGTGCAGGCGTTTATTGAAGCTCCAATCTATGCCCGAACGACGGGTTATTTGAAGAAGTGGTATGTGGACATTGGCGGGCGGGTGAAGAACGGGCAACTCCTGGCGGAAATCGACACGCCTGAGCTCGACCAGCAACTCCAGCAGGCGCGCGCGGAGCTTGCGACGGCCAATGCTAACTACGAACTGTCGCAGACGACGGCGGCGCGCTACGAGTTCTTGCTGAAAAGCGATTCCGTCTCCAAACAGGACGTGGACAACACGGTGGGAGACGAGCACGCCAAGAAGGCCATGGTGGATTCCGCCGCGGACAACGTCAAACGGCTCGAGCAATTGCAATCTTTCGAAAAAGTGTATGCGCCCTTCGACGGTGTTCTCACGGCGCGCGAGACCGATATCGGCCAGTTGATTGCTCCCGGAGGGGGAAGCGGCGGCAACGGCGGCTCAACTCGAGAGTTGTTTCGCGTTGCGGCCGTGAATCCCCTGCGCGTTTACGTCAATGTGCCGCAAGTTGATTCGCCTTCAGCCAGACCCGGCGTGCAGGCTTATCTCACCATGCCTCAGTATCCCGGCAGGCGCTTCCCCGGCAAGATTGTGCGGAACGCCGAGGCCATCGAGCAGTCCTCGCGGACGCTCTTGACGGAAGTGGACGTTGCCAACCCTACGGGCGAGATTCTGCCCGGGGCCTACGCGGAGGTCCATTTGACTTTACCCGCGGCAACCTCGACCCTCATCGTGCCGGTGACGAGCCTGATCTTCCGTTCAGAGGGCTTGCACGTCGCCGTGGTCCGGGAAGGGCGGGCGGCAATGCTCCCGATCACCTTGGGACGGGATTTTGGGACCGAAGTCGAAGTTGTGTCGGGGCTCCCGGCAAACGAAGCGGTCATCACCAATCCGCCCGATTCGCTGGTGGATGGTGAAGAGGTGCGCGTGGCCGGGCCGGGCGAAAACCACTGGGGAGCGGAGTAATTTGTGATTTGCGATTGGTGGTTGGTGATTTGGGAACGGATTGGGAGAGTGTGGTGAAAATGCAAGCCAAGGGGCGCGAATCGGGGGGTCTTGTCATCCTGAGCGAAGCGAAGGATCTCTGCAGTTGCCTTTCGTCTGATGCCCCACGAAGAACTGCGGAGATTCTTCGCTTCGCTCAGAATGACAGACCCACCCTTCTCGTTCCTGTTTTCCTGGCTCTGCTTTTTTCCGCCGCGTGCTCGATTGGGCCGAAATACGCCCGGCCTCCCGTGGAAACGCCGGCCGCGTACAAGGAACTCCCGCCTTCGGCTGGCGGCCCGCAGGGCGAGTGGAAGCTCTCCCAGCCCCAGGAGCAGTCGCTGCGCGGCAAGTGGTGGGAGGTTTTTGACGATCCGCAGCTCAACGCGCTTGAAGAGCGCATCGAGGTTTCGAACCAGAATCTGAAGGTTGCGGAAGCGCAGTATCGCCAGGCGCGGGACCTGATTGGCATAAGTCGCGCGGGGCTGTTTCCGACGGTCAACGCCGGCCCTTCCATGACTGTAGAGCAAACCTCCAAGAATGCTCCGCAGCCCGCCGGAAACGCGGGCCAGACGCTGGGTGATCTGGTACTGCCCTTCCAACTTACCTACGAACTGGACGCCTGGGGCCGCATCCATCGCGCTGTGGAAGCCGCGAGGGAGAACGCCCAAGCCAGCGCGGCCGACCTGGAGACCGCGCGGTTGAGCATTCACGCGGAGTTGGCTTCTGATTACTTCTCCCTGCGGGGTTTGGACGCGCAGAAGCACTTGTTGGACTCGACGGTCATCGCCTATCAGAAAGCGTTGGAGCTGACACAGAACCGGTACATCGGGGGACTCGCGGCACGAGCGGAGGTGGCGCAGGCAGAAACCCAGCTTGAAACCACCCAGGCCCAGGACATCGACGTGGGGGTAACGCGGGCACAATTCGAGCACGCGCTGGCGGCGTTGGTGGGCCAGCCTGCCTCAACATTTTCAATTCCGGCCTCGCCGCTCAATCTTTCGCCGCCCAAGATTCCGGTGGGCGTACCCTCCGAGTTGCTCGAGCGGAGGGCTGACATCGCCGCCGCGGAACGCCGCACAGCCGCCGCCAACGCCCAGATCGGCTTCGCCAAGTCGGCCTATTACCCTACCCTGACGCTCAGCGCGGCGGGCGGAACGGAAGGATCAACTATCGGCAACTGGGTGGCGTGGCCCAGCCGCTTTTTTGCCTTGGGGCCGACCTTGCTCGAAACACTCTACGATGCCGGTCTTCGCCACGCCACCACCGATCAAGCCCGGGCTGCCTACGAGGCGAACGTGGCAGCGTATCGACAAAGCGTCCTGACTGCCTTTCAGGAGGTTGAGGATAACCTGGCGGCGTTGTGCATCCTGGAGGAAGAAAGCGCGAAACAGCAGCAAGCCGTCGAGTCTGCCGAGCGGTCCACGGCGCTTTCCTTAAACCGCTACAAAGGGGGCCTCGTGACGTATTTCGAGGTTATAACCGCGCAAAGTATCGCCTTAAGTGATGAGGTCACGGCGGTTAATATCTTGACGCGCCGCATGAATTCGAGCGTGCTCCTGATTAAGGCGCTGGGCGGGGGCTGGAATGCTTCGAGTCTGCCGTCCTTTGCGTCCAAGGCGCCATCGCAAGTTCCGGCAATGCGCTCGGACGACGCGGGGAGGCGCTAGTTTGGGTTCCAGGCATGGCGTGTCATTCTGAGCGAAGCGAAGAATCTCTGTAGTTGGTAAGGCTGTGGACTGCGCAGATTCTTCGCTTCGCTCAGAATGACAGGTAGCGCCCCGTGAGATGAAGAATGCTGAAAATCACCATTCATAATTCGACGAATGCGGCCACGCTGAACCTGGAAGGAAGACTGGCCGGCCCCTGGGTGGAGGAACTGGAGCGAAGCTGGCGCGCGGTGAAAGATGACTCGGCAGAGAAGCCGGTAATCGTGGACCTCTGCGAAGTCACCTTCGTCGATGCCGAAGGCCGGAAACTCCTCAGCTCGATGTACGAGCAGGGAGCCCGTTTGAGAACTTTTGGATGCATGGCCAAAGGCATTGTGGAAGAGATCGTTCAAGCGCATAGCCAGAGCGCATAAACCGTCTTCACTTCGACAGGTGGATTCCGGCTGGCGCGGGAACCACATAACTTGCGGCGATCCCTGCGTTTATCCCACATATCATTCTGAGCCCCGCTTCGTCTGGGCAAAGAATCCCCAAAGCTCTTAATTCTCCTGGGCTTCAACCTACCGACTGCGGAGATGCTTCGGTTCGCTCGGCATACCAGCGCCGGGGCGCGCGGAGTACCGTGAAGCCTCCCCTTGACGCAAGGTTTTCCTTGACAATTAGTCTATTAGGGTTTAGAAATGAGGACATGGCGTCGAGTCTTATAGGTAGGGTGGGCTCGTAAGATGCGGGGCTTGCCTTACCACGGTGGGTGCGTCGATTTTACCTTAGGGAGTGTGTGACGGCTGGCGAGTCCCCCCGTCTAACTGCCCTGAAACTGTTTTTGCAAGCGAACTGGGTCTGAATTCACGAGGGTCCGTGCAGTTGCGGCCGGGCCTAAGGGCTTATACCTGAAAACCAAAACTTCCGATGGAGGTGTGCATTATGGTGCGTTTACAAGCCAGAGGCTTGACCTTCTGGTTGGTTTGTCTCGCGTTGCTGATAGTGCCCCCACAGATCTTCGGCCAATCCATCACCGGGGACATTCTCGGTACGGTTTACGATTCGACGAATGCCGTAGTGCCGGGCGCCAAAGTAACCCTCACGGCAACGGACACGGGCATCAAGCAAGAGGCTCCATCCGACGAAAACGGCAACTACC
>Ga0187876_1002898_pt1 | contig 12106 bp, 6 predicted proteins | sample June2016WEW_17_4_FD_133000 | JGI IMG/M metagenome (GOLD analysis project Ga0187876, IMG submission 133000) | Peatland microbial communities from SPRUCE experiment site at the Marcell Experimental Forest, Minnesota, USA - June2016WEW_17_40 | ecosystem: Environmental > Terrestrial > Soil > Wetlands... | reverse complement strand
CGGGGATCGCGGACGTGACCGGCGAGCTCGCCAGCGGGCTGCCGCTGTGGATCACCGAGATCGGCTACCCCACCGACGGCACGGTGACGCTGCGCCAGCAGGCGGAGTACCTGGTGCGCTCCTTTGTCGATTTCCAGGCGCAGGGCGTGCAGAAGATCTTCCCTTTTAGGTTCCGCCAGGACGGTCCCGGCAGCGCCAACATGTACGGCATCACCTACAATGATGGGTCGGTCAAGCCCGCCTATGTGGCGATTGCCACGATGATCCGCCACCTGCAGGATGCGCGGTACGTCCTGTCCGTGCCAGTGGGCACGGTGGCGCGCGCCATCCTATTCGCGCGGCACGACGGCGCAACGGAGGCCGTGCTGTGGAGCACGGGGGAGAACGGCAGCATCACGCTGCCTGCCCCGCTGCCGCAGGGCGTAGCGGCCGACGACCTCATGGACAACCCCACGGGCAGCGCCGGTCCTGCGGGCCTCGTGCTACCGCTCTCCGCGGATCCCATCTTCCTCACCGTGCCCGCGGCGACGCCCGCGGCGGTACAAAGCTTGCTGCAGCAGGTGCAAATCGTGGGCATCGATCCAGTTGGGGTGTCGGCAAGCCTGGCATCCGGCGTGAACAATAGCTTGCCCGATCTCAGCGTGACGGTGACGGCGCGATCTAACCTGCCGATCAGCGGGACTGTGAGCTTGGCGCTGCCCGCGGGCTGGAACACGCCTACCCTGAGTGAGCCGTTCCAGGCCGTGCAGCCCGGGCAGTCGACGCCGATCACATTCACCATCAGCAGCGAAGTCGACCAGCCGGGAGCCATGCTCGCCCTGACGGCGACCACGACCTCCGGCTTTTCCACCACAGCACAGCTGCCGCTGACCAGCTTCGCGCTGACCTATGGCCACCCGAACATTGACGGTACCCTGCAGTCCTGGCAGGGTGCCTCGGAGGTAGACCTCACGAATCTGCAGCGCAATCAGATTGTGGGCATCCCAGGCTGGACCCCCAAGAACCTATCGGCTCGTGTCTACACCATGTGGGACGAGCGCTACTTCTACCTGGCAGCAGATGTGACCGATGAAACGACCGACTACGCACCCAGCGGATCGGGGATGTACTCAGGCGATTCACTTCAGTACGCCTGGGGCCTGGACCCCACGGCCTGGCTGCTCAATGAGGGGACCAGCAACCGCACGGACCTCACCGTCGCGCTCACCAAGCAGGGCCCGGCGAACTTCCAGTACGGCATCAATGCGCCCTGGCCGGACGTGCAGCAGCAGATCAAGCCGGATCCGGCTACAGGCGACCTCATCTACACGACCGCCATCCCCTGGAGCCGTCTGGACAACTATGTGCCGGTGGCCGGCGGCCAGCTTGCCTTCGATTTGATCGTCAATCAGTCGGAACACGGAAGCCGCATCGGCTGGATCCAGATCACGCCGGGGATAGGCGTGGGGTTCGACGCCAGAGAGTGGCCGCTCTGGACGCTACTGGCGAGCAAGCCGGTCGCCGGGATGGCGCTAGGCGGTTCGGTGACGTCCCCGGAGAACTCGGTCGCCTTCGCTCTGCCCACGGCACAGGCGCAGCTCGTAGTGCACAATGATGGCATGCAGGCTATCCTGCTTTCGGTCAACGGATCAGTATTGACGCTGGGCGGCAGCGGCCAGGTATTGAGTCCCACCGGCGACACGACCATCGATCTATCGGCCTACATGCACGCGGGCGCGAACACGGTGGTAGCGACCGGGCTGCAAGCGGACAGCGGGGGATCGGCGGTGCTGTCGATCTTCCAGTGACCTGGAGTCTTGAGGAGCTTCGCGATCGATCGGCTACCTCACTCGGGGCCGGCCGGGCGCCGGCGAGGTAGCCGCCGTCGGGGAACCGCTTGGGCGGACCAACCGAAGTAGCATAATCGGCGTCCATCCCCCCCGGTTGTCCGTGTTATGATCTGCGTGGAGCAGCTACAGCCCTACTTGTGCCCAACCCCGCCGCGCGGCAGGGACTGCTGTTCCGGCGCCGGATCGGCGGCACGCCAAGCACAGTTCGCAAGGAGTCTCGCCATGGTAACTGAGTATTCGGCGCCGGACGCTAAGACTCTCGATGATTCCGAGCAGCATTTGCTCTGATTGCCCAGCCGAGGAGCGGGATGGCGCAAGTCTTCGTGCCCGAGAACCCACGGGAGCGCGCTCAGTTGCACCGTCCGGGGCTGCGCCGGTTGCCGGCGAGCCAGCCAGCCTCTGGCGAATCGCGGCCAAGAGGGTATGGCCTAGTCGACCTCTTCGTGGCTCTGGCGGTGCTGGCCGTGATCGCGCTCCTGGTGGCTGCCGCCTCGCGCTGGACGGCGCGGCTCACACCAGTCGTGCAGATAAGCCTGGCGGCATCGGCATTGCCGGCCTACGCGGGCTACTCGCTCCTCCGAATGATCCTGGGCTACCTGCTTTCGCTCCTCTTTACCCTGGTCTATGGGCATATTGCCGCCACGCGGAAGCGGGCAGCGATCGTGATGGTGCCCGTGCTAGACGTGCTGCAGAGCATCCCAATCCTCTCGTTTCTGCCGGCAGTGACGCTGGCGCTGGTGGCCCTCTTCCCCAGCTCGAACATCGGCCTGGAGCTGGCCAGCGTGGTGCTGATCTTCACCAGCCAAGCCTGGAACATGACGTTCAGCTTCTACCACTCCGCGCGCACGGTAGCTACGGACCTCAACGAGGCAGCCATCATCTACCGGCTGCGGCCGTGGCGGCGCTTCACCACGCTGGAGCTGCCCTCGGGGATGATCGGCTTGATCTGGAACAGCATGATGAGCTGGGCCGGTGGCTGGTTCTTCCTGATGGCTTCAGAGCAGTTCACCATGGGCAGTCGCTCGTTCCAGCTGCCCGGCCTGGGCTCGTACCTACAGAAAGCGGCAAATGAGGGCGATACCGGTGCGCTGCTGCTAGGCCTCGCAACCTTGGTCCTGCTGATTGTCCTGCTCGACTTCGTATTCTGGCGTCCTCTAGTAGCCTGGGCCGACAAGTTCAAGCTGGAACTGTCCAGCAGCGGCCCAGTGCCGCACTCGCCGGTGCTGGACATGCTGCGCAGCTCCAGGCTGATTGGTGTCGTGCGGCGCACTGTCTTCCGGCCCGCGGGAACGCGTCTAGCGGCACTGCTGGATCGCTTGCAGCCGTTGGACACACCCGAGACTCCGCCCAGCGACAGGGCGGTTGTCGCGGCGACGATCCGGCGCCTCCTTGGGCTGGTTGCCGGTGTGCTGGGCATAGGTATCGTCGTGTTTGGTGTAGCCAAGCTGGCCGGCCAGCTGGCCCAGGTCGATGCCGCAACGTGGGGCGGCCTGTTGGTCGCGGCCGGCGCGACCCTGCTCCGCACGCTCACGGCGGTGGCGATCGGCGTGGCCTGGACGGTACCCGTGGGCGTGGCCATCGGCATGTCGCCGGTGTGGTCGCGACGACTGCAGCCCGTAGTGCAGGTGATTGCCTCTATCCCGGCCACGGCGCTGTTCCCGGTGCTGCTGATCGTGCTGGTAAATGCGCCGGGCGGCCTGTCGCTGCCGGCGATCTTGCTCATGCTGCTCGGGACGCAGTGGTACATCTTGTTCAATGTGATCGCGGGCGCCATGGCCATACCAAGCGATCTGCGCGAGGCAGCCACCGTCTATCAGCTCCGGCGCTGGCAGCGCTGGCGGACGCTGATTCTGCCAGCCATTTTCCCATACCTGGTGACCGGCATGATCACTGCCAGCGGGGGGGCCTGGAACGCCAGCATCGTATCGGAATACGTGCACTTCAACAACCGCACCGTCTACACTACCGGCCTGGGCGCCCGCATTGCCCAGGCGGCGAACGCGGGGAACTTCGCGGAGCTGCTCGCGGCGACGGTGCTGATGGCAGTGATCGTAGTCACGGTCAACCGGCTTGTCTGGCGCCGGCTCTATGCACTCGCCGAGCGACGGTTTACCCTGGATTAGAGAGGAAGCCCCTATGAGTACGCTGGTGCAGACAGGCAGCAGGCCGGCAGGCGCCCAGCCGCCCGGCGAGGTGCTTATCGAGGCGCGCGGCATCACCAAGCACTACGACGGCGACGGTGGGAACCGGAGCGCACCGCCACCGCTGGTGCTCGACACTATTGACGTGCGGATCCGTGCCGGCGAGTTCGTGGCGCTGCTTGGTCCGTCGGGTTCCGGCAAGTCCACGCTCATGCGCATCCTGGCCGGGCTGCTGGAACCCTCCTCCGGCAAGGTATTCTTCAAGGACCAACCGCTGCGCGGACCGAACCCCGGGGTAGCGCTGGTGTTCCAGTCGTTCGCGCTGTTTCCCTGGCTCACTGTCTTGCAAAATGTCGAGCTTGGCTTGCAAGCGCACAATCTGCCGCGCACCCAGACCGTGAAGCGGGCGCTGGCAGCGATCGACCTCATCGGTCTGGACGGCTTCGAAGATGCTTTTCCCAAGGAGTTGTCGGGCGGCATGCGCCAGCGCGTCGGCTTTGCTCGGGCCCTGGTGGTCGAGCCGGAGCTCCTCTTCATGGACGAGCCGTTCAGCGCGCTCGACGTGCTCACGGCGGCCAACCTGCGCAAGGAGCTGATGGGGCTGTGGAACGCGCACAACGTGCCGACCAAGGCGATGGTGATGGTCACGCACAACATCGACGACGCGGTGAGCATGGCGGACCGCATCCTGGTGCTGGGCGCCAATCCCGGCCACATCCGTATCGAGCTACCGGGGCTGCCGCTGGACAAGCGGGCGCCCGGGAGTCCCGAGCACACGCAGCAGGTGGACCTGATCTACAAGATCATGACCAGTCCCCGAGAAGACATCTCCAACCTGCTGCCGGCACCGGTCGCCAAGGAGGCGACATCCCGCCTGGCCTTGCCGCCCCAGCCCTACCAGGTGCTGCCGCACGTGGCGATTGGCGACCTTACCGGCCTGATCGAGCTCGTGCACGCGCATGGGGATCGCGAAGATCTCTTTGAGCTCGGGCGGCGACTGCACCTGGAGCTGGACGACCTGTTACCGCTGGTGGAAGCAGCGTCCCTGCTGGCCTTTGCGTATACGCAGGAAGGGGATCTACTGCTCACGGAGGCAGGCCAGCGCTTTGCCGAGGCAGACGTGCTGGAGGAAAAGGACGTCTTCCGCATGCAGGCCCTGGCGCGAATCCCGCTGTTGCGCCAGATCGTGCACGCCCTGGAAACATCGCCGCACCATAGCGTGGACGAGGAAGTGTTCCTCGAGCAGCTAGAGCAGTATTTCAGCGCCAAGGAGGCGCAGGCACAGCTGGAGACCGCGATCAGCTGGGGCCGCTATGCCGAGCTCTTCACGTTCCAGGATGAGACGGGTACGTTCCGGCTGGAGGAGACGGGGCCGGCAGCGTAGGGTTTGCAGCCACTCCCAGCGGCTCTTGGCCAGGGACAACGGCAGATGCCTCTGGGCGCCAGCACTACGCAAATGCGGAACGTGACGAGTTTGGCCAAGAGCCGCGCCGATCAGGAGCACATAGGCTCGCAGTACAATGCGCTGGTACTCGCACGTTCACAAGCCTCCAGCAGATCATCAAGATGGCTGTCGCTCGTGCCGATTCGAAAGTGCAGGCGGTCTATGCCCGCACGAAAGTCGCAACCTACATGCTGTGCGGTGAAATGCTGCCACAGCGTGTCCCATGCATCATCGCCGACGCGGATATCGATCTTGGCTTGGACGTACATGCGATGGCCATCGGCGAACTCGACTACTATGTCATCGACTTCGGTCGGTGCTTCCACCCTCACGGATTTGACACGCTCCCAAACGGGACGTATCTGCGCATCCAGCATTCTACCAAGGTACAGAGCAGCTACACTGTTCTGGAAGAAAATGCCGGCTTGTGTGGTTGGGCCGCCACGCTCTGGCATGCAGCACCTGGGACAGACTAATCACCCACCGGTAACTATGGTCGGCTTTGTGGCAGAAGAGATACCACGTTGATTTTACACTGGGCGGCGACCTGCGAAATGTCGCGTACATGCCACTCTAGGCATATTGCCGACACGCTAAGTCCTCGCCGTTCCGGTGGAGGCGCTCAACTTTCGCTCCACGGACGATGCAGAGCATGAGTCGGCCACGGGAAGAAGCAGCTAGCACCTGGCCACCGTGGCCAGCGGAATTCTGCAGTAGGATTGGCGTCCATCGGTTGCACGCGCGCCCATGAAGCGTGGTCGCCTGTGCTTAACGCTGTTGCGACCGGCGTTTCGACGAATGCGACGCCCGGGATACGAGCAGGTGCCTAGGAGGCGATGACGTTCAAGCGGGCATGATCGTGCGCCTTGGGGCGCACTACGATGTCCACGTCGCGACCCAGTGCTATCAAGAAGTGCAGCAAGCGTTCGAGCGAGAAGCCACGCAGGTGACCCCGCATGAGTGCAGACACCTTTGGCTGGTCGATGCCTAGCACCGTTGCGGCCTGCGTTTGAGTCAGGCCCCGCTCGTTGATAATGTCGATAAGTCTGCTGACCATGGCAGCCTTCACCAGCAACTCATCAGCATCCGGCAGGCCCAGGTCAGCGAAAACGTTGCCGCTGCCCTCGTACACGGCAATCTGCTCGTTGGTCATCGCTTCCCCTCCTCATCCCTCTGTGCGGCTTCCATCGATGTAGCACGAGCGAGTCGTGCCCGAATCAGATTGCTGTCTCGCCGCGCTAGCTTGATTCCATGTGGTGATTTCTTCTCAAACGCGTGCAGGACGTAGACTGCCGATTGAAAGCGCACGGTGTATATGGCGCGGTAGGTGTCACCATCGAAGTCGTCAAGCAGCTCTAGCACGCCTGAGCCAAAGCCACGCAACGGTTTCGCGTTGGCTGGATGCTTACCATTTTGAACTTGGTACAATGCGAAGCCGAAGGTAGCTTGCACGTCATCAGGGAACGTACGTAGGTCGTCACGCGCAGACCCAACCCAGCGTACCGCCTTCACGAACTGCCGTCTCTCTCCAACGTTATGCCTATATTAGCATGGCCGCGTGACCTTCGTCTAGATCCCTCAACCAGTGCCTCCGATCGGAGCTTTGCTTCGTTCTTGGCCAGGGCTACGTTGCTGTTGTACACAGATGACTCATCTGCGCACACATAGACAAGAAAGCCGGCCTGATGAACGCTGCTGCCGAACCGACGACCACCGTGACCATTCGCGTGCCGCTGAGCCTGCGCAGTGAGCTCGATGCCTTGGCCGAAGCCATGGGTCGCAACCGCCAGTATGTGGGCATCGAGGCGCTCCGTGGCTATGCCGCGGACGAATCATGGCAGGTCGGCCAGATTCTCGAGGGAAGCCGCGCTGCCGATGCGGGCGATCTTGCCACCGGCGAAGAATTGGAGGCCGTCATCGGCAAGTACGGCGCGCTGGCCGGCTGATGCGCGTACGCTGGACGCGTCCGGCCCTTGCACAGCTTGCAGCCATCCAGGACTACATCGCCACAGACAGCCCGGCGGCAAACCGGATCGCTCGTGCAACCCGTGCCGAGGTTGACCACCTCGCCGACTTCCCTGGCATGGGGCGACCGGGCCGTGTCGCGAGCGCCCGTGAGCTCGTGGTGAACAGCAGCCGCTCCTAGCCGATCGCCGCATTTGAACAACGGCCCAGATCCTGCCCGCAGATACGAACTCGGCGCGCGCTGCCTGGTTGCAGGCAGGGGACGACCCATGCGGCAGGGCGGTGGCTTGCGCGAGGCCACGTTACCTGCCGCATGCGCCGCGATTCAACCTACCTTCACTTGGTCACCGTGAGCGTAAACGGCACGCTGACGACCCGACCCGTCACTTGCTGGGTTACCTGCACCACCAGGTGATAGGTCTTGGATGCTACACTCTTTCCGACCACAACATGCAGGGTTGCCGTGTGATTGGCTGCAAACAGGGATACCGGACCATGCACGGTGCTCGCGGTGATGCCCTTCGGCGAACCCTTGCCAAGCGAGAGTGTGACATAGTCGCTGGCGCAGTGCCATGCAGCGCCAAGGGGTGTTACCTTCAGTGCGATATTGGCGGAGCCACCCCGCCGCACGCGCCCGCTGGCGGCTTGAATGCGGAACTTCGCACCGAAGGACACGAGCGGGAGCCGCTGGGCGGCCGCCCGCGCGCTCTCGTGTCCCTCCACGTCATACGCGCTCACACTGGCTTGGTAGGTCACGCCGCGCAGGGTCTCGGGCAGGCTGGCACTCGTGGCCGTGGCGGGAGCGTAGGCCACCTCCCACTTGCCTGCTGGCCAGTCGCTGTGACGCCAGTAGATATCGTAGCCGGCTACCAACCCCGCGTGCGCAGGCGGCGCCCAGAGCAATGCCAGATGCCCATCGTAGTCGGTAGCCACCACGTTGCGAGGGGCATCGGGCTGAGCAGGCTGGATCACGCGCACCGAGCCGCCTGCGTAGGCAATGATATTAGGCCCTACGCCGTCGTCCAGCATGGCATAGACGTAGTAGGTACCCGCTGGCACGGAAGCCGCATTCCAGGCATACTGCCAGGCGCCGTCGACCACCGGCACGCGGGTGGCGAAGGCGGTGCCGTTGGCCGTGTTCGGTGCGGTGGCGTAGTACAGGGAGACGGTGTTGCCGGCCGACTGGTCGCCGGTGAGGTGCCCAGACAAGGCCACCGTGGGATTGGCCAACAGCGCCGTGCCGGTCATAGGCGTGTCCACGGTGAGCGTGGGCAGCACCGGGTTGGGATAGTACATGGTCATCTCGTAGGCTTCGTCGCCGGTCAGGTTGCCGACGTTGGCCGTCCAGGCTCCGGCCTGGGGATTGGGCACGGCGATCTGATAGCCGCCAACGTAGCCGTCGCCAAGGTCGCCGGTCACGAGCGAGCCGGCGGCAGGCGCATAGGTAGTACCGTCAGGCGCCGCGAGGGAGAATGACGGCGACCCTGCCTTCCAGGCCAGCACGAACACCGCCTCGGATTCGTTCGGGAGGATCTGCACCTTCGTCGTCACGCTCGGCAGGCTGGAAGGCGCATACACCACCTGGTCAGAAAGTATCGGCAGGTTCGGCGCCGCGTTCGCGCCAGACAGGTCGGCAGCGCGTAGAACCGGTCGCCAGGAGGCTGCTGCTGGCGCTAGGGCACCAAGGACCGGCAGCAGCGTTAGCGGCGTGTTCGCCGTGTCGTAGAGAGTGTACCCGTCGAGGTTCTTCCACTTCAGATGGACGCCATTGTCGAGGTACACAAGGACATGCAGGCCGAAACTGATCTTGCATATGTCTACCTGGACGCCGGCCTTGACACCAAAGTACTTGTCGCCGTTATCGGAATCGATGAACTTGCCGATCGCGGCGTCGGCTTCTGCGCTAAGGCCGCAGGGCGGAATGAGTGGAGCTATGGAACTCGTGGGAACGTCGACGTCGATCGACGCGGTAGCTGCGATCTCCGGGCCGTCGGAATCGACCCAGATGTGCGCATAGGCATCGCCCTCGATACTGATAGTCTTGCCCTGGCGGATGTCGAAGTCCTTGCCGACGGAGATCTCGGCATAGAATCCTGTGGAAACGCTGTTGTCGATCGTGCTGCCGTGAGTGGGTAGCACCACCGTACAGACGCCGTCGGGCTGCGCGACCAGCCGCACGCAGATGCCACCCTTGATATCGAAGAACTTGAACAGCTCAGAATCCTGCGTGCCGAGCCCGAAATTGCCATCGCTGGAGAATGCCGCGGTGGCATCGCCGTTATAGGTGAAGCCGTCGTCGTCCGTTTGCAGGTGAATGCCGAGATGGAAGGTGTAGATGACCTGTCCGGGAATGGGATTCCCCTGACTATCGTACTTCGCCCCGATCTGGATGCCGCCGCTGAGGCCGTTGATCTCCAGAGGCGTGCCATAGATGGGAATGCCCGCGCCGTCGACCTGTATGTCCATCTCAGCTGAGCGCAGCTCCGAGGGGTGGGTGGCATCGGGCGTGCCCAGCTCGAGGGAGCAGCTCATCTCGCCGATGCCCTTCATCGCCACGGTGGCGCTTGCGGCAAAGTCGTAGGAGACGGAGCCACTGCTATCGGTGAACATGATGCTCGCCGTGGCGTCAAACTCGAAGCCGCCGGCATCGATCTCAGGCAAGGTGATATCGGCCCCGCCGCCCGTGATGCTGATGCTGTGACCGTCAAACGAAAGCCCCTGCAGCGTCAGGCTGTCCTTGAAGATCGGCAGCGACACGGTAAGTTGGCCGATGGAAATGCCGGCGCTGCTCAGCGTGAAGCCGGTAGCACTGAGCGACATGTCGGCAAACTTGAACGTGATGGGCTTGCTCACCGGCACGCTCGTGTCACTGGTGGACGACGCAGCCATGTTGATAGCCGGCAAGGTGAACGTCGAGCCTCCCAGCTCTGAGGGCAGCGTGATCGAAGCCTGGGTCATGGACAGTCCCGCCGTGCCCACCGTGATTGGCCCGGAAGCGATGGTGGCCCCGGCAATGTGGAACGTCAAGCCGTTCGACTGGGCGGTCACGGTGAAGCCGGCAGAGATCGTCACGACGGTCAGCGACAACGTCGACGTGCCAAGGAAGGTTGCAAGCTTGGTGGGCAGCGTCAGCGAAGGGCCGGTGATCGTCAGCCCCGAAGAATCCAGGGTGATGCCCTGCACAGCCACCGTGAAGCCGAGCAGGCTGAGCGAGGCTTGGCCCATCGACAGGGATCCCGTGATGCTCCAGGTACCGTTCACATCGGTGAGGCCGAGGCTTCCGCTGATGGTCACGGCATGATCGTTGACGTCGAAGCTGGACGGCAGCGTCAGCGACACGCCGGTGACGCTCATGCCGCTCGTGTTCAGCGTGAGGCTCTGGAAACTGAGCGCGAAGCCGAAGGCCTGGAGCGAGGAGGCAGGTGCCGTGAGCGAGCCAGTGACGGTCCACTTGCCAGCCGCCTGGGTCACCGTGAAGCCGCCTGTGAGCGTCACAGCCCGGCCATTGACCTCGAACCGAGTGGGCAACGTGAGGGAGACGCCGGTCACGGCCAGCCCGCTGGAATCGAGCGTGATCTCTTGGACGGCGAGCGTGAAGCCCGCCAGCGTGAGGAAGGTGTTGCTGGCCGTGAGGCTGCCGCTGAACGAGGGCGTGCCCGCGCTGTAGCTGGCGGCAAGGTTGCCCACGACCGTGGCGCCGCCAAGCGAACCCGGTAGCGTGAAGGCGGCGTTGGTGATGGCGAACGAGCCCGACGTCTGCCCGCCGAGCGAGACATCCAGGGATATGCTGCCGGCGGTGACGCTCATGCCGAACGCTGACAGACTCACGTTGCTTGCGCTGAGCGTGCCGCTCAATGCCGTGGCGCCAACAATGATGCTGCCGGTCATGGACACGCCGCCCAGGGTGGAGGGAAGCGTGAGGCTGGCGTTGCTGACCGCGAGGCCGGACGAGCTGAGCACGCTGGCAGGCGCCGTCACGGTCAGGTCTGCGCGCTGGAAGTTGAAGGCGGGGAGGGTGACCGGCAGGCTGGGCGCCAGGTTGGCGCCGATACTCATGCTCGGCAGCCTGAGCACGCCGCCGCTGCCCAGGTAGCTCGGCAGTGTTACGTGGACGTTCGTGACCGTGTTGCCCACCGGCACGTCGCCGTCGAAGGTTAGGCCCTCCGTCACATAATGATACGGCGTGGCTGTCGCGGTAGCCGTCGCCGTGGCGGTGGACGTGGCGGTGCTGGCCGGCTTGTTGGCTGCTGCCGTGGCCGTCTGGTTCGCCGCAGCGGTGGCTGTCTTGTTGGCTACCGCTGTGCTCGTGGCATTGGCTGCTGCCGTGGCCGTCTGGTTCGCCGCGGCGGTGGCTGTTTTGTTGGCTACCGCTGTGCTCGTGGCGTTGGCTGCCGCCGTGGCCGTCTGGTTCGCCGCGGCCGTGGCCGTCTGGTTCGCCGCAGCGGTGGCTGTTTTGTTAGCTACCGCTGTGCTCGTAACATTGGCTGCCGCTGTGGCCGTCTCGTTCGCCGCTGCTGTGCTCGTGGCGTTGGCTGCTGCCGTGGCCGTCTGGTTGGCCGCTGCGGTGCCCGTGGCGTTGGCTGCCGCCGTGGCCGTCTGGTTGGCTACCGCTGTGCTCGTGGCATTGGCTGCCGCCGTGGCCGTCTGGTTCGCCGCTGCGGTGGTCGTGGCGTTGGCTGCTGCCGTGGCCGTCTCGTTCGCCGCTGCTGTGCTCGTGGCGTTGGCTG